>Ga0181598_1000014_pt1 | contig 124930 bp, 130 predicted proteins | sample 041ome_4_FD_153295 | JGI IMG/M metagenome (GOLD analysis project Ga0181598, IMG submission 153295) | Coastal salt marsh microbial communities from the Groves Creek Marsh, Skidaway Island, Georgia - 041404US metaG (spades assembly) | ecosystem: Environmental > Aquatic > Marine > Intertidal zone... | reverse complement strand
TTGCCCCAGTACCTTTGGCTTGGGCTGCAGAGCTTAAGGCTGATAGAACTAAACTCAATGTAAATGGTGGAGCAATGGCTCTTGGCCATCCTCTAGGTGCTACAGGAGCAAAGCTGATGACAACATTGCTTCATGAGTTAGAAAGAAGAGAAGGTACGTATGCTCTTCAAGCTATCTGTGAAGGCGGTGGAACAGCAAACGCTACTATTATTAAAAGAGTAGTTTAAGATTATTTATCTTTAAAGAAGTCTAAGATAGTTTTTGAATCTGATATTTTGCTCAGAGATGTATCTCCAGATCTCGTTCTAAATTCTATTTCCTCTGATTCTAAGAACTGCTTACCAATAATAATATTAAGTGGAACTCCTATTAACTCAGAATCTTTGATTTTAGTTCCATAACCATCTTTACGATCATCTAATAAAACATCGTAGCCCATTTCTGTAAGCTCTTTGTATAGATTATTAGATGCTTCAGCTATTTTTTCATCTTTCTCATAACCAATTGCAATAATGTTTATATCAAATGGAGCTATGCTGTGAGGCCAGATAATACCTTTATCATCATTATTTTGCTCAATAGCTGCAGCTACAAGCCTTGAAACCCCAATTCCATAACAGCCCATATATAGAGTAGATGATTTGCCTTCGTTATTTAGTACATTTGCTTTCATATCCTCTGCATAAACCTTTCCTAGCTGGAATATATGACCAACCTCTATGCCTTTTTTAATCTCAATGGTTCCCTTGCCATCAGGTGATGGTTTTCCGTCAAGAGATTCTATATTTTCACCTTCTTTTAAAAGTAGTTCAGTGTTAATAGCATACTCAGAGCTATCACTTACTGCGATGGTATCTTCTCCAGTTTCAGCCAGCACATGAAATTCTTCTGAAGCGTCTCCACCAATGGCACCTGAATCAGCTGATACTATCTTGTATTCAAGACCCATTCTCTCTAGGACTTTTTTGTAAGTATTTCTCATTGTTAAGTATGTTTCTTCAAGACAAGATTCATCAATATTAAAACTGTAAGAATCTTTCATTAAAAACTCTCTTCCTCTCATAACTCCATATCTTGGTCTTACCTCATCTCTAAATTTTGTTTGGATTTGATAAATATTCAGAGGTAATTCTTTATAACTCTTAACATTATTTCTTATAAGATCTGTAATAACTTCTTCATGAGTGGGACCTAAACAAAAATCTCTATCATGCCTATCTTGTATTCTTAAAAGCTCTGGTCCCATTTTTTCCCATCTATTGGTTTCATCCCATAATTCTTTTGGTTGAACCATTGGCATTAAAACTTCTTGAGCACCCGAGGCATCCATCTCTTCTCTAACAATATTTTCAATTTTTCTTAAGACTTTTAAGCCAAGCGGAAGCCATGTATAGATTCCTGATGCAACCTTTCTAACCATTCCAGCCCTAAGCATTAGTTTGTGACTAATAACTTCAGCTTCCTGAGGCGCATCTTTAAGAGTTGGAAGCAATATTTTTGAAAATAACATTTTATAAATTAGTTATATGTATAAATCTTAATAGTTTATAATTTTATCTTTTTTTTTAGTACTTATGCCGATTTATGACTATAAATGTTCAAATTGTGGGCAAGAATTTGAACTAATACAGAAGTTTAGTGATAAACCTAAAACTAAATGTCCAAATTGCGAACAAGATACTCTTAGTAAGCTTGTATCAGCACCATCTTTTAGATTAAAAGGTGGAGGATGGTATGAAACGGATTTTAAAACAGGCAAAAAAAAGAATTTGGTATCAAATGATAAAGAATCAGCTAATAAATCTATACAAAATGCAACAACTGACTCCAAGAATGTGACCAAACAAGATAAGATTAGTAAATAATTATAGGGAAATATTATGAGATCTCACTATTGTGGAGAAATAACTTCAAAAAATCTAAATGAAGAGATAACTATCTGTGGTTGGATTCACAAAAGACGTGATCATGGTGGGGTTATTTTTCTAGACGTAAGAGATATTAAAGGCATTTGCCAGGCTGTAATTAACCCAGACAACTCTGAATCTTTTGCAATTGCTGAAAGTTTAAGAAATGAATATGTTGTTCAAATAACTGGATTAGTAAAGGCAAGACTAGAAGGAACAATAAATAAAAATATGACAACTGGTGAAGTAGAGCTTGAAAGCAAAGATATTAAAATTCTGAGCAAAGCTGAAACTCCTGTATTTCCATTAGATGATTATCAAGATGTCAATGAAGATGTTCGCTTAAAAAATAGAGTCTTAGATTTAAGAAGACCAGAGATGAATCATAGGATTGTTACCAGATCCAAAATAACTTCAATGATACGTAATTATTTAGATGACAATGGTTTTAACGAAATAGAAACTCCTATTCTTACAAGAGCTACTCCTGAAGGAGCTAGAGATTATATTTTACCTAGTAGAGTGCAACCAGGAAATTTCTTTGCATTACCCCAATCTCCTCAGCTTTTTAAACAACTATTAATGATGGGTGGATTAGATAAGTACTATCAAATTGCTAGATGTTTTAGAGATGAAGACCTTAGAGCTGATCGCCAACCAGAATTTACTCAAATAGATATCGAAGCATCTTTTATTGATCAAAATTATATTATGGAAGTTGGCGAGGGTATGGTTAAAGGTCTTGTTGAAGAATTTTGTAACGATAAGCTAGAAGATTTTGCAGTTTTGGATTGGCACGACTCTATGAGAGATTATGGTTGCGATAAACCAGATCTTAGAATTCCTCTAAAACTTGTTGAAATTTCAGATTTAGTAAAAGATGAAGAGTTTAAGGTGTTCGCTGAGCCCGCAAAAGACAAAAATTCTAGGGTTGTAGTATTGAAAATTCCTGGAGGAAATTCACTATCAAGAGGTCAAATTGATGACTACACTAAATTTGTTTCAAAATTGGGAGCAAAAGGCCTTGCTTATATTAAGGTTAATGACAAAAGTGATCTAGAAAATGGTCTTCAATCGCCTATATTAAAATTTTTAAAGTCAGAAACAATTTCAGCATTAATTAACGATTTAGAACTTGAAAACGATGACTTGTTATTTTTTGGTGCTGGCAAAAAAAATGTTGTTAATTTGAGCATGAGTAGCTTAATTAAAAAGATAGGAGAAGACCTATCTTTATATACCTCTAAATGGGCTCCATGTTGGGTTGTAAACTTTCCTATGTTTGAAAAAAATAGTGATGGTAATTTAACTTCTCTTCATCATCCATTCACGTTACCAAATTGCTCAATTGATGAGTTAAAAAATGCTCCTGAAGATGCTATTGCATTCGCATATGATATTGTCCTGAATGGTTATGAGATCGGAGGCGGTTCTTTAAGAGTATTTGATGCTGATATGCAAAGTGCAATATTTGATATATTACAAATAAGTAAAGAAGAGGCTGAAAATAAATTTGGCTTTTTAATAAAAGCTTTATCATCAGGCTGCCCACCTCATGGCGGCATTGCGTTTGGTCTTGATAGGTTAGTAATGTTAATAACTGACACAAGTAATATAAGAGATGTTATTGCATTCCCAAAAACACAAAGCGCAACCTGTTTACTAACTGATGCACCAAGCAAGGTAGATCAATCACAATTAGATGAGCTAAAAATTATTAGTACTCACAAGGAAGATTAGATATATGGCTGGACATTCCAAATGGGCAAATATTAAGCACAGAAAAGCTAGACAAGATGCTTCTAGAGGAAAAGTTTGGACCAAAGTAATAAGAGAAATTACTGTTGCAGCAAAAGGAGGGCCAGAGCCAGATGACAACCCTAGGTTGAGACTAGCCTTAGAAAAGGCTAATGCAGCAAATATGCCTAAAGATACCATTAAAAGAGCTATAGAAAAAGGCTCTGGTACTGGTGAAACTGGCGCGCTTGAGGAAATAGTTTTGGAAGGGTATGGACCTGGAGGTGTAGCCATCTTAGTAGAAGCCATGTCTGATAATAGAAATAGAACCGTTTCAGATGTTAGGCATGCATTTTCAAAGTTTGGCGGTAATTTAGGTACGGATGGGTCAGTTTCTTATTTGTTTAATAAAATTGGCATCATTCATGTATCCAAAGATTATTCAGAGGAAGACATATTAGAGGTAGCATTAGATGCTGGAGCTGATGATTTAGTAGATGAGGGTGAATATTTCGAAATTATTACTTCCAATACAGAGCTTTCAAATGTTTTAGAGGCTCTTAAAAATAGTAATATTGAAAAGACAAATGCAGAATTAACCCTAAGAGCAGAAACTTCAGTGTCTCTAGATCAAGAAACGTCAGAAAAAGTATTAAAAATTATGGACTTTATGGATGAATTAGATGATGTTCAAGAAGTACATACAAATGCTGAATTTCCAGAAAACTTTGAGGCTGAAGAATAAAAATTGTCTATTAATTCAAGAAATAAAGGTGCTACTTTTGAAAGACAAATAGCTAATGCCTTAATAAACGATTTGAATTTAAAAAATCCTGTAAAAAGAATTCTAGAACAAACCAGAACAAAAGAGTTGCCCGACTTAATGCTAGGAAATTGGTGTATTGAGTGCAAAGCCTATGGCAGTGGAGCTGAACCAAGGCCAGATTGGTGGGATCAAGTTCTATCATCTTCACAAGGTGAAAATCAAAAGCCTGCTCTTGTTTATAAATTTAATAACAGGCCAATCAAAGTTCGTGTTCTAGCGTCATGCATAAATAATAAAATTAAGAATAATTTAATAACAGTAGATTTACTTTGGCCTGATTTTATTGAAATAATTCTTGAGTTATTTCAAGAGGATATCGAGTTGCATGAGCAAAACTTTCAAGCATAAAGATTTTGAATTAACCATATATGTTGAAGATACCGACTTTCAAGGGTTTGTATATCATGCCAATTATATAAAATACTTCGAAAGAGCTAGATCTGATTTTCTAACTAAAAATTCTATATCTCAGGAAGAGCTTAAAAAATCTAACTTAGTATTTGTAATTAAAAGAATACAAATTGATTATTTAAATCCTGCAAAGCTTGGTGAAAAGTTATTAGTTCAAACAAAAGTAGATAAAAAATCTAAAGTTAGAATGCTGTTTCATCAAAGTATAAAAAGTATTGATACCGATATACAAATATGTGAAGGTATTGTTGAAGTGTGTTTAATTGATATAGAAACAAAAACACCAAAACCTTTTCCTAATGATTTATTATTAATTTTTGATAGTGGTGAAGTAAATGAATGATATCTCTGTGTTAAATCTCTTCTTAGAAGCTGGATTGGTTGTAAAGTCTGTGATGGTAATACTATTAATAGCATCTTTATTAACATGGATAGTTATAGTAGAAAGATACAATTTTTATAAAAAGATTAAATTAATTAATGACAGTTTTCTTGAGAGATTCTGGAGTGGAGAAGACTTAAATGTTCTATATGATGAAATTAAGGATGAATCATTGCCTTTATTTGGTGCCCTTGGAGTTTTTAAAAGTGCTTTTAAAGAATTTACCCAAATTAGCACAAATTCTGAGATAACAGAGCTCGATTTAGAAGGTATTAATAGATGCATGAGAGTTGCAATAGCCTCTGATGAAGAAGAAATGAACAAACACCTTCCTTTTTTAGCAAATGTTGGATCTGTAAGTCCATATATTGGACTTTTGGGAACTGTTTGGGGGATTATGACATCTTTCCAGGGACTATCAGATGCTACTCAAGCAACTATTAATGCAGTTGCACCTGGTATTTCAGAGGCTTTGGTTGCAACAGCCATGGGTCTTTTTGCTGCTATCCCAGCTGTTATTGCTTTTAATAAATACACATCAGAGCTTGAGACAATGAGTCAGTCAACTCTAATTTTTTCTGAAGAGCTTGCTAGTATTTTTTATAAGCAGTCTTTAAAAAAATAGATGATTTACAGGCTAGGCAAAAAAAAGGAACTTAAAGCTGAAATAAACGTAGTCCCATACATAGATGTGATGCTTGTATTGCTTATTATATTTATGGTTCTTTCTCCTTTATTGATTCAAGGCATAGAGGTAAATCTTCCAAATACAGATACAACAAAAATGTCTGTACAAAATGAACCGCTAGTCATCTCTATAGATAATAAAGGCAACTACTTTATTAATGTTGGAGATGAGTCGCTTCCAATAGATATCGAAGAATTAAAAAGAAAATCTAAAATTATCTTCGAAGCTAATCCAGAAATAGAAATAGTTTTTCAAAGTGATAAAGATGTAATTTTTGATAGTGTTGCTAAAGCAATGGCTGCTGTTCAAAGTGTTGGAATTACAAAAATTGGCATTGTGACTACAGGCTATGCAGACTAGATCAAACTATCTAATAGCGGCTTTTGTATCTTTTATGATTCATGCATCTATTATTCTGTATTTGACAGATTTTTTTTATTTTGAAAAGCAAAAAAGACCAGTGCTTAGTAAGCCAGTAAATGTTGAGTTATTATTTGAAACTGAGATAAAAAAATCTCCAAAACCAAAATTTGAGCAAAATATAAGCTCTAATACTATTCCTGAAAATGTAATCAAAGAGGAAAATAAAATTGAGCTGAGCTCATTAATTCAAGATACTAATATCTTAAATTTAATTCAAGAAGATCAAGCCATTCAAAGTCAGTCTGAAGATACTTTAATTAATGAATTTAGCAATCTTATTATTAAATCAATCCAGTCTGCATGGATAAAGCCACAAAATATTCAAGACGGCTTAATATGCGATATTAGAATGACCATAAACAAAAATGGAAGAGTGGTAAAGATTGATTTAGTGAAAAGCAGTGGGAATATAAGGTTTGATAATTCTGCTTTAAAAGCTATATCAAGGGTTGAAACCTTTTCTTTTTTTAATAGAATTCCTTTCAATATTTATCAAAGTGATTTTAAAAATATTTTAATAACTTTTAATCCGTCATGAAAAAACAACTATTCATTTTATTATTAATGATGCAATCTATTTCATCTGAATTAATGTTAGAGATTACAAAAGGTTCAGATGACCCATATTCAGTAGCCATATTAAATTTTTCAGGATCTGAGGATGTAAGTAGGACAATTCAAGGGGTTATTATTAATGATTTAAAAAGAACTGGGGAGTTTAGGGTTCTAGAGGAAAATCAATTACTCTCATCACCTTCTGCTGAAGATGAGATTAACTATGACGATTTTAAGTTGCTAAATATTGACTATATTGTCATGGCTTCAATTATTGAAGAGGACGCGAATAATTTGTATGCATCTTATAAAATCTTCAGCGTAAAGAAAAAATTACAAATTAGAACATCAAAAGTTTTTGGAATTCCAAATAAATTAAGGCAGCTAGCGCACTATATGAGTGACGGTATTTATGAAGAAATTACCGGCATAAAAGGTGTTGCATCTACAAGATTATTATATGTAACTGAAGAAATTTTTAATGAGGAATCTAGCTTTAAATTAATTGTTGCAGATGCTGATGGTTTAAATGAACAAATTTTATTGAGAAGTACAGAGCCAATTATTTCACCTTCATGGTCACCGGATTCAAAGAAAGTAGCATATGTATCCTTTGAGACAGGAGTAGCTAAAGTTTTTATTCAGGATATAGCCTCTGGTGAGAGAGAAATGGTTTTAGAGAATAATTTTCAGATTAGTTCACCTTCATGGTCACCTAATGGCAAGTTTTTATCGCTTACCTTATATCAAGATGGCAATGCTGAAATATACATACTGAATCTTAAAAATAAAAATTTAACCAGACTAACTAATCATTATTCTATTGATACTGAATCATCTTGGTCACCAAATGGTTCCAAGATTATGTTTACATCTGGCAGATCTGGCTCACCTCAGTTATATGAAATTAATTTAAGAAAATTTAATTCTAAACCTACAAGAATTACATTTGATGGAAATTACAACGCTAAGGGTTCATACCTTCCAAATGGAGAGGGAATTATTTTTGTACATCGAAAGGATAGAAGTTTTCAGATAGCCTTGAAATATTTTAATGAAAATTTTGTAAGACCTTTAACTAATTCAAAATTAGATGAATCACCTAGTATTTCTCCTAATGGGAATGTGATAGTCTATGCAATATCAGAAGACGGTGTAAGTCTTCTGTCAGGAGTCACTTTAAGTGGTGCCAGATTTAGACTGCCTTTGAAAAATGGAGAAGTCAGAGAGCCGTCATGGTCAGGTTTTTTAAGATAATAATAGGAGAAAATAAATGATTAACACAAACATATTTAAAGAAAAAAATTTCATTGGTCTTTTTCTATTCATTTTTGTGATTTCTTCATGTTCAAGCATGAATGTTACTGAAGAGGTTGTATATGATGGTGGTATAAGAACTGTTGAGGCTTCAATTAAAGAAGATTCAACATTGGATTATGAGACGAAAGCAATTTTTACAAATGCTACTGTATATTTTGATTTTGATAAATTTAATTTAAATAGTAAATCTCTCCAAACTCTTAAGAGCGCTGTATCAGCAATGAAAGATAACGAATCAATTAAGATAACTATTGCAGGCCATGCTGATGAAAGAGGAACGCGAGAATATAATTTAGCCCTAGGGCAAAGAAGAGCAGAGGCTGTTAAAGATTATTTTTTATTAAATGGTATAAGCAGCTCAAGAGTTAGTGTAAAAAGTTACGGTGAGGAACAGCCTGTCGCATATGGTTCTAATGAAGAAAGTTATGCAAAAAATAGAAGGGCAGAAATAAATTAATAAATGAATTTTAGAACCTTATCATTATCGTTTATTTTAATTGCTTCTTTGAATGTATTCTCACAAGAAAATGAAAATGCTCAGGTAGATTTATTATTCTTAAAGATACAAGAGTTAGAATCCGAAATAGCTGAACTTAGAAACATTATAGAATCCCAGGATTATTTAATACAAAAGCTTATTAAAGAGTCTGTTAGCAGCAATGAAGCTATAAGTACAAATGAAACCAATCTTAGTGAACTGCCACTAGATAATAATGTGAAGTTTTCAGGTATTGATGATACAAAAAGCAAAGAAGAAATTTATACAGCTGCTATAAAATCATTAGAAAAGCAGGATCTTGAACGAGCATCAATATTATTCAAATATTTTGTTGAAAATTTTAATGATGATGAAAAATCACCACTTTCATATTTTTGGCTTGGTGAGATTGCTCTTATTGAAAATAACCTAGATATTTCAAACTCATATTTTTTAGAGCTTGTTTCTATTTACCCATCTCATTACAGAACACCTCTAGCACATAAAAAAATAGGAGATATTTTTCTAAAAATGAATGAACTAGATAAAGCTAAAGATAAATATAATTATGTAATTAGAGAGTATCCCAATGACACTGCATCATCTTTGGCCTTGCAGTTATTGAAAAATATGGAATAATCACCTTTTTTTATTATGCATTACCATGGGTCGCTAGCTCAGCTGGTAGAGCAGTTGGCTTTTAACCAATTGGTCACAGGTTCGAATCCTGTGCGACCCACCACTCATAAGGCATAATATTCTCATGAAATTAAAAAATACCATTCTTACTAGTTTTTTATTTTTTCTAGTTCTTTCATCTTGGTATGTTTTAAGAGCAGTAAGAAATGAGATGGCTGTTGAAAATTATGGACAAGATTTTCTTCTTATATTGCTTTCCATAACTGCAATAACAATGTTACTAGTTAATCCAATATATTCATGGATAGCTTCAAGGACTAATTACAAAAAAATTATTATTTATTGTTATTCTTTTTTAATTCTAAATTTATTTATATTTATCTTTTATTCAAGATCACTTGAAGAATCAGACATATCTCAAGCGATATGGCTTGGTAGAGTTTTCTATGTTTGGTGCAATATTTATTCATTTTTTGTTGTATCAATATTCTGGGTACTAGTTATAAATATTTTCAGAGATGATAAATCAAGAAAACTTTATGGATTTATAATGGCAGGAGGGTCATTGGGCGCAATATTTGGGTCTGAGGTGTCTGTAAGATTGTCTGAATCCTTTACTAATTATGGTCTGGAGCTATTTGCTTTTTCATCATCTCTATTATTATTTTTGGCTATTTTAGTCGCACTTTATATTGTCCAATCAAATAATTCAGAAGTTTTAATTAAAAAAGTTGGAGGAAACTGGTCAGATGCACTGGCTAATATAATTTCAAAAAGAGAAGTGCGATCAGTGGCATTATATTCATGGTTATTTACAGGCTTAATGACTGTTCAGTGGATAAGTGCCATACCAATTATCGAATCATATTCTGACTTATCTGCAGACAGAATTGAGTTATTTGCAAGAATTGAGCAATTGGTATCGCCATTAACTCTAATAACTCAACTATTTTTTACATACCTTGTTATTTCTTTTTTTGGCATCTCTTCTATTTTAATTATTTATGGATTTCTTTTTGTAATTGTTTTTTTACTTTATGGATTTTTTCCTTCAGTAGGAATTGTTGTTTTTGCACAAGCTTTATTAAGAGTCTTTGAATATGGTTTTAATAAGCCAAGTAGGGAAATTATATATAGCCAACTTAAAAAACATGATAGATATAAGTCCACTGTCTTTATAGACACTTTCATAACGAGATTTGGTGATCTTACTGGCAGCCTTTTTATGTTTATTGGAAAATTTGCCGCTATCAGCGTTAGTATTATGCCTTTGTTAGCTATTCCTTTTGCAGGATTATTCTCAGTAACAGGTTATAAGATATCAAAAAACTTTGAAGAAGACTCTAAAAACCCCTAGATTCACCAATTTCTTTTTTAATATTTACAATTTGATTCATTATTCTTTCAGATACTTGAAAGTTATTTTTTGTAAGACTTAAAGCAAATTCAAGTTGACTTAATGCTTCTTCATTTTGCCCAAGCAAAAGAAAATATTCTGCTCTCGATTGATGGTAGCCAATGATATTTTTACTATTTCTTTGTATTTCAGAAAGCAATAACCATAATTGGGGATCTTCATTTCGTCTTAGCAGCTGATCTCTAATAATTTCTTCTGATTCGAAATACTCGCCCATTTCTAGTAGTAGTTTAGATTTTGCAATAGTTAATGGATAGTTTTTTGGAGCTATTTCTAAAAAAGTATTTGCTACAAAGAGGGCGTCTTTATAATTTTTTCCCTCTGTAAGAATCTCAACTTTTGAAGTGTTTAAAAATAAATTTTTAGGATATTTATTTATTAAAGTATTTATATATTTGATTGACTCTTCTGATTGATTGTTTGTGCTTAATGCAAGAGCAAGCCCATAAAGATTGGCATCAGATGGATTCTCATTAACTAGAGCTTGAAAATATTGAACCGATTGGAGAGGGATTTTTTCATAAAATACCTTTAACCTTGCTCGAATAAGTGAATATTCTAGTGAATCTTTTTTTGTTCCATCCTCGGACATTCCCTCAGCAGCATTAAGGGCATCACTTATTCTTGAAGATGATAATGGGTGTGTTAACAAGAATTCAGGAGGAGTTTCACCAGCAAGTCTTCTCAAGTTATTCATATTTTCAAACATTTCTCCCATTGATTTTGGGTTATAACCAGCTCTTACCAAGTTTCCAAATCCAACCCTATCGGCTTCCTTTTCAAATAGCCGACTATAACGCAAACTTTGGGTTTGAAGTAATGCAGGTCCGACCGCCATAGCATTTGGGTTATTAGATAAAATAGCCAATGCAATTGATGAGATCATAGTTAATGATGAAGCTAAGCTTCTATCTTGTGTGCTTAAGATGTTTCTAGCAAAATGCCTCTGACTAAGATGTGCCAATTCATGGGCCATTACAGATGCAAACTGACCCTCATTATCTGCATTTAGAAATAAACCACCATTTACTCCAATTATTCCTCCTGGAGCGGCAAATGCATTTAGAGAATTATCATCAATTATAAGAATATTAAACTGCCTATCTTTGACCTCACTGTATTCTGAAAGTCTATATATTAATAATTCGGTATATTCTTTTATTAGTGGATCTGAAATTAATGGTGCTTGGAAATAAATTTGTTTGAGAAATTCTTTACCAATTGCTTTTTCTTCAAAAGATGAAACAGCTCCAGAAACTCTATCTCCAAGCTCTGGAAGCACTAATTGGTTATTTTCTTGAGCGTAAAAATCAATAGAAAAAATTATTATTAATAGAAATCTTAGCTTAAGCATAATTAATATTGTATATATCTATATTTTCTAAAACTAACATAAAGGTGTTTTTTAGATTAATATATCCCATGTTATAAATGAAGTTGTCATAAATTTATTAATTTTTTGACTATAACTTTTAGTATTTAGTTCAAATTTAACTATTAACTAAAGATGAGGCATTAATGATTGAACAATTAAATAGCGTTTTTAAGAAAATATTCAGCAATGAAGAAACCATAATTTTTTCTTTATCACTGATACTATTTTTTGTTGTAATTTCATTTTTTGGATCAGTATTGACACCATTCATGATCAGTATTGTTGTGGCATATCTTTTGGTCGGACTGCAAAAAAAGATACAGACATATAATGTTAGTCATAATGTAGCTCTTATTATCACCTTCTCAATATTTTTAGTAACTGGAATAGCCTTGATAGTTTGGTTAGTACCCTTGCTTTATATACAGCTACAAGCTTTTATCTTAGATGTACCTAATCTTGTAAATAATTTCATAGGCTTTATATCGAACCTGCCTGCAAAATTTCCTGAGCTTGTATCATCTGATCAAATAGCAATATTTTTTCAAGCTGTTTCTGAGGAGATAACAGCTATCGCTCAAAATATTGTTAAATCATCAATTTCTGGCATACAAAGTGCCATAACACTTCTCTTATACATAATATTATTTCCAATTTTGGTTTTCTTCTTTTTATTTGATCGAAAAAACATTATCGAAAGTTTTATGAAAATAATTCCAGGTAAAAGAGAAATGTTCTCAAGTATTTGGTCTGAGATGGATATTCAACTTAGTAATTATGTTAGAGGAAAAACAATAGAGATTTTTATAGTAGGTATAGCTGCAGCAATTATATTTGTATCACTGGGATTAAAGTACTCAGCATTATTATCAGTTTTAGTTGGCCTATCAGTAATAATACCTTATGTAGGAGCCTTTTTAGTTACTATACCAATTGTAATAGTGGGTTTATTACAGTTTGGTTTAGGAAGTGAATTTTATATTCTGATTGGTCTTTATCTTTTGTTACAAGCGCTTGATGGCAATTTGCTAGTACCATTGATATTTTCAGAAACTGTTAAATTGCATCCTGTGGTAATTATCCTTGCAGTATTTATTTTTGGCAGCATGTTTGGATTTTGGGGCGTATTTTTCTCAATACCAATAGCAACTTTTATTAAGGCAGTTTGGAATGCTTGGCCTTCTTCAGAAAATCAGTTAAGTTAAATCTTTTACAGTATTTAATACTTCTTCAACGTGCCCTTTAACTTTAACTGAACGCCATTCTTTGAGAATTTTCCCTTCTTTATCAATTAAAAATGTTGATCTATCTACACCAATATATTCTCTGCCATACATTGATTTTAATTTCATAACATCAAAAGCTTTACAAACTTTTTCATCAGGATCAGATAACAACTCAAAAGGAAATGATTGTTTAGCTTTAAAATTTTCATGAGATTTAATTGAATCTCTAGAAACTCCAACTATTTCAGTATTATATTTTTTAAAGATTTTGTAATTATCTCTAAACTCTTGGCCTTCAGTTGTGCATCCAGGAGTGCTATCTTTAGGATAAAAATATATCACTAAATTTTTACCTAAAAAATCGTTGTTTGATAATTTTAAATTGCTTGTAAATTCTGCATTAAATTTTGGACATTTTTTTCCTTCTAAATTTTTAGTCATATTTTTTGCCTTATAAGTATTTTGAATAAAATAGTGTATAGTCCTATTTTTTACTGAAATTTTTATTGATGCAAGTATTACAAGGAAGTTTAGTTGCTCTAGTTACTCCATTAAACGAGGATGGATCTGTTGACTATGACTCATTGAAAAAATTAATTGATTGGCATATTGATGAAGGAACTAATGGAATTGTATCAGTTGGAACTACAGGAGAGTCAGCGACTTTAAATGTTAAAGAGCATCTTGATGTAATAGATTTCACAATAAAACATGTTGGAAAAAGAATACCTGTTATTGCAGGCACTGGAGCAAATGCTACCAATGAGGCGATTGAGCTTTCTCAAGAAGCAAAGCTTAAGGGTGCTGATTATGTTTTATTGGTAACCCCTTATTACAACAAACCTAATCAAAATGGTTTAATAAAACATTATGAGGAAATAGCCAACAAAGTAGATATCCCACAGATCTTATACAATGTTCCCTCAAGAACGGCATGCGATTTAAAGCCTAGCAGTGTTGAAATTTTATCTAAACATCAAAATATTATTGGCATTAAAGAAGCAGTTGACGATTTCCAAAGAATAAGAGAATTAATAAATATAACTCAAATTAGTGATGATTTTTCTGTCTTCTCTGGTGATGATCCAACTTTCCTGGAATCAATGAGTCTTGGCGCTCATGGTGTGATTTCAGTTGCTGCAAATGTTACACCTAGATCTATCTCAATGATATGTAGAAATGTATTAAATTCAGAACTTAATGAGGCAAACAATATGAATGATATAAATAAAAATCTCTATAAATTACTTTTTGTAGAATCTAATCCTATTCCTGTAAAATGGATGCTATTTAAAATGGGATTAATTAAAAACATTATAAGATTGCCTTTAATACAGTTAGATGAAACTTTTCATGATGAAGTTTTGTCTGAGCTTAATAAATTACGATTAATATGATAAAAAAATTTTATTCAATAATCTTTCTGTTTATATTTTCTTCCTGCTCATATATTGCTGGGCCTGAGGGGCTATTTCCTCCAACAAAAGATGAATTTCTTAAAGAAAAAGTTGAGCAGGACATCCAGCTTCCTAGTGATTTAGCATTAATTTCGAAAGAAAATCATTATCCTGTAGATGAGATATCAGAGACTTTGGAGAATCAAGATGTACCTAAACCAAGACAAATATTTTCTACCTCTGGAGATAGTTCTGTCCAATTAAGAAGACTGGGTGAATTAATGTGGGTTTATGTTGAAACACTTCCATCAACTTCATGGCCTATTTCTAAAAGCTATTGGGATACCTCATCATATCAGGTAATTAATGCTGACCCAGCTACTGGAGAAATCGCTATAAATTTTGATGAATCTACTAAATTAAAAATGAAGATTGAGCACGGAATTAAAGAGGCTTCAACAGAAATATTTCTAGTTCAAGTTGATAAAACATCTAATGAGATTTTAAGCAATCCAGAGCTTATACAAACAGAGTTGAGTAATTTAGTAAATTATTTTGCTGATTCAGTTGGGCAGTTTTCAGGTACTTCTCTGGCAGCTCAAAATCTTAATGAGATGAAAAAAGCTAAAATTTTTGTAGATAATGGACAGACAGTAATTGAACTAGATCTGAATTTTGATAGAGCATGGTCTTCCGTTACAAAGGCTATTGATTCAGCAAATATTATTGCTAATGATAAAGATAGAAGTAATGGAATTTTTTATGTCAGTTACGAATCTGAGGAGGAAGAAGGATTTTTCTCATTTTTGAATTTTGGAAGAAGTAAATCAAGAAATACAACAGTTTTCGGAGATGCTCAGTTCGAAGTAAAAATATCTGAAAAAAATAATAAAACATATGTAAGAGCATATTCAAAAGATGGTAAAATTGAAGAAGCTGAGGAGCTAATTTCAAAAATCAACGAATCATTAAGTTAGGGTCAAAGCATGGATAAAATTAAAGAATTAACCAAGGGTAAAGCTAAATCATTATTTTCAACTGCTGACAATGAAAAACTTGTAATGCATTTCAGTGATGATACATCCGCTTTTGATGGAAAAAAGAAGGAAGCATTGCTAGGCAAGGGTGCTGTCAACAATCAATTTAATGCTTTTATTATGGACCATTTAGCTGAAAATGGAGTTGAGACTCATCACATTGAAGTTTTAAATAGTAATGACTCGCTTGTGTGGAGCTTAAAAATGTTCCCGATTGAATGTGTAATTAGAAATAGAGCTTCTGGTTCAATATGCAGAAGATTAGGTACAGAGGATGGACTTATTCTGGAAAACCCTTTATTTGAATTTTTCTTAAAAGATGATGATTTAGGTGACCCTCTCATTAATGATGAACATATTATATCTTTTGGATGGGCTACAAAAGAGCAGATAGATGAGATGAAAAAGCTAACCTACAAAGTAAATTCAATCCTCACCGAATTGTTCATTAAATCAAATTTAATACTAGTTGATTTTAAAGTTGAATTTGGAGTTTGCAGCCAAGGAAAAATTCTGTTGGCAGATGAATTTACTCCTGATGGATGCAGATTATGGGACTCAGAAACTCTTAAAAAAATGGATAAAGATAGATTTAGACAAGGACTTGGTGATGTTGTCGAGTCCTACCATCAAGTAGCTGATAGGCTTGGCATGAATATAATAGTTGACTAAATTAGTCGGGTATTTATAATTCATGTGTGAAATTAACAACAAAAAGTAAATACGCTGTAAATGCGCTTACTGAGCTGCATTTATTAGAGCCTTCTGGGCCAGTTTCACTTACAGATATATCTAATAATCAAAATATTGATATTAACTACTTGGAACAAATCTTCAGAAAGCTTCGAATTGCTGGAATTGTTAAAAGCTCAAGAGGAAGAAATGGCGGCTATTTTTATGCTAAAGATCCCTCATCAGTAACCATTAAAGAAATCATGAATGCAGTTGAAGAGGATTTAGATGCAACAAGTTGTAATGGTTTAAGCACATGTAAAGATGGAAAAAAGTGCAATACTCATAATTTATGGCATGAGCTAAATATAGTTGTTAACAATTACTTAAGTAAAATTACTATAAATTCACTTGTAGAATCAAATAAAAACCCATATATAAAAATTAGAGAAATAATATAAATGAAAGAAAGATCAACAATATATTTAGATTACGCATCAACTACTCCTGTTGACCCAAGAGTAGCATCTAAAATGATGGAATATTTAACCCCCGACGGAGAGTTTGGTAATCCAGCATCTAGGTCTCATAGATATGGTTGGAAAGCAGATGATGCGGTTGAAGAAGCGAGATCCCATGTTGCTAATTTAGTTAATGCCGATCCAAGAGAAATTGTGTGGACATCAGGAGCAACCGAAGCAGATAATCTAGCTGTTAAAGGTGTAGCACGTTTTTATAAATCCAAAGGCAATCATATAATCACATCAAAAATTGAGCATAAGGCAGTTCTTGATCCATGTAGACAACTCGAAAGAGAGGGGTTTGAAGTAACTTATCTTGAGCCAGATGAGTTTGGAATAATACATGCTTCTCAAGTTGAAGATGCAATAAAAGATACAACAATTTTGGTATCTCTTATGCATATCAATAATGAGTTAGGAACTTTAAATGACCTCGATGCAATAGGAAAAATTACTAGAGAAGCAGGAGTATTTTTTCATGTAGATGCAGCTCAGAGCACAGGTAAAGTAGAGATTGATTTATCTAAATTACAAGTTGATTTAATGTCATTTTCTGCTCATAAGACATATGGACCAAAAGGTATAGGAGCTCTATTTGTAAGAAGAAAACCTAGAGTAAGAATTGAAGCATTAATTCATGGGGGCGGCCATGAAAGAGGAATGAGGTCTGGTACGTTGGCACCACATCAAATTGTTGGAATGGGTGAAGCATTTAGAATTGCAAAAGAAGAAATGCAATCAGACCATGAAAAAATTAACAAATATCATGAAAAATTTCTTAAAGAAGCTATGAAAATTGAACATGCATATATAAATGGCGATCTTAATAATAAGGTTCCAAACATACTAAATATTAGCTTCAACTTTGTAGAAGGTGAGTCTTTAATAATGGGTCTTAAGGATGTTGCAGTGTCGTCAGGATCCGCATGTACTTCTGCAAGTTTAGAGCCATCTTATGTTTTAAGAGCTTTAGGCAGAAAGGATGAGCTAGCTCATAGCTCAATTAGGTTTTCTTTTGGAAGATTTACAAAAGAAAGTGAGGTTGATAAAACATTAGAGATTTTACATAAAGTTGTTGAAAGACTAAGAGAGTTATCACCATTATGGGAAATGCATTTAGATGGAATAGATCTGGATACAGTAGTTTGGAATACAGATTAAAATTGGAGATTAGATATGGCATATAGTAAAAAAGTAGTTGATAAATTTGAAAATACATTAAACGATCCTAAGGCTTTCAATGTAGGAAGGTTTGACCCATCTGAAGAGAATGTTGGTACAGGTATGGTAGGAGCTCCTGCTTGCGGCGATGTAATGAAGTTACAAATCAAATGCGAACCATCTGGAAATACTCACATAATCAAAGATGTAAAGTTTAAAACTTATGGGTGTGGTTCTGCTATTGCATCATCTAGTGAGCTAGTAGAAATGTTAATTGGTAAAACACTTGAAGAAGCAAAAGCAATTAAAAACAAAGAAATTGTAGAAGCTCTTGAATTGCCCCCAATCAAAATCCATTGCTCTGTCTTAGCTGAAGATTCAATTAAACAAGCAATAGAAGATTACGAATCAAAGCAATAATATGCAAGTTTTTAGCCCATCTGATCTTAATTTCTCAGAAGAAGCCATAGCTCATTTCTCATCAAGTCTTAAAAATAGAGGAAAGGGTCTAGGCATAAAAATAGGTATTAAAAAGGCTGGATGTAGTGGATATGAATATTATTTTGATTATGTTGACGAATTTGAAGATAACGGAGTAATTTTTGAAAAAAATGGTTGTAAGATTTTTGTTGATAACGATAGCCTGACTTTGTTAAAAGGGAGCTTGGTTGATTATCAAAAAGATGGACTGAATCAAGGTATCAAATTCATTAATCCTAATGCTAAAGCTGTATGCGGTTGTGGTGAAAGCTTTACTATATAGAAATGGCTAAAATTAAAATTCTCCCCCATGAGGAGCTATGTCCTGAAGGTGCAGAAATTGAAAGCAATCAAGATGAGACAATATGCGAAGCTGCTTTAAGAAATGGTATTAAAATTGAACATGCATGCGAAATGTCAGCTGCCTGCACTACATGCCATTGTATAGTTCGAAAAGGTTTCGATAGTCTTGATGAGGCTAGTGATATTGAAGAGGATTTGCTAGATAAGGCTTGGGGATTAGAGCAAACATCAAGACTAAGCTGTCAAGCAATACCTCAGGATGAGGACCTTGAGATAGAAATACCAAAATATAATATTAATATGGTTTCGGAGCATCATTGATGGATACTTTAGATTGGAGTGATAGAGATGAAATAGCTATTGAGCTATATGACAATTTCCCTGATATAGATCCACAATGGATAAGTTTTCCTGATTTACACTCAAAGATTTGTAATTTAGAAAATTTCAACGGAGACCCTAATAAATCAAATGAAAAAATACTTGAAGCTATTCAGATGTTATGGATAGAAGAATATAAGTAACTCCCATATAATACCTAAAATTTTTATAAGGAATATAGCTATGGCAATCGAAAAAACATTATCAATCATTAAACCAGATGCAGTATCTAAAAATGTTGTTGGAAAAATTATTTCAAGATTTGAAGAAAACGGATTACATCTTGTTGCAGGAAAGTTAATACAGCTAGATGATGAAATGGCATCAGGCTTTTACGCAGAACATGATGGTAAGCCTTTTTTCAATGATCTTAAGAAATTTATGACATCAGGACCAGTTTTTGTTCAAGTTCTTGAAGGAGAGAATGCTATTCAAAAAAATAGAGATCTAATGGGTAGCACAAATCCACAGGAAGCAGATCCTGGGACTATAAGAGCTGATTTTGCAAAAAGTATTGATGCAAATGCAGTTCATGGTTCCGACTCAGAAATTAGTGCTGAGAGAGAAATAAATTATTTCTTCAGCCCTAACGAAATAGTTGAAAAATAGATTTTGTCTAATAAAAAAGTAAATCTTCTAGGGTATTCGCTTAAATCTCTAGAAGATTTCTTTAATAGTATTGAAGAACCAAAATTTAGAGCCAAACAATTAATAAAATGGATTCATCAAAAAGGAGTGCTCGATTTTGATGAAATGTCAGACTTAAATAAAAATTTAAGAGAGAAACTTAAATCTATTGCTTTAATAAAACCCCCACAAATCGAAGAAGTTCATAAATCATCTGAAGGAACCATAAAGTACTTAATAAAACTTGAATCAGGGTCTATGGTCGAAATGGTTAGAATTCCTGAAAAAAAAAGAATCACATTATGCATTTCATCTCAAGCTGGATGCGCTCTTCAGTGTACTTTTTGTGCAACAGGTGCTCAAGGATTTGAAAGAAATCTTAGTGCTGATGAAATTATTGGCCAATTATGGTTAGCAAATTTTTCAGATAAGAAAAATTCACCCATTACTAATGTAGTTTTTATGGGTATGGGAGAGCCATTATTGAATTTTATACCAGTTATAGAATCAGCAAAGCTAATGAAAGAACAATTAGCATATGGTTTATCAAGAAAGAGAATAACTATAAGCACTTCTGGCATTACTCCACAAATTGACCAATTATGTAATGAGGTAGATGTTTCTTTGGCAATATCTCTTCATGCACCAACCGATCAATTGCGAGATGAAATAGTGCCTATTAACAAGAAATATCCTATTACTGAATTAATAAATTCATGTAAAAAATATTTATTAAATTATGATGGTAAAAGAAGTATTACTATAGAATATGTATTAATAGATGGGGTTAATGACTCCGAAGAATTGGCTATAAAACTTGCAAAATTATTATCAAATATATCTTGTAAAATTAATTTGATTCCATTCAATCCTTTTGATGGCTCAAATTATAGGAGATCAAAACAAAATAATATTGAAGAATTTAAAAAAATTCTTATGAACAAGGGTTTTATTACAACTTTAAGAGTAACTAGAGGTGATCAGATAGATGGAGCATGTGGTCAATTAGTTGGTAAACTTAAAAAATCGATTAAAGGAAAAAAACTTATTCCTCACAAATCAATATGACAAATGAAGCAAAGTCAGCAAACTCTGCGAAGATTGGAAAAATCTTTAAATCTGCTCGTCAGGAATTAAACCTTACTCCTATAAAGGCAGCAGAAGAATCTATGATGAATATTAAATATTTAAAGGCTATAGAGTCTGGAGATTATTCTGTTTTTCCAAGCGAGGGCTTTGCAAAAGCATATTTTATTAAATATCAAAACTTTCTTTCAATAGAGTGTGATTTCCCTTCAATTTATAATAGTAAAAATAGAGAAAACGAAATCATTGAAAAGTCAGCATTACAAACTAATCCAAAATTAGTTCCAATTTTTAGAATCACAGTTATTGGAGTGCTTCTTTTAACATTTCTATCAATATTGATTTCAAATTTTGGAAATAATAATGCTGAAACAACTATAAATGATCCATTGGAAATAGAAGAAATTAATCCAATTAAAGAAGTTGAAGTTATAGGATTGCCCGATATTGATATAGAAAATATTAATAAACCAGATGAGGCAAATGAAGAAAAATTAGTTGAAAAAATACTAAATAATTTGGTATTAGATTTTTTTGATGAATGCTGGATTGAGATTTATTCAAATGAGAATTTAATTATTAATCAGCTTTTCCAAGCTAATGACAGATTCGAAATTGAAATTGAGAAGCCATTTAAAATTGTAGTAGGAAATGCAGATGCCTTATATGGGTCTTATAATGATATCAGCATTGATTTTAATGCTAATGCTAATAGACTTAATGTAAGTAGTATAAGTTTTGATGATGAGTAACTGGATAGAAAGAAAAAAAACATCAATTGTTAAAGTTGGAAATGTTTTAATTGGTGGCAATAACCCAATTGCTGTCCAATCAATGACTAACACTGATACCTGTGATGTAGTATCAACAGTCAATCAAATCAATGATCTTCAAGCGGCTGGAGCTGACATAGTTAGGGTATCGGTCCCTGGTTTTGAAGAAGCAAAAGCCTTTAAAGAAATTAAAAAAATAGTAAATATTCCTTTGGTTGCTGATATACATTTTGATTATAAAATTGCTTTAGCAGTTGCAGATAGTGCTGATTGTCTAAGGATTAACCCAGGAAATATTGGTAAGGAATCCAAAGTAAAAGAAGTTATTAATGCTGCAATAGATAATAATATTCCAATAAGAGTTGGAGTTAATGCAGGTTCACTTGAAAAAGATCTCCAAAAAAAATATGGAGAACCTAATGCTGACGCTTTAGTGGAGTCAGCATTAAGACATGTTGAAATTTTAGATAAATTTAATTTCAAGAATTATAAAATGAGTTTGAAAGCTTCTAATATAGAGATGACCGTTGAGGCATATAGAAAGATTTCAAATTTAATTTCACAACCTCTTCATCTAGGTATCACTGAAGCGGGAAGTTATAGAGCTGGAACAGTAAAATCTTCTATTGGAGTAGGAATGCTGTTATCAGAAGGCATAGGAGATACCATAAGAATTTCCTTAGCATCGGACCCTGTTGATGAAATAAAAGTTGGATGGGATATATTAAAAAGTCTAAATATAAGAAGTAGAGGAGTAAAGATAATTGCATGTCCAAGTTGTTCTAGACAAAATTTTAATGTAATTGAGGTTGTAAATGAGCTTGAAGAAAGACTAGAAGATATTTCAGATGATATCGAAGTTGCAGTCATTGGATGTTATGTGAATGGGCCCGGTGAAAGTAAGGCAGCTGAGATTGGTCTAACTGGAGCTAACCCAAATAACTTACTATATGTTGATGGACTTCCAAATAAAAAGATTACTAATGAAAACTTAGTAAACGAAATTGAAGAGCAAGTAAGAGAAAAATTATTAAAACGAAATTCTAAAGATATTATTGCTAGGAGTTAAATTGAAAAAAATTCAGTCACTTACCGGAATGCTTGATTTATATGATAATCAAGATGGCGATAATCTGTCTGCTAAGATCTTTTATGTAGAAAAGAAGATTAGAGAGATTTTCTTAAACTATAAACTTCAAGAAATACGGACCCCAATACTTGAAGATGCAAATTTATTCATACGTTCTGTTGGAAATTTATCAGATATTGTTAATAAAGAAATTTATTCATTTGAAGATAGAAATGATAAGTTAATTGCGCTTCGACCAGAGGGTACAGCTAGTGTTATTAGGGCAATAATTGAAAAAAAACTAGATCAAACTTCACACAAATTGTGGTACATGGGTCCAATGTGGAGATATGAAAGACCTCAAAAAGGAAGATATAGACAATTTAATCAAGCAGGAATTGAAATTTTAGGTATTCCTGAAGGTTTGCCTGAATATGAATTAATATCAATAGTTTGTTCATTAATTTCAGAGTTTGGACTTAAAGATTGTTTAATAAAAATTAATCATTTAGGGACACCTGAAGATAAAGAATCTTTCTGCAATGCTCTTGTAGACTATCTTGAGCCATTAAAAGCAGAAATGGGAGAAAAGGACATTGAGCGACTGAACAGTAATCCTTTAAGGATACTTGATACCAAAGATAAAAAAACTCAAAATCTTCTTCAAAATGCGCCATCGATAAAAGATTTTATAAGTTCAGATTCTATAAAACTTCTTGATTCAATTAAAAATGAGTTTTCTGATATTTGTAATATACACATAGATTATTCTTTGGTAAGGGGCTTGGATTACTATTCTGGCTTTGTATTTGAAGCATTATCATCTGATTTAGGCGCTCAAGATTCATTTCTTGGTGGCGGAAGATATGATCATCTTTGTTCAAAACTTGGAGGAAAAGATATGCCCTCAATTGGTCTTGCAATTGGGCTTGAGAGATTTGCAGAGCTTGTGCAGGTTAAAGACTTAGAAACAAAACTGGTCTCATTTATAATAGCTGCTAGTAATTTAGAGCCAAAAGCATATAAAATAGCCCACCATCTAAGAACTTTAAACAAAGATATTGTTTTAGACATAAACCTATCTGAAGGAAGTTTAAAATCAAAGATGAGAAGAGCTAATAAAAATAATTCAGATTATGCAATTATTATTGGTGAAGAAGAGTTAAAAAATAGTACAGCAGTCATCAAGCCTTTGAAAGATGAACTTAAAGAGCAAGAAACTGTCACTATTGATAAGTTATATAGTTTTTATAAATCTCTGTAACGTAGGGAATAATCATGAGCAAAGTTTTTGAAAATAATAGCGTACTTTCATTATTACGTAATTTTTACATTAGAAATAGCAAAGCAATACTAATAATTTTTTCAGTTTTTTTAATATTGGTTATCTTATATGTATCTAATAATCAGATAACAAAAACCAATAATGTGAAGGCAGCAAAAATATATAATGACTGGACATCTCAAGAAACAGAATCAGAAAATGGAAAAATATTAGCAAATAAACTTTTTAACCAACTTGTTGAGACATATGAAGATTCTGGTTATGCCCAAATAGCTTTAATTAATCAAGCATCTCTTGAAGCCAAAAATGGTAATTTAGAAAAAGCGCTTGAATACTACGAAATCCTTACTAGTTCTACTGAAGGATATAGTGGAAATAAGCTTTATAACAAGATTTCAAGAATTAACACAGCTCGTATTAATTATGCTTTAGAGAATTATGATGAGGCTCTCAATGTTCTTGAAAAGTATTCATCATCTTCCAATGCACTCATTCATGAGTTAATTGGAGATATATTAGCAAAACAAGATAAATTTGATCTTGCAAAAGAGCAATACATTATCGCAAAAGGGAAATATACTGACGAAACATCATTATCGATAATTTCAATGAAAATTTCTAATATATCCTCTGAGTAATGAATAGAATTCAAAACATATCAAAAGCATATATGAAGTTATTTGGTATTTTTTCTATCTTTATTTTTATTACATCTTGTTCTTCTCTTAGTTCTTTAAGATTTTGGGAAAATAATGAGATAGATCCTGATGAACCAAGATCTTTATTATCTGTATCATCTTCAAAAAATATTAGCTCTAATTGGAATGTTAAATTTAATGGTAATAATTCATTAGGAAATTTTTTACCCTCTTTTAGTGCTGGAAGTATTTATTTTGCAGATGCAGAAGGGAACATAAAATCAATTGATATTGATACTGGAAAAACAAATTGGACAAAACAATTTAATGAGCTTGCATCTGGTGTAGCATCTGGTTTTGGAGCCCTTGTTGTAGCTGATGTTGATGGTAATGTAATTCTATTGAACCAAGAAGATGGCTCAAAAATATGGGAAGTAAATGTAAAAGGAGAGGTTTTAGCCCCAACAGTAATTGATGCTCAGCTAATAATAGTTAAAACTGGATCTGGTGAATTGCTCGCACTTGATAAGTTGAATGGAGATGTTGTTTGGTCGTATAGATCTAAATTGCCAGCTCTTACAATAAGAGGAAGTAGCAGCCCAGTGGTTGATGGTGGTCAAGTGTATGTTTCTTTTGATAACGGGAGACTTGTTGTTTTTGATATAGAGACTGGCTTTCCATTATGGGATGGTGCTATCTCATATGTTAAAGGTTCTTCAGAATTGGAAAATCTTATAGATTCCGATGCAAATCCAGTTGTTGATGCTGGTTATGTTTACACAACAAATTATCAGGGTAATCTTAATATATTTGATATTGCTCAAAAAAGATCTGTATGGGAGTCTGAAGTTTCTTCATTTTTTTCTCCTGTGCTGCTTAAAGGAATGATGATAGTTTTAGAATCTGATTCAAGCATGAAATCAATCTTTACTAAAACTTTAGAAGATTCATGGAACTCAGATGAGTATTTAAATAGAGAGCTTTCAAATCCAATTAGCTTTAATGGAAATATTATTGTTGGTGATTTTGAGGGCTATGTTCATGTGATTGATCCTTTAAATGGAAAGACTTTAGGGAGAAAGAAAATTTCTAAAAATCCTATAAAAAGGTTAATAAGTAGAAGTAAGAATTTTTATGCTGTTGATGAGGAATTTAATTTATTTTCATTAAGCATATAAAATGACATGTTATGTTTACCTCTATAGCCATAATAGGAAGACCCAATGTTGGTAAATCCACACTTTTTAATAAATTAACCAAGACAAGACAAGCAATAGTTTCTGACTTTTCTGGATTAACAAAAGATAGAAACTATGGATATATATCCTTTGGCGACAAGAAAAGCTTATTGATTGATACAGGAGGCATTGCTCAGGATGATTCTATTCTTAAAGAGGATATTGCAGAGCAAGCATGGATAGCTGCAGAAGAGTCTAACTTAATAATTTTTTTGCTAGATGGTTCTGAGGCGCTCAATAAAGAGGATTTAGATATCCTTGGCAGATTAAGAAAATTAAATAAAAAGTACATAACTGTATTAAATAAGGTTGATAAGAAATCAGATTCTGTAATCAAAGATGATTTAGACAAACAAGGAATAAAAAATATTTTTGAGGTTAGTGCTGAACATTCAATAAACATTACAGATTTAAAATCATATATAAAAAACTCATTACCCGAATCTGAAAGTGATTTTCCTGAAGGAAAAAAAATAGCCATTTTAGGCAGACCTAATGCAGGTAAATCAACTTTTATAAATAAATTTATAAAAGAAGATAGGCTCATTGTTTCAGAAATCGCAGGTACAACCATAGACGCAATTAGTATTCCATTTTCCATAAATGATGAAGATTTTATTTTTATAGATACCGCTGGAATTAGAAAAGGCTATAGGAATGCTCATAAAATTGAATATTTTTCATATGTAAGAGCAATGCATTCTGTTGAGGAGTGTAGTGTTGTTATCTTTATATGTGATGCCAACGAGGGCTTGGTTGATCAAGATTTAAAAATAATAAATATGATTTGCGAAATGGGTAAACCGGTTGTTATAGCTTTTAATAAAATGGACTTGTTGTCTAAAAAAGATAAAGATGCTTTATACAAAACAAAAAAAATGCAATCAACCTTCATTGCAGATTTCATCAAAGTAGAAATTTCTGGAATTCAGGGAAAAGGATTTAAGCGACTTTTCAAGATCACCAATGATGTAATTAACAGAGCTCAAAAGAAATATAGTACGGCAGTTTTAAATAAATTATTATCAAAGTTTACTAATCAAAGCGCTCCTCCATCAGTAGGCGGAAGACAATTAAAACTCAAACATATTCATTTTGGGGGAATGAATCCAACAACTTTTATCATTCATTCAAATCAGGACAAGAAAATTCCCCAAAATTATAAAAAATATTTAGAAAACTCATTTAGATCTGCACTAAAACTTCATAGCGTTCAATTAAAATTAATTTTTAGAAAATCTGAAAATCCTTTTGATGGAAGAGTTAACAAACTTACAGAAAGACAAATTAAAAAGAGACAAAGAATGCTCAAACATGTAAAAAAATCTAAATAAATTTTTAGAAATTTTTAAATTTTCATTTATTTATATTGCTTATAATCGGTTATAATTACAGCATAAAATACATAAAAAAATGACATTTGTCACTTTCTTAATGACTCAAAATAGACCAGTTAATATTAATCTCTTTAAAATAAAGCTTCCACTATCAGCTTTTCTCTCAATTACTCATAGAATAAGCGGTATTTTAATTTTTTTCATAGTTTTGCCTGTCTCTGCTTATACGCTAAGCTTAATTTTTCAAAACCAAGAATCTTATAATATTTTTTTGGCTTATTACTCAAATAATTTAAGCATAAAACTAACTTATTTATTCCTAGTTTTAATATTTCAATATCATATCTTTACCGGAATAAGACATATTTTGATGGATTTTCATCTCTTAGAAGAGTCCTTATCTGTTTCTCATAAGTCTGCAGTATTAACAATTTTTCTTTTTGGTATTAACGCAATGGTAACTGCATGGGTGATGTTATGAATATAGGTAAGATTTATTGGTATTTACAGCGATATAGTGCCTTATATTTTTTGGTCTTTTTAATTTATACAGAGTACTTATTTTGGTCCTCGCAACTAACTTTTAATTTTATAACTGAAAATATTTTATTTAAAATTTCTTTATCATTTTTTATTTTGTTAGCATGCGTGCATGCTTTTATTGGTTTGTGGACAGTTGGAACTGATTATTTAACTAAAAGAGCATTAGGTTTTGTTTCAAAACCAATTGGTAATAGTGCTAATGTTATGAGAAAGATATACGAAGTAGGATTTATTGCGCTTGGGCTGTTTATTATTTACATATATTTCTCAATTATTTGGTCTTAATTTATGACAACTTTAAACTCAAACAATATTAAAACACTAGAATTTGATGCTTTGATTATTGGTGGAGGAGGCTCTGGTATGAGAGCTTCCCTTGAGTTAGCAAAATCAGGTCTAAAAACAGCAGTTGTCTCTAAAGTTTTCCCAACTAGATCTCATACTGTATCTGCTCAGGGTGGCATTACATGTGCTATTCAAAGTGCTGACCCAAATGATGATTGGAGATGGCATATGTATGACACAGTAAAAGGTGCAGATTATATTGGAGATCAAGATGCAATAGAGTATTTATGTTCTGAGGGCCCAAAAGCTGTTTTTGAACTTGAGCATATGGGGCTGCCTTTTTCTAGGTTCGAAAATGGAAGAATTTATCAGAGACCTTTTGGAGGTCAATCAAAAGATTTTGGAAAAGGTGGACAGGCAGCAAGAACTTGTGCTGCAGCAGATAGAACTGGACATGCCTTGCTTCACACCCTTTATCAAAACAATGTTAAGGAAGGAACAAATTTTCTTAATGAATGGTTTGCAGTTGATATTGTTAAAAATTCGAAAGATGAGGTTACTGGTGTTATAGCTTTTTCCATTGAGTATGGAGAAGTGGCATATCTAAAAGCCCAATCTACAGTTATGGCAACAGGTGGAGCTGGTAGAATCTATGCATCGACTACCAACGCTTTAATAAATACTGGTGATGGTCTTGCAATGGCACTTAGAGCCGGCTACCCAGCACAAGATATGGAAATGTGGCAGTTTCATCCAACAGGGATATATGGAGCTGGATCACTTGTAACGGAGGGCTGTAGAGGAGAGGGTGGATATCTAGTAAATTCAGATGGTGAGAGATTTATGGAAAGATATGCGCCAAATGTGAAGGATCTTGCTGGCAGAGATGTTGTTGCAAGATCAATGGTCTTAGAAATTCTAGAAGGAAGAGGATGCGGTGAAAATAAAGATCATATTTTTCTTAAGCTTGATCATCTTGGAGCTGATGTCTTAAACGCAAAACTTCCAGGTATATGTGAGCTTTCAAGAACCTTTGCACATGTTGATCCAATATATGAACCTATTCCTGTTGTGCCTACATGTCACTACATGATGGGTGGAACTCCTACAAATATTCATGGCCAAGCCTTTAAAAGAGTAAATGGAGTTGATTCTATAGTTTCAGGCTTATTTGCAGCTGGAGAAGCAGCTTGTGTTTCTGTTCATGGTGCTAATAGGCTTGGAGGTAATTCTTTGCTTGATTTAGTTGTCTTTGGAAGAGCTACGGGAATCTTTATCCAAGAGGAGCTTAAATCAGGAGGAGGTGTTGATTCATCAAGTTCAGAAGACATTGATAAAGCATTAGCAAGACTTAACTACCTTAATGAATCAGAATCTGGTTATGAAACAGCTGAGGTTAAAAAAGAATTGCAACAATGTATGCAAAATTATTTTGGTGTATTCAGACGTGGTGAATATATGAAAAAGGGTCTTGAGCAACTAAAAGAAATTAGAAATAAAGTCGACAATTTACATCTTAGAGATAAAAGTAATGCATTTAATACAAGCAGAGTTGAAGCTATAGAATTACAAAATTTATTTGAAGTTGCAGAAGCAACTGCTGTAGCTGCATATACAAGAGATGAAAGCAGAGGTGCGCATGCAAGAGATGATTTCCCCGATAGAGATGATGATAATTGGTTATGTCATTCTTTGTATGATCCAGTATCTAAGTCTGTAACTAAAAGGGAAGTGAATTTTAATCCATCTCAAGTTGAAGCTTTCCCACCAATTGTTAGGACATATTAAATGGCAAAAAATACTCTAGAAATTAATATGTATAGATACAATCCTGAAAAGGATAATTTTCCATACATGATGAAATATCAAATTGAAAAACCTCATAAAGATATTATGGTTCTTGATTTACTTCATCTTTTAAAAGAGCAGGATGACTCTATCTCCTACAGAAGATCATGTAGGGAAGGTGTCTGCGGCTCAGATGGAATGAATATAAATGGAAAGAATGGCCTTGCATGCATCACTCCAATTTCATCGGCAGTTAAAAAGAATAAAATTGAATTAAGACCTTTGCCTGGGTTACCAGTTATAAGAGACTTGGTTGTCGACATGACTGAATTTTATGCTCAATACGAAAAGATTAAACCTTTTTTACAAAATAGTACTACTGCTCCAGAACAAGAAAGGCTTCAATCGCCCGAAGATAGGGATAAATTAGATGGCTTATATGAGTGTATCTTATGCGCTTGTTGTTCAACAAGCTGCCCGTCTTTTTGGTGGAATCCTGATAAATTTTTAGGCCCAGCAGCTTTGCTTCAAGCATATAGGTTTCTTGCAGATACTAGAGATCTTAAAACTAATGAGAGGCTTGAGGAGCTTTCAGATCCTTTTAGCGTCTATAGATGTCACGGCATAATGAATTGTGTAAGTGTCTGCCCAAAAGGATTAAACCCTAATAAAGCAATTGGTGAAATAAAGAGCATGCTTTTAAAAGATAAAAATGAAATTATTGCATCAGATGGAGCTATGAATTAGAAGAAAATGAATTATTCTATGCAAGAACTATGGGGGAGTTCACATTTGTCAGCAGGACATGCTGCATATTTAGAATCCCTATATGAAACTTTTTTAAATAATCCAGATGAACTATCTGAAGAATGGCTTCAGTTTTTTACAAGCCTTAAAAGTGATTCAAATGGAAAGATCGATGTATCACATCAAAGCATTATTGATGAATTTAAAAATTTATCCAGATCCTCAATTTCATCTGAAACAAAAATAGATGAGCGACAAGGAAAGGTTTTTAGGTTAATACAAGCATATAGAAATAGAGGACATCAAGAAGCAACTTTAGACCCTCTTGGTATGATGGATAGAAATCCCATAGAAGATCTAAAAATTGAATTTCATGGTTTGTCTGAAAAAGATCTCGATGATGAGTTTTATACAGATACGTTTAATAGCGACTCAGAAAAGTCATCATTAAGAAACATTATTAAAGATCTCAGAAATATTTATTGTGGAAATATAGGTATTGAATATAACTATATTATGAATTCTGAAGAAAGACGCTGGTTTCAAAAGAAGTTCGAGTCAAAAATAGATACATATACATTTAATGAGGATGAAAAATTACACATCTTTGAAAGATTAAACTCAGCAGAGGGCTTAGCAAAATATCTTGCAGCCAAATATCCAGGAATGAAACGTTTTGGTATAGACGGTAGTGAGTCTTTAGTACCATTGGTTGATGCGGTAATACAGAATTGTGGTTTGCTTGGAGCAAACCAAATTTGTTTTGGAATGGCTCATAGAGGTAGATTAAATTTATTGGTTAATGTTTTAGGAAAGCTACCAAAAGATTTATTTTCTGCTTTTGATGAAACTGAAGTTTTAGAGGGGGCAAATACTGGAGATGTTAAATATCATCTAGGTTTCTCATCAAATATTGATACCCCTGGTGGAGAAGTTCATGTTTCACTTAATAATAATCCTTCTCACCTTGAGATAGTTGATCCAGTTGTTCTTGGCTCTGTTAGAGCAAGACAGGATAGACTCAATGACAAAGAAAGAAACAAAGTCATACCTGTTTTACTTCATGGTGATGCATCTTTTTCAGGTCAAGGTGTGGTTATGGAGTCATTACAGATGTCGCAAACCAGGGGTTTCTACGTTGGTGGAACAATTCATGTGATTGTGAATAATCAAATTGGATTTACTACTAGTGATAAAAATGATGCACGATCTACAGACTATTCAACAGATGTTGCTAAGATGATTCAATCTCCAGTAATCCATGTTAATGGGGATGATCCTGAGATGGTTGTCAAAGCGGTTAAGATAGCATGTAAATACAGGGCTAAGTTTAATAAAGATGTTGTAATTGATTTATTCTGTTACAGAAGAAAAGGACATAACGAAGCTGACGATCCCTCAGCAACCCAACCAACAATGTATAAAAAAATTGCTAGTCATCCTTCTGTTTTAAACCAATATCAAGATAAATTATTCCAAGAAGGCCATATTACAAAAGAATCAGCAATAGAAATTAAAAATACATATAGAAAATCTCTGGAAGGTGGTAAAACTGTCGCAAAAAGTTTATCTGAGCATTCTAATAATGAACTTTGGTTTGATTGGACTGAATATCTTGATGTTTTGTGGTGGCCAAAAGTAGATACCTCATTTAGTGAAAAGAAATTTAAATCAATTGGTAAAGACATTTGTAAAGTACCAAGCTCTTTTAATCTTGGCAATCAGGCGTCCAAAATATTTAATGATCGATTAAAAATGGTTGATGGTGATTTAGAAATTAATTGGGGTTTTGCTGAAAGTATGTCATACGCAACTTTACTATCTGAAGGCTATCCGATCAGATTAACTGGTCAAGATGTTAGAAGAGGTACTTTTTCTCACAGACATGCATGCGTTTTTGATAAAGAAACTGGTGAAGGCTATATCCCACTTTGCGAAATTGCAAATAAAAATAATACTAGGTTTAGTATATATGATTCATTGCTTTCAGAAGAAGCTGTTTTGGGTTTTGAATATGGATATTCAGCTACCTGGCCTACAGGATTAACAATTTGGGAAGCTCAGTTTGGAGATTTCGTAAATGGTGCACAGGTTGTTATTGATCAATTCATTGTTTCTGCACAACATAAATGGGAAAGACTTTCAGGTTTGGTAATGCTTTTACCCCATGGGTTCGAAGGTCAGGGTCCAGAGCATAGCAGCGCACGTATAGAAAGATTTTTACAATTATGTGCTTCTGAAAATATTCAAGTATGTGTTCCAAGCTCTCCTTCACAAATTTTTCATTTATTAAGGCGTCAAGCTATTAGAAAAATGAGAACCCCTTTAATAGTAATTTCACCAAAAAGCTTACTCAGAAATCCAAAAGCTTCATCTTCTATCAAAGAGTTAACTCATGGAGAATTCCATTGTGTGATTGATGATGAAACTAAAGATCAATCAAAAATTACTAAAGTTATTTTGTGCTCTGGAAAAGTTTTTTATGATTTAAATGAAAAAAAAGTTCTTGAAGACAAAGACCATATTGCGATCGTAAGAATTGAGCAGCTATATCCTTTCCCATATGATGATTTAGAGGAAGTTTTGAACAAATATAAAAATGTTGAAGATATTCTATGGTGTCAAGAGGAGCCAGCAAATCAAGGGGCATGGTTTAGTCACAGACACAGACTGCAAAGAGTTTTAGATAGATTAGACAGTAATTTAGAGATAAAGATGGTAAGTAGACCTCCAGCTGCTGCACCAGCTGTTGGAATGATGAAATTACATCTTGAACAACAGAGCAATCTTATTGATGAAGCATTACAATAGGGAATATTATGACAATTGAAATAAAATCACCTACATTTCCAGAGTCAGTTGCTGATGGAACTGTAGCAAATTGGTTAAAAAAAGAGGGAGATCCTGTTAGTCAGGATGAAATTATTGCTGAAATTGAGACCGATAAGGTTGTTCTTGAAGTAGTTGCCCCTTCTAATGGCGTCATTACTAAAATAATTAAAGTTGAAGGCGATGTTGTAAACAGTGCTGAAATTATTGGTGAGTTTAACGAGATTAATGATATTCAATCACAAGATAAAACCATTGAAGAACAAAAAGAAGATGCTCCGCAACCAGATAAAGATAAGCAATCTATTTCTAAAACTACTAAGAGTAAATCTGGTCCCGCAGCTAAGAAAATTATTGCTGAAAATAATCTTGATGCTTCATTGATTAAAGCATCCGGAAAAGATCAAAGAATCACAAAAGCTGATGTTATAAATCATCTTGAAACTAGTTCAAGCGAAGACAAATTACAAATTAATATATCTTCATCATCTTCATCTAGACCTGAGAAAAGAGTTCCAATGACAAGGTTAAGAAGCACAATTGCTAAAAGACTTGTCACAGTTCAACAAGAGACTGCGATGTTAACAACTTTTAATGAAGTTGATATGTTGCCTATTAAAGAGCTTAGAGCAAAATATGGCCAAGAATTTGAAAAACAACATAATATTAAATTAGGTTTTATGGGTTTCTTTGTAATTGCTGCTGTACAAGCTTTAAAGAAATTTCCAATTGTAAATGCTTCGATTGATGGCGATGACGTTGTATATCATGGTTATCAAGATATTGGTGTAGCGGTTTCAACAGATAGGGGCTTGGTAGTGCCAATCATTAAAGATGCTGATACAAAATCTTTACCTGAATTAGAAAAATCCATTTTGAATTATTCAGAAAAAGCTAGGGACAGCAAACTCACAATTGAAGAAATGCAAGGTGGAACATTTACTATCTCAAATGGTGGTGTTTTTGGATCTCTTCTATCAACTCCAATATTGAATGCACCACAAACTGCAATTCTAGGAATGCATGCAATACAAGAAAGACCAGTTGCTATTAATGGAGAAATTGTCATCAGACCAATGATGTATCTTGCAATGAGTTATGACCATAGGTTGTTAGATGGTAAAGAGGCAGTAAGATTTTTAGTTTCTATAAAAGAACAACTAGAATCGCCTGAAAGATTGTTATTAAATTTATAAGTAAAGAGGAATTATATGTTTGATGTTGTTGTTATTGGTGGCGGACCAGCCGGTTATGTTGCTGCAATTAGATCTGCTCAATTAGGTTTAAAGACTGCATGTATTGAAGAGTTTGTTGATTCAAATAAAAATCCTACATTTGGAGGAACATGTCTTAATGTAGGTTGTATACCTTCTAAAGCATTGCTTGATTCTTCTCATAGATATCAAGAAGCTACAGATCATCTAAAAATTCATGGCATTGAGATTAATAAGGTTGAGTTAGACCTTCCTGCAATGATGAAAAGAAAAGACGATATCGTTAAAAAATTAACAGGTGGAATTGGCGGGCTTTTTGCTGCAAATAAAGTCACTCCTATTGCAGGAAGAGGAAAGGTTATAGCTGGGAATAAAGTTGAATTAACCAATGTTGATGGAGAAGTAGAAATAATTGAATCTAAAAATATCATTATAGCTTCAGGTTCATCTCCAATAGAAATTGGCTCAGCTAAATTTGATAACAAAAATATATTAGATAGTACAGGGGCACTTGAAATAGATAAAGTGCCTGAAACATTAGGGGTCATTGGTGCTGGTGTAATTGGTCTTGAGCTAGGAAGTGTTTGGGCTAGGCTTGGTTCAAAAGTTACAGTCATAGAAGCAATGGATGACTTCCTTTTCATAGCGGATAAAGAAATAGCTAAAGAAACTCTTAAAGATTTTAAAAAACAAGGGTTGGATATAAGGCTTGGTTGTAAATTAACATCATCAAAAAGCTTAAAAAACTCTGTCAAAATTACATATGAAACTAAAGACGGTTCTGAGGATATGGAATTTGATAAATTAATTGTTGCAGTTGGCAGAAAGCCAAATACCCATAATCTTTTCTCAGATGATTCAGGCGTAAAATTAGATGAAAGAGGTTTTGTTTCTGTAGATGAATTTTGCCAAACTAATGCAGCAAATGTTTGGGCAATAGGAGATGTTGTTAGAGGCCCAATGCTTGCTCACAAAGGTAGTGAGGAGGGCATTATGGTAGCCGAGAGAATTGCGGGCAAGCATGCAGAAATGAATTATGATCTAGTTCCTTCAGTTATATATACTCATCCAGAAATTGCATGGGTAGGTAAAAACGAAGAAGAATTAAAAAATGACAGTATTGATTATAAAGTTGGGAAGTTTCCCTTTGCGGCTAGCGGTAGGGCATTGGCAGTTGATCAATCTGTTGGTTTTGTAAAGGTAATTTCTGATGCAAAAACTGATACTATTTTAGGAGTACATGTTTTTGGCCCATCTGCTGCAGAAATAGTTCAACAAGCTCTTATTTCTATGGAATTTGGTGCAAGTTCTGAAGATTTAGGTTTAACAATATTTAGTCATCCTACTGTCTCTGAGGCGCTTCATGAAGCGGCATTAGCTGTAAATAATGAAGCTATACATATAGGAAACAAAAGAAAATGAATTTACATGAATATCAAGGCAAAGCTCTTTTTGCAGAATATGGATTGCCAGTATCAAATAGCAAAGTTGTATATGAAGCAGAAGATGCTCATAAAGCATGCAGAGACATTGGTGGATCAAAATGGGTTGTTAAAGCTCAAGTACATGCTGGAGGAAGAGGTAAAGCAGGTGGGGTTGAATTAGTTGATTCTCCAGAAGATGCAATAAGCTTTGCAAAAAAATGGTTAGGCAAAAGATTAGTTACTTATCAAACAGATTCAAATGGCCAACTTGTTAATTCAATTTTAATCGAAGAATGTACTGATATTTCTGAAGAGCTCTATCTTAGTGCAGTTATTGATAGAGATTCCCAAAGAGTTGTATTTATTGGCTCAAGTGAAGGTGGAGTTAATATTGAAGATGTGGCTAAAAATTCACCTGAAAAAATTATCTACGAGCCAATAGATCCTTTATGTGGAGCTCAAGGCTTCCAAGCAAGAAAAATAGCAAAAGTTCTAAAGCTTAACACTGAGCAAACTAAACAATTTACTCCAATGTTAAAAAATTTAATGAAGTTATTCGTTGAGAAAGATCTTAGTTTGCTTGAGATTAATCCATTGGTAATTACAAGTGGTGGAATGCTTCATTGTCTTGATGCAAAAATCAATATTGATTCTAATGCTTTATATAGACAACCTGAAATTGCTGAAATGCATGACCCATCTCAAGAAGACCCAAGAGAGTCAGAGGCTTCTAAAAATGATTTGAGTTATGTTTCTCTTGATGGAAATATTGGATGCATGGTTAATGGAGCCGGTCTTGCTATGGGTACCATGGATACAATTAAGTATTTCGGAGGAAACCCTGCTAATTTCTTAGATGTTGGAGGAACCGCAACTCAAGAAAGAGTTTCAAAAGCATTTAAAATTATATTAGATGACCCAGAAGTGAAAGTAGTTTTGGTAAATATTTTTGGTGGAATAGTAAGATGTGATTTAATCGCAGAGGGTGTTCTAGCAGCAATCGAAGAAGTTGGCGTTAATATACCAGTTGTCGTTAGATTGGAGGGCAATAACGCAGATCTTGGAGCAGAAATCCTTTCTAAAGCGGATATAAAAATTGAAAGCATTAATAATCTTGGTGATGCAGCCAAGAAAGCGGTGGAACTTGCAAAATGAGTATATTAGTTAATAAAAATACAAGGGTTGTTGTTCAAGGTTTCACAGGCTCTCAAGCAACCCTGCATTCAGAACAAGCAATTGAATATGGTACTAATATTGTTGGGGGTATAACCCCTGGTAAAGGTGGCCAAACTCATCTTGGAAAACCAGTTTTTGATACTATGGAAGAGGCAGTCAAAGAAGTTCAACCAAATGCTTCTCTAATTTTTGTTCCAGCACCTTTTTGCAAAGATTCAATTCTTGAAGCTGCTGAATCTGGAATAGAATTAATTGTTTGCATAACAGAAGGCGTTCCAACTTTAGATATGCTTGATGTAAAGAAAAGGGTTGATGAGCTGGGCGTTACTCTGATTGGCCCAAATTGCCCTGGCCTCATTACACCTGGTGAGGCAAAGTTAGGTATTATGCCTGCTAGCATTCATCTACCTGGATCAATCGGTATTATTTCAAGGTCTGGAACTCTAACATACGAGGCAGTAAAACAAACAACCGATCTTGGTTTTGGCCAAAGTAGTTGTGTTGGTATTGGTGGAGATCCTATTCCTGGTTCATCATTTATAGATATCCTAAAATTATTTCAGAATGATGAACAAACCAAAGCAATTGTTATGGTTGGTGAAATTGGAGGAACCGCAGAAGAGGATGCAGCTGATTATATTAAGCAACATGTATCTAAGCCCGTAATTTCATATATAGCTGGTCAAACTGCACCAGCCGGAAAAAGAATGGGTCATGCAGGAGCTATAATTGCAGGTGGAAAAGGAACAGCGGCTGATAAAATAGCTAAATTAAAAGAATGCGGAGTTCATGTTGCGGATAATTTAGTTGAGATTGGTTCTACTGTTGCAAAAGTTCTGTCTGATTAGAATTTATTTTTAAATATTTTTTAATAATTAGATGCAATCTTATAACTGCTAATATTGAGAAGATACTTAGACCAATTATCATGCCATACCACATACCTGCTGCACCCATAGGAGAACTAAAACCAGTATTTGTCAAATAATAACCAACTGGCATGGCAAAAATCCAGTAGGATATGAATAGTAATATCATTGGAATAAAAGTATCTTTATAACCTCTTAGGCTTCCAAGAGCTCCCATTTGTATACCATCAGGCAATTGAAATATTGCTGCAAAAATTAATAAGTAGACCGCAAGATTAAATACAATTTCATCAGTAGTATATATCCCAACAATTAATTCTCTAAAGCTCATAATTAAAACTACATTTAAAAGAGCGGTTAATATACACATATATATAGTTGAATGAGATGCAACTTTTGCTTGTCTATAATTTCCTTCACCAATTAAATTACCAACTCTAGTAGCAGAAGCTAGACCAACTGAAAGAGGTACCATAAAAAATAAACTAGCTACATTGATAGCAATAGTATGACTCGCAACTATATTTTCACCCAAAATTCCAAGAATAATAGCAGCTCCAGAGAACATACTTAATTCTATGAATATACCAAAACCAATTGGCGTACCTAATTTAAATACCTCTTTGGTAGTTTCTTTTGAAGGAAAGGTAAATTCTGTAAATGGCTGGGTGGCTTTATATTTTTTATTTAAATTAATATAGATAAATATTGTAACCATCATTACAAAAGAGACTATGCTGGTAGCAATCCCACAACCTACACCTCCTAATTTTGGCGCTCCAAACCATCCGTACACAAAAATTAAGTCGAGCGGAATGTTTATAATCATTCCAAAAAAAGCTATAAAAAAAACTGGTTTGGTTAATGTCATGCCTTCGCTGTAACACCTTAAACATGTAAATATAGTTATAAAAGCAAAGCCCAATGCAACTGCTTTTAAATATTTTTCTGAGATATCTGTAATGCTTTTTTCAATTGGTAATGCATCTAAAATAACACCCATGTTCATAAAAAGAATAGCTAAAAATATCCCTAATGATCCAGCTATCCATAATATTTCTCTTAACTTTATTCCTATTTCTTTGAATTTTTTTGCTCCGTAAAGCTGAGCAACTATTGGTGTGACTGCAAAAATAACTCCAGAAATAAACATAAAAATAGTCATAGAAAACGCATTACCAACTGCTAGTCCGGCTAAGTCAGATGAGCTAGCTCTTCCAGCAATGATAGTGTCAGTTGTACCCATAAGCACATAGGACAACTGTGATCCGAATATTGGGACCCCAATTCTTAATAAATGTTTAAACTCCTTAAGATATTTTCTAACCAAAATTTTTTAATGAAATAATTTTTTAGGCTACTTTATCATATTAAAATATCGATAAAGGAGATTATTATCAGAAAAGACAATAGACCATATTGGTTAAAAAAACTTATCAATAAAATTGTAAAAATATACGTTAGACAATTTCTTGAGCCTCAATTTGAATACCTTGGAAAAGGTGGTGCTTTTTTTAAACCAAAGTATATAAAAGTGTTTGGTGGAAATGTATTTGTTGATGATTATCCAACGTTAATCGGAGCTAAGGATGCTCATATCCAACTCACCTCATGGGAAATTGGTGAACATAAAGGAAAGATAAAGATTGGTAAATTTTGTTTAATAACCCCTGGTGTAAGAATAATGTCTGCAGAAAATATTACCATTGGTGATTCTTGTATGATTGCTCACGGAGCTTATATTTCTGATGCTGATTGGCACGGTATATATGATAGAGCAAAGCCTGTTGGTAATTCTAAACCTGTAGTATTTGAGGACAATGTCTGGATTGGAGATAGCGCCATAATATGCAAGGGTGTAACAATAGGTAAAAATAGTATTATTGGTGCTGGCGCAGTAGTGACAAAGAATGTTCCGCCAAATTCTATCTATGCTGGCAATCCTGCAAAATTGGTAAAAACTTTAGATGATGCTGAATTTAATACCAGAGCTAATTTTCTAGAGAATCCAGCCAAACTAGCAAAAGAATTTGATGCTTTAGACAAATATTCACTAGGCAAAAACACTCTATTGAGTTGGTTAAGAAGCATTGTTATGCCTGATAAAAATAATTAATTTATGAAAATTATTATTGATAAAGGAATAAAATCCTTTGAGAAAATTATTTCTGTTTTAGATGGTTTCATAGGTATTGAATTATGCTTTTTAAATACAGAAGAAATAATTCATAAGAACATAGAAGATGCAGAAATATTATTTATAAGATCAACTACAAAAATCGATAAACAATTAATTGAAAATACAAAGATAAAAGTAGTTGGTTCTGCAACATCAGGTACAGATCATATCAATAAAGAGTATCTTGAAAGAAAAAGCATTAAATGGTTTTATGCTGGAGGCTCTAATGCATTATCAGTTGTTAATTATGTTATGTCGGCCATAAATCACTTACTTGAGATAGGTGTTATGAATAAATCTAATACAGTAGGGATTATTGGTTATGGCAATATTGGAAGAAGGCTTACCAATATGCTTGAATATTTTTCTATTCCATCTATTGCACATGATCCTTTTTTAGATTTCGAATTCCTTGTTGATATTGAAGCAATAAAAAATTGTGACTTGATCAGTTTGCATGTACCGCTAACAACAGAAGGTAAGCACCCAACATATAATATGATCAATGAGGCTTTTATAAATGATGCTCAAAACAAGATTTTAATTAACACCTCAAGAGGGGGTATTGTTGATGAAGATTGTCTTATTAAATCTAATTTGAAATATATATCAGATGTTTGGATGAATGAACCAAAGCCATTTAGAGAAATAGTGGATGGAGCAATAATTGCGACACCTCATATTGCTGGACATAGTCAGTCAGGAAAGATTAACGGGACTCTTATTTTAATTAAATATCTTCAAGACTATTTAGGTTTAGATATTAGTGTAAAAGAAAAGAATTTATTGAAAATGAAAGAATTTATTAAGACTATTAAACTAACTGGCGAGGATGGACTGGATGTTTTTAAAGCTGAATACGATATTTACAAAGAATCAGTAAAATTTAAACATGCATATCTTAATGAAGATGAAGACAAAGTATTAATTTATAAAAACCAACGAAGCCAACATCCATCAAGAAGAGATATAAAAATATAGGGTACTTTTTTCTTTCAAAGTCACATCTGAAACGCTATTCGTATTAATATTATGTATTTAAATCATATATTTTTAATCTAAATAAAAAATAAATCTAAAAAAGATAAAAATTAGTGCAAATTAAGTACATTTTTTTGGCATTTAAATTGCATACATAAACTATATATATTACATATAGGAGTAAACGTGATATTTTCTAAATTCGACGAGGCATCAATTAATAATTCCAAAAAACTTATCAGAAGGGTTCTAAGCGCAACGATTGAAAACCCAGATAACCCAGAATCACTTAATTTTTTTCAATCGGATACCTATAGATTTTATTTTTTGATGAGTTTTATGAAAGAGGCCCTAGATGGCAATGAAATATCTCAGGAATATGCAATATCTTTAGTTCCTAAAAAATTTGCTTCAAGAATTAAAAGGCTTCAAGTTTTAAAGCAGGCTGTGCAACTAGGTTATATTATTGAGAAATCTTCCGAAGTTGATAGAAGAAGAAGAATATATTTTCCTTCAGAGCTACTTCTTAATGATTTTGTTAAATATGCTAATGATTCAGACAAACAGGTAAAATTAGATAAGAGTGCATAAATCACTTTTTACTCTCTAAGATTTATCTACCTATCTTAACTGTTGTTCTTTACAATTACGTAATGGACAAAAAAAATAAATCAGATTTAGACTGGAAGTCTCTTTTAAGCGATGAAAGCTACCGGGTAACCAGGCAATCTGGAACCGAAAGACCTTTTAGCGGAAAATACTGGGACTTTAACGAAAATGGAAGGTATATCTGCATATGTTGTAAGACCCCTTTATTTGAATCTGATACCAAATTTGATGCTGGTTGTGGGTGGCCAAGTTTTTTTCTTCCAATAGATAATGATTCAATAGATGAGATACCTGATTATTCCCATGGAATGACTAGAACAGAAGTTAAATGTTCAAAATGTGATGCCCACCTTGGACATGTTTTTAATGATGGTCCCAAACCGACTGGTTTAAGGTATTGTATCAACTCGGTTTCATTAGATTTTGAAAAAAATGAATGAATACAGAAGAAACAGCATATTTAATGCTTTAAGCAAAGTATCTCTTTGGACAGGTTTATCAAGAGTTTTTGGTTTAGTTCGAGATATAGCCACCACAAGTTTGCTGGGAGCTTCAGTTTTTCATGACATTTTTGTAGTAACTCTTAAAATTCCCAATCTCTTTAGGAGATTTTTTGCAGAAGGAGCATTTAATCAAGCCTTTGTCCCAATTTATAGCGATTACCATAAACAAAATAATGAAGATGAATCAAAAAAATATTTGAGTGCAATTTTTGGATCTCTATTAAGTATCTTATTTATATTTACTCTTATAGTTCTTTTAATAACACCAATATTTATTCTTATATTTGCACCAGGTTTTTACTACGATGATTATAAAAAAGAAATCGCTATAGATCTTTTAAGGATAATGTTTCCATATTTGGCATTAATTTCATTAGTTGCATTTTCTAGCGGAATTCAAAATACTCATGATCGATTTTCTTTACCTGCTTTCACTCCTCTAATATTTAATGCATGTTTAATTATAGCTGCAATTTATATAGCGCCTAAATTTAGTATCCCTGTTTATGCTCTTGCTTGGGGTGTTCTTTTAGCTGGATTTTTTCAAGTTTTAGTGCATTTGGTGGCATTAAAAAAAATAAATAGATTACCAAGACCTTCAATAAATTTTTCTCATCCAGGACTTCAAAAATTTTTTAAACTGATTTTGCCTGCGATTTTAGCTGGTGGAGTCATTCAAATAAACTTGCTTATAGATACAATCTTTGCTTCGTTGCTTCAGACAGGAAGTCCAACATGGTTATATGTATCTGATAGACTGATTCAGTTTCCAATGGGTATTTTTGCGATTGCTATAGGAACAGTACTCTTACCAACATTATCAAAAATTGATTTTGAAGCAAACAAAGAGTCTTTTATAACTGAGCTTCAAAAAGGCCAAAGATTTGTATTATTAATTGGAATCCCATCATTTATAGGTCTTTACGTTTGTTCGGTAGATTTAATAAGTACGATTTTCTATAGAGGAGAATTCTCATTTAGTGATGTCCAACAATCATCGTTAAGCTTAATGGCTTTTTCATTTGGATTGCCATTCTTCATGTTAATGAAGGTGCTTACTCCTGCATTTTTTTCAAGAAAAGATTCAAAAACTCCAATGTATGTAGCCATATTATCTTTATTTTTAAATGCCTTTTTAAATTACTTTTTAGCATTTCAGCTTGGTTATGGTCATGTTGGAATAGCAATAGGAAGTTCAATTGCAGCCTTTGTTAGCGTTCTTGTGCTTGAGATTATTTTGTTTAGAGATGGTCTTATAAAAATTAATAGTCCATTTAATAGATTTAATTTTTCTGTAGTAATTCCTTCAGTTTTAATTTTTATGTTCTTAAGTTTTTCTGAACAATTTTTTGATTTTTATGCATTAAATCAATTGGAGCGAGTGTTGGCCTTGTGTTTCAAAGTTACAATATCAATTGTTTTGTATTTTATTTTTTCTCGATTTATAAGAGGTAACTCCTTAAAAGAATTTTTAAATTAAAGATGTATTTAATTAGAGGACAACATAATTTAGATTTGTTTAAAGAGCTTTATCCTAAAGAAAAACTTCATGGGACAATAGGTAACTTTGACGGGTTGCATAAAGGACATCAAGCAATACTTAATAAAATTAAAAACAAAGCTAAAGACTCTCAATCCTCTACTATAGTTTTCTTTACTGAGCCCCATGCTTCAGAGTACTTTGCCGTATCAAGCAATTCATCAGCAATTGTGCCTCCTCGAATATGTCCCTGGAGAGAGAAATTTGAATTGTTAAGAGAATTTGGAATTGATTTTGCATTTTTTTTAAAATTTAACAATTCTCTAAGAAAAATGACACCTGAAACTTTTATTTCTGAGATTCTTGAATCAGTCGGTTTAAGCTCTTTAACGGTTGGAGATGATTTTAGGTTTGGTGTAAACAGAGCCGGTGATTTTGAGCTGCTAAAAAGCTGGGGATCACAGAATAATATTGAGATTAATAATACTCCTACTTTTAAATATCTTGATGAAAGAGTTAGCAGTACAAGAATAAGAGAAGCATTGCTTAATGATGATTTTAATTTAGCAAAAAATTTACTTGGTAGAGCCTACACTTTTTCAGGTAAGGTTGTACACGGTCAACATTTAGGAAGGACAATTGGTGTGCCAACTGCTAATTTGTGGCTGCCAAAACAAAAGCTTCCAATTTCAGGCGTTTATGCAGTTAAGTGTAACTTAGAAAACAATATATATGATGGCATTGCTAATATGGGTATTAGGCCAACAGTTGGCGGCACCCAACCTGTTCTGGAAGTCCACTTGTTTGAATTTAATTCTGATATTTATTCAAAAAGATTAAATGTTGAATTTATTAGAAAAATAAGAGAAGAAAAGAAATTTAAGAATTTAGACATGTTAAAATCGCAAATTCAAAAAGACATAAAGGCTGCAAAAAATTTATTAAGATAGTGTTATGACAACTAACTATAGGGATACATTAAATCTTCCTGAAACTGAGCTCTCAATGAAAGCTGGTTTACCAAAGAAGGAACCAGAAATTATTGATTTTTGGAACAGTATAGATCTATATAAAAAGATTAGAAGTCTTCGTACAGGTAATGAAATATTTATTCTGCATGATGGTCCGCCATATGCAAATGGATCAATTCATTTAGGCCATTCTGTAAATAAGATCTTAAAAGATATAACTATAAAAAATAAAACATTATTAGGTATAGATGCTCCATACGTTCCTGGATGGGATTGTCATGGGTTACCAATAGAATTAAATATTGAAAAAAAACATGGGAAGAGAAGTGAAGTTGTTCAAAATAAAAAAACCTTCCAAGAGGCATGTAAAGAGTATGCTTTAACTCAAATAGAAGATCAGAAGAATGACTTTATTAGACTAGGAGTTCTTGGCGAATGGGATAATCCCTATAAAAGCTTAGATTCTTCATTTGAAGCTGATACCGTAAGAGCGTTGGGTAAGATTTTTGCAGCTGGCCATATTCAAAAAGGAGAGAAGCCTGTTCATTGGTGTCAGGATTGTGCATCAGCTTTAGCAGAGGCAGAGGTTGAGTATCAAGATAAAACTTCTAAATCAATTGATGTAAAGTTTGATGTCGATGAGAAAAGTCTCAATAAGGTTAATGAAGCTTTTAATTTTAATCAAAATGTAACAATTTCATTTGTTATCTGGACTACTACACCATGGACTATTCCATCAAATGTTGCTGTTTGCATAAACCCAGAGTTAGATTATTCGCTTGTTAAAGTTAATGAAAATTATTTTGTAATTGCTGAATCAATGATTTCATCTTGTGAAGAAAGATGGAATCTAGATTTAGTTTCTTTATCAAGTACAAAAGGGACAAATCTTAAAGATATTGAATTACTCCATCCATTTATGGATAGAAAATCAATTTTACTTCATGGAGATCATGTCACAACAGAAGCTGGTACCGGTTGCGTGCATACAGCTCCCGCCCATGGAATGGATGATTATCTAATATGTAAGAAAAATAACATTGAAACTTTTAAAGCATTAAATTCTAAAGGTTTTTTTATAGATGAAATTGATTTTATAGCGGGGCTTCCCCCTATAAAGGCTGACCCACTTGTAATTGAAAAGCTTAAAGAAAAAAATACTTTGATTAATTGTGATGATTATCATCACTCATATCCTCACTGTTGGAGACATAAAACACCATTAATATTTACATCAACAGCACAATGGTTTATTTCGATGAATCAAAATGGACTATTGTCAGACGCTCTTAAAAGCATAGATGATGTAAATTGGGAGCCATCATGGGGTCTCCAAAGAATTGAAAGTATGCTGAATGATAGACCAGATTGGTGTATATCAAGACAGAGAAATTGGGGTGTTCCTATAACTCTAGTAACACATAAAGACACAGGTGAAATTCATCCTAAGCAAGCTGAATTATTTTCAAAATTTGCAGACAAGATTGAGGAGGAAGGAATTTCTGCATGGGACTCTATAGATCTTAATGATTATATAGATGATGGAGATTTATATACTAAAACAACTGACTCTCTAGATGTATGGTTTGATTCAGGAATAACTCATTCAGCTGTTTCAGAAAAGAGGTTTTCACAAGATATAGTTGCAGATCTCTATCTTGAAGGTTCTGATCAACATAGAGGATGGTTTCAATCGTCACTGTTAACAAGCATTGCTATGAAAGGCCAAGCACCATATAAATCAGTTTTGACGCACGGTTTTGTTGTTGACGAAAATGGAAGAAAACAATCTAAATCACTTGGAAATGTCGTTTCTCCGCAAAAGGTTTGGGATTCTCTAGGCGCAGATATTCTCAGGTTATGGGTTGCATCTACTGATTTTAGAAGTGAAATGGTTGCATCTGACGAAATTCTGAAAAGAGTCTCAGATCAATATAGAAGAATCAGAAATACTTTTAGGTTCATGTTGGGTAATCTTAATGATTTTAATTACAACCATAAAATTAAATATGAAGACCAAGTAGAGCTCGATAAATGGATTATTAGGGAAACAGACAAACTAGAAAAAGAGGTTATAAATTTTTATGAATCTTATTCTTACCATAATGTTGTTCAAAGGATTCATAATTTTTGTGTAAATGAATTAGGGGGTATTTATTTAGATATAGTCAAAGATAGATTGTATACATGTAAAAATGATTCTCATGCAAGAAAATCATGTCAAACAAGTTTAGATTATGTAGTTAATGTTATGGTGCGATTAATTGCACCAATTCTATCATTTACAGCAGAAGAGTTATGGCAAACCCATAGCTCACTTAAGAATCAAGAAGATTCAGTATTTTTATCTGAATATTTTCAAAAAGGTGATAGTAAAACTGGACTAATTACTGATGATGACTGGAAAAGAATTTTTGAAATAAAAGATCAAGTGAATCAATCAATAGAAGCTCTCAGAAATGAGAATAAACTTAAAGGTTCGTTAGATGCAAATGTATTAATCAACGCCAATCCAAGTGATAAAGCAATTTTAGAAAAACTTGGTGATGAGCTACATTTTGTATTTATATCTTCTAAAGCTCTTATTAAAGAATCAGATAATTTACAAATAATTGTTGAAAACCTTAATGATGATAAGTGTACAAGATGCTGGCACAGAGATGAGTCTGTTGGAGTAAGTAAAAATCACCCAGAAATATGTTCTAGATGCGAAGAAAATATAGACTCTAATGGAGAAAGCAGGTCTTTTGTTTAAAAATAAATTCTTTATTTATATTTTAATTCTTCTAGCTATAGATATAGCTACAAAACAAGCTGTACTTAGAAGCTTAGAAGAATTTCAATCATATGCCTTTATACCATTCATAGATTTTTATTTAACTTTTAATTCTGGCATTGCATTTGGTTTCTTAGATCTTGGACAAAGAACTATATCTAATCTGTTAACATTTGTTGGAATTTTAATTGTTATATTTTTAATCAATCTTTTGCAAAAAGAGTCTGTAGAAAAAAACAAATTGGCATTGTCTTTTGTTATCGGTGGAGCACTTGGAAATATATTAGATAGAATTCCTGATGGCTATGTAACAGATTTTTTGCATTTAAAAATTAATAATTTTTCTTTTTTTATTTTTAATTTTGCTGACGCATCAATTAGTATTGGAGCTATTCTATTAATATATATGGAATTATTTAGAAATAAACGTGGAAGCAAAAATTAAGGAAATAAAACTCGCAAATCCCAGGGGCTTTTGTGCAGGAGTGGATAGGGCAATAGACATTGTTAATAGAGCACTAGAAATCTATGGAAGTCCGGTATATGTAAAGCATGAAGTAGTTCATAATAAATTTGTTGTAGAAGATTTAAAAAATAAGGGAGCTATTTTTGTAGAAGAAATAGAAGAAATCCCTGATAATTCTTTGGTAATTTTCAGTGCTCATGGAGTTTCTAATCAGGTAGAAGAAAGTACTAAATCAAGGAATTTGCAATACTTTGATGCAACATGCCCTTTAGTTACAAAAGTTCATATGGAAGTCATAAGGCATGCTAGAGCAGGGAATGACATTATATTAATTGGCCATGAAGGTCATCCTGAGGTTGAAGGGACCATGGGAAGGCATATTAATAAAGATTCAAGCAATATATATTTAGTCCAGGATGATAACGAGGCTAAAAAAATAAAAGTTTCTAAACCAGAAAATTTAGCAATAGTTACTCAAACCACTTTAAGCGTTGATGATACAAAATCAATTATTAATATTCTTAAAGAAAGATTTCCAAAAATTAAAATTCCAAAAAAAGATGATATTTGCTATGCAACACAAAATAGGCAGGATGCGGTTAAACAACTTGCACTTGAGTCTGATTACATGATTGTTGTCGGATCAGTAAATAGTTCAAATTCAAATAGATTAAAAGAATTAGCTGAAAAATGTGGCTGTAAGGCTGTTCTGATTGATGGTTTTGAAGAGTTAAATTTAAATGAATTAGAAGGTTGTAATTCCATTTCGATTACTGCAGGCGCTTCGGCACCCGAAGAAAGAGTCCAAGAAATTGCACAAGCCCTGAAAGAGCATACTGGTGCATCAATAATTGAAAATGGTGAAGATAGAGAAAATATTTTCTTTAAACTGCCTCCGTTATTAAGATGATGGAAATTAAAAATCATATTCTGCAAAATATAAAATTTTTAAAATCACCCAATTTTAACGAACGACCACATAATACTAAAATTAGCCTTATAGTAATTCACGCAATAAGTTTGCCCCCAAAAAAATATAACAACGATCATATAGAAAAGTTTTTTTTAAATGAGTTAGATTTTTCATTGGATAGTTTTTATAAAGATATAGAAGGCTTGAAAGTTTCATCTCATATTTTGATTAAAAGAGATGGTGAAATAATTCAGTTTGTACCCTTTAATATGAGGGCTTGGCATGCAGGAGTTTCGTCATTCCACAATAAAGACAATTGCAATGATTTTTCAATAGGTATAGAGCTAGAAGGTTCTGAAGATGATATTTTTGAAGATATTCAGTATGAAAAATTATCTCAAATAACATCATTGCTTATGCAAGAGTATACTGATATTAGTAAGGAAAATATAAAAGGTCATTCAGATGTAGCTCCTGGTCGAAAAACTGATCCAGGAAATCTATTTGACTGGGATAGGTACTTAAGCAATGTATAACTTGAGAAAAATGTTTGTGATGCTCTCACTAGGTTTTGGCTCAGGTCTGCCATATATACTTCTAATAAGCACTACTTCAGCATGGTTAAGAGATGTAAGCATTGAACTTAGTCTAATTGGGTTTTTTGCATGGATAACATTTGCATACACAATAAAGTTTCTATGGGCTCCGTTGGTGGATAGATTTTCAGTACCTTACTTTTCTAAATATGGTCATAGAAAAAGCTGGATAGCATTAATGCAGATAACAATAATCAGTGGTTTATTATTGATATCAAATATTGATCCTGTTCAAAGCTTTTTCTTATTTTGCGTAGTTGCTGGTTTAATTGCTTTTGCCGGCTCCTTTCAAGATATTGCAATAGATGCATTTAGAATTGAATATGCTCATATTAGCGACCAAGGCAACTTAGCAGCGGCTTACCAGCTTGGTTATAGATTAGCAATAATAGCTGCAACATCATTAGCATTAATTTTTGCTGATTTAAATGGTTGGGCCATGACATATAAGTTACTGGCTGCGTTAATGTGTTTCGGGTTTCTAGGAGTTATTTTTTCCCACGAAGAGAAAAATACTGAATTGGGTAAATTAAATTTTACTAATTCAATTTATGAACCATTAAAAGATTTCTTTTCTCGATTTAAACTTTTTATGGCTTCAATCTTATTACTAATAATTGCAACCTATAGATTAACAGACATAGTGATGGGCCCTATGGCAACACCATTTTATTTAGACATGGGTTTTACTCTTACAGAGATAGGCGCAGTAGTAAAAGTAGTGGCATTAATAGCATCAATCTTTGGTATTTTTATTGGAGGCTTGTTAATTAAAAAAATAAAAATCTTTAGGTCACTCCTAATTGGAGCATTTTTAGTAATGATTACAAACATGCTATTTGCATATGTTGCAATTACAGAAAAAAATATCATTTCTTTAGCATCTATTGTTGCAATGGACAGTCTTGCTGCAGGTATTGTTGGAACGGTAAATATTGCATTTTTAACTAGTTTAGTCTCAAAAAAATATACAGCTTTTCAATATGCTTTGCTTACAGGCTTTATGACTTTGCCTGGATTTTTATTAAAAGGCCTATCAGGTATTTGGGTGGAGTCTTTTCAGGCATTATATGGTTTTGAATTTGGATGGATGAGCTTTTATGTGGTCACATCTCTGTTAACAATTCCATCAATACTATTGTTGTATTTTAATAGAGCATATATGAAGAAACATGAAGAAACTCTATAGAGCAATTTTTTTTACTACTTTAATAACGGTATTCTATTTCAGCTTAGTTCCATCATTTGATATTCCAAATATTGCTGCCTTAAGCTTCATATCGGATAAAGTTATCCATTTGAGTATATTCTTTTTCATTTCTTACATAGGCCTAAACTGCTCATTTAATTATTCAAATATATTTTTATTATGTTTAATTTTTGCCTTTGGCCTAATAATAGAGATTATTCATTTCTATCATCCATACAGATTTTTTGAGGTTGCTGATTTAATTGCAAATCTAACAGGAATTCTTTTAGCCCAATTTTTCTTCAAAAAAAAACAATTTAGGTATTGATTTCTATTATTTAGGCCTTAATTAGTGTTTTAGTTAAGAAACTAACTTAAAATTCGTTAAATTTTTTAAGGGAGATAAAAATGAAATTAAGACCTTTACATGACAAGGTACTTGTAAAAAGAACTGAGGAAGAAGAAACATCATCTGGAGGCATTATTCTTTCAGGATCTGCAAAAGAAAAACCCTCTCAAGGTGAAGTTATTTCAGTTGGTCCTGGTAAGAAAACTGATGCAGGTGAAGTAGTTCCAGTAAATGTTAAAGCTGGTGATACTGTTTTATTTGGTCAGTATGCTGGAAATGAAGTAAAACTTGATGGCGAAGAATATCTAATCATGAGTGAGAGTGATATTTTCGGTGTTATTGAATAAAAATAATAAATTAAAGGGAGAAAATAATGTCAGCTAAAGATGTTAAATTTGGTGATAGTGCCAGAAGTAAAATGCTTGATGGAGTCAACATACTTGCAGACGCTGTGAAGGTAACTCTAGGCCCAAAAGGAAGAAATGTTGTTTTGGACAAATCTTTTGGTGCACCTACAGTAACTAAAGACGGTGTATCTGTAGCTAAAGAAATTGAGCTTGAAAATAAATTTGAGAATATGGGTGCACAAATGATTAAACAAGTTGCATCTCAAACAAATGATGAGGCTGGTGATGGTACTACAACAGCTACTGTTTTAGCTCAATCAATTGTTAATGAAGGTAATAAAGCTGTAGCAGCTGGTATGAATCCAATGGATCTCAAAAGAGGCATAGATAAAGCAGTTGCAGCCGCAGTAGAGCATGTGAAGGGACTTAGTGTTCCATGTGCAGATAGTAAGGCAATTGCTCAAGTAGGAACTATATCTGCAAACGGAGATAGTGCCGTTGGAGAAATCATTGCTGAGGCCATGGAAAAAGTTGGGAAAGAAGGTGTTATAACTGTTGAAGAGGGTACTGGTATTGAAAACGAGCTAGACGTTGTAGAAGGTATGCAATTCGATAGAGGCTATCTATCTCCATATTTTGTTACCAATCAAGACAACATGACAGTAGAGCTAGAGAGTCCATTAATACTTTTATTTGATAAGAAAATATCAAATATTAGAGATTTACTTCCATTACTAGAGTCTGTAGCAAAAGCTGGAAAACCATTGTTAATAATAGCAGAAGATATAGAAGGAGAGGCATTAGCTACTCTAGTTGTTAATAACCTTAGAGGAATCGTAAAAGCTGCTGCTTGTAAAGCTCCTGGTTTCGGTGATAGAAGAAAAGCAATGCTAGAAGATATTGCTATCTTAACAGGTGGAACAGTTATTTCTGAAGAAGTTGGACTTTCATTAGAGGGTGCAACAATCGAAGACTTAGGAACTGCTAAAAGAGTAGTTCTTAATAAAGATAATGCAACAGTTATTGATGGTGCCGGTGATGAAAAAGATATCGCTGCTCGTGTAAATCAAATTAGAGCTCAAATTGAGGATACTTCATCAGATTATGATAAAGAAAAACTTCAAGAAAGAGTTGCTAAGCTTGCAGGTGGTGTTGCTGTCATTAAAGTAGGCGCTGGATCTGAGGTTGAAATGAAAGAGAAGAAAGCAAGAGTTGAGGACGCATTGCATTCTACTCGAGCAGCTGTTGAAGAAGGTGTTGTGCCAGGTGGTGGATCAGCATTAATTAGATGTCTTGAGGCTGTTGAAAAGCTTACAGGAGATAATGATGATCAAAATGTTGGTATCAATATAGCTAAAAAAGCTTTTGAAGCCCCATTAAGACAAATAGTCTCTAATGCCGGTGAAGAATCATCAGTAATACTTGCAAATGTCAGAGATGGCAAAGGTTCATATGGCTTTAATGCAGCAACTGGTGAGTATGGCGATATGATAGAGATGGGTATTCTTGATCCAGCTAAAGTAACTAGAACAGCTATCCAAGCTGCAGGTTCAGTTGCTGGAATGATGATTACCACTGAAGCTATGGTTACTGATGTGCCTAAAGATGATACACCTATGCCTCCAATGCCTGATATGGGCGGTATGGGCGGTATGGGCGGTATGATGTAACATCATTATTGTTCATTTATAAATGGGGCTTCAAGCCCCATTTTTATTAGATTTACAATTAAATTTAATTTAATATACAACTAAGCAAACTTATAAGGAGAGACATGGATATTTTAACGGACCAATCTTTTTTTAGAGCATTTCATATTCTTTTTGGCATAGCATGGATAGGATTGCTTTATTACTTTAATTTTATTCAAGGCGAATATGTAAAAGTTGCAGATCCAGATGCAAAAGCAGATGTATTTAAAAAATTAGCGCCAAATGCATTGTGGTGGTTTAGATGGGCCGCTTTATTTACTTTTTTAACAGGTGTAATTTTATTGCATCAAATATCAGTAAGAATAGGCACAGAAATTATTTTAGGTGCAACAATGGGTACTTTAATGATGCTCAACGTTTGGGGCATTATTTGGAGAAATCAAAAGATTGTCTTGGGAATGAAAGAGGGTGATGCAGCAGTTGCTGGCGCTAAAGCAGCTTTAGCATCAAGAACTAACACACTTTTCTCAGTTCCAATGCTTATGTATATGGTTTATTCAGTTCATGGTGGTGGTGTTGATATTAGTACAAATGCTGTTTTGATTGGACTGGCGATTATTTTTGCAATCGAAGCTAATGCAATATGGGGTAAAATGCTTTCAGCCATAGCCTCTGTAAGAGGTGTTATAACCTCATCATTTGTTTTAGCTGTTGTACTAAAAGTTATTACTGACCTCATCTAAATATTTATGAATTAAAGGGAGAGTTTTAATCTCTCCCTTTTAATTACTTTAATAATCTTTACAATAAGCTCAAATTTATAAAAAGAAACATATATGCCTAATAAGCCATCAAAAGAAGAAGCACTAAAAGCTGTAAGAACACTAATATCATGGGCTGGAGATGATCCTGATAGAGAAGGATTAATTGAAACACCTGATAGGGTTGTTAGATCTTACAAAGAATTTTTTTCTGGTTATGAAGAAGATCCAGAAAAAGTTTTGGGAAAAACTTTTGAAGAGGTTGAAGGCTATGATGAAGTAGTCATCGTTAGAAATATAAGAGTTGAATCTCATTGTGAGCATCATATGGTGCCTATAGTTGGAGTTGCTCATGTAGGATATATACCAAACAAAAGAGTTGTTGGCATAAGTAAGCTTGCAAGAGTGGTTGATATTTATGGAAAACGACTTCAAACACAAGAAACAATGACTGCACTAATCGCTGATACTATAGATAGAGTTTTAGAGCCAAAAGGTGTAGCCGTTGTAATTGATGCAAATCATGAATGTATGTCTACTAGAGGAATACATAAAACCGAATCAAGTACTATTACAAGTAGAATGCTAGGTAGTTTTAGAGACAATGTTGAAACTAGAGCTGAGTTTATGAATCTTATCAATGCTCCAAAACAGTTTTAAGTTTTCTTCTAACTGGTTGTATGCCAAGCATTAACCCAAATCCGCCAATAATTTTAGCCTCAGGGTCTGAGAGCAGAAAAATTATGCTTCAAGATGCTGGACTTATCTTTGAGATTATCACTTCAAATGTTGACGAAGATTTATTAAAAAATGAAATGGAAGGAATGCCATTTGAAGATCAAGTTATTAAACTTGCTTCAGCAAAAGCTTTGGCTATAAGTTCTGAAAATCCACATAAAATAGTCATCGGTGGAGACCAAATGTGTGTTTTTAACAACAAGGTTTTTGATAAGCCTGGCTCAGTTGAAAAAGCAATTACTAATTTAAAAATTCTTTCTGGGACAACTCACTATCAATACAGTGGAGTATGTATATACAGAGCAGGTACACCATTATGGGAGTATTCTGAGGTAGTCGAATTAAAGATGCATACCTTAAGTGAGGAGGAAATCGTTAATTATGTTAAAGCAGAAAATCCTATCAATGCGGCTGGAGCATACAAATTTGAATCTTTAGGTTGTAATTTATTTTCATCAGTAAATGGTTCGTCATATACAATTAGAGGAATGCCATTATTACCCTTGTTAAACACTTTAAGAGAAATGGAAATTATTAGCCTTAAAAATATAGAATAAATGAAGATTTATAACACTCTTACTGGTAAAAAAGAGGACTTTATTCCAATAGACAAAAATCATGTAAAAATTTATGCATGTGGTCCAACTGTCTATAATTATGCTCATATTGGCAACGCAAGAATGGCTGTTGTTTTTGATACTTTAGTTCGAGTCTTAAGACATTCTTATTCAAAGGTAACTTACGTTTCAAATATCACAGATATTGACGATAAAATTATTGATGCCTCTAATGAATCAGGCATTTCTATCGAAGAGATTACAAAGAAATTTACTGATATTTATAACAGTGATATGTCAAAGCTTGAAGTTCAAGCGCCTGATTTTCAGCCAAAAGCAACAGAGTATATTGATGAAATGATTGAACTTATAAGCGACCTTGTTAAAAAAGGTCATGCTTATGTAAAAAATGATCATGTATTGTTTCATGTTCCTTCATATGAAAATTACGGAATGCTCTCAAAAAGAAATAGAGAAGAACAAATTGCTGGAAGCAGGGTTGAGGTCGCTCCTTTTAAGCAAGACCCAGCAGACTTTGTTCTTTGGAAGCCAAGTGTGGGCAATCAACCTGGCTGGGAATCACCTTGGGGATATGGCAGGCCTGGTTGGCATACGGAGTGCTCTGCAATGTCAGAAAGAACATTGGGCTTACCCTTTGATATTCATGGTGGAGGTAGAGACCTAACTTTTCCTCATCATGAAAATGAAATAGCACAAAGCTGTTGCTCTTCTGCAGATATAAATAATCCAACATCGTATGTGAAATATTGGATGCATAATGGATTTGTTACTGTTAATGGTGAGAAGATGTCAAAATCTTTAAATAATATTACCTTAGTTAAAGACTTATCAGATAAATATCATGGAGAGGTTATTAGGCTTGCGTTGCTATCCTCACATTACAGGCAAAGTTTAGATTGGAATGAAAAAGTTATTCATCAGGCTAAAAAATTATTAGATAAGTTATATAGAATTAAACTTGATTTAGATGAGATAAAACTGAGTGGCAATGAAATAAATATAGATGACTTTATATCACCTATGTTAGATGATATTAATACTCCTGGTTTTGTAGCTAATCTCAATAAGATGATTAAAGATTTTTCATCTTCATCTGATAAAGATCAAATAATCTATAAATCCAAATTGGATGCCGCAACTAAACTTTTAGGCATTTGTAATTTAAGTTATTCAGACTGGGACTCTTTTCATGATAAAGGTCTTGATAAAGAAAAAATTAATCAATTGATTAATGATCGATTGATAGCAAAAAAAGAAAAAGATTTTGAAAAAGCCGATGCTATTAGAGATGAGTTACTAAAAATGGGTATTGAAATAAAAGACACAGAAACTGGAACTGATTGGAATCAAAAATCATGATACCTGAACCAATATCTGGATTAGATCTTCCAGACTCGTATGATGATATTAATCAAACTTTAAAAATATCTGACATGATTCTTACCAATGCGGTAGAGAATGCAAAAACTCTTTTTCATAGTCCGACCGTATCATCTATAGATGAGTCTGGAATAAATTCAAGAGTGATGGTTCTCAGAGAGTTTAATTTAAAAAAGAGGTTTATGCGTTTTCATACTGATTACAGGGCTCCAAAGATCAAACAATATAAGAAAAATAATATTGCAAGCGTATTATGTTATGACCCTATTTTAAAAATCCAAATCAAATTACAGGGGATAATCGATGTCAATTATCAAAATAGTATTACCAGGTCTGCATGGGATGGCTCAACCACCAGATCAAAAAAATGTTATTTAGTAAAAGGCGGCTCATCTTTAAAAATATCTAACCCTGCAGAATATGACCTAAAAGATGGAAATATTGAAGATGGCTATATGAATTTTGCTGTATTAATCTTTTCTTTTACAACTCTAGAATTTCTTCATCTAAAAAGCTCAGGACATAGAAGAGCCTTACACATATGGGATGACGAGCTTCAATCATCATGGTTAGTTCCATAAAATAAGTATTCAAACTTTTTCTTTTAAATAATGTATGATTAATAATCACACATTAAACCTATTAAGGGAGAGAGTAATGAAAAAATATCTATTATGTGGATTAGTATTTTTGTCATTGGGTTATATCTATGCTGATGGGCATTCTTCAGAAGAAGGAAGCAAAAAAAATGAAAATAACTTCGCTTATTTATCTACATACACAATGCCTGCTGGATCTAATCCTGCTACCTTAGAAAAAAGTCTTTTGAGAAATGTTGAAGATTTAAAAGATGAGGGATATAACAATTGCGGCTTGTTGAGGCATGCCTTTGGAGGCGATAGGGCTTTTTACAGCTATTGTTACTTTGATAGCTGGGAGCAGTTCGCTGAAATCAATGACAATGTTACTAATGCTGACGTTCGCCAATTATATGGCGATCATGAAGATAGATTGGTTGCCGTTGATGAAAAAAATCTTGGACCATCTAAATATCTTGTGATGGCCACCTATTCTTTTGGACCATATTTAACAATGGCTGAAAGAGGAGAGAGAGCTAAAATTTTATTTGATATTTATGATGAAGGCTTCGGTGGTTGTAACATGATGTCCCATGTCTGGGGGCCAGGCTTAGAGTGGCAGATTGTTTGTGGTTTTGATAGTTATGCAGATTTTGCAAAGAAAAATGCAGCTTTAGCACCATTAATTGAACCTATTATGACTCAAAAATTAGATATCTTAAGTCACTCCGATGACATTATGGTAAGAGTCCAATAGATATAAAAAAATCATAAAAACCATTATTTTTTAATAAGGGTTTTTTTATGGTGCCCTCTGCAGGAATCGAACCTGCAACTAATCCTTAGGAGGGACTCGTTATATCCATTTAACTAAGAAGGCTAATATAAAATGTTAGCAAAGAAATAACACTTTGAACTAAAACACTTTTTATTTTGCCTATATAATATTCAATCATGAATATTACCTTGCCAGATGGAAGCGTTAGAGATTTAAAACCAGGCTCTACAGGCCAAGATTTAGCTAATGATATTGGTCCTGGTTTGGCAAAAGCTGCTATCGCAGTCAGTGTTAATGGTATTCAAAAAGATTTATCAGATCCTATTAATGAAGATTCTGAAGTTTCAATAATTACTATAGATTCTGAAGATGGTCTTGAAATTATGAGGCATACTTTAACTGCTCAAGTTCTAGCCAGAGCTGTGCAAAATTTATATCCAGGTACAAAGTTAGCAATTGGCCCAACAATTAAAGATGGTTTTTATTATGATTTCGAATTTAAAAAACCAATCTCTACAGATGATTTAGAAAGAATAGAAAAGGAGATGACCAAGATTATTAATTCCAAGTCATCAATCACAAAAAAACTTTATTCAAAAAAAGATGCCATAGCAGTTTTTAAATCAAAAAAAGAAACATATAAAGAATCAATAATAGAAGAATCAGACCAGTCAGATAATTTTCAGCTTTACTATCAAGATGATAATGAATTTGTTGATCTTTGTAGAGGACCTCATCTACCGAGCTTAAAACATATTGGCTCATTTAAATTAACTAAACTTGCTGGGGCATATTGGAAAGGCGATTCTAAAAATAAGATGCTTACCAGAATATATGGAACAGCATGGAAAAATGATAAAGATTTGAAAGCTTACTTACATTCATTAGAAGAGGCAGAGAAAAGAGATCATAGAAAGCTTGGAAAAGAAATGAGTTTATTTCACTTTCAAGAAGAAGCACCAGGTATGGTTTTCTGGCATCCAAATGGATGGACTATTTATAGGTTATTAGAAGATTTTATAAGAGAAAAATTATCAGACTATGGGTACCAAGAGATTAGAACACCCCAGGTAGTTGATAGAAAACTATGGGAAGCTTCAGGACATTGGGATAAATATCGAGAAAATATGTTTATTACTGAAATAGATGAAGAGCATGCAAACGAAAAAAGAACTAATGCTTTGAAACCTATGAATTGTCCTTGCCACGTCCAGGTTTATAACCAGGGCTTAAAGTCCTATAGAGACCTTCCATTAAGGTTTGCAGAATTTGGTTCATGTCACAGATATGAGGCATCAGGAACTATGCATGGTCTTATGAGGGTTAGAGGGTTTACCCAAGATGATGGCCATATTTTTTGCACTGAAGAACAAATTGAATCTGAAACTAAGTTATTTATAGAATTGCTCTCAAATATTTATAAAGATTTAGGCTTCGATAGTTTTGATATCAAGCTGTCAACAAGACCAGAAGTTAGAGTGGGTTCAGATGAGGTTTGGGATAAAGCTGAACAAGCGCTTGAGTCAGCTATCAAAAAGTTAGACTTACCATATACTCTTGAGGAGGGTGATGGCGCTTTTTATGGGCCTAAATTAGATTTCGTCCTTACAGATGCAATTGGCAGAGAATGGCAATGCGGAACTTTTCAAGCTGACTTTAATTTGCCTGAAAGACTTGAAGCAGAGTATGTTGGCGAAGACGGAAAGAAACATATACCAGTAATGATTCACAGAGCTGTTCTTGGATCTTTTGAAAGATTTATTGGAGTCTTAATTGAGAATTACTCTGGCAAGCTACCATTTTGGCTTGCACCAGTTCAAGTTGTAGTAGCATCGATAACATCTGATGTTGATGATTATGCAGAAAAAGTTGCGCTAGCATTAGAAGAAAAGGGTATTCGATGCAGCTTGGATCTAAGAAATGAGAAAATCAGTTATAAAGTTAGAGAGCATAGCTCAACAAAAACGCCAGTAATAATGGCCTTAGGAAAGCGCGAACAAGAATCAAACTCAGTTTCAGTCAGAAGAATAGGCAGCAATAATAATGAAAGCATAAGTCTTGAGCAGGCTTTAAAGGACTTATCTATTGAAAATTCGAAGCGACATTAATTTATTTTTGTGATTTTAAAGAAATTATTTATCTTACCAATCAGATTCTATAGATATTTCATTTCTCCAATGTTCCCACCTTCATGTAGATTTACTCCTACATGCTCTCAATATGCTATTGAATCAATAGAAGCATATGGTGTGGTAAAAGGATCAATATTAGCTATCAAAAGATTATCTAAATGTCATCCTTGGTATAAAGAGCAATAAAGCCAATATATGCTTTATTTTTAAGCATATTTAATATATCTAAATAATATGTATAAATATGTATATAAATTAAAAATAGTGCTATAGTTTTTATAGTTAATTGTTTTGTAATACCAATATAGGGGAGGTTTATTATGAACAAATTTTCAAAATTTACTTTTGCAGTAGGTTTTCTGTTTCTATTCTCAATAAATATTTCTTCTCAAGAGGTTGAAGAGGTTGTTGTTACTGCTACAAAGAAATCTGAATCCATTCAGGATTTAGCATTATCAGTAGAAGCTTTTACAGCAGAAAGTCTTTCAGAAAATATGATTGAGGATTTCAGTGACTTAGCAGAAGCTGTTCCTGGTTTAATTATGGATAAAGGTATTGGTTCTGGTGCCAGCTTTTCTATGAGAGGAACAGGTTCATACGGTGTTGGTGCTGCAGTTATTGGCTCACTTGTGACAGCATCTAATGGTCATAGCTATAATTCATCTGCTATTGCCGACATAGGTTTCTATGATGTTGAACGGGTTGAGGTTTTAAAAGGACCTCAAGGTACTAAATTTGGAAGAAATGCTGTAGCTGGCTTGATTAACATGATTACTGCAAGACCTACTGAAGAATTTGGTGGTGATTATAGGATTGAGCTTGGTAACTTGGCATCAACTCAGTTCAATGCCCATGTCAATATGCCTATTTCAGACTCGATAAGAACAAGACTTGCTGTAGTGTCTAAGAAAAGAGATGGAACTACACATAATATTCATACAGGTAATGACTTTAACGATATTAATGCTTGGGGTGCTAGATTCTCATTAGATTGGGATATCGGTGAAAATACACTTTTAAAGCTAACCACAGAAAGTTATGAAGGCGACGATAATAGAACTAATATCGGAACTGTTTATTGTGCACCTCATCCTTTATATGGTTGTAATCCTCTAGAAAGAGGTCAGCCTAACGCTACTCCAGATTCAAGAGGAAGCACGGCTGCATTATTTAATTTAATCGGCGCTTTGCATTATACAGCTGATCATAATTCGTATGCTAACTCTATTACCCCTGATAGTTTTAGATATGCAAATCTAAATAGAGAGCCAGAACATCAACAAACTATGCAATTTTCAACTCTTGAATTAAACCATGATCTTTCAGATGAATTATTGCTAAATGTTAAGTATTCATATGGCCATAGAGATTACTACCATTCAAATGATAATGATTACTCAGTTGCTAGTGAGCCTTTTCCAGGATTGGCTGCGATACCAGGATTCCCAATGACATGGTATGGATGTTTTGGTGGCTATAGAGGAACAGGTTTTTGTGAGGACATAGATACTGATAGAACTTATGAGTTTTCAGTTGTAAGAACCTATAGCAAACAGTTTGAAGTTTCATTAATTTCTGATTTTGATGGACCTTTTAATTACACGCTTGGTGCTTATACTTTCGATGCAAAAAATCATAATGTTTATCAAGTTCAAACCGCATCATGGCAAATGATCAGTAAAGCTGTTCAACATCCATATAACAATGCATTGTTTGGTGGAGCTTTAACCGGCTATGGTGGTACAGACTTCTTTACTGCCTTAGTGCTTGGTGCGCCTGCAACACTAACTCCTGAAGGATTAATGGCTTTATTAATGAGTCAGCCTAAATATGAAGTTCCTACAGAGATTTCAGGTTTTATTAATGATGATCATGTTCACACTGAATCTACTGCTGTGTTTGGTGAAATGTACTATGACTTATCTGATGTAACTAAATTAACTTTAGGTATGAGGTATAACGATGATACTGTGACCGACAATATTATGTCATGTCTCACGATGTTGGGTTGTGATCAGTATCCACTTTCTCAAAGGCTTACAAATGAATACGGCTTCTTCCCAACAGAGGTTATAGAATCAGATGATGCATTAGCATATAAATTGGCTATTCAGCATGATCTTTCAGATAACGTAATGGTTTATGGAAGCTATACTACTGCAGTAAAAGCAGGAGGAAATAATCCAAATGAAACTGGAACTCCTGATCCATATGATCAAGAGGAAACAGCTGTTATAGAATTTGGTGTAAAAAGTATTCTTATGGATGGAGCTATGCTTCTGAATGCAACTTATTTTGATAACACAACTGATGGAATGTTAATTTCATCAATTGTTAATGCTGGTTCAAAAAACAATAATGTTGATGCTGAAATTCAAGGATTCGAAGGCAATATGGTTTGGTTCCTTGGTGAGACAACAAGACTTGATGCTACTTGGTTATTTGTAAATTCTGAAATAAAAGACTTTTCATTAATTGATCCGATTAATATCAATAATGCAACAGCTATATTATCTGCTCCAGTTTCATTAGATCCTTCAGGCATTCTTAGATATGTAGTTACTGATAAAGGAGCCATATTTAAGTCTGCAGGTTATTTATGTACTGTTCCATTTAATCCTCTTGCACCAGGAGGAGCATGTCCAGCAGCTGGATTAGGAACCCCAGTAGACGTATCTGGCAATAAATTACCTCAATCACCTGAGTCTTCATACAGCTTGTCACTTAATCAAGACTTTAATTCTGCAAAAGGTACAACTACTGCAAGATTGACTTATAGATATCAATCTGAAAGAGAAGGTAATGTTTTTAATTCAGATAGATCAAGAATGCCAGAACATAAATTCTTTGATTTAAGTGTTACATATCAACCAAATGAAAAAGATTGGTATGCATCACTATTTGTTAAGAATATTGCTGATGATGTTTATATTGGAACATGGGCAGCAGCAAGTGCTCTTCAAGGTGGAGCACAATTTGCTACTTATACCGATCCTAGAACATGGGGTGTAGCATTTGGAACAACCTTTTAATATAAACTAGAATCTATTAAAAAGGCTGGGTAACCAGCCTTTTTAATATTAGATAAATTTATATATAAAATTTATATGCAATTTATCCACAATCTTGGTATCATCTAGCCTAATCTAACCATATAAATCGATTAATAAGGGGATTTAAATGTTAAAACAAAACGTATTTTTTAGAAATTTCGTGCTATCTTCTGTGGTGCTTTTTTCTTTTACTGTTTCAGCACAAGAAGTTGAAGAAGTTGTTGTAACAGCAACTAAGAAAGAGGAATCTACACAGGACCTAGCTATTTCAATTGAAGCGGTTACTGCTGAATCATTAGATGTAAATCAAGTCTATGACGTATCTGACCTTGCTGAGATCACACCTGGTCTTGAAACATCTAAGACTATTGGATCTGGTTCTGGATGGACTATAAGGGGTATGGGTTCATTTGGTATTGGTGCTGGTGTTATCGCATCTGTTGTAACAGCTGTTAATGGCCACAGTGTAAATGACTCTGTTGTTGCTGATATTGGATTCTTTGATCTAGAAAGGATTGAGGTGCTTAAAGGACCTCAAGGAACTCTTTATGGAAGAAATGCTGCTAATGGTGTTATCAATATGATTACAGCTAGACCAACTAATGAGTTTGAAGGTCAATATGGAGTTGAAGTAGGTAACTTTGGAGCAATTAGAACAAATGCTGTTGTTAATATGCCTATTTCAGACAACTTAAGAACAAGACTTGCTGTGATGTCTAATAAAAGAGACGGAATGGTCACAAACTTAGTTACTGGCAATGAATTTGATGATAGAAGTGATATGGCATTTAGACTTTCAGTCGATTACGATCTTTCAGACAGAACTCAAATTCAATTTACCTATTCAGATCAAGAAACTGATGATAATAGGTTCCAAGAAGAAGTTTCATTCTGTTCACCAGATGAGTTCTATGGATGTAATCCTTATGAAAGAGGTGGTATGAACCTTGTTGCGGACATGAGAGGTCACTTTGCAGGTGCTCTTGGTCTAATAGCTCATTTATATCCAGGTTCAGTTCAAAATGGTTTTGCTGGTCAATCTGCTTCTGATGACTTTACTAAAGTGAGTTTTAACAGAGAGCCAACATATTATCAAAAGAATACAGTTGCTAACTTACAAATAAATCATGATTTAACTGATGAATTGCTTTTAACAGCAAAAGTTTCATATGAAACTAGAGATTTCCATAGAATGGGTGATCAGGATCTTGGTTACACAACATCACCATTAATAGGAACAGGTGCTGCTTTAGGTCTACCTCCTATAGAAGGCTACCTATGTTTTGGTGGGGAAAGACAATTTTGTGAAACTGTTGATTCAGAAAGAGTATATGATTTTTCAGATGTAAACATGCATGGTACTCAAATGGAAGTTAACTTAATCTCTGATTATGATGGTCCATTTAACTACACTGTTGGTTTATATCAAATTGAAAATAAAAATGATAACGTTTACTTGGCTCAAACAGCTGGTACTCAGTTTATAACAAGTTTTGGGGTCCACCCATACAGTGCTGTTGTTCAAAGTCTAGGTTTCCCTGACTGGAGTTCAAAAGCCGGTATTCCATTCTATGGAACAGATGGGATGCTAAAGTGGTTGGGTCTTGCTGGCAATGCTCTTGCTTGTCAAGGTGGCGCACCTACCTGTGATCCTACTTTAATCCCAGCCTTAAACGCTCTAACAGCTGAATTAAGCGCTATGCCTGATTTCGTAATACCTTGGGAATTAGGTGGAATTGTTAACGATCAGAATGTATTAGCTAAATCAACTGCTCTTTATGGAGAAATGTATTTTGATTTATCAGATGATACTAAATTAACAGTTGGTGCTCGTTACCAAGATGATGAAACAACATCATGGACTTACAATGATACAGCTGGTGGTAGTTGGATGGCAGCAGGTGGCTGGCTTGTTGATAATAGAGACACATTACCTTTTGTAGATGTTGATACTGCAGCTGATGATCAGTTCTCATACAAGATTGCTCTTCAGCATAATTTATCTGATGATGTAATGGTTTATGGTAGTTATACAACAGCTGTAAAAGCTGGTGGTGTTAATGCTGGTGACAATCCAACAAAATATGATCCAGAAAAAGCTGGTGTTTTAGACTTCGGTTTAAAAAGTATTTTAATGGATGGCGCTATGCTTCTAAACATGAATGTATTTAATGCTCAAAACGATGGTTTTCTTATCGCTGCAGTTGTGAATACTGGAACTGAAAATAGAAACATTGATGCAGAATTTACTGGATTTGAAGGAAATATGATGTGGTTCTTAAGTGAGACAACTAAGCTTGAGGCTAACTGGTTATTCCTTGATCATGAAGTAGTATCAGATACAATGCTCATTGATTATCTAAATCCAACAGGTACTCCATTAGTTCCACTAGGCGCTGTTCCAGGCTATGCTGGATTAGTAACATATGCAGTTGATCCATCTACAGGAGCTCCATTCTTTAAGTCAGCAGGATATAACTGCTCAGTTCCATTTGCATTTACTACTGGATGTCCTGGAGTTGAAGGTTATGCTCAAAGCATTAAAGGAAATAGCCTTCCTGGTTCTAGTGATGAGTCATATGGAGTATCTATAACTCAAGATATTAATGCTAGAAATGGTGTAACCTCAATGAGACTATCTTATAGATATAGAGGTGAAGCTGATTTAAGTATCTTTAATACTCCAAGAGCGAAAATAGATTCTCAATCAACTATGGATTTATTAGTAAGATACACTCCAAACAGTGATGATTGGTATGCTGGTGTTTTTGTTAAAAACCTCAGAGATCAACAACACATAAATGCTTTACGTGAAAACAGTAATGTTGGTGGTGGAGCATTGTTAGGTGCTTTTACTGATCCAAGAATCTATGGTATTGAATTTGGAGCTAAATTCTAAATTTAAAATAGTAATTAAAAAAGCCCAGTTTACTGGGCTTTTTTTTTACTTCATACTTAGCATATGCAATCTCTTCCATACACCACAGAAGCCATAATAGTTTCTGAAGAAATGTGTGACCATAACGGTCATATGAATGTTAATTATTACTACAAGCTCTTTGATAGTGTTTATACAGCTATGTATTTTGAAAATCTTGGGTTTGATAACGAGTATCTTGCATCTGGATTTTCAACTTTTACGCTTGAGGATAGTATTAGATACTTAAAAGAATTTAAATATGGCGATAAAGTTTATCCATCCTTTTATCTCGCTAATGTAAACAAAAAACTTCTTCATTTTGTTGGGATACTTAAAAATGAAAATGATGAATTGTCTGCAATCTTTGAAACTGTATTAGCACACATGGATCTTAATGCTAGAAAGGTCACTGAATTTAAATCATCGAAGCTTGATGAATTATTAAAATATAAAAACCAAAACTCACTTAAGGAAGATTTACCTTTTGAGCTTAAATTAAAAATTAGAGACCTTTAAATGTTAAAGAATATTTATAGCTTAATTTTATTGTTTTCAATTTCTTTTGTTTTAAGCGCTGAAAGTATAAGTGTTATGTCTATCAATGCTCAAAATCTATTTGATACTATTGATGATCCTGGTAAGGATGATAAGGCTTTTTTGCCAATTGAAATGAAGCAATCTGAAGAACACAAAAATTCTTGTAAGAACATCACTGTTAAAAGATGGAGAAATGAGTGTTTTTATCAAAACTGGAATACAGAAACCAAGAATGCAAAATTAAATAATCTTGTAAAAGTAATTACAGAATATGATCAAAACGGAGCTGATGTTATTGGACTTCAAGAAATTGAGAATATGAATATTCTTGAGCAGTTATTTGTTTTATTAAAACCATACGGATATAAAGACTTTCTTCTACTGGAAAGTAATGACAAAAGAGGTGTTGATACTGCTTTTATCTCAAAATACGAAATTACTAATCCTAATTTACATTATGTTAATTTTTCTTCTGATTTTGAAACAATTGATACAAGACCAATTTTTGAAGTTGATATTAATATCAATAAAACAGTTATTAAATTTTATAATGTTCACTTCCCATCAAATTTTCATCCAGCTCAAATGAGAATAGAGTCATTTGATAAGTTAAATGAACTTCTAAAAAATCACTCTTATCCATCCGTAGTTCTTGGAGATTTTAATTTAACTAATATTGATGACAAAAAGTTTAGCGTTTATGAAAATCAAGAAGAGTATTGGTATGTTGCTCATAGAGAAGGGTGTGGCTCCTGTGATGGTACATACTATTATAATCCGCGAAAGTCCTGGGATTTTCTTGATACGATTATGGTTTCAAGAGATAGAGGTATTTTTTTTAATAAAGAAACTATAGATGTATTTAGAATACCCTTTAATACCTATAAAGATACCGATAAACCATTTTGGTTTAACCCAAAAACCAAGCAAGGAATCTCAGATCATTTTCCTATTGTTGCTAAAGTTTATATAAATTAAACCCTAAATTTATGATTCCAAAAATGGGCAATAATTAAAATAGTTCCAAATATTACTGTAAAAATAACCTCAAACAAGGTTGAAAAGAAAAGAGCAAAAAATAAACCAATAGTTCCAATACTTCCTAATATTATCGGTTCTTTCTTTTTATGAACCCAGTATGCAGAAGGGAAGCTAATAAGACCAACTATCAGAACACATACCAATAAAACAGGGTGTATTAATTCTTCAGATATATACAAGAAACCAACTGATCCAACTCCGCCCCATATAAGAAGAGCAAATAATAAACAATGAACTACACAAAGTCCTGAGATGATTATCCCTAATTTATCCTTCATTAATATAATGGAGTATTATTTTCTCCAACCACCTCTGTCAAAGATTCTTAGATATGTAAGTTGATCATGCTCGGATAAATTAATGACCTTACAATAATCACCAGATTGAACTAATACCACGTCACCAGCTGTTAGATCATATGAATCTTTATGCTCAACTCCATATGAAGGATCAGCCCCGTGGCCTTCATCGGTATTCATATACTCAACAACCTCCATAGAGCCTCTGCCGTTAGTAATAATATAAACGACGTCGGAATCAATTAATTTGTGACCTTGCGTTGACTTTCCAGGCTGTATAACTGTTTTACTTGCAATAACCCTTTCAAGTAGATCATTTGTCCATACAGCATAGTCTTCATTAACGTTATGAGGCGAACCTCCAACTCTAAAATTGTTATATTTTTTTGCCATAATAATTTATATATGTTTAAACTAATTATAATTAATTAAATTAAACATGCTAGTAAATACTGATTCAGCCTATTGTTATATTCCATTTATAAAATATAATACGCATGCGCTTTTTGATATCAGCTTGCCGGCGCAATAAAATAGGCTAAAGAGATTTTAATTTTTTTATCTTCTCTCAGTTGATGTTTTAATTTTTATTACAAGGAAACATTATGAGTAAAACATACACAAACCCAGAAACGATTGGACTTCATGCCGGATGGAGAAAGGACGATAATACTAACTCCGTAGCAGTACCAATTCATCAAACAACAAGTTATCAGTTTGATAATACTGATCATGCTGCAAATTTATTTGCCTTGTCAGAGTTAGGAAATATATATTCAAGGATTATGAATCCTACATGCGCTGTTTTAGAAGATAGAATAGCTGCATTAGAAGGTGGTGTTGGAGCATTAGCTGTAGCATCAGGACAAGCTGCATCTGCATATGCAATTCAAAACATAGCAAAAAATGGTGACAATATTGTTGCTTCATCTCACTTATATGGAGGTACATACAATCAATTTAAAAATGTATTTTCTGATATGGGTATTGAAGTAAGGTTTGTTGATCCTGCTGATCCTCAAAACTTTGCTAATGCAACTGATGACAAAACTAGAGCATATTATGGTGAGGTTTTACCAAATCCTAGTTTTGAAGTTTTTCCAATATCTGAAGTAGCTGAAATAGGTAGGCCTTTAGGTATCCCATTAATCGTGGACAACACAGCTGCACCTGTTATTTGTAAGCCTTTCGATCACGGAGCTGCTGTTTTAATTCATTCAACAACAAAGTTTATTGGTGGCCATGGAACTTCAATTGGAGGAATTATAGTTGATAGTGGTAATTTTGATTGGGAAGCTTTTCCTGAAAGACAGCCGGCGCTTAATAATCCAGATCCATCTTATGCTGGTGCTATATGGACCGAAGCTGTAAAACCTCTTGGTCCTATTGCATACATATTAAAAGCTAGAACTACAATCTTGAGAGACATGGGTGCTGCTATGAGTCCATTTAATGCATTTATGTTCATTCAAGGGCTTGAAACTCTTGCATTGAGAATGAGAGAGCACTCAAGTAATGCAGAAAAGGTTGCTGAATATTTGTCTAACCATGATTCTGTCGAAAGAGTTGGTTATCCATCAAAAATGGATGGTTATGCTAAAGAAAGAGCAGATAAATACCTTACAAATGGTAATGGAGCTTTAATGGGATTTGAAATTAAAGGTGGAGTTGAAGCTGGTAAGAAGTTTATTGATGCACTAGAGATGGTATATCATGTTGCAAATATTGGTGACTCAAGAAGTTTAGCAATTCATCCTGCAAGCACTACTCACAGTCAGTTAAATGAAGAAGAGTTATTATCAGCAGGAGTTACTCCTGGGTATGTAAGGTTATCAATTGGTTTAGAACATGTTGATGACATTATTGCTGACCTAGAACAAGCTCTAGCAAAGATATAATAAAATTTTGAGCCAAGAATTAGTTACTTATATAGTTCTTGGCTCAAAGACTAGGCTTAAGGGAATAAAAATCCCAACTGATAATAAATTTGAAGAGTATCTACATTTAAATTTTGATCACATAGATAATATATTAGAGACTTTAGATAATTTAATCACCCGCTCAAAAGGTGATTTAATTGTATTGCTCCCACCATCATCTTATCCAAACTCTATAGCCAAAGAGGCTTTAAAGAAAATATCTTTAATTGGCTTATCATCATGGGGTTGGTTTGATTATAGTTCTAAAAGAAAAAACTTTATTCAAAACATCAAGAAAGTTAATACCATGTTAAGAAGCACTCCAGATCTTGAACAAGGAATCTTTTTTTCAAAAAGATTATATTTTTCTATAGGGGGTTTTGGATCTTTTGAAATATCACCATTCACAGAAATTTCCAAAAGACTTTATTCGCGTATAGACCCACAAAAACCATTACCAGCACTTATAATAAGAACTAAAAATCTTAGATTAGATTTAGAATGAATCAAATAGTTAAAGCAAAAAACCTTAGTTACAAGATTAATGAAAAAAAATTATTTCAAAATATTTCTTTTGATTTAAATAAAGGAGAGGCTATTCATATTCAGGGTGAAAATGGCTCTGGTAAAACTACACTTCTAAGAATTATTTGTGGTTTAACTAAGCCTTCAAAAGGAGATTTAGATATCTCAACCGATGCTAAAATAACTTTTTTAGGCCATAAAAATGCTCTTAAACAGTATCTAACAATTGAAGATAATCTTTCACTCTTAAATCTTATTCACCATCCAAATTTAGATCAATTTTTACAAAAATTTGGATTAGATGGGTGCCTTGACTTAAATTTAGCAAGCCTATCTTTTGGTCAACAAAAGAAAATAGCTCTTTTAAGAATTTTTCTTAATGATAGCAATCTTTTAATTATGGATGAGCCTTGTGTGGGTCTTGATAATCAGACACAAAATTATTTATCTAATTTTATAAATGATGAATTAAAGCTAGGAAAGTCTGTTTTATTTTCTTCTCATATAGATTTAGATATTAATTCAGATAAATTGAATTTAAGTTAATAGTAAATGAATATTTTTAGATTTGAATTTTTAAAATTAAGCAGAAAATCTAGAGGTTGGCTTGGACCTATTTTGGTATTTGTACTTATTATGATTGCTTATCCATTAACTGTAGAAGTTTCTAACTTGGAGCTAGGACAGTCATTTTTTTCAGTTTTATGGATAGCAACTTTGCTAGTTATGATGCTTGCTACCGAGGATATCTTTTTAGAAGATTATAATGATGGCTCTATGGAACAGCTTTCAATATCTGATGGCAACTTATCTTTTGTTATAGCAGTAAAAATCTTTATTTATTGGATGCTCATTGGTATTCCAATATCTATTATTGGTTTCTTATTTTGTATTGGTATAACTAATTCTTCGCAAAATAGTATTTATGTATTACCTATAATTTTGGTAGCTTCATATATTTTTATAAATGTTTTTAGCTTTGGTAATGCATTAAGTTTAACAAAGGGTTCGGTATTAGGGACTTTGGTGACACTTCCATTATTGCTCCCATTGCTCATAGTATTGGGCAAAGTTATTGTAGCAATTAACTTTGGTTTAAATTATTTCGGCTTTCTTCTCCTGCTTTTAGGCATCTTATCCATTATAATATTTATTGTTCCAATGATTATTTCTTACATTATTAGAGCTCATTTAGAATAATTTATAGTCGTTTAGAACTTTTATTGTGATTAAAAAATTTATACATCAATTTGCTTCTCCAAAAACTTATATGTTTCAGGTTAACAGGGCATATCCCTATATCTTTTATTTCTCAGTAATAATTTATTCTTTATCAGTTTTTTGGGGATTATTTTTAACTCCTGAAGATTTCGTTCAAGGCAATTCTTATAGAATTATCTATCTTCATGTCCCAGCCTCTTTTATTTCCCAATCTTTATATTTAGCAATGGCTATAGCTAGCGCTGTTTATTTAATATGGAAAGTAAAACTTTCTGTATATCTTGTAAGGTCAATCGCTCCTATTGGAGCTATAACAACGTTTATCGCTTTAATATCTGGATCTATTTGGGGTATACCTACATGGGGAACATGGTGGGTATGGGATGCTAGGATTGTTTCGACTTTAATTTTATTTATTATGTATCTAGGCCTTATATCCCTGCATGATTCATTTAATAATTTTGAAAAAGCTGATAAATTCCTTTCAATTCTTGTTATCGTTGGGTCTGTAAATATCCCAATAATTAAAATGTCAGTTGAATGGTGGAGTACACTCCATCAGCCAGCTTCTATTACTCTTTCAGAAAAACCTGCAATTGATCTGGTAATGCTATACCCACTATTTGGCTCGATTATAGGTTTTGCTGGGATTGTTACTTGTTTGGTAATACTCTCATCTAAATTTCAAATATTCAGAAGAGAAAAGAATAAAAGCTGGGTAAATGATTATGTTTAATTTTGCATTTAATTCATTTTCTGAAGCTATATTAATGGAAAGTCAAAACGGACAAAGTCATGGCATTTATGTATGGTCTGTTTTGTTAATAGTTTTTTTATGTATATTTATGACTTTTTTCTTTTACAAAAATAAGATAAAAAAAATCACAAAAAAATTTAAATGAAACCTATTAGAAAAAAAAGATTAATGTCGGTTTTATTAATTTTAATTACTTCTGCTCTTGGCTCATATTTAATTATTAAAGCACTTGATTCTAATTTAGATTTTTTCTACACACCATCTGAGCTTACTGACCAAGAGATACCAAACAATAAAAGAATTAAAGTGGGCGGCATGGTTTTAGAGGGATCGGTGTTAAGAGAAAAAACCAAAATAGAATTTGTAATCACGGATTATAAAGGATCAATTGAAGTTGTTTTTGATGGGGTAGTTCCAGATCTTTTTAAAGAGGGAAGTGGGGTAGTTGTATTAGGATATTTAAATGAAAAAACCTTATACGCAGAAGAAGTATTAGCAAAGCATGATGAAAACTATATGCCTCCAAGTATTGATATTGGTAATTAAATGTTAATAGAGATAGCCCATTTTCTTACCATTCTTTCAACTGGTTTATTTTTTCTATGTTTCATTTTTTCTTTTTTACTAAGTTCAAATGACACTAATGTAATAAACTTAGTATCTAAAACCTATTCTCACAGTTTTCTACTTTTTGTTTTATCTTTTTTAATTTATATCTATTTGGCTGTTAACGATGATTTTAGAGTTTTATATATTGCTCAGCATTCAAATATTAATTTACCAATTTTTTATAAGATTTCATCTATCTGGAGTGCTCATGAGGGCTCTATGTTTTTGTGGATTGTATTTTTAACTATTTGGGGTGCTGTTTATAACTTTTTTACAAGCAATAATCAGCCACTTAAAGCTAAGACAATTGGGGTTATTTCATTAACTTCTGTCGGATTTCTACTTTTTTTATTATTAACCTCAAACCCTTTTGAAATTATTTTACCAATACCTCCAGAGAATGGAGCAGATATTAATCCTGTTTTGCAAGATCCGTTGCTAGCAATACATCCGCCAATGTTATATATGGGGTATGTCGGTTTTGTAATAGCATTTGGCCAATCCATCGCATTTTTGGTAGAAGGTAAATCAGAAATAAAATGGGAAAAGCAGGTAAGATTTTGGTCACTTATTGCATGGTCATTTTTAACACTTGGAATAGCGCTCGGTAGCTGGTGGGCTTATTACGAATTAGGGTGGGGAGGATATTGGTTTTGGGACCCTGTTGAAAATGTTGCTTTAATGCCATGGCTTGCTGCAACAGCATTTATACATTCACTTAGTGTCTCATCAAAATCTTCAATTTTAAGGATATGGACTTTATTATTATCAATTCTAGTTTTTTCATTAAGTCTTTTTGGTGCTTTTATAGTTAGATCTGGAATTATTGATAGCGTTCATTCATTTGCAAATGATCCTGAAAGAGGTCTTTATTTGCTAGCTTTTATTGGTTTTCTAGTTATTACATCATTGCTTCTTTTTTCATATAGATTCAGCATTCTTGTTTCAAATAAAAGAATTATCTCCTTGTCCAAGGAGTCATTTATATCAATTAATAATATTTTGTTTGGCACATTAATCTTTTCGACCATGCTAGGAGTTATGTACCCACTAATTTACGAGTTTATATATAATCAAAAAATAAGTGTTGGAGCTCCATTTTATAATGCAATCTTTGTTCCAATCACTCTTCTAGCATGCATTTTTATGTATTTTTCAATTGATTCAAAGTGGCAACAAAAATTAAAAATAGACCTTTTTAAAAACCCTTCAATAATAAGCTCAGTTATGGCAATAATGGTTGTTATTTTTGTTAAATACAAATTTCTTATTTCAGATTTTTGGACACTTGCATCAATTTTTATAGGCATGATGATCATAACTAGATATATTTTTGTAATTTTTGACTATCTTGTTCTTAAGAAATTTACGAATATATATAGCATTACCGCTCATATTGGATTGGGCCTACTTATTATAGCTATTGGCCTCAATAATGACCTAAGCAAAGAAAGAGCTTTGAATATTCAAATTAATGATAGTGATTTTTATAATAACTATGAATTCACATTTGACAATATGAAATTAGTTTCTGGGCCTAATTATGATTCTGTAATTGCCGATTTCATTGTTAAAGATAAAGCTGGCAATGAATTTATGCTTAGTCCTGAAAAACGAAAATATTTTGTTCGTGGTCAGATAACAACTGAGACGGCAATACATGTTACTCCTTTTAAAGATATTTATATGACAATTGGTGACCAACTAGATGATGGAAGTTGGATTGTAAACATTCAATTCAATTACTTTATTAGATGGATTTGGTTTTCAGCTATATTGATGATTATCTCTGGAATATTTTTAGCATATTCCTTATCAAGGAAAAGGTCATGACTTTTTTATTAAGAGCTTTGATACTAGGATTAACACTGCTATTTTTTACTTTTTTTTATTTATATATAAACGAAGATAAATATTATCCCGGGGCTGATTTCCAAACATCTGATATGCCAAAATTTGAGCTTTATGACTTATATTCTGAAAAAGTTATTAATCAAGATAATCTTGATGGAACCTTTTTAATAAATGTCTGGGCAAGCTGGTGTATTACATGCAGAGTGGAGCATGGCTTTTTAGTAAACTTGAGCAATCAAAACATTCCAATTATTGGACTTAATTATAAAGATGAAAAAGAGAACGCAATTGAATGGATTGAAAGGTTTGGTGATCCTTATAAATTTATAATTCATGACCTTAAAGGAGAATTAGCATTAGATCTTGGCGTAACAGGAGCTCCAGAGACTTTCTTGGTTAGTAATGGAACATTAATTGCTCATTACAGAGGTGAGGTCAATGATATGATTTGGAAAGACGTTTTTATGCCAATCATTAAGAAGGAAGGACTATTTAAAAATGATTAAATTCTTTTTTTTCATAACAATATTTTTTTCAAATAATATATTAAGCGAGCCTTTATATAAGTTAGATAGCGTTGATGATGAAAAGAGGTTTTATGCCCTAATAAAAGAAATTAAGTGCCCAAAATGCACAAGTGGCTCAATAGCCAGTTCTAATGCGCCGATTTCAGAGGACATAAAGTTAAAAATTATAGAATTAATTAAAGAGGGTAAATCGAACGAGGAGATTAAGATATTTTTATCAGAAAGGTTTGGAAGTGATGTTCTCTATAATCCTGGATTAAATAAAAATACCTATTTCTTATGGTTCTCTCCAATATTATTCTTAATAGTACTGCTTCTAGGATTCTTTTTAAGAAAAAAAGCTTGATGATTTATATTTATATTTTAGCCTTATTCTCATTATTGCCCATCTTTGCATATGTGCTTTCTCAAAAAACTATCAACAAAGGATATGTTTTTGGTATTTCTTTTTTAATTATCATTTTTTGTATATTTTCTTTTTCTGGCAAATATTCATTTCTTGGCTCTGTTAAAGAGCAAAATATAAATGCAAAAATTCTACTCTCCATAGATCAAGATGTTCCTGTTTCTGATGAATTAGTTAGTCTGTTTGATATAAGAATCAATGAAGATGAAAAAGTTTTTTGGGCACAAAGTTACATCTTTAAAGCTATCAGTGAAAAAAAGTTAAATTCAGCAGAAAGTCTAATCTCCATGTTTGAAAAATATTTTAAAAGTTCGGATGAAAAATTTTTATTTTATACTTTGTATACTCAGCTACGAGATGCAAAATTCCCGATTTATAGAGAATCTAAACTGATCTTAGAGCTTTCGTTACCCGACGGATGTAAAAAGTTTCAAGGTAATGCCTCTTTGTTCATTATGAATGGACCAAAAATACCAATAGCATCTAAAGATTTTCTAAATGATTCTAAGGTAATTTTAGAAAATACAAATTCTTCAATCCCTGGATTTGATTTAGCATCAGCATATCTAAATCAAGAATCTATTGAGCTAAAAATATTTTTGGAATGTGAAGAAATTACTGGTATTTTTACTACAGATAATGTCTTTTTATTTGACCAAAATATGCATATAAATCAGCATATTATTCAATCAAATGAATGGTTAAAAAAGACACAATAGTTTAATATATTCATAAGAAAAATATTCTCAAAAATGCAACTAAAACATATAAAACTATCAGGTTTTAAGAGTTTCGTAGATCCAACGAAGATTGCCTTTCCGACAAATTTAGTCGGTATTGTTGGGCCTAATGGATGTGGTAAGTCTAATGTAATCGATGCTGTAAGGTGGGTCCTTGGTGAACTATCCGCAAAGAACTTACGTGGTGAATCAATGGTTGATGTAATATTTAATGGTTCAGAAAATAGAAAAGCATCCGGTCAGTGTAGCATTGAGCTTTTATTTGATAATTCAACAGGAAATATCGGTGGAGAGTACGCTTCCTATAGCGAGATTTCAATAAAAAGGTTAATGACTCGTGATGCTCAATCCACGTATTTTATAAATAACACAAAATGCAGAAGAAAAGATGTCCAAGATATCTTTCTAGGAACAGGTTTAGGACCAAATTCTTATGCAATTATTGAGCAAGGTATGGTTAGCAAGCTTGTTAGCGCAAAACCTGAGGAGTTACGAACTCATATTGAAGAAGCGGCTGGTGTTTCTAAATATAGGGAAAGAAGAAGGGAGACTGAAAGTCGCATCAAAAAAACAAAAGAAAACCTTTCTAGGGTAAAAGATATAAAAGACGAAATAGAAAGATTGATAAGGAGATTGGAAAATCAAGCAAAAGCAGCTGAAAAATATAACAAATTAAAAGAAGAAGAGAATCAAAATCAGATTGATATTTCTATCTTATATTCTCTTGAGGCAAAAAATAATAGAGATAAATTACAAAAAAATTTAGATGGTTTGAATAGAGATTTAAAAATAAAACAAGCTGAATCTGACTCTAAGCAAGCACAAATAGATGAATTTAAAACCCAAAATGAATCAGTAGTAAATGCTTATGAAAATGCACAAAAGAATTTTTATACCATAGGTGCAGAGATTGCTAAACATGAATCTGATTTACAAAATATAAATAGGTCTGAGTCATCTAACTTAGAGGCTCTAGAAAGGGCCAAAAAAAGTTATCAAGATGCGCTTGAAAAAGAATCAGTCTTCAAAGACCTTAGTCCGAAGGAGCAAGAATTAAAACTCAATATCGCAATTGTTAAAGCCTTCGATGCTCTTGAACAAAAGAATATAATTAGCGGAAACATAGATCCTCTTAAAGAAAAAATTAATGTAAAACAATCTGAGCTTGATTCTAAACAAAACATCGTAAACCAAATTAAGATTGATCAAGAAAAAATTAACAATGAAATTAAAGATCTTCAACAAAAAAAATATTCTGTAGAGGCTGAATCCGCAAGACTAGAAGGCGCTTTAGCCAATATTAAAAAAACTGAAGAAAATGCTAAATCGGCCTTTAAAGAGGCAGAAAATAATTACAATGAGGCGCTTGAAAAAGAATCTAGGAATGAACATCTCAGCCCTAAAGAAAAGGCAATCCACTTACTTGATTCAATTAAAGATTTATTAACTGCATTTGGATCAAATGCTGATTCTATAACTAAAAAGGTTGGAGAACTTAAAGAGTTGTTAATGGATATACTCAAAGTTGCATCTGATCAGTCTAAAAATTACACAACTGATTTTCTAAATAGAAAAAATCAAGCTTATGATCTTATGATCAAGATTGCAGAGGATAAAGAAAAATCCACTTTAAGCCTTGGTGATCTATTGCATGAAAAAGAAAAAATTAAACATGAATTAGATTCTAAATTAACAATTCAAGCAGACGTTGATGAAAAAATGAGAGATCTAGATGGCAATAGATCTTTTGTATCAAATGAGTTAAGAAATTTGGAAAAAGAAGTAAGCAATTTACAGTTAGATTTAAGAACCTATGAAGTTAATTTAGAAAACGCATCTCTGATTTTAGATAAGGCAGAGATAAAAATTTCTGAATTAAATCCATCTGAGTATGAAGGCATGGACTTAGATGGCCTAGAAAAATCTTTAGATGAAATTCAAAAAAATATTGCTGACTTGGGCTCAATCAATCTAGCATCTCCAGATGAATATCTTCAAAGACAAAATGAGTTGATGGCTCTAATTAAGGAAGCAGAAAGTAAAAAGGCTAAAATTCAAGATGTTATGACAGACTTGGTTGAAAGGAGTTCTAAGGCCGAATCGGATCTGACACTTATTCGACAGAAACAATCTAAGTTTAATAATAGTATGAGAGATCTTGAAAATGAAAAGTCTGTCGCTGAGCTAGATCTAAAATCAATAAATGAGAAAATCACCAATCTTAGGCTTGATTTGAAGACTCATGAAATTAATTTAGAAAACGCTAATTCTAAAATTAAAGAAGCTGGCATTAATATAGAAACTATCGATTACAATCAATATGAAGGCAAAGATATCAATACTCTTCAGAACAAATTAAATGATATACAAGCAAAAATAATTCGTCTTGGCGCAATTAACCTTGCAGCTCCTGAAGAGATAGCTGCAGAATCTAAAAGAAAAGAAGAGCTTGATGTTCAATATGATGATCTTACTGATGCCCTTGAGAAACTTACAGGAGCTATTAAGACTATTGATGCAGAAACAAAGACTAGGTTCCAAGATAGTTTTGATTCGATAAATAATAGAATGAAAGAGGTCTTCTCAAAATTGTTTGGAGGAGGTTTTGCTGAACTTGCACTAACCGAAGATGATGCATTAAATGCTGGAGTTGTCATAATGGCAAGACCTCCAGGAAAGAAAAATTCTTCTATTTCGCAATTATCGGGTGGTGAAAAAGCCTTAACAGCACTAGCTCTAGTCTTTGCAATTTTTGAATTGAATCCAGCTCCATTTTGTATTTTAGACGAGGTTGATGCTCCACTAGATGATTTAAACACAATGCGTTTTATTAATATGGTTGAGGAGATGTCCAAAACTGTTCAGTTTATTTTTATTACTCACAATAAAGTATCAATGGAAAAGAGTGATCATCTAATGGGTGTCACAATGCAAGAAGCTGGAGTATCCAGAATGGTATCGGTAGACGTTAATCAAGCTTTAGAGTTTGCGGAAGTCTAATGGATTCAAATTTTGATATATATCTTATAGGTTTTTCAGTTTTAATTTTTTTAATTATCACCTTTCTATTTATAAGAAAAATATCAAATTCTGGAGAACTTAAAGTAAAAATAGAGCCAGTTACCGATTCATTTGAAATAAAAGAACTAGATGAGATTGATATTAAATCTCAGAAAGCTTTTGATTTTGATGAGCATAAAGATATTGAATACCAGGAGCAAAAATTAGTTGTTTTAAATTTAATATCTGTAGATAAATCATTTTTTGATATCGATCAAATATTTGGTTTTATGTCAAATTCTAATGCTGCTTTATCTCAAGGTTTTTTTGTAATTAAAGATGGCAACAATAAAGAATCTTTTAGAATTGCAAATGCGCTTAATCCAGGCACTTTTGAAAATGAAACAAAAACTTTTGCTATTTTAATAGCGACTGATTTAAATAATGTTAATGATCCAATAAGCACTGTAAAAGCTATGATAAATTTTGCATATCAATTTTCTGAAAAGTTTTATGCAAATATTTGTGATGAAGAAAGAGCCCCAATAACAAAACAGATGATTTCTCATATCGAATCCCAGGCACAAGAAATTATGAGATTAAAGCTTGCAAGTGTTGAAAAAAATGAATCTTAGTCTATGAGTAATATTAAGCCATGGGAAATTATTCAAGAACTTGAAAGTGATAATAGTCGTTTATTCAAAGAAGGAGTAATAGAGAAAAACATTAATGATCTTACCTTTCAAGAAGGTCTATCAATGTGCCTGGATGCATTGATTACATTTGGTGTAAAACAGGTTCCTAAGTCTGATCATGATGGTGCTGGTCTTAATTGGAGTGTTTTTAAACAGTCAGCACTTCTATTAATTAATAGAGAAAAAACTGGCCATGCTGCAAGAGATGAAATTATTGAATTGATGAATAAAGCTACTTTGGAAGAGTGGAATGATTGGTACAGAAGGATACTTATAAAAGATCTAAGATGTGGAGTAAGTGAAAAAACTGTAAATAATGTTGCAAAAAAAATGGATATTAAATTCAGGGTTCCTGTATTTGCATGTATGCTTTCTCATGATGGCACTAAACACCCAAAAAAAATAAAAGGTAACTGTCTTATTGAATATAAATATGATGGTGTAAGGGTTATTGCCATTACTAAAAACAACAATACAACTTTATATAGCAGAAACGGTAAGATATTTTCAAACTTTCCTCATATTGAAGAAGCTTTAAGCAAACCTGAATTTAATAATATGGTTTTTGATGGTGAAGTTATGAGTGATGATTTTCAATCATTAATGAAACAAGTCCACAGAAAGACAAATGCTAAGACTGAAGATGCATATTTAGCATTATTTGATATTTTGCCTTTAAATGAATTTAATAATGGTAAAAGTAAATTAACAACTATCGAAAGAAAAAAAGATTTAGAAAAATTTTCAAAGAAATTCCCGTCATCTATTAAGGTTGTAGATTATACGGTTGTGAATCTTGATGAAGATAGTGGCCAGAAGACTTATTCAAGCATGAATAAAAAAGCACTAGATGCTGGTTACGAGGGTTTAATGATAAAACCTGAAAACGATTATTATGAGTGCAAAAGAAGCCATGCATGGCTAAAAATGAAACCTTTTATTGAGGTTACGCTAAAGGTTACAGAGGTACATGAAGGGACAGGGAGACATATTGGAAAACTTGGCTCGTTTACTGTAGAAGGCACAGATGATGGTAAATTTTTTTCATTAAATGTGGGTAGTGGCCTTACAGATGATGACAGAGAAAAATTTTGGCAATATAAAGATTCATTGATAGGGCAGTTAATTGAGGTTAGAGCTGATGCAGTTACAAAAAGTATTGAAGGAGAAAGTTTTAGTTTAAGATTCCCTCGCTTCAAAACTTTCAGAGGATTCAAGCCTGGTGAAAAAATATGATTAAGAAAAATTTTATATCGATAACTGTTTTTATATTAATGATGTTTTCTTTACAATCATGTTTAAGCACACCTCCAGAAAATCCTGACAATATTTGTTTAATTTTTGAGGAGAAAAGTAGCTGGTATAAAGCAGCCATGAAAGCTGAAAAAAGATGGAAGATACCTCCATATGTTCTAATGTCATTTGTATATCAAGAATCTAGTTTTATTGCTGACGCAAAGCCAGAGCGAACTAAATTATTATGGGTCATTCCATGGAAACGCAAATCAACTGCTGTTGGATATTCTCAAGCTTTAAATATGACTTGGGAAGATTATAAAGATGAAACTGGAAATTCTAGAGCGAGTAGAAAAAATTTCACTGATTCTGCTGACTTTATAGGTTGGTATGCGTCTAAGGGTTATTATCAAGGCTTTGATAGATTGGATGCTAGATCCTTATATCTTGCATATCATGAAGGTTATGGAGGCTTTAAGAAAAAGTCATACAGGAAGAAACCATGGCTTATTAAGGTTGCAGATAGAGTTCAGGCAAGATCAACAAAATATCAGCAACAGTATTGGGGCTGTGCTAAGGAATTAAAAAAGAAAAGATTTTTCTTTTTTTAAATATTTTGAATTTTAAAACCCAGATCTTTTAATTCTTTCGTAAAACTTTCTCCAGCAATTACAGAAAGTTTAGATTTATTAAATAAATATTTTTCAGAAACACTTATCAAGTCATTTAATTTACATTCTCTAACTTGAGATCTAAATTGCAATCTTTCTTCTTGTGTTTTTTGATTAAGCTCATTAATAAAGTCACTCATTGCTTCGCCATATGGTGAAAGTGGCTTATCAATGCTTGAAATGACATTTAAAATACCTTCTTCAAGCTGTTCCTCAGTTATATGCTTAATTGACCACTCTCTAGAGTTTTTGAATTCTGTAAATGTTTCCGAACATTTAGGATCGCGATAGGAGAAAAATCTAAAAACTTTATTACTAGAGTCTTGTGATGCTCCAGAGCCATATGCTCCACCTTTTTCTCTTATTGCAGAATGCAAATAACCATTTCTTAAAACAGTCCCTAGAACTGTTAGAGCAGGTGCATCTTTGTGGTATGGTCCCACAGTAGGAAATGCTTCAGCACAAAAACAAACTTGAGACCCTGTAATCCATCCTATTGATTCATCTTGAACCTCATATAGGTTCTGATTTTCAATATCAATTGAATTATTTGCCAGATCTAAACCTAGATTTATATTTTGTTGGTCCAATGCTGATGCTGTAAATAGATGAGAGGGTGTATTAGCAATTTTTGAGTCTATAGATTTAAGTAGATTTATGTATTTGTTTAACTCATTTGCATTGCCAATTTTATTAGATAACTTACTTGTATTATGAATAAATCTTAATCCAGAAGTTAGGTCACCGGTTGATGCGATTCTTGTAATTTGTGAAGATGCATTACTCATTGCAAGAAGATGGCCATTTTGAATTAAAGATTTTTCATTATCAGAAGATATAAACTCTAAAAGCTCTTTAATTCTTTCTGTTTCGTCAAAACGAGATTCATTTATTGTTTTCAGCATCAAATCTTGCATTAGTTTTTCATTGTTTTCTAAACTCTTAGAACTAACTTTGAGTGCTAATTTATATGTATCATTATTTCTATCAGGTATGGTAATGAAAGATGTAGATATACCGCCTGTAATTGATGATTGATATTTTTGGATATCTTCATAGGAATTTTTACCAAGGCCTATATCAGTTAGAGTGCTTGCATAAAGATTAGCTATTTTTAGTTCATTTTCATCCAGCGACTCACAAGGAAAAATCATAGAATGATATACGATGCCATTAGTGCCAGTTTTATAGTAAAAATTATTGTTTCTTACAGTTTCTGGTGATGCATATTTTCTTTCTTGAGGTATATCCTCTTTTGTAACCTTAGGAAGTATTTCAGGATCATCATGTGAACTTTGCCTTGCTTCAAGATCTTTGGCTAATTGAATGATGTTTTCTTTGTCTTCTTTAGAAAAATTTCTGGTTAATTCATATACCTTTTTTTGAATCTTTTCTTCATTTTTTTTATTAAATTCACTATCAGGAATTAATGAGTAAGTTAATCTATGAGTATTATCTAATAAATGTCTCTTGATAAGGTTTTCAATGTAGTTATCTGATTTAAGGTTATTTTTTATAACACTAAAAGCATTATCTAGATCTAATATATCTAAAGGGTTATCGTTATGAATACAAGCAGGTAAACAGGTCAACATTATCTGTAGACCAAATGGCATGCCTGATCCAGTTATTTCTCTTTGCCTGATTTCTAATTGATGAAGGGATGAATCAATTAGGTCTTTTGGAACACCATTGCTAACAAGATCTTCTAGACAATTAATGATTAGTTTTTCTACTTCTTCAAAATTATTTGAATCTAGACCCTCAAGACCAGCGGCAAAAACTAATTCTTTTTGGTCTGCCTCTAGTCCGGTAAGAGGAGATGGTGATTTGCCAAGCTTAGAACCTTCTAAAGCTTTTCTTAGAGGGGAGGCAGAATTATCTAATAGAATGTTAGACATTAAGTAGGTTTCTAGTAATTGAACTGGATTATGACTTTCATTTAATAACCAACTTAAGATGACATGATGGTTGTTTTCATCTCCAGGTTGGGGATTATAAAAATCAGAAACAACCTTTGGGCTTTTTATTCTATCCTCATTCTGAACTGCTATAACCTCATTAGAGGGTGAAAAATTTTCTAATACGTTATTTTTTATGTATTCCTGTATTTCTTTTGGATCTATATTTCCAAATGTAAAAAAAGTTGCATTAGATGGATGATAGTGTTTTTTATGAAAGTTAACTAAGTCTTCATGTGATAGATCAATTATATTTTCAGGGTCTCCGCCACTGTTATGTTTGTATGTAGAGGATGAATATAAGTGTTTAGACATACCATGCCATAATTGGCTTGTTATTGAGCTCATTGCTCCCTTCATTTCATTGAATACGACACCTTTTATTTCAATTTCGCTTTCAGGATTATTTCTTTCTTTAAATTCCAGCCTGTGTCCTTCTTGCGCAAAATCTAAACTGTCAAGATTTGGGAAGAAAGCTGAATCAAGATATACACCTAATAAATTATCAAAGTCTTTTTTATTCTGAGTTGCAAATGGATAGGCCGTCCAATCACTGGATGTAAATGCATTCATAAATGTATTTAAAGATCTTCTAATCATCATAAAAAAGGGATCTCTAACAGGATATTTTTTCGAGCCACATAACGCAGTGTGCTCAAGTATATGAGCAACCCCTGTTGAATCTTCTGGAATTGTTCTAAACGCGACCATGAAAACTTTTTCATCACTATCTGTTTCCAAGTGAACATGCTTGCAATTAAATTCTGATTCGTTATATATTTGAGCATTAACATCCAAAAGAGGAATGTGTTTTTGTTCTTGAAGATTAAACATAATAAAATCTATAATAAATTTATGAAAAAAATAACTACATTATTTACTTTAATACTATTATTTGGTTGTAATAGTATGCAAACAAACATAGAAGTTGATTCGGTTGATACTTTCAACTTAGATAATTATAGCGACTTTTCAATAAAGATAAATGAATCCAGTATTAGTGCTGAAATAAACCCAATTGAGCTAGAAAGATTTAAGAATAATCTAAAATCTGCTCTTGTTGAAAGAGGCTTGTCCTATTCGGACAGCTCAAATTTATCTTTTGAAATCAATATGACAACCAAAGATAAAATTCAATCAGACAGAATGAATCACTACTACACGAGATACTATTGGGATAACTATTATTTTCGTGATGATATAAGAACAATTACAGAAAATATCTTAAGAATTAATTTAAAGGATAACTCATCTGAATCTACATTATGGACTGTTGTTACAGTTTGGAGAGCAGGATCATCTAAGGCACCAACTTCTGAAGATGGGTCTAACATCATTGTTGATGAAATAATGCTAAGTTTCTTATAAATATCATTGAAAGCTCTTCTTCATAATAAGAATTATTATTCACTTATTCTCAGTATTATATTTTTACTTTCATGTGCGCCAGAACAGAATATAGAACAGGATAATGTTGACATACAACCAATCTCATCTGTTGAGAAATTAATTGAGCATTCTAAAGAGTTTGAAAAAACTATTATTTCGCATGAGACCCCGGGAGGAAAAATTCACATAGCTATTGGATTTGGAATAGCAAATTCAATAATGGTAGAGGGAGACAATGGTAATATTATTATTGATGCCTCAGATAGTGTGTATGAGGCAGCTCAAATATATACAAATTTTAAAAAGCTAAATCCTAATCCTGTAAAAGCCATAATCTATACTCATAATCATGGTGATCATACCTTCGGCGCTGCATATTATTTAAGCGTACAAGAAGAAAAACCAAAAATAATTGCACATGAAACTACTGATTTTTATATGCAAAGAATACTCGGGATAATAAACCCAATTATTAGTACAAGAAGTACTAGAATGTTTGGTACCGCATTGCCAGAGGAAGATGTGATAAATGTTGGTATTGGCAAGAGCTTGAACGTTTCTAAATCACCGTTTGGGTATTTAAAACCAGATACAACATTCAGCGATGAGTTAAAACTGCAAATTTCAGGAATTAACATAGAACTATATCACGCGCCAGGTGAAACCAATGATCAGCTATTTGTTTGGCTTCCAGACCATAAATCTTTAATGCCTGGGGATAACATTTATAAAACATTTCCTAACTTGTATACAATTCGTGGAACCACTCATAGAGATGTAATGGGGTGGGTTAATAGTTTAGATAAAATGCTTTCTCTTAATCCTGAATATATTTTTCCTAGCCATACAAAACCAATTATTGGTAATGATATATCTTCGACTTTAACTCTTTATAGGGATGCAATTCAGTTTGTTCATGATCAAACAGTAAGATTAATGAATGAGGGATATTATCCAGATCAAATAATTGAAATGATTGAATTGCCTAATTCAATTCAGGAATCACCATTTTTATCAGAATTCTATGGAACAGTAAGATGGTCAGTAAAAAGTATTTTTAATGGTTATCTGGGATGGTTTAATGGTAACCCTGCAGAACTTGATCCTCTGCCAAGAAAAAAAGAAGCTCAAATGCTTGCTGAGTTGGTTGGTGGCGAAGAAAAATTATTATTTGCGCTAAAAAATGCTGTTAACTCTAACGAAATGCAATGGGCTCTAGAATTAAGTGATAAGTTGCTAGCACTTGAATATAAGTCAGAGGAGGTAAAGTCTTTAAGATACCAAGCTTTAACATATATTGGCCTTCGCTCATCAAACCCAAATAAAAGAAATTATTTTTTAACTTCTGCACTCGAACTAAATAGTGGCTTTGATACATTTCCAATAGCAGAAAGAACAGAGGAGGGGGTTAGAGAAATTTCTATAGATACCATATTTAATATTTTGTCAGTCAGACTAGATCCAGATAAAGTTTTTAATAAAAATTTAATTGTTTGTTTTAAGTTTAGCTCTGGTCTAAGCAAAACTATTTTATTAAGAAATCAAGTGGCTGCGATATCAAATAATTACTCAGGTATATGTGATATATCAGTTACAACTAGCGAATTAAATTTAAAATTAACTCTTTCAGGGTTATTAAATCCAGTTTTAGCAATTGCATCTGGAGATATTGAAATTGATGGCAGTAGTACAGAATTCTTAAAATTTTTAAGTTATTTTAGGTAATTATTACCATCTATATTTATCAAAGTTTTCAGGATTAGCCCAGCCCTCTGCATTGTTCCATGAACGCTTATTATTATAGGTTTTTAGATTATATGAAAAACAAAGCAACTTATTTTTACTATCTTCTACTTCAAGTTGAAATCCCAGCTTAATCATTTTGGATTCTTTAATTCCATCTTTAGGAAGAGAAAAAATTAAGATTTTTTGACTTAAGAGATTTTTAATAGTTCCAATTTGAGTTTCTGTTAGCTCTATGTCATCAAATACTATAAAAAGATCGCTGCTTTCGTTAATATCTTCAAAATCTGGATATATATTTAATTGCTGAAGAGGAGTTTCTTCAAGTTTTTGGGCAAGAGTTGATACGTTTTGTTTTGTTACAATTTGTACGTTTTTGCAATTTTCATTTGTTAGAGTGTCAATAATAAATTCAATTAGTATTTTTTCTCTATGCATCATTTAAGTAAATTTTTTACAGCCTCTCTTTCAGATTCTAACTCATCTATAGATATTTTAAATTTTTCTTTTGCAAATTCTGATAATGTTAAGTCTCTTTTAATCTCAATAGTTCCATCTTGAAGGGTCATTAAAGGATATCCACACATTAATCCCTCAGGAACTCCATAGGCGCCATCACTTGCAATAGCAGCACTAAATGAGTCTCCATCTTCAGTAGGATTTTCGCATGCGATAATTGTATCTAATGCAGCCTTGGCAGCTGAAGTTGCTGATGATGCGCCCCTTGAATCAATAACGGCTTTACCTCTTTGTTGAACAGTAGGCAGAAAAGACTCTGTAACCCAGTTCATATCATTTATGATTTCGCTTCCTGGCTTCCCATCAATAAGAACATTTTCAACATCTGGATACATAGTTGGACTATGATTACCCCAAATTATCATATTCTTAACTTTATTAATTTCTACCCCAGTTTTTTTGCTTATTACAGATTTAGCTCTACTAGAGTCGAGCATTGTCATTGCCATCCATAGTTGAGATTCTTTACCAGCAGCATTTTTACCAATTAATGCATTTGTATTAGCAGGATTACCAACTACCAGAATTTTTGCATTATCTTTACCGTATTTGCCAATAGCCTCACCTTGATTTACAAAAATACCACCATTAATTTTTAAAAGATCTGACCTTTCTTCAATTTTTTTTCCTTCATAAACTATGCCTCTTGGGATGCTCCCCACAAGTAAAAACCAGTCAGCACCATGAGAGGCTTCTTCAAAATTATCTGTATATTTAACATCACCCATATGAGGAAAGAATGAATCTTCGAGCTCCATGACCAAGCCTTCAAGTTTATTTACAACTTGAGGTATCTCAACTAGGTATAAATCAACAATTTTATCTCCGAATGTTCTACCATCTACCAATCTTGGTATTAGAGAGTAGGCAATCTGACCTGCCGCACCTGTGACTACTACTTTTACTCTTGAGCTCATTTTTTTCCTGTTAATTTAAAATTTAATTCGTAATTATATTCCTAAATGTGAGATTTATTCTTGGCTTTTTAATTTTTTTTGTTTTTTTTATTTCATGCTTCCAATATTCTTGTGTCTTGCCATACATGACTAATAATTGACCATTTGATTGAGGGATATCTAAACTTTTTTTTATTTTTTTATGTTTAAAGTGTATATCTCTTGCTTCACCAAGTGACAGGGACGCTATTACCGGTTTATCACCAAGTTCTTTCTCATCATCAGAGTGGAGCCCCATAGAATCATTACCGTCTCTATATAAATTAGCAAGAACAGAATTAAATTTATAAGATGTAATATCTTCTATCCTTTCTTTAATTTCTAACAAGGTCTTGTTCCAGTTGTGCCTGTGAAGTTTTTTTCCAGAATAGCTATATTCTATACCTACATCAGCATACCAGGCTTGAAGTCTTGGTATTTGATGAGTTTTACCAAATATTTTTATATATCCTTTTTCCCAGAGTATATTTTCTATACATGCCTGGTACCAAGAGTCAGTTTTTTCTTCCTCCCCAATACTTTTGTAAATATCTATATCTAGATTTATATATCCAGTAATTGATTGTTTTTCAAACATAGATGATCTTTTTTCAGTCATAGTAAATAAGACTAATTTTTATTAGAATAACTTTATCTTAAATGAATAATTACTTCCAAAAAAAGGGGTGAAATAAATGAGTATTAGATTTGATGGTCAGGTTGCAATTGTTACTGGTGCTGGAGGTGGTTTAGGCAAAGAACATGCTCTGGGACTTGCTAGAAGAGGCGCAAAAGTAGTTGTAAATGATCTTGGCGGTGGTGTAGATGGAAGTGGTGCTAGTGATGCTGCAAAATCAGTTGTTGATCAGATTATTTCAGAAGGTGGTGAAGCAATAGCAAACGGTGCGAGTGTTACTGATTTGAAAGCTGTAAAGGCTATGGTGAATGAAGCTAAGGAGAAATGGGGAAGAATCGATATACTAGTTAATAATGCAGGGATACTTAGAGATAAGAGTTTTCATAAAGACACTATAGATAGTTTTAATACCGTTATGGATGTCCACTTTCAAGGCACTTTGAATTGTACACACACCGTATATCCAATTATGAGAGAACAAGAGTTTGGTAGGATTATTTTTACCAGCTCATCAAGTGGAGTATTTGGTAATTTTGGCCAAGCTAATTATGGATCTGCAAAAATGGCAATGATCGGATTAATGAATACACTCAAATTAGAAGGACAGAAATATAATGTATTTACTAATTCAATTACTCCTGTGGCATACACAAGGATGACAGAAGGACTAATTCCAGAAGATTTTGGTAAAAATATGCAACCAGAACACGTAACTCCAGCAGTTCTTTATCTTGCAAGCAAAGATGCTCCTAATGGGGTTATTATGGCTGCTGGTGCTGGAGTATTTTCTCGAATATTTATTCATGAAACAATGGGGATTAATCTCGGTACAGGAGAGGACATGACTCCAGAGAATATTGCTGCAAACTGGGATAAGGTTTCAGATATGGATGATGCCAGGGCTCTTCAAAATGGTGGTGAGCAGACGTTACAAATTTTTGAGTTAATTAATAAAGGTTAATTTTGAAGCTTTATTCAAGTAAGCTAGCTCCAAGTCCACTTAAAGTTGTAATTTTTCTAAAAGAAAAGGGTATTCTTGATCAGGTAGAAATTGTTAACTTAGATTTAGGAAAATTAGAGCATAAAACCCCTGAATATAAAGCTATTGCTCCTAATTCAAGAGTTCCTGCACTGCAATTAGATGATGGCACAATTATTCTAGAAACCACTGCGATATGTAGATATTTAGAAGCTTTGTATCCTGAACCTAATTTATTTGGAGAGAGCCCCATAGAAATTGCTTCCATTGAAATGTGGTACTCTAGAGCGACTTATGAGTTGATGGTTCCTTTGATGCATGGATTTAGGCATACACATCCTCATATGAGCCAGATGGAAAATCAAAATCAAGAATATGGACTGGCTCAAAGAGAGTTAGCAGTTAAATCTTTAGATACTTATAACAATATTATTGCTAGCAGAGAATATATTGCTGGGGAAAGATTTACTTATGCAGATATTCAAATGGTTACATCCTTGCAGTTTTTGGTAAGATTAAACAGGCTTGATATACAAGACTACGAAAACCTGAATGACTATATCAATCAGGTTTCCAGCAGACCTAGTTTTTTAGTTTAGATTATTCCCAGTTTAAAGCACCACCAACCTGGTACTCAGTTACCCTTGTTTCAAAGAAGTTTTTTTCTTTTCTTAAGTCTATAATCTCTGACATCCATGGGAATGGATTGCTCACACCTTTGAATTCTTCCTCTAACCCTATTTGGGTTAGTCTTCTGTTAGCAATGAATTTTAGATATTCTTCCATCATTGCAGCATTCATGCCCAGAACCCCTCTAGGCATAGTGTCTCTTGCATACATTATTTCCAACTCAGTTCCCTCTAAAATCATTTGGGCAGCCTCAGCCTTCATCTCATCATCCCATAAATGAGGATTTTCAATCTTGATTTGATTGATTACATCTATACCAAAGTTAACATGCATAGATTCATCTCTTAAAATATACTGGAATTGTTCTGATGTTCCAGTCATTTTATTTCTTCGACCCATTGATAATATTTGTGTAAAACCACAATAGAAGAAGATTCCTTCCAATACACAATAAAAAGCTATTAAGTTTTTTAAGAGTTGTTTGTCTGTTTCTACAGTTCCAGTCTTAAATTCTGGATCAGATATTTGCTGTGTATACTTAAGGCCCCATGCAGCTTTTCTAGATACGCATGGTATTTCTCGATACATATTAAAAATTTCACCCTCATCCATGCCCAATGATTCAATGCAATATTGATAGGCATGAGTATGAATGGCTTCTTCTAAGCTTTGTCTTAATATATATTGTCTACATTCAGGATTAGTTATCAGTCTATATAACGCAAGTACTAAATTGTTGGCTACAAGTGAATCTGCAGTAGAAAAGAACCCTAAGTTTCTTTTTACGATTGTTCTTTCGTCTTCTGTGAGGCCATCTTCAGATTTCCATAAAACAATATCATTTGTCATATTAATTTCTTGTGGCATCCAATGATTTGCACTTCCGTCTAAATATTTTTGCCAAGCCCAATCATACTTAAATGGCACAAGTTGATTTAAATCAGCTTTGCAATTAATCATCATTTTGTCATCAACTTGCACTCTTGAGCCTGCCATTTCATCTAATTCTTCAACGCCAGCCGCGTCGTCAAGATTTTTTATAGCTTCTCTTGCTTTTTGCGCACGAGTGCCTTCTTCTATACTTGTTGCACTTTCTTTGAGTGGTGCTGCTGTGTCTACAGGTGCTACAGCAGGTTGCTCTGTAGCAACTTGAGGGGTTTCAACAACAGGAGCAGCAGATACTGCTGAGCTTGTATTTGTATCCTCTTTTCCATAATCATCCCAATTTAACATTTCGTTCTCCTATATTATTGACATGCTTCACAATCTGGATCATCCAGCGAGCATGCTGAAGGAACAGGGGCCGGAGCACCTAGTTCCTGTGGTGCAGCCTGAGTTGCTTGGGCACTAACTGCATTTAATTTTCCTTGTGCAACAGTTGATTTTTCTGTTGATGTTGCAGCAATCGATCTTAAGTAGTAGGTGGTTTTAAGGCCTGAATACCATGCCATTCTGTATGTAATATCAAGCTTTTTACCATCTGCATTTCCAATATATAAGTTTAATGATTGAGCTTGATCAATCCACTTTTGTCTTCTACTTGCTGATTCAACTATATATCTTGGTTCAACCTCAAAGGCAGTTGAGTAAATAGTTTTAATTTCATCAGGAATTCTTGATATTTGAGATAAACTACCTTCAAAATATTTTAAATCATTAATCATTACATCATCCCAAAGATTAAGTTCTTTTAGTTTATTCACGAGATGAGGATTTACGATAGTAAATTCACCGGAAAGGTTAGATTTTACATATAAGTTTTGGTATGTGGGCTCAACAGACTGAGTTACACCTGTGATATTCGAAATTGTAGCTGTTGGTGCTATGGCCATGACATTTGAATTTCTCATTCCATCTGCTACAACTTTTTTTCTAAGCGTCTCCCAATCCAATGTTTCTGACTTATCGACATTCAGATATTCTGATCCTCTATTTTTTTCTAATATATCAAGAGAGTCTTTTGGAAGAATACCTTGACTCCAAAGCGAACCTTCATAAGATTCATAGCTCCCTCTTTCTTTAGCTAATTCTGTTGATGCATGAATTGCATAGTAACTAATTAATTCCATACTTCTATCTGCAAATTCAATAGCTTCATCACTACAATAGGCTATATCTTGCATGTACAAAGTGTCTTGAAAGCCCATCATTCCAAGACCTATTGGTCGATGTTTCAAGTTAGAGTTTTTTGCAGTATCAACAGAGTAGTAATTTATATTAATTACATTGTCTAGCATTCTTATTGCTGTTGAGACAGTTTGTTTTATTTTTTCCTCATCTAATTTCCCATCTTTCATATGTTGGGCTAAATTTACCGAACCAAGATTACAAACAGCAATTTCATCAGCACTTGTATTAAGTGTAATCTCTGTACACAAATTTGAAGAGTGCACTACACCTGCATGTTGTTGAGGTGATCTTAAATTACATGAGTCTTTAAATGTTATCCATGGATGACCTGTTTCAAAGAGCATTGTTAACATTTTTCTCCAAAGTTCTTTTGCAGGAACAGATTTAAATTGGTCCATTTCTCCAGCCTGAGCTTTTCTTTCATATTCCTCATATTTTTCTTCAAAAGCCTTTCCTATTAAGTCATGTAGATCTGGAGTTTCACCTGGAGAAAAAAGCGTCCAGTTTTTATCTTCTTCAACTCTTTTCATAAATAAGTCTGGAACCCAGTTAGCAGTATTCATGTCATGAGTCCTTCTTCTTTCATCCCCTGTGTTTTTTCTTAATTCTAAGAACTCTTCAACATCCAAGTGCCAGGTTTCAAGATAGGCACACATAGCTCCTTTTCTTTTTCCGCCTTGGTTCACAGCAACTGCTGTGTCATTTGCTACTTTTAAGAAAGGAACTACACCTTGGCTTTTTCCATTGGTTCCCTTGATATATGAGTTCATAGCCCTAACTGATGTCCAGTCATTCCCTAATCCACCAGCCCATTTTGATAAAAGCGCGTTATCTTTCATGGCTCCAAAAATACCATCAAGGTCATCTGGTATTGTTGTTAAGTAACATGAAGAAAGTTGTGGTCTCTTTGTTCCAGAGTTAAATAGTGTTGGTGTTGAGCTCATGTAATCAAAACTTGATAGGAGTTTGTAAAATTCAATAGCTCTTTCTTCTCTGTTTTCTTCTTCTACAGCCAAACCCATTGCAACCCTCATAAAGAAAACTTGAGGAAGCTCATACCTAACATCATCACTGTGAATAAAGTATCTGTCATATAGAGTTTGTAGCCCTAGATAAGTAAATTGGTTATCTCTTGTATGGTCAATTGCTTTACCTAATACATCTAAATCAAATGTTTTTAATTCAGGGTCTAAGATGTCTAGTTCAATGCCTTTGTCTATGTATGCTAAAAATGCTTTCGGATAATTTTCTTTCATTTGATCATAGGTTGACTCTTCAGCTACTTTTAAGAAACCAAGTGCTTCGCTTCTAATCTGATCCATAAGAATTCTTGCAGTTACATATGTATAGTTTGGCTCTTTCTCAACCTTTGTTCTTGCTGACATAACAAGACTTGTTCTCATATCTGATATTGAAACACCGTCATATAAATTTTTTAATGCTTCTTCAAGCACTTCATTCATTGACACTTCCTCAAGTCCATCACAAGCATCATTAATTAGTGCTGCTAATTTATCGACATCAAGTGGAACGGTTGTTCCATCTGATTTTGTTATATTTATGTTTGGTTTATTTGGTATATCAATTTCGGGTGTAACTTTTTTTCTTTCTTGTGTTCTTCCTGCTCTATATAAGATATAACTTTTTGCAACCTCAAGTTCTTCACCTCTCATTAACTGAAGTTCAACTTGATCTTGAATCTCTTCTATATGCAGGGTACCTCCAGAAGGCATTCTTCTTTCAAAAACTTCTATAACACTGGATGAGATAGCATTAACTTTTTTATGAATTCTTTCACTGGCTGCTGCATTTCCTGATTCTGTAGCAAGGAAGGCTTTTGTTATAGCAACTTTTATTTTATCTTCTTCAAAGGCAACAACTTTTCCGTTTCTTTTAATTACTCTTAGTTTGCCTGGAGCTGTTGTTTCAATTTCATTAGCCTGAACTTGTTGTTGTGGTTCCAATGTTTTGCTAATTTCTTGTGTTGTTTCCATTTTTATTTTCTCTTTTCCCCAATGTTTCTTTTGTAACTACCCACCAACTTCTACTCATAAAGAGTTTTAATAATAAAATTTCTGGAAGAAGTTTTGTGTGTCTGCAGTTACACCAACTTTTTTATTCCGCCCCCTAATATTACTTGTTGTGGATAAAGAATCAAGCAAAAAAACACAATATATTGTGACAATTTCATTTTTTTTCACTATATAGTGTATGTAAGCTGTATTTTTGCTGTTGGCAATCAGTTGATAAATTGTGGATAATTAACTTTTAGGGAGAGAAGATGACTAAATTTTTAGCTATAGATCAAGGCACAACAAGTTCAAGAGCAATAGTTTTTAGCTCTGAGCAAAAATTAATAACAGATTCACAACAAGAATACTCGCTTTCGTACCCTCATGATGGGTGGGTGGAGGCTAATCCAGTAGATATTTTAAATACTGTAAATGAAACAATTAATAATGTTCTCAACAAAACATCAGAGACAATTTCATCATGCGGAATAACAAATCAAAGGGAAACCACAGTCATATGGTCATCTAAGACTGGAGAAGCAATATACCCGGCCATAATTTGGCAAGACAGGCGAACACATAATTTATGTAATGAATTAAAAAGTAAAGGCTATGAAAAGATGGTTAGAGAAAAAACTGGATTAGTTATTGATCCATATTTTTCTGCAACAAAAATTAAATGGATTCTTGATAATGTTGAAGGAGCAAGAAAAAAAGCTGAGAGTGGAGAATTGATGTTTGGAACAATAGATTCATTTTTACTTTACAACCTAACTAAAGAAAAAGTTCATTTGACTGATGTAACCAATGCATCAAGAACTATGCTATTTAATATCAATACTATGGATTGGGATAAAGATTTATTAAAACTATTTGATATTCCGGATTCAATTTTACCTGAAGTAAAGCCATGTGATGGCGAATTTGGAACTCTAGTGACTGAAGGTAAAGAGATAAAAATCAATGGTGTTATTGGAGACCAACAGTCTGCATTGGTTGGGCAAACCTGTTTTAAGTCTGGAGACATGAAGTCTACATATGGAACAGGTTGTTTTTTAATGGTTAACACAAAAAAAGATATCATTAAGTTAGATGAAGGTTTATTAACCACTGTAGGTTATCAGTTAAACAATGAAGTAAATTATGCTATTGAAGGAAGCATTTATTCCTGTGGAAACATAATCCAGTGGTTAAGAGATAAAATGGAATTTTTCCGACACGCCTCAATGAGCGAGGAGTATCTCAATAATAACGGTTCTTCTAATAATGTGCATTTTTTGCCTGCTTTTAATGGACTGGGTGCTCCATATTGGAATTCAGAAGTAAGAGGTGGTTTTTATGGGATTACTCAAGATTCTAACAAGGCAGACATGATAACAGCTGCATTTAAATCCATTTGCTATCAAACAAGAGATATAACTGAGCTTTTACAGCAAAATAATATTGAAATAAGCTCACTACTAATTGATGGTGGCATGACAGCCAATAGTGCTTTTTGTGAAATGTTATCCTGTGTTCTTCAAGAAAATATACTTAAGCCTGCAAACATAGAATCAACTGCCTTAGGAGCCTGTGTTGTTGCTCAAATTGGTGAGGGTGAATCAATTGATAGCATTCAGTCTAATATAGAAGAGACATATGAACCAAGCCATGATATGAAAGACTTTTTTGATAGCGATTATCATTCATGGAAGCAATACATAAATAAAACTATATCCAATATTAAGTAATTAAATTTATTAAATAATATTTTTTTTTATATATAATGCTTACTTTCTAATATAGACAGCATTCTTAATGTTTACATATAAAATTTTTAATAACATTGCCAATGATGGCCTAAAAATATTTGAAGACAACAACTTTCGAATTGATGAGATTGATCCAGATTCTTTAATTTTAAGGAGTCAGGTTCTTTCTGATGAAGATCTAAATGATTCTTTAAAGTGTATTGGAAGAGCGGGTGCAGGAACGAATAATATACCTGTAAAAGATGCAACTGAAAAAGGTATAGTTGTTTTTAACACCCCGGGAGCTAATGCTAATGCAGTTAAAGAATTGGTAGTCTGTGGAATGCTTCTTGCGTCTAGGGGGATAATCCAAGGAAATATTTTTTCTAAAACTTTACATGGACAAGATTCTTCAGAACTAAATAAGTCAATGGAGTCCCAAAAGAAAATTTTTAAAGGTAATGAGTTAAAAGGTAAAACTCTTGGAATTATTGGGTTGGGAGCAATTGGCTCTTTGTTAGCACAAACTGCTGAAGTTATGGGCATGAAAATTGTTGGATACGACCCATATATTTCTATTGATGCTGCATGGAGGCTTCCAAAAGATGTAGAGAAAGCAGAAACTCTTGAATACTTATTAAACAAATCTGATTATATTTCTGTTCATGTACCATTAGTTGAAGAAACAAAAGATTTAATTTCAAAAAATACATTAAGACATTTTAAAAAGGGTGCAAAGCTTATTAATTTATCTAGAGGAGGGATTGTAAATAATGATGACATTATTAACGCTCTTGATTCAAAAATCGTTGATAGATTTGTAACGGATTTTCCAACACCTGAGCTTATAGCAAGATCAAATGACTTTCATGATGTAATACTTTTACCTCACTTAGGAGCTAGTACTAAGGAAGCAGAGATTAATTGTGCAGTAATGGCAGCTGAACAAATTTCTAATTTCTTAAGAGATGGTGTCATTGTAAATTCAGTTAATTTTCCATCAATAAAACTTGGCAGAAAAACAGAATATCGCATGGTTATAATTAATCAAAATGAGCCTGGAATGATTGGAAAAATTACTGATGAAATTGGTTATAAAAATATTAATATTGCTGACATGACTCATAAAAGTAGAGATTCTATTGGTATAAATCTTATTGATTTAGAAGATGAACCTTCACAAGAATTGATTGAAAATATAAGAAACATCGAACATGTTATTAGTGTTAGACTCTGCAGTAATACCCATTCTAATTAGCCTTAGATTTTAAACTTTTGTCATTTTTATCTTCTGTAAAAAATTAACATATATTTGTACTTGTCAACAGCATAATAAAGTGATACAAGCGATGATGCATTTTTGTCATAGCTTATTATAAAATTTTAGTATATTATTTATAAAGCATTGATATGCGGTTATTTTTTAAATAACTGTACAAATTTTGCTCAACTTGCAAAAAACCTTTAAATAAAAGGGCCAGTTGTGATATAAATAAAGTTATCCATAACTTTATCCACAGTTTCTGTGGATAAATATTTTGTTAATTATGCAACAATTTGAAACATACCTTAGACTTCCAAATGACTGGCAGAAAGAGATAGAAAAGGCCAATTTAAATCTAGGTTTAGACCAGCCTATTAAAGAAATATTCAAGCAAATTAAAAGTAAGGTAAATATTTATCCTTCTTTAGAAAATATTTATAAAGCTTTTGAACTTTGCAGTTATAAGAAAACAAAGGTTGTGATATTTGGCCAAGATCCATATCACCAAAATGGTTTTGCTAATGGTCTAGCTTTTGCAGTTAACAAAGGTTTAAAAATTCCACCCTCACTTAAAAATATTTATAGAGAGATTGAAGATGATATTGGATTTTGTAAATTTAATTCAGGAAATTTAGAAAACTGGGCGAAGCAGGGAGTCTTATTATTAAATTCTTCATTGAGTGTTATTGAATCAAAACCAGGATCTCATAAGGATATTGGATGGAATAAATTAATCAATTCTGTAATTCAGCTTCTTAATAATAAAGGAGGAGTAATTTTTCTTTTGTGGGGCAGTCATTCATCTCAAAAAGAGATGCTAATAGATAAGAATGTAAATTTTGTTTTTAAATCCTCTCATCCGTCACCCTTATCTTCATACAGGGGCTTTTTTGGTTGTAAACATTTTTCATCAACGAACAAATTGCTGATATCAAGAAAAGAAAAACCAATTAATTGGTAGGAGAACTAAAATATAAGAGTTTCTGGATTTTCTATGCTGTATTCTTTTATTGAATCCTTCTTAATTATTGCATTAGCAACGCAATATCCCTTGTAATTTAGAATTTCGCCAAGTATTTTAAGGTTTTTACTCTCTGCAATTTTCTCTTGACTAATAATATTAATAAATTTTCTTCTATCAACACCTAAATACTTCATTCTTGCAATAATCTCTTGTCCCCTAAAACATCCTTTATCAAATGCAACTCTTAATTTATCGTAATTAAGTTCAAGGGGCCGATAAATAGCAACATCAGTCTCATTGAGATTAAAATTAGAAGCTATTTTGTTAGCAAATATCCAATCCTTATATTCCAATTCTTCTTCAAGAGTTTTTTTCTTTTTGCATAATTCTACAGATAGCGAAAAAAGCTCATTTGTAATGTATGAAGATGGTTGTTTTTCTTTAGTTATATGTCCGTATATATATTGTTTATCAATCTCAAAACTAGCACCAAAAAATTTAGCAAAAGGACTTAATTCATGAATAAATATATCTGAAAGTTTTGATGCAATTATGACCTTGTAGTTATTTGACTTATGAATCATAAAATCAGCCATAACTTGGCCCTTTTGATTGCATATAGCAGATAGCTGAAAGCTTTTATTGGGTATAAGATTTATATCAGACGTAATCTGTCCCTGAAGGAATTTTTCAACCTTATCAAGGTCTCCATGAATATTAATTATCTGAAGAAAATCTAAAGATACAGTTCCAAAGGAGATTAATTTTTTTTGTAAGTCTATTTTCTTGTAAAATTATTAACAATATAGTTATTTTAACCAATGAATAAAGAAATAAACAGAATACACTGGAAGTGTAGAAGGGGCATGCGAGAAATAGACTTGCTATTGAGGGAATTCTCAATGGAGACGCTTGTAAATTTAGAGGAAGATCAAATTAAGTTATTTGATGCAGTCCTAGACTATGATGATCAAAAATTATTTGATTATATTTTTAAAAACATCAGTCTAAACAATAAAGTTCACGAAGTTTTTATTGATAAATATTTAAAGAACTTCTCTAAACAAGGAAACTTTTGAAAATATTACTTGTCAGATATGCAAAGGAAGCAAATTAATGAAGCAAAATTCTAATAATGATGATTCCTTGCTAATAGAAAAAGCAAAAAATGGAAATGAAGGAGCTTTTAATTTTTTAATGACTAAGTATTATCCTAGAGTATATGCATCTTTATATTCTTATACAAAATCAAAAGAAGACTCAGAAGATTTAACGCAAAAAACTTTTATAAAAGTTTGGGAGCAGTTAAAGACATTCAGAGGGGATAGCGCCTTTTTTACATGGGTTTACAGAATAGCTATAAATTTAGCTAAAAATCATTTCGTTAGCTCTTCATTCAAAAAAGAGAAATTAAATATATCTAGTGATGATTATGAGTTAGAGCTACCTTCTTTTTCTAATCCTGAAACTGAATTAATGCACGACCAATCGTTAAGCTCGATTATATTATTTGTTGATAAACTTCCCGAGACATTAAAAACAGCATTCACATTGAGAGAATCAGAAGGCAAAAGTTACGAAGAAATATCTGAGATTACCAAAACGCCCATAGGCACTGTAAGGTCAAGGATATTTAGAGCACGTGAGAGTATTTTAGATTTTATTTCAGAGGAGTTAACAGATGAGTAATATTGATGAAAAAATATCTGCTTTATTTGATGGAGAGTTAAGCAATGAGGAGGCTGATGAAGTTCTAGAAATTCTTCAAAGTAATAAAAATCTGCAAGCAAAATTATCTAAATATGCATTAATAAGCTCAGCAATTGCACAAGATTCAAATAATTTGCAAGCAATATCCTCAAAACAAAATAGTTTTAAATATGATTTTTGGTTTTCAAATATTGTTACTGCAGCAGCCACTGTACTTATTACTTTTTTTGCAGTTAATCAGTTTGATTTTAATAGAATGGGTGAAGACTTTTCCGCCAAGAATCAAATAAATATTGCAATAAATAGTAAAGAGGCTAGGGATATTGTTAATAAAACTGAAGAAGACTTAGTTGATCATGTTATGCATGTTATAAACAACCCTGAAGCTGATGAAGTAACGCCAAAAAATATAGATCTAAGAAATGTTGGCTATCAAAAACTTAACCCTAATAGTAGAAAATTTAATAGAGGTAATAAAAGTTTTATTCTTCGTGTTGAAAAAAAGAATTTAGGCATTAAAAATATAAAGAGTTGGCGATATGGAGATAAAATGATTTATGTAGTTCCATTGTCTGATGGAAGAGTTGTCACACTTTATGGAAATATTGATGCTAACTCTGCAATAGAAATCGCAAATTCTATAAAATAAAAACTAAACTAAAAAAGTATGATAAATAAAATAAAAAACTTAACATTAATATTTATTTGTAATTTATTTGTTACAAATCTTTATAGTGCTTTGCCTGAAAATATCTCAGAGCTTGTGGAAGATGCAGCGCCTGCTGTAGTGAACATTACTTCTAAAAAAGAGATTTCACAAAGACAATCATATGGTTATGGTGGAATTCCAGATGAAATGCTTGAAAGATTTGGTATTCCAAGGCAATTCAGAGAGATGCCTCAAGAAAAAAGAGAGGCGGTCTCTTATGGATCTGGTTTCATATTAAAAGATAACTACATAATGACAAATTATCATGTTGTTGAAGATGCTACTGAGGTTATTGTTTCATTGTCTGATAGAAGAGAGTTTATTGCTGAGATTGTTGGAGTTGACCCTCTTTCTGATTTAGCTCTTTTAGTAGTTGAGGGCAAAGATTTACCTAAAGTGGAAACAGGTAATAGTGATAATTTAAAAGTTGGTGATTGGGTTGTTGCTATTGGTTCTCCATTTAGTTTTGATTTTTCTGTTACAGCAGGAATTGTTAGTGCAAAAGGAAGAAGCATTCAAAATAATAATATTGGAAATTATGTTCCTTTTTTACAAACAGATGTTGCAATTAATCCAGGTAATTCAGGAGGACCTTTATTTGACTTAGATGGGAAAGTGGTGGGTATAAATTCTCAAATATATTCAAGAAGTGGAGGTTACCAAGGGTTAGCTTTTGCAATACCAATTAATGTTGCTATTGATGTAGCAAACCAGATCATTAAAAAGGGTGAAGTCTCAAGAGGTTACCTTGGTGTAAGGATGAGCGAAGTTGATAGTGATCTTGCTGACGCTCTCGGTATGAAGAAGCCCTATGGCGCTCTCATAAATGATGTTGAAGAAGGAGAATCAGCTGATAATGCAGGTTTGCTTCCGGGTGATGTCATAATTGAATTCGATAATAAAGAGATTAAATTTAGTTCGGATTTACCACATGTTGTTGGTCAAATTCAACCAGATACAAATGCTACTGCTAAGATAATAAGAGATGGTGATGAGATTGAACTTGATTTTGTATTAGGAGAGCTTCCTGTCAATAAAGAGTCTTTTGTTCCAGCTAAATCTCAAACCTCTTCAGACCCAATTGGAATAAAGGTAGCAGAAATAGACAGAGAGAACCCCTCGATGGCAAATCTTCCAGATGGTGTAATTGTTTCAAGGGTTAATCCTGGATCACCTGCTTCCGGTAGAGTCACAAGAGGCGATCTTATTACTATGATCCAATATAAGGGTAAAAAGTATGTAATTTATGATGTTGAATCATATGAGGAGGCACTTGAAAGCTTTTCTTCTGGAAATAAAATAGCTCTTCATCTTAATAGAAACGGTAGTCGTATAATCAGGTCTATTACTTTAAATTAGAGCATAAATCTTTTCATTTACTCCTATATTGCAGCTATTGGCTGTAAAATAGCCTCACCTTATGAAAAATATTAGAAATTTCTCTGTAATTGCGCATATCGATCACGGTAAATCTACTTTATCAGATAGATTAATAGAGTTTTGTGGGGGTCTAACTGCAAGAGAAATGTCAGAACAGATCTTGGACTCAATGGATATTGAGCGTGAAAGAGGTATTACGATTAAGGCTCAAGCGGTAACTTTAGAATATAAAAAAGATGATGTTAGCTATCAATTAAATTTTATTGATACACCAGGTCATGTTGATTTCTCATATGAGGTATCTAGATCATTATCAGCATGTGAAGGGGCTTTATTGGTTGTTGATGGCTCTCAAGGTGTAGAGGCCCAAACCTTAGCAAATTGTTATACAGCAGTCGACCAAGGTTTGGAAGTTGTTCCTGTTATAAATAAAATTGATTTACCCCAAGCTGAACCAGAAAGGGTAAAAAAAGAAATTGAGGACATGATTGGCATTAATGCAGAAACAGCACCATTGGTTAGCGCAAAAACTGGATTGGGTATAGAAGACTTACTGGATGAATTAGTTTCAAATATTCCGCCACCAGAAGGAAGCCCAACTGAGCCATTACAGGCATTAATTGTAGATTCATGGTTTGACTCATACCTTGGAGTTGTTTCCTTAATCAGGATAAAAAATGGAACTATTAAAACTGGTCAAAAGTTTAAAATTCATTCAACCGGACAGTCTCATAACGTTGATGAGATTGGGATTTTTTCTCCAAAAAAAATTAAGAAACAAACATTATCTGCTGGAGAAGTTGGTTACTTAGTAGCTGGAATAAAAAATATTAAAGGTGCTCCTGTTGGTGATACGATTCTTGATGTATCAAATGAATCTATAAAACCTTTACCAGGTTTTAAAAAAGTTAATCCAAAAGTTTTTGCATCAATGTTTACAGTTAATTCTGATGATTATGAAAGGTTTAGAGACGCACTATCAAAACTCATTCTTAACGATTCATCTTTAGTATATGAGCCTGAGGTATCAGATGCACTTGGCTTTGGATTTAGATGTGGTTTTTTAGGCACACTTCACATGGAAGTCATAAGAGAGAGACTTGAAAGAGAATATGATTTAGATCTAATTTCAACAGCACCCTCTGTAGAGTATGAAGTGCTAAAAACAGATGGAGAAATAATAAAAATTGACAATCCATCACAGCTTCCTGTTCCAAATGATATTGATGAAATACGAGAGCCAATAGTAAATACAACTATTTTGACCCCTAATGAATATGTTGGAAGCGTTATAACTTTATGCACTTCAAAAAGAGGAGTTCAAAAAGACATGACTTATTTTGGTAACCAGGTTTCAATAGTATTTGAAATGCCGTTATCAGCTGTTATTGTTGATTTTTTTGATCAAATTAAATCATCAACCAAAGGTTTTGCATCAATTGAATACTCACTAGTAGGATTTTTTAAATCAGATTTAACAAAAATAGACATCTTAATAAATAATCAAAAAATTGATGCTTTATCAATGATAGTTCACAAGTCATTTTCAACCCAAAAAGCTAGAGAAATTGCTTCAAATCTCCAGAAGTTAATTCCACGCCAGATGTTTGATGTTCCCATTCAGGTTGCTCTTGGATCAAAGATAATTTCAAGAGAAACTGTTAAAGCATTACGAAAAAATGTAACTGCAAAATGTTATGGTGGCGACGTTACAAGAAAGAAAAAATTGCTTGAAAAACAAAAAGAGGGTAAAAAGAAAATGAAGCAATTTGGCAGGGTATCGATACCTCAAGATGCTTTTTTAAATTACTTTAAATCAGGAGAGTAAGTTGATAAATAATCCAATTTTTATAATCTCTGTTGTAGGCATGGCTTTTGTCCTTGGATCATGGATAAAAAGCGTAATTAACAACGAGAGCACTGAAAATAATTTTGTTGTAAAAAATAGTTCTTCACTATCAACTATTTTTGGTTTGCTAATGCTTTACAGTATTTTTGTTAATGCTGGTGACTTAGGTATTGTTTTATTAATTGCGTCTATAGTTTCATTAATAGTTCTTTTAATTGGTTTTGTTGTTAAAAATGAAGTAATTTTATCTACTTCTCGTGGTTACTTTATTCCTATTTTTTTAATTTTTATATTAAGAACTTTTATATACGAACCTTATCAAATACCATCAGGATCAATGATGCCTGGTCTAAAAGTTGGAGATTTTCTTCTTGTTGATAAAAATTCTTACGGATATAAAGTCAACAGAATCGGTTTGCCAATAAGAAACAATAACAATCCTGAATATGGAGATGTAGTTGTTTTTGTTCCACAACACAATCCTGTTCCTTACGTTAAGAGATTAATTGGAAAACCCGGGGATGTTATTAGAATAATTAATAAACAAGTTTATGTTAACGGAGAACCAATCGCAAAAACCTTTGTTAAATCTCAGGAAGAAACTATCACAAAACGATATAGAGACCTATCTGGAAACATTACCCAAAGAGAGCAAGATGTAATTGTTGATCTATTTTATGAAAAGCATGGCGATAAAACATATATAGTTAGAAATATTAGAAATGAAAATATTCAATATCCATCCGAATGGGTGGTGCCAGAAGGACACTTCTTTGTAATGGGAGATAATAGAGATAACTCAAATGATAGTACTAAAGATGTAGGCTTTGTTCCAAGAGAGAATTTTTTTGGTGAAGCAAGCTATTTATTTATGACGTGGGAATGCTGGACATGCTTACCTTATTTTAGCAGGGTAGGTAAAATTAATTGATGTCCTATAAAGATCTTCAAACCCAATTGGGCTACAACTTCAAGGACAAAGAGTTGTTAGAGCTGGCTTTTACACATAAAAGTTATAGCAACAGTCAAAATAACGAACGATTAGAATTTTTAGGCGACTCAATTTTAAATTCAGTTATTTCTAAGTACCTATTTGATAGATTTGATAATGAAAAAGAGGGCTTGCTAACTAGAATGCGTGCTTTTTTAGTAAAAGCAGAGACGCTTATCACTAAAGCTGAAGAATTATCACTAGATAAGTACATTAAACTCTCCAAAGGAACTGCTAATTTATCCAAAGAGAGGAAAAATTCTATTTTAGAAGACGCCTTTGAAGCCTTAATTGGTGCAATTTTTATTGATGGAGGTTGGGGTATTGCTAATGAAGTAATACTTTCAATCTTTAATAAAGATCTTAAATCTCTTTCATCAGAAATTAATTTCAAAGATGCAAAGACAGAATTGCAAGAACTATTTCAATCAATGAAATATGAATTGCCAAAATACAACACTAAAGAAATTGAAGGCGGTGAATTCACATGCTTGGTTTCATATAATGGATTGACATTCGAAGCTAAAGGCAATTCAAAAAGAGCTGCAGAAACTAATGTTGCCGTCAAATTATTATCTCAAATTAAAAATACTTCTAATGAATAAAAGTTATTGTGGATATATTTCAATTGTTGGCAAACCAAATGTAGGTAAATCAACAATAATTAATCATATTCTTGGTAAAAAAATATCCATAACATCACGCAAATCACAAACTACTAGAAATAATATTTTAGGGATAAAAACTTCAGGTAATAAACAAATGATTTTTGCTGATACCCCTGGAATGCATATCAAATCGCCTAAAGTTATGAACAAGGTTCTAAATAGGTCTGCAGAAAGTTTAATTGAAGACTCCGATATTATTTTATTTGTTATTCAAAGACTGACTCTAGATAGGGAAGATCTATTAGTTCTAAATAAGCTCAAAGAAGCTAAATCGAAAGTTATTTGTGTTTTAAATAAAATCGATCAAGTTACAGATAAAAATAAATTATTACCTTTAATGCAGAGATTATCGCAAGAATATGATTTTCTGGACATATTACCAATATCGGCATTAAACAATGATGGTATTGATGAATTAGAAAGTTTAATAATGAAGTATCTGCCAGAAAATGAGCATCTATATGGCAAAGACTCTATAAAAAGTGCGCATAAAGATATTTTTATGGTTTCAGAGCTTATTAGAGAAAAAATTATTCGCAAATTAGGAGATGAATTGCCGCATGACACATTTGTTCAAGTTGAATTGTTTAATGAAGAGGAAAATATTATTAATATTCATGCAGTTATATATGTTGTTAGAAGCAGTCAAAAACAAATTGTCATTGGCAGAGGTGGCTCAACTTTAAAAAAAATCGGTCAGCAAGCAAGAGAAGAAATAGAAGAGTATTTTAATAAGAAAGTTTTCTTGAAAACCTGGGTAAAAGTTAAGAAAAACTGGAATACGGATTCAGATTATCTGCAAAGTCTTGGTGTGGGTGGAAGCTATGAATCATAACGAATGGGATGATTGTTTTTTATTACATCAAAGATCCCATGGTGAAACCAGTCTTATTGCTGATGTTTTTACAAAAAAAAATGGCAAAATATCCATAATCGCAAAAGGTGCAAAAAAACCAAAATCGAAATATTTTGGATATTTATCACCTTTTGTAAAATTAAAAATTACTTATTCTGGCAGGTCTGATTTAAAAACTTTAACTAATATTGATAGAGATTTTTCGTACTCATCAAATAATTTATCAAAAACCACATACAGTCTTTTATATATCAATGAATTGCTGGTTCGATTATTACCAAAAGACGCAGCTCAAGAGGATTTATTTAATTTATATGAAAACTTCTTAATAGATATTCATTCCGGTGATGATGTTGAGCTTTCACTTAGGCATTTTGAATTTGATCTTTTGGATTTGCTTGGCTATGGATTAAATTTTGATAGTGAGATTAATGAGGATAAATTTATAGATCCAAATAAAACTTATTCGTTTATCCCAGAAAGTGGATTTAGCGAATCAAAAGCATCAAACTTTTCTGGCAAAGATATTATTAATATTAAAAATAGAAAATTATCGGAAGTCTCAAAAAAACACCTTAAACTTATCGCTCAAAAAGCTATTCATTTTTGTCTTGATGGAAGAGATTTATCAAGTAGGGAAATTTTCAGGAAGATTCAGTCATGATTTATGGAATTGGGACAGACATTGTAGAAATTTCTAGAATTAAAAATATGAAATCACTAAATGCATTTGCAGAAAAAATTCTTTCTGAAGATGAGCTAAAGATCTCATCAGATTTCAATAATGAAAAATATATAAAATATTTGGCTAAACAATTTGCTGGTAAAGAAGCTATAGCAAAAGCATTTGGTACTGGAATAAGAAAACCGATATATTTTAGTGAAATAGAAATTTTGCGAGATGAGCTAGGAAAACCTTATTTAAATGCAAATAAGACTATAAAAAAAGCTCTGTTAGACTTGGGTATCTCAAAGACTCATGTTAGTCTTGCTGACGAAAATGACTACGCAATAGCTTTTGCTATATTAGAGATATGAAAAATATAATATTATTAGGGCCTCCAGGGGCAGGAAAAGGTACTCAAGCCGATCTTATTTGTGACTTATATAATATTCCCAAAATAAGTACTGGAGATATGCTTCGCGAAGCAGTTGCATCAGGTAGTGATTTTGGAAAAAAAGTTTCTAATATTTTAGATACTGGAGGCTTGGTATCGGATGAAGTTATTGGGTCTTTAATAAAGGACAGGCTTGCTCAACCTGATTGTAAAAATGGTTCACTTTTTGATGGAGTTCCAAGAACGCTTGGCCAAGCTAACGAGCTCAAAAATATGGGAGTTAACTTTACGCACGTAGTTGAAATTCATGTCGACGATGAAGTGATTGTTAATAGAATGTCTGGAAGAAGAGTACATCCAGGATCTGGAAGGAATTATCATGTTGATTTCAATCCTCCAAAATCTGAGGGAGTTGATGATGATACAGGAGAACCTCTAATACAAAGAGAAGATGACAAACCTGAAACAGTCTTAAAAAGACTTAACGTTTATCATGAGCAAACAAAACCTTTATCTGATTTTTATACAAAACAATCTGAAGATACAGATTTGATATATATAAACGTTGATGGATCAAAATCTGTTGATGAGGTTTTTAGATCTATTTCATCGAAGTTTTAATTTATGAATGTATTAGCTATTCATAGCTCAGGTAACAAAACCTCACTCTGTGTAATATTCAAAGACGATATTCTTGAATACTCAATAAAGCATGAAAGAAAAGATAGGCCTAACTGGTCTGACATGCTAGACAATATTGGCCTTAATAGCTTCTTCGCAATGGATGCTATTGATATATTTGCATATGCCAATAGCTCAGGTTCTTATACAGCAACTCGAAGCGTAGCTGCCTATTTAAAAGGGGTATCTTCAGCGCTTCAAAAACCTCTTTTAGTTATAGATAGTGAAAATATTGATGACGTTTCATCAGATATGGTTGCCAAAGAAGCTCTTAAAGAGTTTATGGAATCACAGGGTGAGAATAATGCTTTTAATCCAGAAGATGCTAATCCTATTTATATATCAAACCCACAATATAAAAAAATAAATGAATGATCTTTTTCTTAGTTTTATACTTGGTTTAATACAAGGATTAACTGAGTTCCTGCCCATATCAAGTTCAGCACATTTGTTGTTTCCATCGCTAATATTTGGAACAAGTGATTTAGGATTGGCATTTGATATTGCAGTACATGCAGGTACATTATGCGCAGTTCTTTACTATTTTAGACAAGAAATATTGCTGATGCTCAAATCTTTTATTTTGCCTCGAAATAATCTCAGAGATGAAAGGAGGCTTGCCTTCCTTCTCATTCTGGCAACCTTACCAATAGTAGTAATGGGGGTTTTAGGTAAAGATTTTATTGAACTAAATAGATCTAATATCTCAAACATAGCATATGCAAACTTAGCTTTTGCAGCACTTTTGTATTTTGCTTACAAATTTAATACCGCAAGCAAAACTCTTATTGAATTATCAATTATGGGGGCATTATTTATTGGTCTTTTTCAAGTCTTTGCACTTTTACCTGGCGCCTCAAGGTCAGGAACAGCAATTACAGCAGCATTATTTATTGGTTTAAATTTAAAAGATGCTTCAAGGTTTGCTTTTTTACTTTCAATTCCAACTATTTTAGGAGCACTAATACTTTTAATTGGTGATCTAATTTCAAATAGCACTAATTTAAATCTTTTATACCTAATTGTTGGGTTTTTTACATCAGGTATTTTTGCTTTTATGACTATTAAATATTTTTTAATTTTTGTGAATAAGATTGGAATGTATCCTTTTGTGATATACAGATTTGCATTGGGTTTGGCTATTCTATTAATTATATGAATTTATCAATAGTCATCGAAAATGATGAGGATAAAAGAAATATAGATGAACTTTTAAAACAGATAGAAGCAAAGATACTTTTCCATCCTCCAAAAAATTCACCATACTTTGAATTTAAAGAAAACAAACTTAGATTTTTTTTTGATTTAGAAAATAGTCAGCCTTTAGATATTGATTTTCTTAAAGGTTCAATGGGTTGGAGGCTTAAAAGAACAGATCATGAAAAATTATTAAAAAAAGCAGTAGGTAAAACAGATAAACCTTTAACTATTTTTGATGGCACAGCTGGTTTTTTATCTGATACATTAATTCTTTTAGCTTTAGGGCATAAGGTTATAGCATGTGAACAAAGCAAGATTTTATTTGTTTTACTAAAAGATGCCATCAGAAGAGCAAAAGATGATTTGCCATATTTAGACAATTTAAAAATTTACAATGATAACTCTATCAATCTGTATAAAAATTTGGAAAATATCGATTTAGTGTTTTTAGATCCAATGTACCCTGAGCCTAAAAAACATGTTTTAAGATCAGGAAATATGAGCTCAATAAGAAAAATACTAAATATAGAATCAATTGATGATGTTGAAGATAATATTTTTTTTGAATTTAAAGATTTTGGTTGTAAGAAGCTTGTTTTAAAAAGACCAATAAAAGCAGAGTTGTTAGATCAAAATATAAATTATCAGGTTAAAGGCAAATCAACTAGATTTGATGTGTATATATAATAGAAAAAACCAAGGAGAATAAAATGAATCCATTTACGATGATGAAAGATGCTAAGAATATGGAAAAGATGATGAAACCTGCATTAGAAAAATTTATGAAAGATGCTGGATTTGTGAAAAAAGAGGAGTTAGAGCCCCTTAAAAGAAGAATTGCTGAGCTAGAAGCTGAAGTTTCTAGAATAAAAAGTTGAAAGAAGAAGATATTTCAAGAATTATAGAAATGGCCTGGGAGGATCGCACTCCCTTTGATGCAATTGAAGCCTCTTATGGACTAAATCAAGGCCAGGTTGAAAAACTTATGAGAGATAACCTAACCAAAAGTAGTTTTATTATGTGGAGAAAGAGGGCGCGTGGAAGAAAAACAAAACATCTTGGATTAAGAGAATTTTCAGAAGGAAGACATCATTCATATGATCAACACAAATATAAAAAATAGTCATATTAGAATAGAAAATTTATACAAATCTATTTTTGCCCAGATGCATGATATTTCAATTGTTATGCATGACCAACATATTGAAATAAGACATCACGATGAAAGTAATATTGATGCAGCGGTTGTTGAAATAATTGAAGGTGATCTTGACTATACCATTAGATATTGGGATGGCTACTCTTTAGCAGAGGTAATTGAAGAACATGATTTAAATAAAGCCCTTAAGGTCTTTAAGAACTTTTCAAAAAAGATGGCAAGAAATATACAAAGATTCAGATAGTGAATGAATTGGGATAGTATCGCTTGAACTAATTTCTGGAGAGGAGATAGTTAAATAATTCTAATAGGGGAGAACATATAACTATGAAACTATGCATTCAAGCAATACTTGTAGTGAATAATATTTTAAAGGTTAAATAATTGTCAAATAAAAAATAAATGCTTTAGAATCAATGAAAAATAGGGTACATCTTTGTAGTTTTACTACTTTTTAGATATTTTTAGTCTCTAGTATGACCGTTGCCATTTACTAAATATTTAAAGCTAGTAAGTTGATCTACACCAACAGGACCTCTTGCATGAAACTTTCCAGTAGCAATGCCAATTTCTCCGCCAAGACCAAACTCGCCACCATCAGCAAATTGAGTTGATGTATTATGCATAATAATTGCACTATCTAAATCTTTTTGAAACTTTGCAGCAACATTCATATCTTCCGTTAGGATTGATTCAGTATGACCCGATGAATATGTTTCTATATGACTAATAGCATCTGCATAATTATCAACTATTTTTATACTAACAATAGGTAATAGATATTCTGTAGACCAGTCTTTCTCAACTGCTGGAATAATATTTTGATGATATTTTTGTGCTTTCTCACATCCTCTAACTTCACAAGCTTGCGAGCTTAAAGCATTGACCAGAGATGGCATAAAAGTATCAGCAATATTAGAGTGGACCAAAATGGTTTCAACAGCACCGCAAATACCCGGTCTTCTCATTTTTGCATTTAAGCAAACATTAAGAGCTTTATCATTTTCGGCCGCTTTATCCACATAGATGTGACAGATGCCCTCAAGGTGAGCAAATACTGGAACTCTGGCTTCCTGCTCAACCATTGCAACAAGATTCTTGCCTCCTCTTGGGACTATTACATCTATTGCATGATTAATGCCATGAAGCATTTCTTTTACTATTTCTCTGTCAGTATCTTTTATTATTTGAATAGCATTTTCATTAATATCAGCTTCTTTTAATCCTTTAACTAAAGAGTCATGTATTGTTATGCAAGAATTAATACTATCTGACCCACCTCGAAGAATAGAAGCGTTACCAGCTTTTAGTGATAATGCGCCTGCATCAGCTGTAACATTTGGTCTACTCTCATAAATAATACCAATGACACCAAGAGGAGTTGATACCCTTGATATATGAAGTCCATTTGGTCTTTGCCAAGAATCCAATACTCTTCCTACAGGATCTTTAAAGGATGCGATTTCTATAAGAGTGCTAGCAATAGAATCAACTCTTTCGCTATTTAATTCCAAACGATCTATAAAAGAGTCAGATAAGTTTTTTGATTTACTATTTTCAATATCTAATTTATTAGCTTCTAAAATAATTTTTTTGTTAGTAAGTATGTGTTTTGCCATTGCTTGCAGGGCATGATTTTTTTGCTCAGCAGATGTCTTTGCAAGAACTCTTGCAGCTTCTTTTGCATTAATACCAATTTGATCGATGCTATGAGTCATTATTCTTAAGCTATAAATTTAGTTGATTTTGTTTTTTTATTACCAAGACTTTTGATTGGGTTATTTTTTAACCCCGAAGTGATGATAACTGAACATTTTGATTTCATACAGATTTCTGCAGCTTTAATTTTAGAGACCATCCCACCTTTACCAAGCTTAGAGGCTGCACCTGCCATGTGTCTTATTTTGTTAGTTATAGATTTAATTTCTTTGACTAAATCATCATTCTTATTAGTTTTTGGAGGCTCATTGTATAACCCATCAACATTGGATAATAAGATTAGATGATCAGCTTTTATTAATGTTGCTATTTGTGCTGCAAGAATATCATTATCACCAAACTTAATTTCATCGGTTGAGGTTGTATCATTTTCATTAATAATTGGTACGCATTTAAAACTTAGTAAGTTTTCTAATGTAGCTATTGCATTATCTGATGATTTTTTATTTTTTATATCAGAAGGTGACAAAAGAATTTGTGCAACTTGTTTTTTATATTTTTTAAATTCATTTTTCCACGCTGTCATCAACTCAATTTGGCCTCTTGCTGCAACTGCCTGTGATTCATTTAAAGTTAAATCATGCTTAATGTTTAATTTACCTTTTCCAAGAGATATAGCACCAGATGAGACAACTATTACTTCTTTCTTTGAGCTTAATAACCAGTCAATATCTTTAACAACATTTTTAAGAACAGCTTTATTCACTCCACCTCTTGTATTTGTAAGAAGAGATGAACCTAATTTAACTACAATTTTTTGACTGTTTTTCATAACGCTAAATAATTTAAAGATGATTATAGGTAGACATTTATTGATGACAAGACTTTTAAAGATTTGTTAATTTTTTACATTGTAGATCTACTAATTAATAGAGTTGGTGCCCCATGCCTGAGTCGAACAGGCACTCCCGAAGGAACGCGATTTTGAATCGCGCGCGTCTACCAATTCCGCCAATAGGGCACGCATGGCATTGTAGCTAAGTATGAACTAATTTAAAATCAGCTTCTAATGAAAACCTCAGATTTTAATTATCATTTGCCTGAAGAGTTAATTGCTAATTATCCACTAGAAAAAAGAAGTCTTAGTAGATTGCTAGTCTTTCAAGATGCAATCAAGCATGAGTATTTCAAAGATATTCCTAAATATTTTGAGGAAGGGGATTTATTAGTTGTTAATAACACCTCTGTTATACCTGCAAGAATTTTTGGCCAAAAAGAATCGGGCGGTTCTGTTGAAGTAATGCTTGAGCGAATTATGGAAGATAACAAAGCGCTGGTTCAAATTCGTTCTGGCAGAAGCCCGAAAATTGGTTCTTATCTGTATTTAGAATCCTACAAAATTCAGTGCATTGATAGGAAAGATAATTTTTTTATTATCCAGTTTGACAGAGCTCCCTTAGAGATATTTAACCAAATAGGTCATGTGCCATTGCCCCCGTATATAAAAAGAAAAGATGAGCAAATAGATAAAGATAGATATGCCACAGTGTATGAAGATAAAAAGTTGCAAGAATCTGTCGCAGCACCGACAGCAGGCTTGCACTTTGATGAAGAGTTATTAGATTCTATAAAAAAACTTGGTGTAAATTTTGCAACTATAAATTTAAGTGTTGGAGCTGGTACCTTTCAACCTGTAAAAGTTGAAAACATCAAAGATCACAATATTCATGAAGAGTATCTTGAAGTACAAAAAGATGTTGTAGAGTTAGTCAATCAAACAAAAAAATCTGGTAAGAAAGTTTTTGCTGTGGGAACAACAGCAACAAGGGCTCTCGAAACAGCCTTTGCGCATGGCGATGAAAATGGTTATGCGGGGTATACAAAGCTATTTATATATCCTGGTTTTGAGTTTAAGGCAGTTGATAGGCTCATAACAAATTTTCATCTACCGCAATCATCGTTATTGATGCTTGTGTCAGCTTTCATTGGATATGACAATATGAAGCATATATATAAAACAGCAGTTGATAAAAAATATAGATTTTTATCTTATGGTGATGCAATGTTTTTAGAGAAAAATGAAATTTAGTATTAAAAATACATCTGACTTTGCTAGAAGAGCAGAGCTACAATTTGACAGAGGTGCCATACAAACGCCAGCTTTTATGCCAGTGGGAACTAATGGAACAGTCAAAGGATTGACTGTTGAAGATCTGAAATCTACAGATTCAGAGATTATTCTTGGCAATACTTATCATTTGATGCTAAGACCAGGAGACGAAGCAATTAGAGATCTTGGAGGATTGCACAAATTTTCAAATTGGAACAGGCCCATCCTTACTGATTCAGGTGGTTTTCAGGTCTGGAGTCTTGGGGACTTGGTCAAGATAACAGAAGAAGGGGTAAAGTTTAGCTCTCCATATGATGGTAAAAAAATTTTTATGACCCCTGAAGACTCTATTCAGATTCAAGAAAACCTTGGATCGGATATTGTAATGGCCTTTGATGAATGCACTGATTATCCATCCACTTATGATCAGGCAAAAGATTCTATGGAGTTATCTATGCGATGGGCAAAAAGATGTAAGGATGCCCATAAATCCAAATCAGCATTATTTGGTATTGTTCAGGGCGGTATGTTTGAAGATTTACGTGAGCAATCATTAAATGCTTTATTAGATATAGATTTTGATGGTATTGCCTTAGGCGGTTTAAGCGTTGGAGAATCAAAAGAAGAGAAAACAAAAATCCTAGCTTTTATGGCTGATAAACTACCTCAAGATAAACCCAGGTATCTCATGGGTGTAGGTAAGCCAGAGGATATTGTTGAGGCTGTAAGATATGGGATAGACATGTTTGATTGCGTACTTCCTACAAGAAATGCGAGAAACGGACAGCTAATAACCTCAACAGGAGTCGTAAATATAAGAAATGCACCATACAAGATGAGCGAAGACCCAATTGATGAGAATTGTGATTGTAAGGTTTGTAAAGACTACTCTCGGGCATACATAAATCATCTTGATAGAACTAATGAGATGCTTGGAAGTATGCTGTCCAGTTATCACAATATTTATTATTATCAATCTCTAATGAAAAACATTAGAGAGTCTATAAATGACAATAAATTCGCGAACTTCTTAAAAGACTTCTATAATATGCGAAATTTAAATATGCCCGATGGGCCAATATAGGATTTATTAATATGGAACCAACACAACCATCATTGTGGCCAACATTTGTAATTTTTGGCGGATTATTTTTATTCATGTATTTCATGATCATAAGACCTCAAAATAAAAGAAATGCTCAAATTAAAGATATGCTCTCAAAGCTTGAGAAAGGGTCTGAGATAATTGCAGCAAGTGGAATTTTAGGTAAAGTTAGAGAAATAAGCGGTAATTATGTTTCTTTAGAGATCGGTGAAAATAATATTATTAAACTTCAAAAATCTGCTATAGCCAATATATTGCCAAAAGGTACTATAGATTCAATTAAGTAATCCAAGTGAATAGGTTTTCCATACATCAATACTTATTAATACTAACAGTATTGGTATTAGGATTTACTTATGCCTTGCCTAATCTTTATCCGACTCAACCATCAATTCAGGTTGCTTATACTGATTCTGGAAAGTCAGCTGATCAAGTTTTGTTAAATGAATTGGAAGATATTCTTAATACTAATGATATTGATTATGAAGAAATTTTTCTAAGAGAAAACAAAATTGTTATTAAATTTACAACCTTAGATCAACAACTTGACTCAAAAACAGTGCTGCAAAATAACCTCTTAGATAAAGTCATAGTTGCATTAAACCTTGAACCTTCTACACCTGACTGGTTGAAAGATCTTGGCGGAAAGCCTGTGAAACTTGGGTTAGATCTATCTGGAGGAGTGCATTTTCTATTAGAGGTAGATATAGATACAGCCCAACAAGGAAGATTAGAGCTTTTGCTAGATACCTATAGAAAAACTTTTAAAGAGGATAGAATTCAATTTGACAGCTCCTCTATAGAGGACCTGAAACTACAATTTACGTTTAAGGATAAAGAAAGTTATAACAAGGCTTTGGCAAAGTATAGATTGGACAGCCCTGGTATCAGTGGCTTGCAATATGTTATTACTGAAAGACCTGCATCAAATACATTGCTTCTTGAGTACTCTGATGTTGCTTTAAGAGAAATTAGAGATTACGCAGTCGGTCAAAATTTAATTACTTTAAGAAATAGAGTTAATGAATTGGGTGTATCTGAGCCTATTGTTCAAAGACAAGGTTCAAATAGAATTGTGGTTCAGCTTCCAGGGGTACAAGATCCGACTGCTGCAAAAAAAATAATAGGTAAAACAGCTAATTTAGAATTTAGGTTAGAAGCAAACTCAAGAACTTCACCATTAAGAAAAGAGGAATTTACTTTTAAAGAGAATGAATTCATGACAGCTACTTTAGAAAAAGCTGTTGTGGTATCAGGTGATAGGGTAACGAATGCAAGCACAGGCTTTGATGAAAGTGGTTTTGCCCAAGTCAATATTACCCTCGACATGCAAGGCGGCAGGGCTATGCAAAAGGCAACCAGTGGAAATATTGGAAGAAAACTCGCAGTTTTATTTGTAGAGCAAAAAAGCAAATCTGAACTAGTAGAGGACGAGTTTGGTAATAGCGTTATCGAACAATCTACATACATTGAAAAAAATATTATTTCTCTTGCAACCATTCAAGCTGTTCTTGGAACCAGCTTCAGAATAACTGGCGTTGGAAGTCCACAAGAAGCAAGTGAGCTTGCATTGCTTTTAAGGGCAGGTGCTTTAGCTGCTCCAATGAAGTTTGTAGAAGAAAGAACAGTTGGCCCAAGTCTTGGAAAAGAAAATATTGAACTTGGTATGAGATCAATAATGATGGGTCTGGCTTTGGTTATAATTTTTATGACTTTTTACTACAGGGTATTTGGAATAGCCGCAAATATTTCACTTTTAATCAATTTAGTTTTAATTACAGGGATTATGTCTCTTTTAGGAGCCACTCTGACCTTGCCTGGTATTGCAGGTATTGTTTTGACAGTTGGTATGGCAGTTGATGCAAACGTATTGATATTTGCAAGAATACGGGAGGAGCTTAAGGAAAAAGACCCTCAGACAGCTATAAGAGATGGTTTCTCTAGAGCATTTATAACAATTTTTGATGCTAACGTTACAACGCTTATTGCTGCTTTAATTTTATATATTATCGGTACAGGTCCTGTTAAAGGATTTGCAATTACTCTTTCAATAGGAATTGTAACTTCAATGTTTACTGCAATTATGTGTACCAGAGCTATGGTAAATCTGGTCTATGGAAACAAAAACATTAAGGAATTAAAAATATAATGAATATTAGATTCCAATTTATGAAATATAGAAAGATTGCTGGCATAGCTTCAATTATTCTATTTACAGTTTCTGTTTTGTCTTTGAGTTTTAGAGGCCTGAGTTTAGGTTTAGATTTTAGTGGTGGGACATTAGTAGAGGTTACTTATGAAAAACCTGTAGAACTCGAATTAATTAGAAATACTTTAAATGCTAATGGATATGATGACTCCCAAGTTGTTAACTTTGGAACCAATCTTGATGTTTTAATTAAAGTAGCTGATCAGAATGGAAATAGTTCTGTTGGAGAGGCTGTTTATAGTTTGCTTAATGAAAATGGTCTGCAAGGTGAGCTTAAAAGAGTAGAATTTGTTGGCCCTCAAATTGGATCAGAGTTAAGAGATCAGGGCGGCTTAGGTATGTTGGTTGCTCTATTTATGATACTTATATACGTAGCTTTTAGATTTCAATATAAGTTTGCATTAGGAGCTGTTACAGCCTTAGGCCATGATGTTGTAATTATTTTAGGTTTATTTTCTATCTTTGCATGGGATTTTGATTTAACTGTTCTCGCTGCATTATTGGCTGTAATAGGATATTCCCTTAATGACACCATTGTAGTGTCTGACAGAATTAGAGAAAATTTTAGAATTCAAAGAGAATTGGAGCCAAAAGAAATGATAGACCTATCTTTAAATCAAACTTTGGGAAGAACTGTTGTCACATCCTTAACAACCTTACTAGTTCTTTTTGCATTATTCATTTTTGGCGGTGAAATGATTAAAGGTTTTAGTTTAGCCTTAATCTTGGGAGTCCTTGTTGGTACATATTCATCAATCTATGTGGTTGCTAACATGTTAATGTCATTAACACTTATTCAAGAAGACTTAGCAGTGCCTGATCCTGAGGGCTCTGAATTTGATGAATTGCCTTAAGAATTAAAATAAGGCTTTACAGATTTTAATATAGATTTATAAACTTTCGGCGAAGAGCATATGAAGTGATCGCCATCTTGATATTTAGGATCACCATTAAAATTACTTATGAGTGCTCCAGATTCTTGAGCAATTAACAATCCAGCAGCAACATCCCATAACTCATAACCATTTGCCCACATACCATCAAGACGACCAGTTGCGACATATGCAAGATCAAGGCTTAGAGACCCAGATGATCTAATAGATAAATCTTGATTAGCTATCTCTTTATATGTTTTATCAAACTCATATGTGTATTCTTTCGGTTCTTTATTTGTTTTCTTAAATGCAATCATTGAGCCTGATAAGCCTTGTTGCTTACTTACTCTGATCTTCATATTGTTAAGGTCTGCTCCAGAACCTTTTGATGCAGAAAATTCTTCTCTTCTAATTGGATCAACTATTACAGCTGTGGTTGGAACTTCATCAATCAATGAGCAAACTGAGACAGCAAAATGGGGATAACCATTTATAAAGTTTGTCTCTCCATCAATACCTTTTATAACCCAGGTGATATTTGAATTATTTATCTCAGAGCCCGTTTCAATACCTAGGAAATTATCTTCTGAATAGAATTTTTTAATTTCTTCAATAACAATACCCTCGACTCTTCTTCTAATTGCTTTTAGGTAGCCATCAGGGCCACCTTTTGAAACATCCAGGCTATGAACTTTTTTAACAGCAAACTCAAGCTCGCTAGCAGCTTTTCTAGCAGCAATCTGATTAACATTTAATAAAGCTTGAATTGACATGTCGCTATTGTAATGGAAATAGAGATAATAGGCATATGAGTTTTAAAAGTAATTTAGTTAACATTGTTTTAGTGGAAACCTCACATCCAGGTAATATTGGCTCAGTTGCAAGAGCCATGAAGACTATGGGTTTATCAACCCTTTCGCTAGTAAATCCAAGAAAATTTCCTTCAGGTGAAGCCAATGCATTATCAGGAAATGCTTTAGATGTTTTAGAAAATGCAAAAGTTTTTGACTCTATTGCAGATGCTATTAAAGATAGCACTTTTGTCTATGCAACATCAGCAAGAAGTAGAACCATCCAATGGCCAACTGTCCATGCAGAGGAGGGAGCAGAGTTAATTAACAAACAAGTGTCATCTGATAAAAAAGTATCTATTCTATTTGGAAGAGAAGATAGGGGGCTTACTAATGATGAGCTTCAACTAGCAAATACTCATATAGAAATTCCAGCTAATCCTGAATATCCTGTACTCAATTTAGCAATGTCAGCACAAATACTTTGTTATGAAATCTTTAAATCTTACCATAATCAAGAGCCAAGAGATTGGCGCGATTACCCAGAGGTTGATTCTGAAAACCTTCAGATGTTAATAGATCATTTTATTGAAACGGCAGTAAATATAGATGTAATACATCCAGATAATCCTAAAAAGATTATTTCAAGAATAAAACGTATGTTTTCAAGACTTCATCCTGATGAAATGGAGACAAGCTTTTTAAGAGGTTTTTTAGCAGCAATAAATAAGAAGCTGAAATAGTTAATATTTGCTTTGCTAAATGCTTTTGATTCCATATAATACATCTCGCATCACGTCCCGTTCGTCTAGAGGCCTAGGACACCGGGTTTTCATCTCGGCAACAGGGGTTCGACTCCCCTACGGGATGCCAATTTACTAAGAAGCCCACAATAGTGGGCTTTTTTTATGATTTAAGAAAAAAATGTACCTACATTGATACCTTTTTGTACCTACATATAGCAAAGAATAAAGTACCCACATTTAGATTTATTTGTACCTAATTTGTACCTTTTTCGTATTTCTTTATAACAAGGTGGGGCAGGAGTAACAGCCGGGTACCCCGGGTATATATCTAGTGGTTGAATATTTTGAGAGGTTTTGGGGCGTTAACTAGATTTTCTATATATAAAAAATTATAAGCTTAATACTAAGCATAACTATCCCAACATAAGTTGTTAACATGCCTGAAATTCTTAAAAAAGGATTGTAATCAAAAAAAGCAAAACATATTGCGTGAGCGATTCTGCCATAGGTAAAAATTAAAGATGCAATAAGCATATAAACGTATGAAGTATCTCCTACTAACTCAGAGACCAATAACAACAACAAATATAAAGGAACATATTCTGAAAAGTTGCCGTGAGCTCTTATATTTCTATTAAGCTTCTCTTCTGTAACTTCCTTATCCATCTTAAAGAATAGTTTCATTACAGGACTTCCTCTCATATAACCCACTCGCATTGCAAGAAAGATGTAAAAGAGAGAAAGAGTACTTATAAATATTGGCGTAAGAAATATATTCATAATTTTCTCCAAAACAAGAATATTTACTTTAACAAATTACATCAGTCATTTTATACATAAAGTAATATAATATTAAGGTGGATACTAAATTTAAAAAATTAATCGAAGAAGCACTTAAATTAATTAAACCTATTTCTCCAATAGAAATCCAAAAAAATATTGAAGATTACTACATTATTGATGTACGTGAACCTGATGAAGTTTCAATATCTGGTAAAGTCAAAGGAGCATTAAATATTCCAAAAGGAGTTATAGAGACCGACAGGAAGCTTGATAAAGAAGTTAAAGCTGACCAACTTATTGTAGTTTATTGTGAAAGTGGAAATAGGGCAGCTCTTGTTGGTAAATGTTTAATGGATGCTGGATATACAAATATATATAACTTAGGCGGATTTAAGGATTGGGTAAAAGCTGGGGGTCAAATTGAATTTGCTGCTTAGACAATTATTTGACCATAGCTCATCAACTTATACATATATCATTGGTTCAAATGATGATGCATTAATTATTGACCCCGTAAAGGAAAATGTTTCTCAATACATTAATCTTTTAGATGAGTTAGGTTTATCTTTAAAAATGGTTTTAGATACTCATGTCCATGCTGACCATGTTACTGGTTCAGGTTTATTACAAAAACAAAAAGCTTGTGAGGTAGGCTCACCTATAGAGTCAGCTGCTTGTTGTGGAAGCTTTTCATTTAAAGATGGGACTGTATTGGAGCTAGGCGCACTGAAGTTTAAGTGTTTATTTACACCCGGTCACACCAATGATTCTTATTGTTTTTATTTTAAGAATCCTGGGTGGATATTTACTGGTGATACGCTCTTAATTAGAGGAACAGGTAGAACAGATTTTCAAAATGGGTCCGCTGATAATCTTTATGAAAGTTTGCACCAAAAACTGCTAACTCTACCTCTAAATACAATTGTTTACCCTGGACATGATTATAGAGGCATGACTTCATCAACTATCGATGAAGAAAAAAATAATAATCCAAGGTTATTACTCACAAAAAAAGATGATTTTATAAGTCATATGAATAATTTAAAGTTAACAGATCCAAAAATGATGGATGTTGCAGTTCCAGCAAACCTTAAATTAGGATTAGAATAAGCTAGAGAAATTCTTAATTAAGAATCCCCTACGGGATGCCAATTTAATAAGAAGCCCACAATAGTGGGCTTTTTTATTTTATTTTTTTGGTGTTAATCAGTTAGAACAATTAATTAATTTTCAAATCTCCTGACTTTAGCGCATTCTTTTTCTGCGCAAGAAACACTTTCCCATCTTTCAAACATTACAAATTCTTGTCCATCTGGGGATACCCATTGAATTTCCTGATAAAAAGATAGCTTGTCACCCATAAAGTTTGGTGCATAAGAAATTTTATTTCCAATGTCTGAATTAATTGAGCTATTCTCAATCTCCTCCAAAACTTTCCCATTTGAAACTTTATAAGATCCTTCATTGAAACCTGCTTTTCCATCTTCGGAATTCCAACTAACAAAAAATCTACCTTGTGAATATATTTTCATAGGAGTTGGACCATTCTCAAAAACCTGTTGGTTATTGAAAGATTTTTCAACTAAAACCCATGCACCCTCCATATCACCTTCAGAAACGGAATGCGCCATAGATAAATTTGTAAAAAGGATTAATGCTATTATTTTTTTCATATTTGTATGTTAAACAATGTTTTTTATTAAAACAAATAAAACAAATTATAATGAGATTATTTTAATTCCCTGCAAATGGTGTTCCAAAAATTCCAACAGCTAATTCTGCCCAAATCAACAAAAATAAGATTGCAACAATAAATATTAATAAAAGCTTCAACTTAGAAGAATCTGTATAGTAAAGAATGAGATTTATCAAAATACTTAATGAGAGTATGAGCAATGCCATAACTAAAAAATCAAACCCGCTCCAATCTAAGTCAAAAAAAATTACACCCACTAAGGGGATCAAAAGAACAAGAAGCGGAAAGAAAATTTTTCTCATTTTATATTTTATTTTTAGAGTTTTAATTTATAAGCTAAGTATCCTAAAAAGATACATACAAATAAAGATAAAATTGGTGGAATTACATACCCCCAAATAGACATCTGACCAGCGAATAAGAAATTTAGTAAGTGAACAAAAGCTGCGGCAGAAAGTACTATTTTAGCAATTTTATTTTGATTCATAGCCACATTCGAACATTTTGTTTATATTTTAAGAAATCTTCTCCAAACAATCTTTCCATAACTTCTTCTTCGGGCTTAATTTGAAATTTAGTTATGTAGATAGTAAATAAAAGAGTGAAAAGTATGCCACCAATCATATTAAACATTAATGCTAAGCCTAATAAAATTAAGGCCATACCTAAATACATTGGATTTCTTGAATATTCAAAAACACCAGAGGTAACTAAAGAAGAGGCATTCTCAATTTTTATTGGATTAACGGTTGTATTTTGCTTTTTGAATAAACTTACAGCTAATACAAGTACAAAGAATCCAGAAAAATAAAAGATATAACTTAATATATCTAAAAGCTTATATTCATAGCTCAAGAAATAATCTCTGGAGAAATATATACATAGCCCAAAGAATAAAGTAACAATTGGAGGCGGTATTTTATTTTGTATCATATTTTTACAAAGTTAATTTCTTTATTAAGTATATTTTTTTTAAAAATTGCTAAATTATTTTCTTTTATAGAACCATAACCTTTTACTTTTTTTGAATAATTAATAAGTTTTTTTAGCTCAGCCTCTTTTGCATTTTTTAGAGCTGTATTAAGTATTTGTTCAAAAATTCTTTTGTGCTCATAGTCATGTTTCCTTTCTTTACTATACTTAAAGATATCAAGCGGAGTATCACGCAAAAATGAGATTTTATCTAGGGCATAGAATAAAGGTAATGCGATATAGCCTGGAATTTTAAATTTTCTAGGATTTCCTGTTTTTTTATCTTTGATGAAAGATAAGATAGGAGGGGCTAAATAAAAACTTAGCTTACTCCAAGAGCTAAATTCTTTATTTATAATTTTTTTATAATTTTTAAGATGCATGCTTGCAACCCTATACTCATCTTTTATTAGACATATTCTTCCATATTCTATTAAAACTTCTTCAATTATATTTTTACTTAGATCTTTATTTGCATTAAGAGCTGATTCAACTTGATTAAATGCTTTTAAAGATTTTTTAGAATAACTAGCTAACATTTCTTTTAGACCTTTTACCGAAATACTTTTTATAGAATTTCCTGCCTGTTTAAATATAGTG
>Ga0181598_1000011_pt1:82500-135299 | contig 135299 bp, 138 predicted proteins | sample 041ome_4_FD_153295 | JGI IMG/M metagenome (GOLD analysis project Ga0181598, IMG submission 153295) | Coastal salt marsh microbial communities from the Groves Creek Marsh, Skidaway Island, Georgia - 041404US metaG (spades assembly) | ecosystem: Environmental > Aquatic > Marine >... | reverse complement strand
ACTCGTAGAGTAGTAATAAATCCTTTGTTGAATAAATGCTTTCTAAACACTTCAATATTTTTATCCTTCGAACGGTTATAATCACATCCGTCAAATGGATTAAATGGAATAAGATTTATTTTGCAGGCAAGCCCTGTAAGAATCTTAGATAGACTTCTAGCATGATCAATAGAATCATTGATGCCGTCTATTAATATATATTCGATTGTGATATGGCGATTATCTTTTTGCATTGATAAATAATTTTTACAAGCTTCTAAAAGGTTGTCAATAGGGTATTTTTTATTGATGGGAACAATAATATCTCGCAATGAGTCATCAGCTGCATGCAATGAAATTGCAAGGGAAACATCTGTTCTGTCTGCTAGTTTATTAATCTGAGGTATTAACCCTGAAGTACTTATAGTTATTCTTTTTTTTGATAAAAAATACGCAAACTCGTTTCGCATTATTTCAGCAGATGTAATAACCGGTTCAAAATTTAAAAGAGGTTCTCCCATTCCCATAAAAACTACGTTTGTTATTGGAGCATCTTTGTTATCGTGGAAATTAGCCAGCCATAGTTGGCCAATAATTTCATCTGCACTAAGATTTTTTTCAAATCCTTGCGCTCCAGTTGCGCAAAAAGTGCATTGTAAAGCGCATCCAGCCTGAGATGAAATACATAGGGTAATACGTTTTTTTTCAGGAATTCTTACCATTTCAATTGATGAACCAGAATCAAGCTGAATTAGGTATTTTTTGGTCCCATCTTCAGATACCAAAACTTTCTTGAGCTTAGGAGGGATAAGCGCAGCTATTTCTTTCATTTTCATTCGCAGATCTTTATTAAAATTGCTCATTCTATCAAAGTCTAGTTCGCCTTTTTGATGTACCCATTTTAATAATTGTTTTGCTCGAAAAGATGGTTCATTGATATCATGAAAAAACTTCTCTAACTCAATCAGAGAATAGCCTAATAAGTTTTTTTTATCTGCCATAGTTTGTCAATTTCATAAGAAAAATCTTTATTTTTGTTTTCTATAATATCTATAATCAACTTAAGTGGATTTGGAAAATCAATTTTAATCTTTTTACTTGAATGAAGCCAATTATTAATGGAATTAATATCAATTGTTTTAGAAATAGTTGAATACCCTAAATCATTTAATATTTTAGCATTGTGTTCTTGCTCCGGCTGTCCATCAAGAGGTTTGCAAAGTATTTTTTTTCCTACAAATAATGCTTCTGCTGGCAACTGAAATCCTGCGTTGGTAATAAGATACTTATTCTCAATTAAATCATTCTTAAATCCATTTTCAGAGAAAGGTTTTAAAGTTACATTTTTTACAACTTTTTCATTTTGTATATCACAATAATATATAAAGTGTTTTTCTTCAATCTGGTGTAGCAATGCAATCATTTTTTCTAACTCTTCCCAGGCAAGATATACCAGGACATTATCTTTTGAATTAGCTTTAAGCTTATGGTTGGTAATTGTTTTAGATAAAAAAGGCGGAAGTATATGTTGATTGAAATGGAAAAAATGGGAAGCAATAACATTTTTTATTGGTGTATAAATATATGGAAACAAAATTCTAGTAAACCTCATTTTTATTGTCATAGGAATCTTTTTATAAAAAGAATATTGGTGACCTATTCCAAACGCTGGAATATTTTTAAGTCTTGAAAAGTAGGCTGATACAGGTTCAAAGTCAGTAATAACAAGATCAAACTGCTCATCAATAGATTTAATATCTTTTACAAATTGAATTAAATCTATGTTAAAAAGTGTTTGTAAATATTTTATTTTTCCATCTTTTTTTCTAAAAGTAAATCCTTTTTTTAAAACAAAAGGTTTAAATTCTTCAATATCATATAGACTGTCATCATTTCTTCCACTAATTATGCAGCTAATGTCATGTCCTCTTTTTTTAAGTTCGGCAATAATTATTCTTGCTCTAGATATATGGCCATTTCCAGTTGCATTGATACCATAGAGAATTTTCATAACTGATTAGTTAAATTTTAGAAAGAATATCTCTAAGAATAGTACTAGAGGTGTGGGTAGTATACGGAAAATATATTATTTCTACTCCAACTTGGGCAAATTCATCTTCAATTATATTCCATTGGTCTGAACCTTTCCAGTCATCACCAACAAACATTCTATCAAATTTTAGGTTATTCCAAGCTTCCATTTTATCATAGCTAGTTTGTGGAACTACTTCATCCACATACTTTACAGCTTCTACTAAATCCATGCGCTCTTGAAAAGGGATAAATGGTTTTTTATTTTTTGCAGATTCAGACAGTTCATCTGTTGTGATTCCAACAATTAAATGATCGCACTCTAGGCGGGCACGTTTCAGAATATTTAAATGACCTATGTGAAATAAGTCAAAAACTCCTGTAGTATATCCAATTTTTTTCATTTTTTTAAACTGCTAATTAAATAGAAGTACTAGATACTAGCAATTTTCTAATAAATATGTGACAATTCTTTTGCTAGCATTTCCATCGAGCTTACCTGCTAATCGCTCAAGATATATTTTAGCATTTTCAGGTAGTTTGTTTGCATTTTTAAGGAGTTCATTTGTATTGGATATCATTTTGTCGTAAGATGGTGATAGAGTTGCAATTTGTCCATAGTCATCATAGTCTTTATCCATTCTAGCTTTAAATCTGTATGAAAAAATTCCTCTATAATTCCATCTTAGCTGTAAAAAAGTACACCATATAACCGGCTTATTTAAAGCGGCAAATTCTATAATTGCAGAGGAAGCATCGCTTATCATTAAATCTGCTGATTTCAAAAAAGGCAACAGAGAATAGTCATCAACTTTTGCAAGGTATACATTGTTATAAGTATTCCAATGCTGAAGCAGGTTTCGTTGTTTTTGATATTTTTTCATACTTATTGAAAAGTAGTGAGGTTTAATAATGATATTATAATTTTTAAAATCAGAAGGAAAATTTTTTGAAAATTTTTCAATACTACTTGGATAGAAAGTTGGAGCGTAAAGAATTGTTTTCTTAGCTTTGTCAAGTCTTAGATTTTCATAGCATAGGCCATCTTCTTCTTCATTTATAATGGGGTCAAGTTTACAAAAACCAACATTGACAAATACATCATTTGGATACATTTTGCAAAGTCTTTGGTATCGGTAATCGCTTTCTACAAACCGAACACTTGTTGGTGTATCAGATTTAGAATAATAGCTTTTTTTAGGCCCAACTCCATGACCTAGTTGAGCTGTTTTGCTATGTAGATGAATTTTATCAAGTTCAGGGAAAGTATTACCAAGAAAAATCCATGTAGGTTTTTTATCTAAGTAAAACTGTAAAGCCTCATTTTTATCATTAACCCAGTGATAAGGTAATTGTTCTTTAAAAATAATATTTTTTATGGTATCCTCAAATTTGTTTTGATGAAAAATAAAAGTTATTGAACAATTGTAGTGTTTTTTTAGCTCTTTAAATACAGGTAAGTATTGTGGTAAATAATAAAGCTCTTGAACGTCAAAAAAGATTGTATGTTTAATTTTCATATTGCCCTGTTAGTATAAAATAATGCCTTAAGACTAAAAGCTGTATTAATCTTTCTCTTTCTTTATTTTTAAACTGATTAACAAAGTTATGAGCATTTTTAATGATTCTTAAACATTTATCAGGATTATTGATGTAGTAAATAATTTTTTCTTCAGCGTCTGAAAAGTCATCTTTAACTTCGATATAATGTACTCCTTGTTGTAATTTTCCTTCCATAAACCAAGATTCATATTTTGGTTTTGGCATAACACAAATAGAGTTTGAACTCATTACCCAGTAAAGATTTGTTGAAATACATTTTCCCTCAAGACAAAAAATGAATTTATATTTTAATTGCTCTTTGATGGGCATAAAATCTTTTTCCCATGGGAGATTTCCTTTAGGCGCACTTTGTCCAATATTAAAATAAGGAATAGTGTGAAACCTTTTAATAAAAGAAGATCTTTGTTTGTTATTTCTTATATCTCCTCTCCATACAGCTTTATTTTTCTTATGAAGAAATTGCTTTGAATCATTGATAAAATGAAAAAGCTTTATTTGATTTAATTTTAATAATATTGAATTTTGATTATCATTTGTAATGGGTCTAGACTTCACAATTGTTGGGAAATCAGGAATTTTTTTAGAAATATCGCTTTCTATTACTTTAGTAGTATTATAAGTAAAGTCTGTTTTAAATCTTGGACTAAAGAACCTTAATGATTGATAGAAATCTATAGCATGAGAATTTTGTTTATTTTTAATAAGCTGATTTTTAATAAGCTGATTCAAATCTTTGCTTTGATTCGAAATTTCAAAATGAGATAATTTTTTGATGTAATATTTTACTCTTGAATCAATATATGCTCTATCATAATAGTTTTTTCTATTTAAGATAGATTTTAATCTTTTCCTGTAGAAAAAATTTGGGATTAAGATATTAAATATATTAACAATATAGTAGTATGCTTTGCGTCTCTTATCTGTAGAGCTTCTTAAATTTCCCATTATTGATTCATAATACCATAATTAGTTATTGTAATTTTTTGCGACAAAGTATTTTGCCTTATTTTTCTATTTATATTTATAGCTTCTTTATTTTTATAAGGTCTAGTATGATAAAGATGAATTACAGTTGCCCTATTTCTAATTTGGATTGATTTAATACCATTATTATTTAATCGATATCCTAGTTCACAATCAAGTCCGCCATATTCCATTCGTTCATCAAACCCATTCACCAGAATAATATCATTTCTCCATGCAGATGAGTTATTTCCGTTAAATGTGGTTTTAGTTGGAGTGATTTGATCAAGGCATTTTGCCAAAAATGAATTTTTAATCAACTTAAAAAAATTCTTACCTAAGGGTTGTCCATTTTTAAAGATGAATGATTTATTAAAACAATCTTCAGATTCTATATCTGCTAGCTTAATTGAATTTGACACTTTTTCGTTTATAGGAAAGTGCCCACCAGATAAAAAATATCCATTTTTAGCTAATTTGTTATGAGTGTTTAAAAAATGACGATTAGGAATACAGTCTCCATCTGAAAAAACCAAATATTCTTTTGATGATTTAGTTATTGCCTTATTTAAAATTTTACACTTTCTAAATCCATCATCTTTATGCCAGACGTGAATAATATCTTGAGAAATTAATTGATTAAATTTTTGTATTATATTTTTTGTGTCTTCACCTGATCCATCATCAGCTATGATAATTTCAAAATCTTTGAAAGATTGATGCGCATAGCCCATTAATACTTTTTCTAAAAATTTTGGTTTATTGTAAGTTGATATAATTACTGATATTGATGGCATCAACTAAATTATTTAGTGGCAATCTTATAAGCCATTTTTTTTTAAATTAAATCCTTATGATTCAAAGTAATAAAAAAAAATGTATCGTACTATTAAGTGGAGGTCTTGATTCTGCTACAGTTTTAAAAATAGCTCAAAAAGATTTTGAAGTTGTAGCGCTCGCTTTTGACTATGGCCAAAGACATAAATTTGAATTGAATGCAGCAAAGAAAATTGCCAAAAAAAATAGCATTATTTTAAATGAAATTAAAATTGATCTTGCCCAATTTGGAAACTCTGCTTTGACTGATGATATTAGTGTCCCAAAAAATCAAGATATAGGAAAGGAAATTCCTATAACATATGTTCCCGTAAGAAATACAATCTTTCTTTCCTATGCACTTGCTTTTGCAGAAGTAAATGAAATTTTTGATATTTTTATAGGTGTTAATGCGCTCGATTACAGTGGATACCCAGATTGTAGACCTGAATTTATCACTGCGTTTGAAAAGATGGCGAATGAAGGAACTAAGTTTGCTCAAGGTGAAAATAAAATTCAAATTCATACTCCATTAATTGATTTAACAAAAGCTCAAATTATTACCAAAGGTATACAGCTTGGAGTTGATTATTCCATGACCCATTCTTGTTATGATCCATCAGAATCGGGATTATCCTGCAGACAGTGCGATGCCTGCATTCTAAGAAAGGCTGGATTCGAAGCTGCCAATATAACTGACCCAACAAGCTACCAATGATTTACTCAGTTAAAGAAATATATTTTACTATGCAGGGCGAAGGATTTCATACTGGAAAACATGCAGTCTTCTGTCGATTCAGTGGATGTAATTTATGGTCTGGTCATGAAAAAGATAGAGCAAATGCTATCTGTAATTTTTGTGATACAGATTTTGTTGGAATTGATGGAGTGAACGGATCTAAGTATGTTAGCGCTAGCGCACTATCTGATAAGATTGATAAAGTGTGGAATGATTTTGATGATGAAAAATTTGTTGTATTTACTGGCGGCGAACCATTATTGCAATTGAACTCAGAGTTGATTGATGCTCTTCACCAAAAAGGTTTTAAGGTTGCTATAGAAACAAACGGAACTTTGTTACCGCCAGATAATATAGATTGGATTTGCGTAAGTCCAAAAAAAGGTGCAAAGTTTAAATTGAAATACGGGAATGAATTAAAGTTAGTATATCCACAGGAGGAATTTAATCCAGACCGATTCAAAGAATTAGAATTTGACCATTTTTTTCTTCAGCCAATGGATGGAGAAGATTTGCAAAAAAATATCTTGCAAAGCGTATCATATTGTATCGAAAATCCCTTGTGGCGTTTAAGCTTACAAACACATAAAATAATGGGGATAGATTGATATGTTTAGATTGAAAAGAAAATATGAATTTCACGCAGCAAGAAAACTGACTGCTTTGAAAGAAAATCATCCATGTGGAGATTTACATGGGCATACTTTTTCAGTTACAATAAAGGTCTCTGGTGATAAGTTAACTAAAGAAGGCTGGATAATGGACTTTTATGATATTGATACTCATTTCAATGAGAAGATTCACAATGCACTCGATCATAAGTATTTAAATGATGTAGAAGGGTTATCTAATCCCACTACAGAGCATATTGCCATGTGGATTTGGAGGAAGCTGAAAAATGATTTAATTGGCCTACATTCTGTGTCTGTAAGTGAAGGAAGTAGTTATGGATGCAAATACTATGGAGACAAAGATGCCTAAAGCTGACGGAAAAGAATTTAGTTTTTTAAGTGAAGATCATATAAACACTTCTTATTTGGAAACATTCGAATTTGATAGTAAAAATCAGTATATAGAAACTACCACAAGAGAATTTAGCGCAGTATGTCCGTTTAGCGGTTTACCTGACTTAGCAGACGTAATTATTGAATACTTCCCAGAGGGTGGAAAATGTGTAGAGCTAAAATCATTAAAGTATTATTTTGTTAGCTTTCGAAATGTTGGAATCTATCAAGAAGCAGCAACCAAACGTATTTATGACGATTTAAAGAAGGTGCTAAATACTTCAAGAATTAAAATTACAACCATTTACAATACAAGAGGTGGATTTGATACCACTTGTGTTGAGGGAGAATTATAAAATGAATTATTTCCAAAGATTGCAAAAAGCAATCATGCTTGATGTTTCTTTTTATGAAGAGGTGGAAAACGACAAAAAATTTACCGATCAAGCAATGATGACTGTTGTGCTTGTTTCAATTGTACAAGGACTTATGATTGCTGGTTTTGCTCCAATTGCTTTGCTTCAAGGCATACTTGGTAGTCTGGTGCGATTTATAATTTGGGCATTCTTTATCGCCTTTGTAGGTACCAGAATATTACCAGAACCAGAAACCAAATCTAATACTGGAGAATTGATTAGAACGCTTGGCTTTGCTTACGCCCCAGGGTTGCTAGTTATTTTTAAAGTGCTCCCTTTCATAAACTCTTTTGTAGATCCAATTGTTGTTATTCTTCAGCTTGCGGCAATGACAATTGCAGTAAGACAAGCCTTGGACTTTAATAGCACAGTTAGAGCAGTAGGGGTTTGTATTGTAGCATTTTTACTTATGATTGTTGCATTAACTCTTTTCATTGGATCTACTTGGTTTTTCCTTGGAATTGCTGAAAATGCAATTGCGCCAACTGCACCTTTAATGGAAACATAAATATTTTGGAACATAAATCTTTATATTTACTTATTTATACTATATAATTAATACTATGAAAACAGCATTTTACAAATCAAATATTATTTATTGTCTTGCAATTATTTTTCTTTTTGGTTGCGACTCGACTTCAACATCATCGCTAACTAATAATGATAATAACGGAAATAATAATTCAGGAGGTTCAAATAACACTGATTTGCCTGCTGGTTTTTCTAGTTTTATTTCAGAATATACAGATGTTTATATATCTGGTGATTATGTAGTTGTTGAGACTACCGGTGTACCAAACCATGCATCACCCTATTGGGGAGCAGGTCACCCAAATTATATTGCACCTCATACTGGTATGGCAGTAAATCCAAATACAATATCAGAACAAAATTTTAAATTTTATATTCCGCTAAACCCATCTGTATCCAGCGCTGTATCTAGTACGCCGCTTGGACCAATTGGAGTTTCAATTAGTGGGGTACCTTTTTTCAATCAATATGCCGGACCAAATAATCAACCGCTTGATAATGAAATACCTTCTTTTGATAATTATTATGGCCATCCTCAACAGACTGGTCAATATCATTATCATTGGGAGCCTACTTATTTGACATTTAATAATAGTTCTTCAATGTTAATTGGCTATTCCTTAGACGGTTTTCCAGTATATGGTCCTACAGAGCAAGCAACAAATCAGTTTCCATCAGATTTAGATGAGCTTAATGGGCATACACATGTTACCAATGAATATAATGATGGCACCTATCATTATCATGCTACAGCAGATTCACCTTATTTAATTGGTGGGTTTAAAGGCAATTACGGGTCATTGAATGGTGGCGGGTACTTTACGAACTAAATTTCTCTTATTTTTCTCCTACTTACTAATGTCTTGCGGAGAAAACATTACCATCACTGAATATGAATTAATTAATAATATGGATATCCAGCGATTTATTCGTACGAATCAATTTTCTGGTACGATAACAGTAATGTATACCGATGAAATAACAACAAAATCAAAAAGAAAATATGTTAGCGGTAAAAAGAATGGAGTTCATGAAGGATGGTGGCCAAATGGAACAAAAAAATATAGCTTTGTATTTAAAGATGATACTAGTACTGGCAAGCATTTTCAATGGCATCAAAATGGAAAGCTTTTTACTCAAAAACAATTTAAAAACGGACTTGAGCAAGGAGAACAAAAGGCTTGGGATATGAATGGAGATTTAATGTATAAATATATTTATAATCATGGAAGAAAGTATGGTATTCAGGGTTCAGTAGTCTGTAATGGTGGAAAGGATTTAGCAGAAAGTAATGATTGAATTGGTTGAATATACCGATGATATGTTTGATTTTATTCTTGAGTCAAACAATATAAACAAGCCGCAAGTAGGGTTCTTAAACCAATCAAGGCTTAATCTTTTAATAGATCAAGCAAGTTACTGCAAAGTTGCAACATTTAAAGGCGAACCAGCAGGATTCCTACTTTGTCTCGCAGAAAATAAAGATTATGATAGCCTAAATTATCAATGGGTTTCCAAAAGATTTACAAACTTTATGTATATAGATAGAATTTCGGTATTTCCAAAATTTCAAAATGAAAAAATTGGATCTGCGCTATACACCGATTTAATTTATTTTTCTGCGATGGAAGGGTATGATAATGTTCTTTGTGAGGTTAACATTAAGCCACCTAATCCTGGTTCAATAAGATTTCATAAAAGATTTGATTTTGAAGAATGTGGTTCGCAATTTACGGAAGCTGGACAGCTTGAAAGTTACAAGTACTCTGTTGAGGTTCAGTTTCTTTGTAGGAAGTTAAAATAACTAATTTAAGAGGGTTTTTATGAGCAATTTTTGGCACGATTTATTATTTCCAATCTATTTTTTCATTGTGTTTATCGCTGCACATATAGCACTATATATAATGATTTTTAGAGGAGATAAATCTAAATGAATAAAAAACAAAAAATTGCAAAACGCAAACAAAAGAAAGCCCGTTTAAGACTGAAAGCTAAAAAAGCTGCTTTACTTAAAAATAAGAAAGTGATAGATGTTGCTCCAGTAAAAGCAGCTCCAAAAAAGAAAGCAGCTCCAAAAAAGAAAGCAGCTCCAAAAAAGAAAGCAGCTGCTGAGGAAAAAAAAGATAAAAAGTAGACATTAGGTGTTTCAATCTAATTCTACCTTTGGAATTTATTATACCTCGCTACTGGTCTTATACAGAAATAAAAAATTCCTTTTTTTAATACTGTTTTTAGTTATTTATCCGTTAATTCTTATTATAAGTAGAATCTTTTTATTTTTAGACTATATCCTTATTCCTGAATTCGAGAATGCAAAAGTCAAGCAACCTATATTTATTATGGGAGTTAATAGAAGTGGCACAACCTTTTTTCATAGATTGCTATCTAAATCAAATCAATTTTCAACATCAAAAACGTGGGATTTAATCATTCCTTCTCTATCCCTAAGAAAATTCTTAACAATTCTAAAAAGAGCTCTGACATATTTAAAGCTTGATCAAATTGAAAAGAAAAAAAGAGGACATCAGGTAAGACTAGAAAATATAGAAGAAGATGAAATGCTTCTTTTCATTCATAAGCTAGACTCATTGTGGATTTCTAACCATTTAATTCCGTGGTTAAAATTTGATAAATCAACAAAACATTTTATTAAGCATGTTTATAGAGATAATTCAAGAAATCAAAATAGAAATATTCGATCAATGTTATTCGTAAAAGATTTTTTTCAGAGACAGGCTTATGTGCATAAAAATAGGCGACATCTTTCAAAGTCCAATCCATTTATGTTTAAAATTGATTCTATTCTGAAAGTATTTCCAGATGCAAAATTTGTCTTTTTAGTTCGCGATCCGCTGGAGACGATTCCAAGCTATTTCTCACTGCAAGAAAACGTAAAATTTGGTAACTTTTTAAAAAAGAATGAGCTTAATAAATTAAGAAAAGAGTCATATGAAGAAATTATTGAATGGTATAAAGAAACTGAAAAAGTAAAGTCAAAGCTTCTAAAAAAACAATTTATGGTACTCACTTATCCTCAAATAACTGCTGATATACAAAATAGTATTGAATCCTTTTATAAGTTTACCAATATGAAAATGACCAAGAAGTTTGAAAAGGAAGTTAAGTTGTTTGCTTCTAAGAAATATGTTAAAAAACATCAAAATAAATCAATTGAAAAGTACGGTTTTTCTAAAAAGCAGGTTTTAAGCGATTTTGATTTTGTATATCAAGAATACTTTCTATAATTTTCAGTCATGAAATTTCAAAACTATTTATTAGCATTCATTTTTATTTTATCTACTCAGCTGCATGCTCATTGCCAAATTCCATGCGGTGTTTATGACGATACAATGAGAATCAAGATGATCGAAGAGCATACGCTTACAATACTTAAATCAATGAACTATATTGAAGCAAATCAAAACGATTTAAAAAACCAAAATCAAGTTACAAGATGGATTCTAAATAAAGAAGAACATGCTCAAGAAATACAAAAAATAGTTAGCGAATATTTCTTAACTCAGAGAATTAAATTAAAAGATGATTCAAAGAAAAATAAAGACATATATCATGCACAATTAGAAGTTTTACATAATATTATGCTCGATGCTATGAAATGCAAACAAACAACAGATACAAAAAATACAACTTCTTTATTAGAGAACTTAAATAAGTTTGTTAATTTATATTTCGATGATCACGGAAAGAAACACTTAGGAGATATAAAGTGAAAAAAAAATTATTATTAGCGATTGCCATGCTTGCTGTAGTGTTTCTTGGAAGAGTAATGCCCCATCCATACAATTTCACTCCTGTGATTGCTATTACTTTATTATCAAGCTATGTATTTAAAAATAAATATGTTTCTTTTAGTCTTCCTTTGTTTGCATTATGGTTAAGCGACTTATTTATCAATAATGTTGTATATGCTGGTTACTATCCAGGTTTTACTTTTTTAAGTACAGGGATGGTTTGGACTTACGGATCAATTTTATTAGTTGCACTACTAGGTAGTGTTATGTTTAAAAAAATGTCATCTAGTAGAGTAGCATTAGCAAGCATATCAGGATCTACTATCTTTTATTTAATTTCAAATTTTGGCGTATGGATAGTAAGTCCAATGTATGCAAAGTCAATAGCTGGTTTAATTGTATGTTATTCTCTAGCATTGCCTTTTTATGCTTCATCGCTAGCTGGAGACTTAATGTATTCTGCTTTATTTTTTGGAGCTTATCATCTTGCAATATCCAAAAGTTATAATTTAAATTCTTTAAAGAGCAAAATTTAAAAGATTAAATTTCATTGGTATTACTTAAATAACTAATTATATTGCTCCATAAATTTTTATTAACTAACAAAGAGAAAAAAATGAGTGACAAAGAAAAAGGTACTGTAAAGTTCTTTAATGAAAAAAAAGGTTACGGTTTCATCACTAAAGAAGATGGAAGTGACGTTTTTGTTCATTTTTCTAGCATCGTGTCTGAAAATGACTTTAAGACTCTTAAACAAGACCAAGCGGTTGAGTTTGAGGTTGAATCCGATGATAGAGGAGACAAAGCAGTCAATGTATCAGCTGCGTAGTTAGTTAGTAATTCCATATCATATTTATTATTTTAGCTTTAGAGAAAAGCCTCAGTAGCTCAATGGTAGAGCAGTGGCCTCTTAAGCCATTGGTTGTAGGTTCGAGTCCTTCCTGGGGTACGAAATCATATGAAACTTCAAGATAAGAATATTGTAATTACTGGCGCTGCAAACGGAATAGGCCTAGCACTAGCTAAGCGCTTCCTGCGTGAATCTCCGAATTCAATTTCTTTGATAGATATTAATATTTCTGTCAATAAAGTTGCTTCTGAGCTTGGAGTTAAAGGATATGTTGCAGATGTAACAAATGAAAATCAATTTCAATCTATCTTAAATCAAATAATTGATGGCGAAGGTTCTATTGATCTATTTTGTTCAAATGCAGGTATCCAGCAGTTTGGCACGCTTGAAACTTCAACTAATGATTGGCAAAAAAATTGGGATGTAAATGTTATGTCTCATGTTCATGCTGCCAAGGTATTAATTCCCCATATGCAGTCTCGCAAGACTGGTTATTTATTATTAACTGTTTCTGCTGCAGGGCTTTTAAATATGCCTAGCGCTCTTACGTATGCAACAACAAAGCATGCTGCAATGGGATTAGCAGAAAATCTTTCTATAATGTATGGTAATGACGGTATTATCGTTTCAGCGCTATGTCCTCAGCTAGTAGATACCAATATGGTACGTTCTGCTGAATCTTTATCTGATGATCACCCGCTACTAAAAGACGGTATTTTACCAGTTGAAATTGTAGCAGATGAAACAGTGAAAGGAATTGATTCTGAAAAGTTCTTAATTCTTCCTCACAAAGAAGTTGCGAAATATATTCAAGGAAAAGCTTTTGATTATGACGCATGGATTCAAGCAGTTAGAAAACTAGTGCCATGAAATTCTTTAAAAATAAAATTATAAAATTGGTAATTTTTTTAAAATTCTTTTTCCCTGAATTATCTACAAAGCGTCAACTCTTATTCACGTTACAATTTATCTTTTTCATTGCTAGCATTACTTTAGGGTTTTTGCATATTGATAAATTGAATATTACAGTCTATCATTTTATAGCTTCTATTGTTTTTGCAATGAGTATGGACAGTATTATTTCAAACTCATTTAAGATATAATTTTCAAGAACTACTTGCTAAGTAGTTTATTTATGTCGCTTATTAAGTAGCTCATTTCAAGTTGAGATGTTCCATTATAGACACCGCGTATTCTGCTTTCTGTATCAATTAATACTATATTTTCAGTGTGAATTAAACTATTATCTATGTGATTGTCTACAGATGCAATAGCAAAATATCCTAATTGAGCCATCTTGATGACTTCATTAATATCTCCTCTTAAAAAGAACCAATTTTTTCCATTAATATCATTGATTTCTTCATACTTTTTCAATCTTTCAATGGAGTCAATTTTAGGATCTACTGAATGAGATAAAATTAAGATATCATTAACATCAAATGCATCTTGCACTAGCTTTAAATTTTTAGTTAAATCAATACAAATTGATGGACATGAGGTAAAAAAGAAATTAGCTACATATACCTTATTTTTTACACTTTCTTGCGTAATAGTTTCACCATTTTGGTTAATGAAGGAGAAATCTGGTATTTCATGAGTTGTTTTTCCTACAAGGCTAGGATGCACCAATGTTGACCGCAAGTCAGATGGAGTAAAAATCGGTAATTGAAATTCCTCTGCAGCCCTAGATAGCTGATACCATATTACTAGGAAAATGCTAATTACTAATAGAATTAATTTTTTTTTCATATATCGTCATTAAATTAACATTATTATGATTAGTTGGAAATGTAAACATACTTGGAAAAAATCTGCAATAAATACCTCTTGGTGTTTATTAGGTTGTTCTATTGGAGATTTTTCCACAATTCTATATTTTCAACTAAACCCATCTGATTGGACAACGATGTCAATTATGATGCTGGCAATGATGAACGGCCTATTAACAAGCATTGCTTTAGAAACATATATTCTGACAAAACAAATGGATATTAAATCTGCACTTCAGACTGCTTTAGGAATGTCTTTTATTTCGATGATTGCAATGGAAGCTTCAATGAATATTGTTGATGTTTTGTTAACAGGGGGTGCTGAATTAAATATATGGGTAGTTCCAATTATGTTGATTGCAGGCTTCTTAACGCCTTGGCCTTATAATTATTGGAGATTAAAAAAATATAATGCAAGTTGCCACTAATGAAGATTGAACTACAAAATAAAGCAATATTAGTCACTGGATCAAATAGTGGAATAGGATTTGCTATTGCTTCTGAGTTGTTGAATGCAGGTGCAAAAGTTGCGTTGCATTACAATGCTAATTCAGATGGAGCATTATCTTTGCAAGAACAATTTCCTTCTCAAGCTAAAAGTTTTCAGTGCGACTTTAGTAATTCAGCTAGTATCCCTGAATTTTTTGATCAGGTTTTATCTTGGTCTGACGGTTTAGATGTTTTAATTAATAATGCTGGAATGTCAATTATGAACTCAATTGATAATACTGATGAAGAATGGATTCATAATTGGAATACCATTATGAATATTAATCTTTTATCAGCAGGAATTTTATCTAAAAAAGCATTAGAGCTTTTTAAAAAACAAAGTTCTGGAAGAATCATTAATATTGCTTCAAGAGCAGCTTTTAGAGGAGATACCCCTGAATATCTAGCCTATGCAGCATCAAAGGCTGGAATGGTTGCATTGACAAAATCTATTGCGCGAGGTTTTGGAAAAGATGGTATTACAGCTTTTTCAGTTGCACCAGGATTTACGAGAACAGCTATGGCTCAAAAATCTATAGATAAGTATGGAGAGGATTTTGTGGTTAAAGATATTGCTTTAAATAATTTAACAGAGCCCAAAGATATAGCCCCAGTTGTTGTATTAATATGTTCTGGTAAATTTGATCATGGTACAGGATCTTGTATTGATATGAATGCCGGAAGTTATGTTCGATAAATGTCATTCATTTTTATAATAAATCTTGTTATATCTCTTATTGCGACAGGTTTAATTTGGACCATACAGCTTGTACACTATCCATCTATGAAATTTATACCAGAAGAAAAATTTACTGCCTACCATAATTTTCATTCTCAGAGAATTTCAATACTTGCTATACCAATTATGCTGATTGAACTATTTACTTCACTTGGATTATTCTATCAAAATAGTAATTCATATAACCATATTTTTACTATCAACCTTATTCTAGTAATTTTAATTTGGATTTCTACTTTCTTGATTCAAGTCCCAATGCATAACACCCTTTCCTCTGCTAAAAATGCGAGAGTACTTAATCATCTTATCCTATCTAACTGGATTCGAACAATTCTCTGGACCGCAAGAAGCTTATTAATGGTTTCATATTTGAGCGTTAATCTTCACTTGATTTAATTGCATGAAATTTTGATATTTTTTTTTAGATTCTAGCCATGAATCCTAGTGAATTTATATTATTTGGCTCTACACATATTTTAACATTATTTATAATTTTTGGTATCTCTTTTGGATTCTCTTTTTACGTCAAAGATTCATATGCTCCATCTAAATATTCTACTTTTGAATCTACTCTTGGGTATCTGTTAATTTTTAATGAGCTATTAAAGCCATTTTACTTAATTGCTCTTGGGGAAGGAGCTTATAGATGGACCAATACTATTCCTTTACATGCTTGTCATATTTCATCGTATGCAACAGGATTATTCCTTCTTACCAGAAATCAAAAGTATTTTGATTTTGCATATTTTTGGGGTTTTGGTGGAGGAACAATGGCTTTGCTTACTCCTGATATAGAATTCACCTTTCCTGACTTAGATTTTATTACACTTTTCTCGGGACATGGTTTATTATTTTTTGCACTCGTTTATATAGTATTTGTGTTGAAGCAGAATATTACTTTTGATTCTTATAAGAATGCTTTAAAATTTTCATTGTTGATACTGCCGATTGCGTATATTATTAATGTTATTGTTGGAGGCGATCCTGGATTTGAAGCAAATTTATGGTATTTAATGAAAGCTCCAACGGGCGAATCCTTACTTTCATTTTTTCCTGACCCGCCTATGCATGTTGTGCCTTTATTTCCTCTAGTGATGTTTGTTTTCTTTTTGCTCTATATACCATTTCATTTCAAGAATAAGTCTCAATGAAAAAAATAATATTACTTACTATATTTTTAATGCCACTTTTTGCTCAAGATGTATTTTTAAATAAGCCATTTCCAAAAATAGAAGGAATTTCATTATCTGGTGATAAAGTAACATTTCCTGATGTTCTTGTTGGTAAGCCATCTGTACTGGCGGTAGCATTTAGACAAAAAGCGCAAAAATGTATTAATACTTGGGCTGATGAATTGTTATTAAAATATGGTATCGATAAAAGTATTAATTATTATGAAATTCCAATGCTTGGCGGACAGTATACAATGGCTAGAAATTGGATTGATGGCGGCATGAGAGGCGGAGTGCCAAAACCTTTACATGATTATACTGTAACTTATTATGGGCCATTAAGATCATACTTTAAATCTTTAGATATTTCTAGTAAAGGGGATTGTTATATTTATGTTTTAAATAGTGAAGGTATAGTCGTTGATAGACATAATGGGTATAGTACAGAAAAAGGATTAACTGAAATGTTTAACTTGATAGATTCTTTAAATGAGTAAAGTTACTGATAATTATCATATTTATTTAAAGGCTACAGAATTGGCAGCGATTGCTGCTGCAAAGTTGCGAGGTAATGGTGATGGAAAAGCTGCAGATAAAGTAGCGACTGAAGCAATGCGAAAAGTGCTTCAAGAATCAAATATTCATACCAGAGTTGTAATTGGAGAAGGCGAAAGAGATGATGCGCCTATGCTTTATATCGGCGAAGAAATGGGCGACCTTAGCAGTGATTTAAAAATTGATATTGCTGTTGATCCACTAGAGTGTACAAATCATTGTGCTAAAAATCTTCCAGATGCACTAGCTGTGTTGGCAGCTGCGCCTAGAGGTGCTTTGCTTCATGCACCGGATACGTACATGGATAAATTATGTGGTTCAAAAGAATTGATTGGCAAGCTCAGTTTGTCAAATAGTGTTAGCGAAAACTTAAAAGCAACATCTAAAGCACTAAATAAAAGCATGTCAGATTTAAAAATTATTGTAATGGATAGAGATAGACATATTGATTTAATTAGGGAGATGAATTTATTAGGAGTAGAGCCTATTCTAATTGGAGATGGAGATGTTTCTGGCGGATTAAAAGCTGCTGAAGGTTCAGTAGACTTATTGTATGGAATTGGAGCGGCACCAGAAGGTGTAATTACTGCTACTGCTGTTAAAGCAATGGGTGGCTATTTTGAAGGAAAGCTCCACTTTATGGATCAATCATTTAAGGATAGAGCTATTACAATGCTTGGAGAAAAAATTCATAATACTTGGTCGGATGATGAGTTGTGTAAATCTTCTGATTCTTTTTTTGTTGCAAGTGGAGTATGTACTGGATGGATTCCAGGTGTTAAATTTGATGGAAATAAAGCTATTGTTACTTCTAAAATAATTTTTGGTGACACTAAAGATTCTAAAACAATAACAAATGAATATATACTAGGGGAATAATATGTCAGAATTACATGCTGTAGCTCATAAAATGGTGGAAAAAGGAAAAGGTATATTAGCTGCTGATGAAAGTACTCCAACTTGCGCAAAGAGATTTGAAAGTATTGGCATTGAATCAACTGTTGAAAATAGAAATATTTACAGAAATATGCTATTTACTGCAAAGGAAATCGAAAAATATATTAGTGGAGTAATTTTATTTGATGAAACATTTCATCAGAAAGAACTCTCAACCGGATTGACTTTTCCAGAATATTTAACATCAAAAGATATATTACCGGGTATTAAGGTTGATCAAGGTCTTGAAGATTTTGGTTCAAACGAAAAAATTACTAAAGGACTTGATGGTTTATCAGAAAGATTAGGAAAATATTATGCTCTGGGAGCAAGATTTACAAAGTGGAGAGCAGTAATTACCATCGGAAATAATATCCCTAGCGATGATTGTATCATGAAGAATGCAAAAATTTTAGCTAAATATGCCCAGAAATGTCAACAAGCTAATTTAGTCCCAATCGTTGAGCCTGAGGTTTTAATGGATGGCGCACATACAGTTGATGAATCATTCGACGTTACTTCTAGAGCACTTAACGCTACCTTTGATCAATTGGTTGAGCATAATGTTAATTTGCAAGGAATAGTATTAAAGCCAAATATGATATTATCTGGCTACGAATGTTCTTATCAAGCTAATATTGAAGAGGTAGCTGAAAAAACAATGAATTGTCTTTCAGCTAATGTACCAATTGAAGTTCCCGGAATTGCATTTCTATCCGGAGGGCAACCAGATGAACACGCTACGCTACATTTGAATGAAATGAATAAGTATGATAGTGACTGGAACTTAACATTTTCATATGGAAGAGCTTTGCAACAAACTGCATTAAAAGCTTGGTCTGGAAAACCTGAAAATTTGAAATTAGCTCAAGAAGCGTTTATTGAAAAAGCTAAAGCTAATAGCTTGGCATCTGTCGCTGGTCTTTAGTTTATAATCTGAAAAACAAGCACTTTTGATGAACTTTCAATAGTGAAAGTATCACCTTTTGATACATTCCTTATTGCATTATCTGAAGGATGAAGTTCAAAGCTATCTAATTCATACTCTAGATTTTTTGAAGTAATAAATGATGAATTTTCTAGAGAAAATAGACTTACTTTTTGATTTTTGAATGAGTCGAAATTATTTTTTCCAATACATGGAGTAATAATTGATGTATCTGTAAATGCTTGCAGATTAATTAAGTGACTAAATTCGTTAAATGTGTAAATATTTCCTAGAAAGTGATCATCGCTCTTTCCAGAAAGGCCAAAAATATTTACTTGTGAAAATTTTTGTTTAATTGTCCATTCCAAAGATTTTTTAAAGTCAGTTTTAGATTGATCAGGTGTATTGATATAGCAGATTGACTTATCATTTAGATCAATAATGGAATCAAAATCTCCTATAATAACGTTCGGTTGAATATGAAATTTTTTAAGTTCATTTGCTGCTCCATCGACAGCAATAATGAAGTCAGAAGATTTAATTTTTTCAATTATCACACTGCTTGATGGAAACTCGCCATTGAGGACTAATGCAATATTATCATATTGTTGCGTCATGAGACAAATTAACATATGTTTTGAGTGTATCACAACGAATTGACATAACTTATACTGAGATTGCATCTCAAACAGCTTGCAAATAGCCATTTCATTTAATATTATTGTCGGTAAAAACAATTAATTTTTGGGGAAAGTTTTTTTGAAAAAAGTATTTTTATTATTGTTCTTATCTACTATTTATAGTCAAACGTTTGATTTGTCTGGAAAAATTATATCAAAAAACTCTTTTAAACCAATTTCGGATGTAAATATAATTATTCAAGACTCAAGTTTAGGAGTAGCCTCAAATAGTTTAGGGCTATTTTCTTTTTTAGGGCTTAAAAAAAGCCAATATACTTTGATGGTAAGTGCAATTGGATTTAAAGATCTACTTCTCAACATAAATCTTACTGAAAATATATCTAATTTATTGATTGAATTAGAAAGAGAAGCTGTATTGTCAGATGCTTTAGATGTGGTTGGAAGATATCCTTCAAAACATATACCATATTTAACTGACAATATTTCAAGTGAAGATATTACCGACTTTGATTACCAGACAATGTCAGAACTATTTCGAAATATAGGCGGTATCGATGTTCAAATGGAGCATGATAATGGAAGAAATGCAAATTTTTCTATTCGCGGATCATCAGATTATAAGCCCGGAGGATATAATAACAGAGTATTAGTTCTTTTGGATGGTTTTCAAATAAGTATGCCATATTCCGGCTCTATAGATTGGAATGCTATGCCACTTGATTTTTTAGATAGAGTTGAAGTTCTCAAAGGGCCTGTTTCTTCTCTTTATGGACAGAATTCAATGGGTGGTATTATAAATTTAGTGACTAAAAACTTTGCATATGAATTTTATAATGCTAAAGCAACTATCGGAAGTTATAATGCAAAAGATGTTAACTATAATATGAGTAATATTACTGATAGAATATCATATACAGCGTTGCTTCAACATAAAAAAGGAGATGGCCATAGATATAATTCTCAATATGAACAAAATAATTTTTATACAAAAATATTCAACAAAGATAAAGATCTCTCAGTTTCATTTATAGCAAACAAATCTATAAATGGTCAGCCTGGTTTTTCCGTTGAAGAAAGACCAAGTTTGAAATCATATAGAATTTCAAACAGAGACTCTATGTATTTACAATTATTTAAAAAACAAACTTTACAAAATAATGGAAATATTGTTTACTCATTAAGTGTGAATCATTTTTATACACATTACCATGATAGAGGAGATACTCCATTGGAAGAGAGGCAGGAGGATACTTTTTATAATGATAATAGCTTAAATATGAGAGCAGAATTTCAAAAATTGCTTAAAAATTCATCTTACCTTATTGTTGGATCAGATCTTCTTGTTGAGCAGTCAGATATATCCATTTATAAAGATATCTATGATAATTTACTGCAGGTAAGTGGGGGATTTTTTGCACAAAATCGATTGGAGATAACTGAGAAATTATTGCTAGGAATTGGACTTAGGTTTGATTTTAGATCTATAAATCGTGGAAAACAGTATAGTAATAAAAGTTTTAGCGACATTTCACCTAAGATAAACTTGACGTACAAGAAAGATGATTTTTCAACGTGGAGTTTTGCTTTAAGTAAAGGGTTTAGATCGCCATCTTTATCTGAAATGTTTTTACAATATGAATCAGATTATGGATTAAATACCCAAGGTAATCCAAATTTAAAGCCTGAACAGCTATACGGGTTAGATGTCGCCTATGATAGATCTAATCTGAAAAATATGAATTTATCATTGAGTACATTTTATTATCGTTACAAAGATATGATCGATTTTGTCTATGGGTTGCCAGTGTTAGCACTTAATCGGTCTGATATTAGTTCATGTGGAATTGAAGCTAACTATAATTATAAAATAAATAATAATCTTAATTTAAGTGCAGGTTATACGTATTTAAGAGTGAATGATATAAATAATACAGATCCAATTCTTTACAGACCTAAACACAAGCTTGTTTCGAGTCTGAAGCAAAAAAAAGGAAAAGTTAGTCATATCATATCAATAAAATATCAGTCAAAACAAGATTATCAAGACTTTTTAAGTGACGATAGAGAGTACGAAGGATCTGAAATAAAATTTCCTATAGAACAGCTAGATGCATTATTTTTAGTGAATTATAATGGAAGCTATGAACTAAAAAATAGCAAAGTATCTTTTAAGATATCCAATATTTTTGATACAAAGTATGAGCTAATACAAGATTTTCCAATGCCCGGAAGAATGCTTGGCTTGTCTTATGAAATGTCATTTTAGGTTAACTAATGAGATTATATCTCAATAAGAGTTGATTTTTCTTGCTAGATATTTTTTTCATAATTAGTATCTGCCAACTAATATTAAAAATTAATATTAGTTAAAAGATAAAATTAAAAAGGGGAAAAAATGAATACTTTAAAAAAAATGTCGTTGTTTTCAGTTATTTTTTCAATGTTATTTTTAGTTTCTTGCGAAGATGATTCGAGCGATCCGGCAACTTCTGGGACACTAAATATAACAATTAATGTAACTAATCCTGAAGCATGGCCTTCTGAAGGTACTGTATTTTGCTCATTAGATAAATCATGGCCTCCATCAGGAGCTCCATATAAATCAGTAGTATTGCAGAGTTCTCAAGTCCAAAATGGTCAAATTTCATTGGTGTTTGATAATTTAGATTTTGATACTTACAAGCTTCTATCTATTTCTTGGTTAGATCCGAATGATCAAAATCCAGCTACAAACCAATCCGTTTGGGGGACACATAGTGGTAGTGCTTTTGAAAATGGACAATTTGTATTTTATGCAAATGCTACGCCGTTTAGTTTTGATGCTAACAGTTCTGAACTAAGCCTGGTAATTAATGCAACCATTTCAACAAATTAATTCATTCAAATAATGATATAAAAAAAGGCGAATACTATTCGCCTTTTTTTTACATATTATATTAACATTTCTATTTCAATTGATCTGCAACAAAGCTCCAATTAATAGATTTTTCAAGTAAGGCTTTTACATAGTCCGGTCGTACATTTTTATAATCTAAATAATATGCATGTTCCCAGACGTCAATTCCCATCAAGGTATTTTTTCCATGAGCTAATGGATTCTCTGCATTTGGAAGTCCCATTATTTCAAGTTTATCATTATTTTGAACTAGCCAGCACCAACCGCTTCCAAAAACTCCAACCGATTGTTGAATAAATTGATCTTTAAAGGAGTCAAATCCTCCAAATGCATCTTCAATCATAGAATGTAATTTTCCAGTTGGATTGCTTTCACCTCCTGGTTTCATTTGTTCCCAATAGATGATATGATTCCATGCTTGACCTGCATTATTAAATATTTTTTGCTCTTTATCGTTAAAGCTGTGAACAACCACATCTTCTAAAGACATATCATTGTACTTTGTTCCTTCAGCTAAGGTATTAAGCATGTTAAAATATGCTTGGTGATGTTTACCATAATGCAATTGAATTGTATCTGATGATATTACTGGTGATAAGTCATTTTCACCATATGGTAGTTCTGGTAAATTAAATTTTTTTATGTCATTCATAAAAAACTCCTATTAATAAATTATTATGTGATAAATTTAGATTCAATTTAGTTGATAATAGATTAACAAGAGAAGGGAAAATATGACAAAAATAAAATTAGGAGATTTTGAAGTTACACTTAATGGACAACTACCATCAGTTGGTAGTCAGCTGCCAGACTTTTTACTAGCTGATGAAAACTTAAGCAATATGACCTTGAATGATTTTAAAGGAAAGAAATTGGTGTTAAATATTTTTCCAAGTATGAACACCCCCGTATGTTCTGCTTCTGTTGTAAAATTTAATCAATTAGCGAGTAGTTTTGAAAATACAGTAGTATTATGTATTTCCAGAGATTTAGCATTCGGACATAAACAGTTTTGTATTAATAACAATATTGAAAATGTTGTATTTCTTTCAGATATGAGAAATGAAAATTTTGCAAACAATCTTGGAATTTTACATACTAACGGTAAGTTTCAAGGACTGTTAGCAAGATCAGTGATCGTTGTTGATGAAGATAAAAATATTATTTATACAGAATTAGTACCTCAAACCGGTCATGAGCCTAATTATGATAAGGTTATAGAGGTTCTTACTTAGTAATAAGAACTGGGCAATTACATTTTTGAGCAATACTAATTGGTTTGCTACCAAAAAAATATTTCATAATGGGATTTTTTGGCGAAACACCTAAAATAATAATGCTATCATCTTTGGCATGATCAACAATTGCATTTACAGTTGAACCTTCAAGAATTTTTGTACTAGCATTAATTTTATTTTTTAAAAACTTATTCTTAGTTCTCAAGAGAAGCTTATCAGTTTTTTCATGTGATTTTTTATTTTCATAAACTGCTACAATTTCAACTGTTAATTTATATGATTTAGCAAAATTAATAGCTGTATCTATAGCTTTTTCAGAACCTTTGGAATCATTTACCGGAAGCAGTATTTTATATTTTTTACTAACAGAATAATTTTTAACTACAAATACAGCACTATCAATAAACTGGATTAGTTTATTGTGAATGCCTTTATTTCCTCCACCTCCAATGATAGTAATATCATGTTTATTTACTTCAACCTCATCTTTAAGCTGTTCAATTATTTCACCAGTTCGCATAATCAAATCTATATTATCTGAGTGTTGCCCTTTCAGAAGAACTTTCATTCTGGAATTTTCTTCATCAACCAATAAATAATCATCAAATTTGTTTGTATCAGTTTCTTCAATATATTTTTTTGATATTAGGAAATCATATGCCCATTCTAGTGTTCTAATTCCAGGTCTGTAAAGTTGACGATCGTCAAGATTTTGGTGAACGACACTAACATCTTTTTCTGAAAACTGACTAATTTTTTTTCCAACATAAGCTATTGTTGTTGAAGATTTAAAAGAATTAGCAATTTTCATTCCTAGGTCAAGCGTAGGTTTAGAAAACTCTTTTCCTCCAATAGCAATTAATATCTTCAAAGCGTTACCCAGTAAAATTGTGACATTAGATATAAGATAAGAATCGATATAATAAACATCAATATACCAACTCTAAAAAATACTTTTGTTGAAACAAGTCCAGTTGAATAAATAATCATTGCTGTTGGAGAAGAAATGACTGTTAAAAAAGAAAATCCAGATGCAATTGCAGATGAAAGAGCAAAAGATATATCAGTTGGATGTAGCTCAATAGCCATGGGACCAATTAGAGAAACCGTTGCTGAGCTTGTAAAAAAGTTTGCTGTAAGACCTGATAAGATTGCCATTATAGACCAACTTACATTCATTGAATTAGAGGGTAGTGAATTTAACAATTCATTAAATTTTATTACTAGCCATGACGAAGCTCCGGTTTCATTGATTTGAAACCCTAATGAAATTGTTGCAGCAAATAATAAAATTACTCCCCAATTGGTATTCTTATTGATTTCCTCCCATGTAATCATACCAAAAATCATAAAAGTTAGGGCTCCACCAAGAGCAATAATACCTAATCCATAAATATCATTAAAAGTAAACCAGCTAGCAATAATTGCGATAATTATTAAACATGAAAAAAGGTGATTAATATCTTTTTTGATGCTTCTATTTTCAACATTTTTCTTATAGCCACGCATTTTTATATTTTTTAGCGAAGAAGGAAAGGCGAATTGCAAAACGAAATATGCAACAATTAATTGAATAATTAATATCGGATATGCATGTTTCATCCATTTCCAGTAATCAATATGAACATTACTAAATTCTTGAAGATAGTTAATCATTATGACATTTCTTGCTCCGCCTGAAGGAGTTCCAATTGACCCAATAATTGTTCCATATGCTATTGAAAAAAGTGTGATTAAAACTGCATTTTTACCATCAGTTTGTTGTGTGTCTATATTTTTAATTACAGATAAGCCAATTGGTAGCATTATTGCTATCACAGTATGTTCGCCTAAAAATGAAGAAAGAATAGCAGAGATTGACATTAGACCCACTAAAAACATCCTCTTACTTTTGCCAAAAATAAAAACTATAAATCTTGCCAGTCTTATATCAAGACCTTGATGTACGATTGCAATTGCAAACATTAAGGATCCCATAACAAAAAGTACCGCATCATTCATAAAAGAAGATGCTACTTGATCAGGAGGAGCAACTCCTAAGACTACCTGTAAAACTAATGTCAATAGAGCTATTGCAGGAAATGGAATGGGTTCAAATGTTACAAGCATAAAAACAAGTACTAGTATAATTAAGCTGTTATAGGCTGGAACAGAGAGACCAATTGGCGTGCTTAAATTCAATAGAAATATTGAAACCAAAATACTATAAACGAACCATTTCTTTTGTGAAAACCAAAACAAAATTGATGAAGAGATTATTTTATATGATTCATTCATGAATTCTAATTTATCTAATTTAATGAAAAAAAGTTAATACTTAAGTTTTATAGCTTGACTGAATACCAATATAGATGTAATGTTTACACGTAATTTTTAAAAATTATTTAAGTATTTTTTAAGAGATAAAATGCAACTATTTCCAAAATGGACAAATAACTTTCCAGGGATTTTCCTGATAGCAGTTTTTCTGCTGATTTTTTCGTTATCTTCTTTTTTATGGTACTATGGTTCCCCTTATTATACAGATGTTGGATATGCTCCATCACAACCAGTCCCATACAGTCATAAATTACATGCTGGGGATATGGGTATAGATTGTCGTTATTGTCATGTTGGAGTTGAGCAAGGATATTCTGCAGTTATTCCTCCCACAGAAACTTGTATGGGATGCCATACTTATGTCAAAACTGATAGTGAAAAATTAAAACTTGTTAGAGAGAGTTGGGAAACTGGTAAGCCTATTGAATGGATTAAGGTGCACATGCTTCCTGAGTATGCATATTTCAATCACAGTGTTCATGTTAATTCAGGTGTCGCATGTATATCATGTCACGGTAATGTTGCTGAGATGGAGGTTGTTTATCAGGTACAGCCACTAAGTATGGATTGGTGTTTAGATTGTCACAGATCGGATGCACCAGAAGTTAGACCTGTAAATGAAGTTACAAATATGTATTGGACACCCCCTGCAGATTATGATCAATTTGTATCATCATGGGTTGCGGAGCATGGTGAAGAAAGACCAGTTGGAGATTGTCAAAAATGTCACAGATAGATAAGAAAAATCAAGAATTTGTTAAAACTAACTCTCATCAGATGAATAGTTCTGAAAATAATGAGTTTGGTTACTGGAAAAGTTTAAAAGATATTTCTTCAGAAGAAGATTACAATCGTTTCCTAAAGCAATCTGATCATAATGAAGATAATGGTCTTTCCAGAAGGAATTTTTTATCTCTAATTGCAGCTTCAGTTGCATTGGCAGGATTAGAAGGTTGTAAAAAGCCAGTTCAGAAAATTATTCCTTATGTTGAAGCTGAAATAGGTACTATTCCAGGCATACCGAAATATTATGCAAGCACAATTCCGTGGAAAAATAATGCTTTAGGTGTTGTAATTGAAAATCATGACGAAAGGCCAGTTAAGGTAGAAGGAAACGAGAAGCACCCATCAACTCTAGGAAAGTCTAATGCATTTTCTCAGGCTAGTACAATTGAAATGTATGATCCAGATAGAGCTAGAGGGGTAAAATACGACGGTAAAAAAGTAGATTGGTCAGAATATCTGAAGTTTGCTAAAGATATTAATAAAGGTGACGGAAAAGGATTAGCAGTTTTAATGCAAGAATCTTCTTCTCCAACTATTAAATCAATTCAAAACGATTTTAAGACAAAGTTTCCTAGTGCAAGCTGGGTTTCTTATGAATCTGTGAATAATGAAAATCTTTACAAGGGAATTGAAAAAGCATTTTCAAAAAAATTACAGCCAATTTATAGATTAGAAAATGCACAAATAATTGTTTCTCTAGGTTCAGACTTTTTAGGCGTTGATGACAATAATATTTATAATACAAGAAAATTTGCTCAAAATAGAGATATCGTTGATGAAAATAGTACAATGAATAGACTGTATGTAGCAGAAAGTTCTATTACGTCTACTGGCTCTAGCGCTGATCACAGATTGAATATTCCTCAACATGAGATGGAAAGTATTTTAGCAGAACTGTCCTATGAGCTCAAAAAGCTTGGGCTTTCAGTAGATGCGAACAAAGTAAAAAGCTCAAATAATTTATGGATTAAAGCCGCTGCTGAAGATTTAATGAGTAATAGAGGAGATTCTATTATTTTAGGTGGATCACAACTTTCGCCAGAATTTCATCAACTAATTGCATTATTAAACAATCAATTAAATGCTCCTGTAGATTATTACCCTCTCAGTTTATCTCAGGTCTCATCTTTAGCAGATTTTAAATCTTTATGCGATGATATTAAAAATAACAAAATAAAAAACTTAATTATCTTGGGAGCAAATCCTGTATATGATTCTCCAGCTGATTTTAATTTTGGAGATCTACTTAAAAATGTTCCAAATTCAGTTCATTTAACAAATATATTAGATGAAACTTCTAAGCTATGTTCTTGGAATATTGCAATGACTCATTATTTTGAGTGTTGGGGTGATGCAATGTCATATGATGGTTTTGTAAGTATTGTTCAGCCTCAAATAATGCCATTATTTGATTCTAAAAGCGCCATTCAGGTTCTGACTCCATTGGTATACTCAAAAGAGCTTAGTTCTTATGATACTGTTAAAAATGTTTGGAAGTCAGATATTGTTAAATCAGGAAATTTTGAAAGAGAGTGGGAAAAAATTCTTCACGATGGATTGTATAAGAATGCAATTATAAAAAAAGAACAAGTTAGACCTTCATCAAAAACCTCTACAGCGCAATTAAATAATTTTATCAAGCTTGATGATAATAAATTTGAAATTGTATTTAATGCTTCTTCCTCAGTTTATGATGGAAGATTTGCTAACAATGGCTGGTTGCAAGAAATTCCAAAGCCAGTAACAAGTTTGACTTGGGACAATGCAGCATTAATTAGTATTAAAGTTGCAAAAAAATTAAATATTAAAAACGGTCAAATGATTGAAATTAAAATTGATAATAAGTCTATTAAACTTCCAGCTTGGATAACTCCTGGACAAAATCAAAAATCTATTTCTCTAGAGCTTGGTTATGGAAGAGAATTTGAAGGAAGACTTGGAAACGGCGTTGGATTCAATGTTTATCCTTTGAGGATGTCCAATAATCCTAGCTATTCACTTAATGCTTCAATTTCAGTTTTAGATGAAACTTACCCACTAGCATCTACTCAAGATCATCACGGGTTAGAGGAAGATCAATATGCAGCTCCAGGGTTTGATAAATTATCAAATAATGAAGTTCAGTCTAGAATTCCTGAACTTGTAAAACAGTCAACTCTAGATTATTATAAGGATAATCCAGATTGGGTTCAGAAAAAAGTTGAAGAACACAAGCCAGACAAGAAAAGAAGTTGGGCTGACCATTCAATGTACAATCCTGAACCTGAATATGATTATTCAAAAGGGCCTCAATGGGGAATGTCAATAGATTTGACTAGCTGTACATCTTGTAATGCATGTTCAATTGCATGTCAAAGTGAAAACAATATTCCTGTCGTAGGAAAGCAGCAAGTTATGAATGGTCGTGAAATGCATTGGATTAGAATAGATAATTATTTTGCAGGTGATCCTGATAATCCAGAAATGTCTACACAGTCTGTAGCATGTGTGCATTGTGAGTTAGCTCCTTGTGAAACAGTATGTCCTGTAGCTGCTACAACACATTCCAGTGACGGTGTAAACCAAATGACTTACAATAGATGCTTAGGAACAAGATATTGTGCCAATAATTGTCCTTATAAAGTTAGAAAATTTAATTTTTATAATTATACTCGCGATCTTCCTGAAGTTGTTCAAATGGCAATGAATCCCGATGTCTCTATAAGATTTAGAGGGGTTATGGAAAAATGTACATATTGCTATCAAAGAGTAAGCGCTGCTCGTATTTCTGCTGAAAATGAAAATCGCGAAATTCAAGATGGTGATTTTCAAGTGGCTTGTCAGCAATCTTGTCCAGCAGATGCAATCAAATTTGGTGACATAAATGATCCAAATAGCGCAGTAAGTAAGGCAAAAAGAAGAAATCGTGATTATGCTTTACTAGCTCATTTAGGAACAGCTCCAAGAACCACATATTTAGCTAAAATTAGAAATCAAAATCCAAAATTAAGCTTAAATGCTCATAATGGGAGTCATCACTAGATGTCAAATGAAGCAATAAAATCAAAAGCTCAAATTAGAGCTGAAAAACTTTTGCCTGGCAACCAGGACTTCACATCAATTACTAATGATATTGCTGGTGTGCCAGAACAAAAAAAGACACCAATACAATGGTGGCTATTATTTGGTTTTGCATTATCACTTTTGGCTATCTTTGCCGGAAGCGTAGGCTTCTTAATATGGGAAGGTACTGGAATTTGGGGTATCAACAATCCTGTTTTTTGGGGATGGGCAATTATTAATTTTGTTTGGTGGGTTGGTATTGGGCATGCCGGTACATTAATTTCAGCTATTTTGCATCTGTTTAGGCAAAATTGGAGAAATGCTATTAATCGTTTTGCTGAAACAATGACTCTCTTTGCAGTTATTTGTGCTCTTGTTTTTCCAGGTATTCATGTTGGTAGAATTTGGGTTGCTTATTGGTTTTTACCCATTCCAAATCAAATGGGAATGTGGCCTAACATGAGAAGCCCTCTTATATGGGACTTTTTTGCTGTATTCACTTACTTTACTGTTTCATTACTATTTTGGTATACAGGTTTAATTCCTGACTTAGCTACGTTGAGAGATAGGGCTAAAGGGCTTAAAAAGAAAGTATATGGATTCTTCGCTCTTGGGTGGAGAGGTGGAAACAGACAGTGGCAACATTATGAATTAGCTTATCTAGTTTTAGCTGGAATTTCAACGCCACTTGTATTATCCGTACATAGTGTTGTTAGTTCTGACTTTGCTACCAGTGTAATCCCAGGCTGGCATACAACAATATTTCCTCCATATTTTGTTGCTGGAGCGATTTATTCTGGATTCGGAATGGTAATGACATTATCAATTATTGCTAGAAAAGTATATAATCTAGGACATATAATTACAGTAGAGCATTTAGATAAAATGGCTCAAATAATGCTGCTTACAGGTTGTATGGTAGGTTATGCATATTCAATGGAATTCTTTGTTGCTTGGTATAGTGGAAATCAATACGAATCTTTTGCTTTCGTTAATAGAGCTTTAGGTCCATATTGGTGGGGCTACTGGGCTATGATATTTTGTAATGTTGTTGTTCCGCAATTCTTTTGGTTTGAAAAATATAGAAGACACATACCATTTTTATTTATAACCTCTATTTTAGTCAACATAGGAATGTGGTTTGAGCGTTTTGTTATTGTTGTTATTACTTTACACAGAGATTTCATGCCAGGAGCTTGGGCAATGTATAATCCAACAATATGGGATGTTTCAATTTATTTAGGTACATTCGGTCTATTCTTTACAGGTTTCTTATTGTTTTTAAGATTTTTACCAATGGTATCTATTGCAGAGGCAAAATTAGTTTTGCCAGAATCAAACCCTCATCACGGACATGATCATGAATAAGTATGGAGTCTTAGCTAGGTTTGACAGCCCTCAATCTTTGGTGCATGCCGCAGAAAAAGTAAGAGATGAAGGATTTATCAATTTTGACTGTCATTCACCATTCCCTATACATGGAATGGATGATGCAATGGGCTTAAAACGATCAAAATTAGGCTATCTTATTGGTATAATGGGTTTAACTGGAGCTTTGTTTGGTTTTGGATTACAGTCATGGATTCATTCAATTGAATATCCAATGAATATCAGTGGAAAACCTTTTTTTGCTTATCCGGCATATGCAATTATTACATTTGAATTAATGGTTTTATTTAGTGCTTTTGGCGCAGTTTTTGGAATGATGTTTTTTAATAGAATTCCAAGATTCCATCATCCTGTATTCTACTCTGAAAAATTTTCAGATGTTAGTAGCGATGCTTTCTATGTTAGTATTGAAGTTGATGATCCAAAATATGACGAAAACAAAGTTATTTCTTTTTTACAGGGTTTAGGCGGTACAGAAATTGAGGTATTAAAAGATGAGAATTAATCTAATTATCCTGTCAGTTTTGCTGTTAACTGGTTGTTTCAGAGGTTCCAAATTTGAAAATACCCCTATTCACTTAAATCCTAATATGGATAACCAGCAAAAGTATAGATCTTTAGAAGAAAGTAATTTTTTTGAAGATGGTTCTACAATGAGAAAGCCAATTGAAGGAACCATTGCTAGAGGTATGATTGCAGAAAATCATTCTTACATTAGTGGAAGAAATGATGATAACTCATATTTAATAAATAATCCTATTGAATTAACGGCAGAGATATTAAATAGAGGTCAAGATAGATATAATATTTATTGTAGCGTATGTCATTCTCAAGTTGGAAATGGAAATGGTATTGTTACACAATATGATTATCCAGTTATTCCTGCTAATTTACATGACCAAAGGATAAGAGAGCAAGCTGATGGAGAAATGTATAACACTATAGTTTATGGTTTGCGAAGTATGCCAGCTTATGGATATCAACTTAATACGGAAGATGTCTGGTCTATTATTCATTATGTTAGAGCTCTGCAAAGAAGTCAAAATGCTACCTTTGAAGACTTACCAAAAGAAGAACAAGATAAATTGAATGACAAATCATGAACTTAGATTCTAGATCATATACATACTCTTCAAACAAGTCAAATAATCTCATATTAATTTCTGCTGGATTTATTTTATTAGGTATTGCATGGTTTATGGGTTTTTCTTCAAAAGAATTTTATTTTTCATATTTAACATCATATTTCTATTGGTTGAGTATTCTACTTGGAGGAATGTTTTTTACACTGGTACATTATGCATTCTCTTCAACATGGAGCGTTGCAATCAGAAGAGTTATGGAAAATACAATCATGCTAATGCCACTATTTACTATCCCTTTTGTCCCAATTTTATTTGGTATGGATAAATTGTTTAAATGGCTTCCTTCGCATAGCTATTGGAAAACCCATGATTTTGAAGCTGATCATTTAATACAGCATAAATTAGCTTACTTAAATGAAAGTTCATTTATTACTAGAGCAGTTATGTATTTTACTCTTTGGAATATTATAGCATTTTTTATTTATTACAACTCAACTAAGCATGATAAAACAGGCGATCCAAAAATATTAGAAAATCTACGTTATTTCTGTATGAGTCCTATTGGTGTATTGTTTTTTACTAGTCTAACATTTGCAGGCTTAGATTGGCAAATGAGTCTAGACCCGCATTGGTATTCAACAATGTATGGAGTCTATACTTTTGCTGGAGCATTTTTAGCCTTCTTAGCGTTTTTAACTTTTACTTTATTGAGGATGCAAAATCAAGGTTATTTAGATAAAATTGTTACAGTTGAACATTACCACGATCTTGGTAAGTATCTTTTTGCTTTTACAGTATTTTATTGTTACATAGCTGGTGCTCAATTCTATTTCATTTGGTATAGTAATATACCTGAAGAAACTATTTGGTACTTGCATAGATGGGTTGGCTCTTGGAAGTATATCAGTATTCTATTAATTGTTGGTAAGTTTTTTATACCATTCTTTATTATGATATTTAGAGGTTCAAAAAGAAACCTTAGATTATTACAGGTTATGTCAATTTGGATATTATTTATGCATTACGTCGACATCAACTTTATAATTATGCCAACATTTCATCATCATGATTTCCATTTTGGATTGTATGATTTAGCAACTATGTTTGGTTTTGCAGCATTATTCATCGGAGGGTTTAAGTATATTACTTCAAGGTCTAATCTAGTACCTTTAAATGACTCAGAACTTATTCACTCTATTAACCATAGGAATCATTAATTATGGATAGCAACCCAACAGGTTACGAAAAACAAGATATTCCAGTTAAGCCAGTTTTAATTGGAGGCGCAATATTTATAGTAACTGTTTTGATAACAATATATATGTTATTTGAGTACTATGTCAGAGTATTAGATGATGCAACTTATGATTTCAAATTGAGCAAACGTTCTACAAAATTAGAACAACTAAGAAAATTTGAACAAGAGAACCTAAATGGCTACAAAGCTAAAGAAGATGATAAAAATTCATATCAAATTCCTATTGAAAAATCTAAAGAAATACTCTTGAATGAAAAGAAGTAGAATTTTCCCTTTAATTATTTTTTTTATTATATCAAGTTATGTTTACCCACAAACTTTAAAGACTGAATTTCCAGCAGAACAACAAATTGACGTAATAGAAAATTTAGGGAAATATGTTCCTCTAGATGCTGAATTTATTGATGAAGATGGAAAAGTTGTAAAGCTAGCTTCTTTTTTCGAAAGTGAAATTCCAACTGTTTTAACTTTAAACTATTTTGAATGTCCAATGCTATGCACCTTAGTTCTAAACGGTCTTGCAGAATCTTTAAAAAATTTAACATTAAATGCAGGTGAAGATTTTCAAGTTATAACCATTGATATTAATCCAAATGAAAAAACTTTATTTGCTAATCAAAAAAAGAAAAATTATGTCAATGGATTTGGGCTTCAAAATATTAAAGATGATTGGCATTTTTTAACTGGTGATCAGGTTAATATAAAAAAAGTTGCAGATAGCATTGGGTATATATATTATTATGATAATCAGCGAGATGAATATATGCATCCAGCTGCCATAACACTACTGAGTCCAGAGGGAAAAATTTCTAGATATTTATATGGCATTGAATATCCCACAAAAGATTTAAAGTTAGGATTATTGGAAGCCTCAGAAGGTAAAATTGGCTCAACTTTAGATAAGATTATCTTGTATTGCTACCACTACGATCCTTATAAAAATACTTATACAATTTTTGCTACCAATATTATGCGATTAGGAGGTATATTTACTATCATTTTCCTTGGCATTATGTTAGTAGGTTATTGGAAAAAAGATAAAAACTTATTTGATAAAGGCAACTTGAATGTTAGATAGATTGACAGAATTTTTCTTTCCTAAGCAGGTATCCACGTTTGCTAGCGATATCGACAACTTATATTTTTTCATATTTTATTCATCGGTAGCATTATTTTTCATTGTTGTTTTTGGGATGGTTTACTTGGCTGTAAAATACCGCCACAAAAAGGGAGAAGAGTTAAAATTAACTAGTAGCAAAGATCATAGTAATTTACTCGAATCTTTATTCTTTATTATACCTCTCATCTTAGTATCTATAACATTTGTATGGGGAATTAGATCATACTTAAAAATGGTTATTGTTCCAGATGATGCAATTGAAATTAAAGTTACAGGTCAAAGTTGGTTCTGGACTTTTGATTATCCTGATGGTGGTACTACTCTAAATGAGCTTGTTGTTCCATCCAATCAGCCTATAAAATTAGTTTTGTCCTCTAAGGATGTTCTTCATAGCTTTTTTATTCCAGTTATGAGAAGTAAAATGGATGCTCTACCTAACAGATATAATGTTATGTGGTTTGATGCCACTCAAGAGGGTGTTTATGATATTTTTTGTACAGAGTACTGTGGTACTGGGCATTCTCAAATGGGAGCAAAGGTAATTGTTATGAAGCCAGCTCAATACGAAGAATGGGCTAATGAACTTGGTTCTGATGATGACAGTATTCCGCTAGATGAGCTCGGAGCAAAGTTATATACTAAAAAAGCTTGTAACACTTGTCATACTTTAGATGGATCCGCTTTAGTTGGACCTTCATATTTGCAAACTAGTCAAATGTGGGGACAAGAGAGAGTTTTTGACGATGGGACCTCAACTGTTATTGATGAGAATTATATTAGAAGTTCTATTCTTGAGCCACAGACTCAAATTGTTGCAGGGTACCAAGGTGTTATGCCTACATACCAAGGTTTATTAAATGATAGAGAGCTTGATGCATTAATAGCTTTCTTAAAATCATTAAACGAAGATTCTCAAATTTAATGGTAAATTAAGAGGAATTTATGATTGAAAATATAAAGCAAAATTATTTGAATCATCCTAAAGGTTTAATGTCATGGTTATTGACTTTAGATCATAAGAGAATAGGATTAATGTATTTAGTTAGTGGAATTCTATTTTTCTTTTTAGGAGGATTGCTTGCTCTTGTTATGAGAATGGAGCTTGCAGCACCAGGAAATGATTTTATATCTAATGATACATACAATAATGTATATACATTACATGGTGCAATTATGATATTTCTTTTTATTATTCCTGCTATTCCTGGTGCTTTAGGAAATATACTCCTCCCATTAATGGTTGGTGCAAAGGATGTAGCTTTTCCTCGACTTAATCTTGCAAGTTTTTATATATATTCATTCGGTGCTCTTTTTGCTATGTATACGATAATAAACGGAGGAGTTGATACAGGTTGGACGTTCTATACACCATATTCAACTCAAAGTACCTCTAATGTTGTACCTATGACTCTTGGTATTTTTATTATTGGATTTTCATCAATTTTAACAGGATTGAATTTTATTGCGACCGTTCATAAGATGAGAATTCCTGGATTGACATGGTACAAATTACCATTATTTGTTTGGGCTTTATATGGTACTTCTTTAGTTCAGATTACAGCGACACCAGTGCTCGCTATTACAATGGTATTATTGATGCTAGAAAGATTTCTTGGTATTGGAATTTTTGATCCTGCTTTAGGAGGAGACCCTGTTCTTTATCAACATTTCTTCTGGTTTTACTCTCACCCTGCAGTATATATTATGATTCTACCTGCCTTTGGAATTATTAGTGAAATTATTCCAGTCCACTCAAGAAAGAAAATTTGGGGATATAAATTTATTGCCTACTCTACATTATCAATAGCATTTATTGGATTTTTAGTTTGGGGTCATCATATGTTTACATCTGGGCAATCTGTTTTCTCTCAAATTGTCTTCTCTTTTATAACATATTTTGTTGGTATACCAACAGGGGTTAAAATATTTAGTTGGATATTAACAATGTATAAAGGACAGGTTTCATTTACGCCACCAATGCTTTACGCTTTGTCTTTTTTATTTTTATTTACTATCGGTGGTTTAACTGGAATTTTTCTAGGCGCTGTTGCTTTAGACATACATTTGCATGATACATACTTTGTAGTAGCACACTTTCATTATGTTATGCAAGGCGGAACTATCGTTGCTTTCCTTGGAGGGCTTCATCATTGGTGGCCAAAAAGTTTTGGTGTAATGTACAATCAAACCATAGCAAAAATATGTGCTTTTGGTGTTTTTTTAGGTTTCAATGGAACATTTTTTCCTCAATTCTTATTAGGGCTTAGAGGTATGCCTAGAAGATATGCTACCTATTCAGAAGAATTTGTAGAGCTACATAGTTATTCAACATTCTGGTCTGGTATATTAGGTATTTCAATATTTATAGCTATCATGAATTTGTTTTGGTCATTTATCAAGAAAAATAAAGTTGATCCAGGATCTAATCCTTGGGGAGGAATGACTTTAGAGTGGACGCATACATCATCTCCGCCTCATCCTCATAATTTTGAAGAAGAGCCAGTGCTTGAGCACGGTCCATATGATTATGACAAAGTAATTGTTGAAAAAACATACAAATAATGAGCAATCACAATCCAGACGCACCAAAGCACTTAAAACATTACTTTGCTAATGTAGATCAACAGTATGAAACCTCAAAATTTGCTATGTGGGCATTTATTTTGACTGAAGTTTTAACTTTTGCAGGCTTATTTGTGGCATACATAGTTTTTAGATCATGGTATCCAGATATGTTTGTAGACGCTCATAAATTACTAGATGTTAATAAGGGATTAATGAATACAATTGTCCTTATTACAAGCTCACTTACAATGGCATTAGCTATATGGGCTATCCAAAAAAATAACAGAAAATTATCGCTTATAATGCTAATTGCAACTTTTGTTTTTGCATTCTGTTTTCTTGGAATAAAATTTCTAGAATATTCGCACAAATTTGAAGTTGGACAGCTGCCAGGAGAGTATTACTCCTACATGGGTCCAGAGGTAGTTCATCTTAATAATCCACATATATTTTTTAGTATATATTTTATAATGACAGGACTGCATGGATTGCATGTCGCTATTGGAATGGGTCTAATAGCTTGGCTGATTTATGCTACCTATAAAGGTAATTTATCATCAGAGTATTATACTCCGATGGAAATGATAGGTATCTTTTGGCATTTAGTCGATTTAATTTGGATTTATTTATTTCCACTATTTTACTTAATAGGATAAAAAAATATGTCAGAACACCATATAACACCGCTTAGAACATACTTAATAATCGCAGCTTCATTGCTTTTCTTGTCAGGAGTGACAGTTTGGGTTTCTTATGTAGATTTAGGTCCGTTGAATATAGTTGTAGCTATGCTTGTTGCAACAATTAAAGCAAGTTTAGTAGCGTTCTTTTTTATGCATTTATTATGGGATGATAAAAAGAACTTAACGATGTTTTTAATGTCGTTAATGTTCTTTGGAATTTTTGTAACTATTACTTTGCTTGATACTGAGTTTAGAGGAGATTTAGACTTAAATCCTGAAGTAAAAGATCCAATCAATAAAAGAGCAGCATTTTATGATACCTTACCTCTGACAGATACTCACGGCCATCCAGTCGATGAACATTCTGATAATCATCATGAGGATAAGGATCATCATTAAATGACAAATAAGTTTTTTTTCAGATCTGCTCTTATATCAACTATATTATCTTACCTTTTAATTTTTGTGGGTGGATTAGTGAGAGTTTCTGGATCTGGATTAGGATGCCCTGATTGGCCAAAGTGTTTTGGAAGATGGATTCCTCCAACAAGCATTGAACAGATTCCATTGCATATTGATTCGACAGCATTCAATATCGTTCTTGCTTGGATTGAATATGGAAATAGAATGCTAGGAGTGATTGTTGGTATTTCAATTGTGTTAATGACAATCATTGCTATTATCCACTTTAGAAAAAATAGTAAAATTTTCTATTCATCAATCTTATCTTTATTTCTGGTTAGTGTTAATGGAGGATTGGGGGCAATTGTTGTTTCTTCTATACTCAATCCATTCATTGTAAGCATACATATGATTTTAGCATTGTTCTTGGTTTCTGTATTAAGTTATGCAACAATAGAATCTTATAAACTTATAAATAGCAATCAATTCACTAGCATTTATCTGTCGAGAAACGTATCAATATCTTTAATAGCTCTTTGGATTTTGATTGTCATAGAAATTTTATTAGGAACAGGCATTAGAACTAATATTGAATTAATCGCTATTGATAATCCTTTGTTATCAAAAGGTGAGCTTCTAGGTTCGTTAGATTCATATAAGTACTTACACTCAGTTTTAGGTTTTTCACTTTTGTTCTTAAGTGTTTATATAGTCTATTTATTCAAAGATGATTTTTTTGGTCTTTCTAAACAATTAGTATATTTTATTTTTGGCATGATATTATTCCAAATATTTTTGGGAGAATTAATGATTTTTTTTGAACTACCACAACTTACTAGGCTTTTTCATACATGGGGTTCATCTTGGCTTGTAGGAATTATAATTATATTGTATAATACTTTGCATTATGAGCAACCTAAATAAAAAACTTATTTTAGCATTCTTATTTATTTTTATGTTTGGATCTTTTGGGTTCTACGTTATTGATAAAGCAGCAAAGTCTAGGATTAATAACATAGGTATCATTGGGCAAGTCCCAGCATTTTCTTTAACGAATTTTGATGGATCTATTATAACTGAAAAACAATTAAATGATAAAATATCTATTATAAGTTTTATATTTACACAATGCGATGGAGCTTGTCCTATAATGTCAGATAATATGTCAATACTCCAAGAACGATTTTCCTCTTCTAATGATATTCAGTTTTTTTCAATTACAACTGATCCAGAATTTGATACTTTGAATGTCTTATCTGATTTTTCAGCTCAGTATAGTAATAAGGATAATTGGTTTTTTCTTAGAGGAGATATTTCAGATGTCATAAGCTTATCAGAGGAAGGATTTTTTCTATCAGCAGCTTTATTGCCTGTAGGGCATTCAACTCGTTTTGTACTTGTAGATAAAGATTCAAATATACGCAAGTATTATGAAGGAACAGTAGAGTCTAATATCTATGAACTTCAAAGTGATATAGTCACCTTGTTAAATAAAGAATAATATGCTAAAAAATCTTATCGAATTGACAAAAGTAAGGATTGGCTTTTTAGTTCTTGTTACAACTGTAATAGGATTCTATTTAGGCTCTCAGGGTCAAATTGACTTATCTCTTTTATTCTTTACCATTGTGGGAACATTATTATGTTCAACGGGGTCATCTGTTATGAATAATGTTATTGAATCTGAAACTGATAAACTTATGGAAAGAACAAAGAATAGAGTTTTGCCAACGCAAAAAATTTCTCTTTTATCTGCTAAAATAATTGGATTTACATTTATTATTAGCGGTTTATCAATCTTAAATTTTAAGGTTAATTCAACTACCTGTATTTTGTCACTTATTACAATTGTTTCCTATTTATTCTTATATACTCCCTTAAAAAGAAAATCTTGGTTAAATACTTCTATCGGAGCTATACCAGGAGCATTGCCACCCCTAGGTGGGTGGACAGCGGCTACAGGTTCATTAGAATGGGGAGGAGTCGCAGTTTTTTTAATTTTATTTTTTTGGCAACATCCTCATTTTTACTCAATTGCATACTTGTACAAAGAAGATTACAAGAACGCAGGATTACAAATGCTTCCAGTTATAGATGGAGGAATAAAAAGAACAGTTTTACATATTTTTCTTCATGCCTTAATATTGATTCCAATTTCAACTCTTCCATTCTTTTTTGGTGTTTCAGGTAGAGTTTATTTTGTAGGAGCATACATCCTTAGCAATATTTATATGCTGCTCTGTCTGCCGTTTATTCTTGAACAAAATAAAGAGAATGCAAGATTAATTTTTAAGACTTCAATTTACTATTTTCCCTTACTTTTAAGCCTAATTGTAGCCGATCTAAGAGTCTAGTTTTTCAATTCTTCGTTGATGCCTTCCTTCTTCAAAAGAAGTTGAAAGCCAAAGGTCGATTATTTCTTCAGCTCTTGATTTATCAACAAATCTAGCACCGATAGATAGCACGTTTGCATTATTGTGTAATTTAGAAAGTTGAATTATTTCTTCTGGACCATTGTAGAAAACAGCAGCTCTAATTCCTTTAATTCTATTAGCTGCAATTGCTTCTCCTTGCCCTGAGCCTCCAAAAATTATACCAATAAGATTATTATCTGCTATATATTGAGCTGCTGGTAAAATAAAATCGGGATAATCATCTTGAGCATTATACGTAAAGGCTCCAAAATCTTTTATTTCTATGCCTTTATCTGAAAGCATATTTTTAACATATTCTTTTAATTTAAAACCTGCGTGATCAGTAGCTAGAACTATTTTTTTAATCATCCAAGTAGGCTTTAATTTTTGATTTAATCTTATTTTTTACAAATCCTAAATGATTGGCAACATCAATACCTGGCGCAGAAACTCCAAAATTATCTATTCCAATATTTAAACCATTTAAACCAGTAAATTTTTCCCACCCAGCTGTAATGCCGGCTTCTATAGAAATTCTTTTATCACATTTTTTTGTCATAATTGAATCAATGTATGATTTTGTTTGTCTATCAAAAAGTTCCCAGCATGGAACATTTATTATTTGAACTTTATAGTTGAGATCCTTGCACACTTCAATTGCTAAATGTACTTCAGAGCCAGATGCAAAAAGAACTGCATCAGGATTATCTTCTTTATGAATAATATAAGCTCCGTGCTTAACTCCTTGCTCAATGTAATTTTGATCTAAATTTAGCTTTGGCAATTTTTGTCTTGTTAAAAGAAGTGCACTGGGATTGCTGGCATTTTCCATAATAGTTTTAAAGCTATAATAGGTCTCGAGTGAATCAGCAGGTCTAAAAACTAGAAGATTTGGAATATTTCTTAGCGACATTGTGTGCTCAACTGGTTGATGTGTTGGACCATCTTCTCCCACAAAAATTGAATCATGTGTAAATTCGTATAATACGTGCAAGTTTTGAATAGCAGATAACCTTATTGCAGATCTAACATAATCACTGAAAACAAGAAAAGTACCTCCAAATGGAAAATGATTTCCATAAAGAGCAATACCATTCATTATTGCTCCCATTGGAAATTCTCTTACCCCGAATGCTATATTTCTTCCTTCTGAATTTTCAGAAGAAAAGTCCCCATAATTTTGAACAAAATTTGTTGTACAATTAGAGCCATCTAAGTCAGCTGATCCGCCAATTAGGTTTGGAAATTTTGCAGCAAATTCATCAAGAGAGATCCCAAATGCCTGCCTGGTTGCCATTGCTTCACTTCCAAACTCTGGAACTGAAAGAGAGTTTATCATTTTTTTGTAATTGTGTGATATATTCTTAAAAGTTTTGTCCAAAGCTTTGACTCGATCTTTTAAAGGATTAAAATTTCTTTGAAAGTGATTTAAAATATCTTCATTGCAAAAAAATGAATCTTGAGGTAAACCCAATTTATTTTTTGTTAACTTTATTTCTTCTTCTGAAAATGGAGCACCATGAGATTTGGGGTTATTTTCTAAGCTATAACTTCCTTTGGCAATTGTGGTTTTACCTATAATTATGCTTGGTAATTTACTTGATTGAGCGTTTTTTATTGATTTCCTTATTTCGCTATGATTGTGACCATCAATTTCTTGTACATGCCAACCCATTGATTCATAGAGTTTGGCATAATCTGTAGAATCCACTCTAGAAGTTTTTCCAGCAATTTGAATATCATTTTTATCATAAAACATTATCAGATTTGATAACTTCCAATGTCCAGCTAAAGCGCTTGAGCCTAAAGCAATTGGCTCTTGAAGGTCTCCATCACCAGCTAAAATGTAGGTAAATCTATTTGATTGATTTTTTTCAGCAGAAACTCTTTCCGCCAATGCCATTCCTATACCCATTCCAACACCTTGACCAAGTGGTCCAGTGTTAGCATCGATTCCAGGTGTTTCAATTTCTGGATGTCCAGGAGTAAGACTTCCCAGTTGCCTAAACTCTTTCAAATCTTTGAGGGATATGTAATTGCACATATATAAGATAGAATAAATTAACATACAAGTGTGGCCAACAGACAATACAACTCTGTCTCTATTCTGCCAATTGGGATTATCTGGATCTATAGTTAAAAATTCAGAATATAAAATATATGTAAAATCAGCCAGCGACATTGGGCCTCCAGGGTGTCCAGAATTAGCTTTGCTAACTCCGTCAATTACTAGCCCCTTAATTACATTGACAGTAAATAAGTCTTTATCTTCTTTTGTCCAATTATTGAAATCCGATATTTTTTCAAAATTCATTTGCTATACATTAGATTAATGGTTTCTATAGGATTTTCTGATTGAAATACTTGTGATCCTGCTACAAGTATATCTGCGCCTGATTCAATTACGCTTTTATAATTTTCTAGTTTAATTCCCCCATCAACTTGAATTAAAATATTTTCCCTAATATTATTTTGATTTAAATAATTATCAATTTCAGAAATTTTATCTAGTGTCGATGGAATAAAGTTTTGTCCACCAAACCCAGGTTCAACTGACATTACTACAATATAATCTATATACTCTAAGTATTTTTTAATTATAGAAAATGGTGTTTTTGGTTTTAATGCTAAACCACATTTTAAATTATTTTTTTTAATTGTATTAATCAAAATTTTTGGAGGGAACGTAAATCGCGATTCAGTTGCTTCTATGTGAAAGGATATACCATTAGCCCCAGCTTTGATAAATGGTAAAAGCATATCGAATGGGTTGCTTACCATTAAATGTACATCAAAAAATAAATCTGAGTGATTTCTCAAATCTTTAACTACTGAAGGGCCAAAAGATAAATTAGGTACAAATTGTTGATCCATAATATCTAAATGAAGCCATTTTGCATTCGAGTTATTACAGAAATTTATTTCTTTTTTAAGATTGGAAAAGTCTGCGCCCAAAAGTGACGGAGCAATAACTGGATTTTTATGATTAAACATGATATTAAAGCTACATAAAATTGTTTTTTAATAGCAAAGGAATTGTTGATAAATAGATATGTTTTTTATAGTTTAGACCGACTAGTCGGTTTATGAATAAAGATATTCAACAAAATAAAAAAAATGTAATTCTTAATGCAGCTGTTAAAGTTTTGACAAATAAAGGATACTATAGTAGTACTATGGATGATATTGTCAAAGAATCAAAGATGAGCAAGGGAGCAATTTACCATTACTATTCAAGCAAAAAAGATGTTTACTTAGCTGTCATTGAAATGTGGGAAGAGCACACCCAAAAATTGCTAGCACCTGCTGCTTCGGAAAATTCAAGCGCAGATGGAATTAGAACAGTATTCAACTTATTTAAAAAACAATTGAAAATTGATGGAAGTTTTTTTAATTGTTTGCCAACTTTGTGGGCTATTGCTAGACATGATGATGACTTTAAAATAGCAATGCAGAAAGTTTATAACCGTTTTCAAAAATTTATTGAATTAATAATTTTAAAAGGTATTGAAAGTAAAGAGTTTGGTAATCTCAGACCTGAAAATTCTAAAACATCAGCATTGTCATTGATTTTGAATTTTGAGGGAATTTTTTGGTTTAATATTTTTCAATCTAAATATGTAGATGCTGAAAAGTATATTGATGAAATTTCAAATTATATTTTATATGCCTATACACAAAAAGGGGACAAGTAATGTCAAAAGAGCAAGTAGTAGATTTAAGTAAAATAAAAACTGGGGGTACATTTCTAACTAATGTAGTGGGATCTGAAAAAGTTTTTTGTAAAGAATTGTTTTCAGAAGAAGAAAAAATGATTTACGAAGCAATGCATGATTTCGCAATAAATGAATTGTTGCCATTATCCCAAAATGAGCTAAATAAAAAAGATGAAAAATTAATTAGAAAGCTTGTTGAACAGATGGGTGATTTAGGTTTTTTAGGAATCGACGTACCTGAAAAATACGGTGGATCTGAAATGACTAAAACTGGAATGTGTATTTTAGCTGAAGGTATCTCATTTTGTGGAAGCGCCTCTTTCTGCACAGTTTGGAATGTTCAAACTTCTATCGGTTCTTTAGGTATTATTTGGTATGGAAATGATGAACAAAAGCAAAAATGGTTACCTGGAATTTGTTCAGGAGAAAAAATTGCAGCCTTTGGCCTTACTGAGCCAGAAGCTGGTTCCGATGCTACTAATTCAAAGACTACTGGCGTACTTTCAGATGATGGAAAACATTACATTTTGAATGGACAAAAAATATTTATTTCAAATGGTGCTTGGGCAGATACTTTCATCGTTGCTTTGAAAATAGATGGAAAATTTTCTTCTATTGTGGTGGAGAAAGGAACTCCAGGTTTTGATATTGGTAAAGAAGAAAAAAAAATGGGAATGGAAGGTTCATCAACTGTCCCATTATATTTTACAGACTGTAAAGTTCCAGTTGAAAATTTGCTTGGTAAAGTTGGAGAAGGTGCTGGACCAGCATTTTGCGGTTTAAATATCGGTCGTTTTAAATTAGGTGCATCTGCTATAGGAGGAATGATTCTTGGTATGCAAAATGCTGTTGAATATGCAAAAAGTAGAAAAGCTTTTGGTCAATCAATTTCTGACTTTGGATCAATCAAAGAGAAGTTAGCTTCTTCTGCAATATTAACATATACTCTTGATAGTACATGTTATTCTGTGATTGGAAAACAGACTGAAGCAATAAATGAGCTGGATAAAAATGATCCTCAATATTATGTTAAACAAGGAAATACGACCGAACAATATATTGCAGAAAATTCAATTGTAAAAGTATATGGAAGTGAATCAGCCGAACAATTAATTGATCATTGCTTTCAAATTTTTGGAGGTTACGGTTTTATCGAAGAATATCCTATGGCGCAAGCTTATAGAGATAACAGAATCAACAAAATTTGGGAAGGAACAAATGAAATTAATAGAATGCTTTGTGGAAGAGCTATGATCACCAAAGCATTGAGCGGAGAAATTGGATTTAGAGAATATTTAGAAAAAGTTGATGGTTATTGCAATGAAGGCCTAGACAGTGGTTATGAAGGAGATTACAAAAATGAAGCTGAATGTATTGAAGCTTCAAAAGCAGTATACGCTATATGCTTAAATGAGTCTTTAAGTAAGCATGGTCAAGATATAGGAACAGAGCAGGTTATAATTGAAAATCTAGCAAATATCCTTATTTATTCATACGTAGCTGATTCAACTTTGAGTAGAGTTATTCAAAATAAAGATTTTTATATGAAAAAAAATCAAATTGTTCCTGAGCTTTGCGCTAAAGTTTATACAGCAGAGCAAGGAATCAGAGTTATGGAATATGCCAATAAAATTTTAAATAATATTTATGATGGTAGCGTTCCTGAGCAATTAAATAATAAACTAGAAGTGCTGAAAAAGAGGTTAACTTTATCGACAGATACTATTGGTTTAAAGAAAATAATAGGTGAAAAAGTTGTAGAAGCTGGTGGTTATCCAGTAAAAAGCTTTTAGGAGGAAAAAATGAGTAATAAAGCAGTTATAATAGATGGAGTAAGATCTCCAATTGGAACTAAAGGAAGCCCATTGATTGGCATGAGACCTGATGAAATTGCAGGACAAGTAATTAAAGGGTTGCTTGATAGAAACAAAGCGTTGAATATTAATGACATTGAAGATGTTTCTTTAGGGTGTGCTTTTCCAGAAGGCCCAACAGGCATGTTGGTTGCTAGAGGAGCCTCTATTCTTGCTGGCATTCCTGAGACCGCTGCAGCGAATGTAATTAACAGATATTGTGGCTCTGCGATGACATCTCTTCACATGATTAGTTCTGCAATTGAAGCAGGAGATATTGAAGTTGGAGTTGCTGGAGGGGTAGAAGATATGTTTACCATTCCTCAAGGAGGATTTGCTCCTGATTTTAATGTAAAATTGGCAGAAGAAGACTACTATATATCAATGGGAGAAGGAGCAGAACTTTTAGCTGATGAGCTTAGTATTTCAAGAGAAGATCAAGAGGAATTTTCTTTCAGATCGCACGAAAGAGCTGTTGAAGCAAGAGATTCTGGAAAGTTTGATAATGAAATTGTTCCTATAATTCTTGAAGATGGATCTGTTCTTGATAAAGACAGTGGACCAAGAAATCCAGACAAAGAAAAAATCAAATCTTTAAAACCTGCTTTCAAAGCCGATGGAACTGTAACAGCTGCAACAAGTAGCCCATTTTCAATTGGAGCTTCAGCGATGTTAATTACTAGCGAAAAGTATGCCAAAAAGAACGGACTTAAAATCAGAGCATATATTGAAGGAAGAGCTGTTGCTGGGGTTAACTGGACAATGTTCGGATCAGGCCCGATTCCTGCTACTGCTAAAGCTTTAAAAAATACTGGATTGAGCATGGATGATATTGATGTAGTTGAAATAAATGAAGCTTTCGCAGCTCAGGCATTATATTGCATCCGAAAAGCTGATTGGGATGAAAGTAAAGTTAATTTAAATGGTGGCGCTATAGCATTAGGTCATCCATTAGGCATATCAGGAACTAGAATTATAACAACTTTATTGAATATTCTTGAGCAGCAAGATAAATCTACGGGACTGGCAACTATGTGTGTTGGTACTGGGCAGGGAATAACAACAATTATTAAAAGGGGATAAAATGAGTATTGAGATAAAAAAATGTGCCGTTCTTGGCGCTGGAGTTATGGGTGCTCAAATTGCTGGCCATATTGCAAACGCAGGTATTCCATCGTTGTTGTTTGATATTAATGAAGAACTTGCTAAAAAGGGTGTTGAAGGCCTTTCTAAATTAAAACCTGCTCCATTATTTTCAAGTAAAAATAGTTCACTTATCACTCCTTGTACATATGATGATAACTTAGATAAACTAGGTGATTGCGATTTGATAATTGAAGCAGTTGCAGAAAAGATTGAAATTAAACATACTGTTTATAAAAATCTTCTTCCACATTTAAAAGAAGACACTATCTTGGCTTCAAATACATCAGGAATACCGCTTGCTAATCTTGTTGAAGTTTTACCAGAGGAAGTTCAAAGCAGATTTTTAATTGCTCACTTCTTCAATCCGCCAAGATATTTAAAATTATTAGAATTAGTCAAAGGCCCAAAAACCTCAGATGATGTATATAATACTGTTACAGATTTTGGTGAAACAACTTTAGGAAAAGGAATTGTTCATGCCAAAGATACTCCAGGATTTATCGGAAATAGGCTAATAAACGCGAGCGGAACATTAACTTTTAATAAGGCAGTAGAGTATGGTTTGACAGTAGAGGATGTTGATGCACTATATGGTACTTTAGTTGGTAACGCAAAAAGCGCATATTTTCGAACACAAGATGTTGTTGGATTAGATACGGCACTTAATGTTCAAAATAATATGTATGAGCGCGTTACAACCGAAAGCGAAGAAGAAAGGCAAAAATTTAAAGCTCCAGAACTGCTAGTAAAGCTCGTTGAAGATGGAAGATTGGGTCAAAAATCTGGCCAAGGATGGTATAAAAAAGAAGGTAAGGAAATTTTATCACTTGACTTTGATACTATGAAATATTCTCCAACAAAGAAGAGAATGTTTGATACAATTAGAGTAGGTAAACCTATTAAAGATCTTAAAAAACGATTGGCTGCTATTACTTATCTTGATGATGTCGGAGCTAAGTTTTTATGGGAGGTTAATGCGCCTATGTTTACCTATACAGCTGAGTTAATTCCTGAAATAGCAGATAGTATTATTGAAATAGATAATGCTATGAGGTGGGGCTTTGCAAGAGATATAGGAATATTCGATGCATGGGATGCTATTGGTGTTGAAAAATCAGTTAATAAGATGAAAGAAGAAAATAGAAAAGTTCCTTCCTGGGTAGATGAAATGCTTAAATCAGGTAGAAAATCATTCTATGAAATCATTGATGGAGAATTAACATACTATTGCCCTGTTAATAAGAAAGTTTTAGTGCATAATTCAAGTGATAAAACTTTAAATCTTAATTTATATAAGGACTCGAAAACTTTGCTTAAAAGGGATTGGAGTGCTAGTATTCATGATATTGGTGATGGTGTTTTAAATGTTGAATTTCATTCAATATTTGTTCCTGCTTTTAACCCGATTGATAGATCTATGGTTGGTATTGTAAAAGATGCCTTGGATCTTTTAGAAACAGGAAAATATAAAGGTCTTGTTCTAGGACATCAGGGTAAAAATTGGTGCGCTGGTGCAAATGTGAATGATTTTAAGATTGCAATAGATTCTGGAAATCTACATTTAATGGATGCTGGGGTTGAGGAAATGCAAGCAGTAACCCAAAGAATAAGACATTCTAAATATCCGGTAGTTACATGTCCATTTAACTTAGCTTTAGGCGGAGGATTTGAGTTTTATGCTTGTTCTGCACATACGATTGCTGCAGGTGAGCTATATGCAGGACTTGTTGAGGCTATTCAAGGACTTATTCCAGGCGCTGGAGGCCATTTAAGAGTTATTTTAAATCTTATTGAAAATAATAATGCAAAAAATTTCAATATAAAATTAGGAACCGATGCATTAAAGTTAATTAATCCACTCACCGTTTCAAAAAGTGCAACTGATGCTTTAAATAAAGGCTGGTTAAGAAATTCTGATTCCATAAGCATGAATTCTGAACATTTACTTGCTTTAGGTAAAAAGAAAGTACTAGAGCTTTCTGATAATGGTTACAAACCTCCAAAATATAGAGATGACTTAACTTTGCCAGGACAAACCTTGAGAACAACATTTGATGTACAGGCAAAATTTATGAAAGATGTTTCAGATCATGATAAACATGTTATATCGAAAACTGCCTATGTTATAAGTGGTGGTAAAAAAGGCGGAATAATGTCTAAAGTTGATGAACAATATGTCTTAGATATTGAAAGAGAAGCTTTTATGTCACTTGCTGGCGAGAAAAAGACGCAAGATAGGATAGCGCATTTCTTGAAAACTGGTAAGCCTCTAAGGAATTAATTTATAAAAAGTAAAATATAGTTTTTAATTCCTTAACAAGAATCGTAAATTCTTGGTCGAAATCATACTACATTTATTTGTATTGGAGGTATAAAGTATGTCAAAATGGTCAAAAAAAACGTTTATCGAGCACTTGAATCATTCTTGTGAGAATGATGTCGCAATGAATTGTATTGAACTAGTAAATTTTTCTGAAAAAATATCCGACGAAATAAGTTGGGGTAATGGAGAAGACTTTGGAACAATGACTTTTCGATGTGATTCAGATTATGGTCTTCTACCACTTTTTAGATTGTCTTCAAACGGAAAAATCAATCTTCAGCTAAATTTTCTTAGAGGAAAAAATCTTCATAAACAAGTTCTTGATGACATGATTATCAAATTTGAATCAAATTTTTTAAGAGAATATGACCCAGATTCTTATCCCTCTGATTCATTCGAGCCTGTGGAAGATTTAATTTGTACTCATAATCAATTAGAAACATTTATGAAAACGATTGAAGGTTGTACATATAGGTTAAAACAATGAATCTTAAAGTTAAATCCAAAAAAATAAATGACTTTACTTATGAGCTAGCTATTAGTGCTAAGTGGATTGACATCAAAGAAGACTTTAATTCTGCAAAAAAAAAAGTTGCTAAAGAAATTAAATTACCAGGTTTTAGAAAAGGTAAGATTCCAGAAAATATTTTAATGTCACAATATATTCATTCGGTTGAAATGGGTTTTGTACAAGATTTTTGTGAAAAATATTACTTGATGGCTCTCCAAGAAGAAAAATTAACTCCAATTAATCAAGCACAGCTAAAAGATATTGATTTTTCCTATGAAAAAGACCTTTCTTTTAAATCTGAATTTGAAATAGAGCCATCATTGAGTTTGCCAAAATTCAAAAAAAATATGGTTTCAGTAGAAAAAATTAAATTTCTCTCTAACGATGAAGAAGTAGATAAAACAATTGACAATATTATGAATTCTCAAGCTAAGGCTGAACAAATTGAAAAAAATTCTAAAGATGGAGATTTTTTAATTGTTGATATGCAAGAGTTGGATGAATCAGGAATTCCTATTATCGGCAAAAAAGAAAAAAAATATATTGCTATAGGACAAGACCCTTTCATAGAAGATAAAGCTGAATCCTTTAAGTCAAAAAATGTTGGTGATTCTGTAAAAATTACAATCGACATGGGAGATGGAGAAAAAAATTACGAATTCACCATTGATACAATTCAAAGAAGGGTTCCTCCAGTGTTAGACGATGATTTTGTAAAACAGATGGATCCAAATTGTAAAAGTGTTGCAGAATGGAAAAGTAATGTTAGAAAAAGTATTGATAGTGAATATCAAAGAAAATCTGACGAAATGTTTAATTCTTCTTTAATAGACGAGTTTGTTAAGCTTATTAATCCTATACTTCCATTATCTATGTTAGAAAATTACCTTAACAATATTGTTAGCGAGGTAAAACAAAATCAAAATTCTCCTGAAATGGATGACAGTAAGATCAAAGAGCAATATCAGTTATTTGCTGAAAATAATTTAAAATGGTTCTTGCTTAGAAAAGCAATTATTTCAGATCAAGAGCTATCGGTATCAACGGACGAAGTGAATGATTTTATTAAAGAAGCTTTAGACAAAAATGAAACTCAGAAAGCTGAAATTGAAAGATTCTATAAAAAAGAATCTAATAAAAATAAATTAGCAGATGACTTATTAGATCAAAAAATTATAGAAATGCTAAAAGAGCATTCTAAAATTAAAGAAAAAGACCAAAAGACATCTGAACTTGAGGGAGCTTCTAATCAATAAAATTTATGAGTAGTTTTCTTGGAATTCTCGGTTTATTTACTTTACTAGCAATTGCTTACCTGTTATCTGAAAACAAAAATGCAATTAACTATAAAACTGTAGTTTATGGTCTAATTTTTCAGCTTTTATTTGCATTATTCATTCTTAAAACTCCTTTTGGTGCACCAATCTTTTCTTTCTTAGATACATCTATAAATATATTGATAAGTTTTTCTTCATCAGGATCAGATTTTCTTTTTAGATCTTATATAGATGGGGTTGGGTTTCATCCCGGTTTAGTCAATTTTGCTTTTTCAACATTACCTACAATTATCTTTTTTTCAAGCCTTGTAGCAGTGCTATATCATTATGGAATTCTACAGTCAGTCATAAAATTTATTGCTAAAAGAATGCAACAATCTCTTGGAACCAGCGGTTCAGAAACATTGAGTGTTGCAGGAAATATATTTCTCGGTCAAACTGAATCTCCGTTGATGGTTAGACCTTTTGTTGGAAAGATGACCAATTCAGAACTAATGGCAGTTATGACTGGAGGTTTTGCTACTGTATCTGGCGGAGTGCTAGCTATTTATGTATCATGGTTAACTGACATTCCCGGCATAGCTGGACATTTATTAGCAGCATCTGTGATGTCAGCTCCTGCGGCATTGGTGGTTGCAAAGATAATTTATCCTGAAACACAGGAATCAAAAACAATGGGCGATGTTAATATTAAAATTGAACAAACCAATATTAATGCAATGGAAGCTCTTAGCAATGGTGCAACAGATGGATTAAAGCTTGCAGCTAATATTGCTGCAATGTTAATTGCGTTTATTTCATTTGTCGCCATGGTCAATTATTTTTTATCATTTGCAGGCACATCAATGGAAGAAATTTTTGGAATAGTTTTTCGTCCATTAGCTTGGACTATGGGTGTAC
>Ga0181598_1000011_pt1:0-75000 | contig 135299 bp, 138 predicted proteins | sample 041ome_4_FD_153295 | JGI IMG/M metagenome (GOLD analysis project Ga0181598, IMG submission 153295) | Coastal salt marsh microbial communities from the Groves Creek Marsh, Skidaway Island, Georgia - 041404US metaG (spades assembly) | ecosystem: Environmental > Aquatic > Marine >... | reverse complement strand
TTTATTGATTTTGTAGTAGATCGCAAAAATCTAAAAACAAAAATATCAAATGTATTGGATGTGCTTCAATGAAAAAGAAAGATAGAATTATAATTATAGATTTTGGTTCTCAGTATACTCAGTTGATAGCTCGAAGAGTAAGAGAGATTGGTGTATACTCCGAAGTTATCTCTCCTTCTTTATCTTTAAATAGAATTATAGAAATGAATCCTTTAGGTATCATTTTATCTGGTGGACCTGAAACAGTTACAAGCAATACAGCCCCAAAAGTTGATAATAATTTATTTAGCTTAGGTATTCCAATTTTAGGGATCTGTTATGGAATGCAAACATCAGCAAAAGAATTAGGAGGAGAAGTATCCACTGCAGATATTAGAGAATTTGGACATGCTTCAATATCTCTAGCTAATAATTCAGCGCTGTTTGAGGGGGTCGATTTAAATGAAGGTTTACTTGACGTATGGATGAGTCATGGAGATAAGGTTACAGTTCTCCCTAAAGGCTTTCAAATAATTGCTTCATCAAAAAATTGTTCTATTGCAGGATTTCAAAATATTAATCAAAACATCTATGGCCTTCAATTTCATCCTGAGGTAACTCATACAAATCAAGGAAAAAAAATATTATCTAATTTTCTCTTCAATATCTGCGATTGTTCAAAAAATTGGTCAACATCAGACATTATTGAATCGATGGTATCAAACGTGCAGTTACAGGTTGAAAACGAGAAAGTTTTATTAGGTTTATCTGGAGGTGTAGACTCTTCTGTTGTAGCAATGTTGTTACATAAATCAATCAACAAGAATTTAATTTGTATTTTTGTTAACCATGGTCTTTTAAGGTTAGGGGAGGTAGAGGAAGTTATGTCAACTTTTGAAGCTTTAGACATAGATATAAGGTTAGTTGATGCCTCAGACTTATTTTTATCAAAGCTTGATGGAGTAATTGATCCAGAAAAAAAGAGAAAAATAATTGGAAATACTTTCATAGATGTATTTGAAAGAGAAGCGAATAAGATTCATGATGTTAAATGGTTAGCTCAAGGAACTATTTATCCCGATGTAATTGAATCATCTTCAGATGATCATAATTCAAGTGTTATAAAGTCGCATCATAATGTTGGTGGACTACCTGATAGAATGAATTTAAAGTTATTAGAACCTATTAGAGAGCTTTTTAAAGATGAGGTCAAAAAAATTGGAGCTGAATTAAATACACCAAATCATATTCTTTCTAGACATCCTTTTCCTGGTCCGGGTCTAGGAATTAGAATTATGGGAGAAATAACTGAAACAAGAATAGATATTTTACAGAAAGCTGACAAAATCTTTATTGACGAATTAAAGAAACACAAATTATATGACAAACTGAGCCAGGCTTTTGTTGTTTATCTACCTGTGAAATCTGTCGGCGTAGTTGGAGACGAAAGAAGGTATGAGGATGTACTAGCTTTAAGGGCTGTTGAGACAGTAGATTTTATGACTGCTACATGGGCACATCTTCCTTATGAATTTATTGGAAAAGTATCAAATAGAATTGTAAATGAATTGTCTTCTGTTAGTAGGGTAGTTTATGATTGTACAGGAAAGCCCCCAGCAACAATAGAATGGGAATAGGAAATGTTATAGTCACTGATTTTCAAGGTCAGTATTCCAATCAATTTTATAAGCTTAATAAAGCATGGATAGAAGAATCATGGGTATTAGAAGATTCTGATAAAAAAGATCTGCTTAATCCTAAAAAAATTATTCAAAATGGTGGTCAGATATTTTTTGCAATTATTGATAACGAGGTAGTTGGCACTGTTGCTATGATTAAAAATTCAGATAAGGTTTATGAACTTGCCAAGATGACAGTAAAGTTTGCTTTCAGAGGAAAGGGAATAGCAAATTTATTAATGGACAGATGTATTGAGTTTGCTATAAAGCAAAAAGCTATTGAAATTTTCCTCATATCTAACGATTCACTCATTGTTGCAAGGAACCTTTATGACAAATATGGCTTTAATGAAGTAGTGTTAGATTCTCAAAAATACAATAGAGGTAATGTTAAAATGATGTTAAGTTTAGTATCGGAATAAATTATGTGTGGAATAGTAGCTTATAAAGGTCATAAAAATTGTCATCCAATATTATTAAATGGATTAAAAAGACTTGAGTATCGTGGATACGACTCAGCTGGTATTGCCTGCATTAACAGCAACAGTACATTATCTGTAACAAAGCGTAAAGGTAAGGTAAAAGAGCTTGAATCAGCATTGACAGATAATAGTATTAGTAGTGTTGGTATTGCTCATACAAGATGGGCAACTCATGGTAAGCCAAATAAGATAAACGCACATCCTCATTTAGATCAATCTAAAAAAATTGCTTTAGTTCATAATGGCATAATCGAAAATTATGACTCAATAAAAAAATTTCTTTTATCAAAAAAAGTCAAATTTGAATCAGAAACAGATACTGAAGTTTTAGTACAATTAATTGGATATTTTTATAACAATGGAAAAATGAATTTTGAGGCTTCAGTTCGCTCAGCTTTACAGAGAGTTGACGGTGCCTACGGTATTGTCATTCTAAATACAGATCACCCAGATATGATGATTGCTGCTAGAAAAGGAAGTCCTCTTGTACTTGGAGTAAAAGAAAAAGAATTTTTTTTAGCCAGCGATATTTCTCCAATTGTAAAGCATACTCAAGATATTATTTATTTAAAAGATTCTGAAATGGCTGTTATCAATAAAAATAGTTACACGATTAAATCTGTAGATAAGAATGTATCATTACCCAAAAATATTGAAAAAATTGATTTCAAAATTGAAGATTATGACAAAGGTAAATATGATTACTTTATGCATAAAGAGATTCATGAACAAATTAATACAATTCCCAATACAATTAATGGAAGAGTAAAAAATGGATCAGTTTTACTTCAAGGATTATCTGATTATTGGCATAAAATAGAAACTGCCGATAAGATTTATATAACTGCATGCGGAACATCATGGCATGCAGGATTGATTGGTAAAAATTTTATAGAAAGATTTGCAAATATTCCTGTTCATGTTGAGTACGCATCAGAGTTTAGGTATAATCATACCATAATCGACGACAAAACTGTTGTGATTGCTATTTCTCAATCAGGTGAAACAGCTGATACATTGGCCGCAATTAAAAAAGCAAATGATTATGGAGCATTAACAATTGGTATATGTAATGTAGCAGGTAGTACGGTTTCAAGAAATACTAATTGTGGGATATACACTAGGTGTGGACATGAAATTGGAGTAGCATCAACCAAAGCTTTTACTGCACAAATTGTGATTCTCTATTTATTGGCATTGAAGTTTGCTGAAAGCAAAAAAACAATATCTAGATTAGCTCTTAAAAAGCATTTAGACTATAAAAAATCAATAAGGAAAATTAAGTCTGTTTATGCAAAAGAGAATTTAATAAAAAAAATTGCTATCAAATATAAAAAGGCTAATGACTTTTTATACCTAGGTAGAGGCTTAAGTTTTCCAGTAGCATTAGAAGGTGCGCTAAAATTAAAAGAGATTTCGTACATACACGCTGAAGGTTATCCTGCAGCAGAAATGAAACATGGACCAATTGCTTTAATTGACAAGGACATGCCTAGCGTATTTATTGCTCCAAAAGACAAAACTTATGATAAGATTATTTCCAATATTCAAGAAATCAAATCAAGGAAAGGTAAAATTATAATTATTACCGATTCTAAAAATGACAAAATTCTGAAAGAGCTTGCGGATGATTTGGTTGTTGTTCCAAAAACTAATCACTACGCTTTTATTATCCTTGCAACAATAGTCCTTCAGTTGCTTGCATATCATATTGCTTTAGTAAAAAATCTAGATGTTGATCAGCCTAGAAATTTAGCAAAATCTGTATCTGTGGAGTAGGGTTCAGAGTGGGTGTTATTGATGGTTGAATTCAAAATATCTTTAGAAAATAATTACGTTCGTTTAGTACAAACTTCAGAAAACCATTTTCAAGAATTATACAAAGTTGGTAGTAATCCAGTTGTATGGGAACAACACCAAAATCAAGACAGGTGGAAAAAAAATAATTTTAGAAAATATTTTGAAGGTGGTTTAAATAATAATGAGGGTTGTTTTACTATTATTGATAAAAAAATAAATAAAATTATTGGAAAAACAAGATTCTATTCATTTAATGAAAAAGATAATTCAGTTATGATTGGTTGGACATTTATTTCTCAAGATTATTGGGGTACAAAAACTAATTATCACGTTAAAAAATTGATGATGGATTATATTTTTCAATTTTTAGACAAAGTATATTTTAAAATCTGGAAAAAAAATTTTCGTTCTCAAAAATCTGTTGAGAAACTTGGTGGTAAAAAAATTAAACTACAAAAAGACGAACATTATTTATACCTTATTGAAAAGAGTAAATGGAAAAGTTTTAATGAAAAAAAATAAACACCCACTCTATACTACAAACAACCACTGTTGAATAGATTATGAATATTTATTTAGTATTATTTTTGGCAATAGCTTTTGAAGTAGCTGGAACGATGCTTCTTCCTACAACTAAAGAGTTTTCGAAATTAGTGCCTTCTAGCTTTGTTTCAATTTTTTACTTTCTCTCCTTTTATTTTCTATCCATTACTGTTACAAAGCTACCATTATCTATTGTTTATGCTTCATGGGCAGGTCTAGGTGTTTTTTCTGTAGCAATTTTAAGTTATGTTTTTTATAAACAAACATTAAATATTCCTACAATCATAGGATTATTCCTAATTGTAATAGGTGTCATACTTGTAAATATGTTTAAAACTGACTAAATAACCTTATATTTCAACTATAATGAAATTACTAGTATATATAACATTGATAGGAAGTCTTTTTGCTCAATCTATAGATAATGAAATAAATGAGAAGTTTATTAAATCTCTGGTAGATGACATTAATAGACAAAGAAATAATGCTGTTATCAAAAGAATAGATGATAGTGAAATTTTAAATACGAACTATTCAAGTCACGCAGAAGTCATCAGAATTAAAGCTCTTTACAACCTTGGCGAAGTAGATTTGGCGCTTATAAGAGCAAAGGCAATTAATCCTATTAATTTACCTGTAAACTTAAGAACATCATTTTATTTGACTATGGGAGATATTTATTCGGTCAAAGGATATTACGATTTTGCATTTCAAAACTACATTGATGCAAGAAGAGTTAATATCGACTCAAGATCAAAGAAAACAATTAATAGAAGAATAGCCAAATTATTACCTCTTAATCTAAAATATGATACTCTGGAATTGCTTTTATTGCTTGAAGAAAACGAAAGAAATAAAAATATTATTCTTTTAGCGCAAACATTTACTTTAGCTTTTGATGGTTCGTCAAATACTGCTGAAAAGTTCCAAAAAATAGATTTAAGCATGCTTGATAGAGAGTTTAGAAGTAATTATAATTTTTTAAATAGAAATATTGATTCTGAAACAACTTTTTCCAAAAAAGTCGGAGTTATTCTTCCTCTTACAAATGAAAATTCAACAATCTCAAATTCTTTCTTGAAAGGTCTTTTAGAGGCAAATCAAATATCCCAACAAAGACAAAAGATTCAATTTATTGTTATTGATAACTATAGTGATCCAATTTTAACTGTGGAAGCGTTTAAAGAGCTGGTTTATAAACATAATGTAAGCGCAATTATCGGTCCTTTTTCTGATGAAAATCTCATTGCGGGCGCTAGTTCTGTTTCTAATATAAATGTTCCAATTTTTTCTCCATTTAGCGCTCTATCAGATTTATCAAAAATTAATAAAAATGTATATCTACTTAAGCCATCTATCGATTATAAAAATCAATTATTAGCAAATCACGTGTTAGGCGATTCAGATTTAAATAATATAGCGATTATTGCCCCTAGAACAGATTTGGGCATTAAAGAGGTAGATTCATTTCTTTTGGCTATGGATAAGCTCAACAAAGAACCTGTTTACATTGGATGGTATGATGAGAATAGCGCAATTGATTTGCGTCCAAATTTCAAGGAGTTGCGAAATATTGCATGGGATCTTGAAACAAAAAATGAATATCAAGAATTTTTGGGAGTTGATATTGATGTCTTAGATTCAATGTTTGAGGTTGATAATAATGAAGTCTATGATATGTTTAATATAGAAGAAGAAGATTCCATTGACTCAACTAGGGTAGTATTAGAAACCATTGATGGAATATTTTATCCAGTAAGTGGCAATTCTTTAGAATTCATTGCTTCTCAGGTGTCTTTATCAAATCTTGATGCGCAATTGATGGGAAACGAACATTGGCTAGACCTTGACTTGTTAAAAGAGGAAACTATTTCTCCACATATTTCTGATATGCTCTTTGTCTCTAGCTATATGCCGAAATATATTAAGGAAAATGAATTTAATTATGATAGCTCTTTAAACAATGCATTTCACTTTGGATTAGATTTTTCAAATTATCTGTTGAATAATAGTTTTAAAAATGGACAATTTATTTTTAATGCAAATGGTAATTTTGAAGGAGTAACAAGAAGTTTTAATTTTTCTTCATCAAATTCTAATATTTCTCCAAAAATTATAAGATTTTCTAATAGAAAAATTTATAATGCCAATTGATATATGATTTTTGAATTTTCTAAAGAATTTAAATCAAAAAAAGTCAAAATAATTTTTTCAAACGAACAAATTGATAATATTAATCCAAACAAGCTGCAAGCATCTATGCAACAAACACACTCAACTAACGTCAAAATAGTAGACGAAAGGAATCTTGTAAGTATAGATACTGATGGTATATTTACAAAGAATAGGAATATTAGTTTAAAAATTAAAACTGCTGATTGCCTTCCAATTTTTTTTTATAATGAATCGCCTTTTTTTATAGGAGTAGTACATGCGGGATGGAAAGGGTTAAAAGAAGGAATAATTGAAAATGCTTGCGCAGTATTAAGAAGTAACATAAAAGATATTTCCACTGTTCAAGTTTTAATAGGTCCATCTATTTCACAGAAGAATTATGAGGTTCAAGATGAATTTATTGATTATTTTGGAAGTAAATTTATTGCTAATAAGAACGGTAAACTTTTTTTGGATTTACAGTTTATTGCCTCATCGCAATTAAAGAGTTTGGGAGTTGTAAATGTTAGAGATGTTGAAGAGTGCACTTATGAAAATGAGTTTTATCATTCTTATAGAAGAGATAAAACATCAAGAAGATTGAGGGGTTGGATTTATTATGAATGAATTGATTAATTTTATCATTTTAGGAATGATTCAAGGGCTAACTGAGTTTTTTCCTGTCAGCAGCTCTGGTCACCTGGTATTATTCCAAGATATTTTAAGTATTAATAACGAGGGAGCTTCGGCTGAAATTATAGCACATTTTGGAACGCTTTTTAGCATACTCTTGTTTTATAAAGCATCATTTTTTTCATCAAAAAATGAAAGTGATTTTTTTCATATTAATACCTTAAAATTTTTAGTTATTTCAACTATTCCTGCAGTGATATGTGGATTAATTTTTGATTTTGAACAATTCTTTAATTACCAATTTGTACAATATTCATTGTTAGCAAATGGATGTTTAATAATAGTGATGAGTTTGTTAAAAAACTCTTTTTCACTAAAGCTAGATCTTAAAAGTGCATTGCTTTTAGGATTATTTCAATCAATAGCTATTCTGCCTGGTATTTCAAGATCTGGAATGGTCATTAGCTCTGCGTTAATGATGGGCCTTGATAAAGAGAAATCAATACAATATTGTTTTTTTATGGTTGTACCTGTTATTGTGCTTTCAATATTTTATGAATTATTATTTGCACAAGGATTCGAAGCAATCAGTTTCATTAATGCGCTTGGACTTTTTATATCTTCATTTATGTTTGGATATTTTAGTTTATTTTTCCTCGTTCAATTTCTTAAAAAGTTTAATTTCTGGTGGTTTGGTATTTATTGTATTTTGGTGAGTATAATTTCATGATTGAAGCAATTTTTATAATATATCTCCTACTAATAATTTTAGTAGGTATAATGTCTAATAAATTTGTTTCTTCTCAACTAGATTTCTTGCTAGCCGGTAGAAAGCTTGGTCCTTGGGTTACTGCATTTTCAGAAAGAGCTTCTGGAGAATCAGCCTGGCTTCTTTTAGGACTTCCTGGAGCAGCGATTGCTGTTGGTTACGGAGAAGTTTGGGCAGTTATTGGTATTACTATTGGTATTATTTCTTCTTGGTTTTTAATCGCAGAAAAATTAAGAGAGGAAACTGAAAAATTTGATTCATTAACTATTCCAGATTTTCTTGAAAAAAAATTCAAAGATACATCGGGAGTAATTAAAATTATATCAGCATTAATTATTGGGATATTTTTTACTTTTTATGTATCAGCTCAATTTCATGGCTCCGGAAAGATTTTAAATACTATTTTTGGTATTGAACCATTATACGGAATTACTCTTAGTGCCATTATTATAATCATATATACAATTCTTGGTGGCTTACTAGCTGTCGCTTGGACTGATTTAATTCAGGGTATTCTTATGATTGGAACATTGGTAATTTTGCCGTTAGTCGGCTTAGTAGAGCTATCATCTTTTGATCAAGGTATAGCTGAATTATTGGTATTTGATGATGTAAATAAAAATTCATTATTTGCAGGATTAACAGGACTAAGCGCATTATCAGTTGCTCTTGGAGGAATGAGTTGGGGGTTGGGATATTTTGGTCAACCTCATTTATTGATAAGATATATGGCTATTAAATCTGTTTCTGATATTAAAAAAGCAAAGTGGATTGCAGCGCTTTGGGCTATCCCAGGTATCTCAGGAGCATTTATGGTTGGAATCATTGCTGCTGGATATTTTGGAGAAGAATTTTTTATTGGCAAAGATACTGAGATAGCAATGCCATTACTTGCTGAAACACTACTTCCAGCATGGGTTGCAGGATTGCTAATTTCAGGAGCTGTAGCTGCAATGATGTCTACTGCAGACTCACAGCTGCTAGTTTCTACATCGGCTATTAGTGAAGACTTGGGTTTAAATAAAATTATTAAAACTGCACAATCAGACAAGTTGATGAATACGAGATATATAACTATCATTTTAGGTTTATTTGCATATGTTACAGCCATGTATTCAGAGTATTCCGGTGATACAATTTTTGGAATAGTTAGTTTTGCATGGAGCGGTTTAGGATCTTCATTCGGGCCAGCTATTATTTTATCTTTATGGTGGGATAAAACTACAAGACAGGGAATTATTGCTGGGTTATTAACTGGATCATTAGTAACTGTAATTTGGGGAAGTAATGACTATCTACAATCTCTAGTTACTGAAAGATTGATTAGCTTTATTCTTGCATTTTTTGCAGTAATTATTGTTAGTAAAATAACAAAAAAAGACAAGGCCGTTAAAATTGAGCTAGAAACTAAAACACCTATTCAGTCTGGAAGTTATGGCATTTCTTATACCTCAGATCACAAAGAGAATTAATGTAGATGATAAAAGCATTAAAAATATTAGGACAAAAATCATTAGACCTCAGTAAAAATTATTTACTAGCTGGGGATAGCGACTTTCTTTATTTGTATATAAAAGACCAAATTGTAGAAAAGCTCAACAATGAGACTGAATTATTTCTATTTGATTGTTCAGATAAAGCAGATAAAATTGAATTCCTAGTTAACTCACTTGGATCACAGGATTTGTTTTCAAGTAGCAAGTTTGTAATAATCAAAAATATTAATAAGCTTTCAAAAAAAGATAAAGATACTGCAATAGCATTAATTGATTCAGAAAATACTCATCGCATTTTATGCGTTGACCATAGTTTTTTAATATACGACTATAAAAGTAAATCAAATATTGTTAAGAATGCTAACACGAGAGAGTTTCAAAAATGTTTGGAAACTATAGATATATCCACACCTTTTGAAAGTGAAATGAAAGAATGGATTAAAATATTTGCCGAGGAATTAAATCTAAATATAAATAATACATACTCTTCAAAGCTGATTGAAACTTTTGGGAATAATTTTTCAGCAATTTATAATGAAATGAGTAAATCAAGTTTATCAATTGAAAAAGAAGATGATCTCATACACTTACTCAACCAATCAAGTAGCGTTAAAAAAGATAAACAGTTATGGGAGTTGAATTATGCTATATGTGATAGAAGAGTGGATGCAATTTTTGAAAATGGTTTATCTATTTTAAATCAATATGGCCTATCATATTTAATCAATTCAATGTTCACTATCATTGAAGCCATATTTCTGACCAAAAAAAACAATGGAACATTATTAGAAACAACAAGTAGAAATATAAGAGGAAAAGTTATAAATAGAATAAGTGCAGCTTCAAGCAACTACTCATTAAAAGAGCTTGAAAATGCCATCGTAATTTTTTCAGAAATAGATATTAAGTTAAAAACAAAGAAAGTAATTGATGAGGCAGAATTTACAAATATTATCAACGGAGTCTTCAAAAGTGAAGGATAAGTTTGAGCTATCAGATGAAAAACTTATTCTAAGATTTCAAGAAGGCGATATTAATGCTTATAATGAGCTTGTAAAAAGATATAAAGATCGACTACTTAATTTTGTTTTTAGATATTTCAATAATAGAGAGCAAGCAGAAGATGTAGTTCAAGATACTTTGATTAAGCTGTATACTCATGCAAGTTATTATAAGAATATAGCAAAATTTTCTACATGGATTTTTACCATAGCTAAAAATAATGCTTTGACTGAGCTAAGAAAAAATAAAAGAAAACAAACTGATTCATTATGGACAGATGATGGTAAGGTAATTGATATTAATTCTAATGATCAAACATTAGATAGAAGAGTGCAAAATGAAATTGCAGTTGATCAATTAAATAAATTTTTAGACGAGATTCCTGAGAACTTTAGAATGGCAGTCGTGCTAAGAGATTTTCAGGAACTTTCATATGATGAAATTAGTAAGATACTAGAAATACCGATTGGTACGATAAAATCTAGAATTAATAGAGGTCGAATACAGTTGGCAGAAAAAATGAAACATTTTAAGGAGAATTAATGGATTATAATAAATTTGAAGATAGAATTTCTGATTGGATTGAAAATTCGATGGACATAAAAGAGCGTAGAGAATTTGAAAAATTCCTTAAAGACAATCCTCAATATCAAAGTAAAATAGATTCAGTGCGAGATGCAATTATTTCAATGAATAACACCCCTTCTTTAAAGGTTTCAGAAAATTTTGATAAAAATCTAAATAGTAAAATAAAAGCTTTAGATAAAACTAATAAAGCAAGTACTGGAATATTTGGTTTTTCTAGACAAAACTTTGCTTATCTCACCTTTTCAGTAATGTGTATCTTTATGCTATCTGCTTATTTACTTCAGCCATCTAATTCTGCGTATCTGGTTGCTGATGAAGATATATCAATTGAAGAAGTTGAATCAGAAGATCAAACTACTCCTGAAATTAAAGACGTTGATATTTTGAACGATGTGAATGGATCATTTGTAAGCGATAAAGATTAATTTTTCATAAAATTGTAAATATCCTTCTCCAGATGTAATTTGCATAGTTATGCGAGCAAATTTATTTTTCATGACCAATTTAATTTTCTTAGCCTCTTGTGCTACGAATATCCCTGAAGTTGTAGATAATTCCATCGATAGTTCTAATACTGAACTAGAAAGTACGGTTTTAAAAAATGATAGCTTTGCTGGTGTTCAATTCTTTATGGATGGAATGCTTTTCTTTGAGCAGGGAGATTACGCAAGAGCAATAATTGAATTTCAAGATTCTATAGAAGCTGGATCAAATTCCCCTGAAGTTTACTTTAATATGTCCGAAGCTTATTGGATGTTGCAAAAGTATGATAAAAGTATTTCATTAGCTAAAAAAGCAATTTTGCTTGACGATAGTGCTGTTGATTACAAAATATCTTTAGGTAAAAAATATATAGCGCTTAATAATTACGAATTATCATTAGATGTGTTTAACGGCATTGCGCTAAAAAATCCTAAAAATGCTGATGTTTTATTTATTATTGGTGATTTAAAAGCTGAACTAAATGATGTCGATGGCGCGCTACTATATTATCAAGAAGCTTATAACGTAGATAATGAGCTAATACTAGCGCTCGAAGTAGCAGCTCAGTTAGCTTATAATTCTAATCATAGGGATCTACCAAAAATTTTTAAAAAATTATTATTAGCAGATCCATCAAATTCAGAATATATGAGAGGTTTTTTAGAATCAAAAAATGGTGGTAATGTTGAAGAACTTATTGATCTACTAGAACTGGAAGAGTTAAAAGCAAATCCATTTTATAATAATCTATTTAATCAAATTGCGCTTGAATATATCAGACAGGGTAGATTTCAAACAGCTGAAGAATATCTGAATAAATCATTGTCCAAAAAAGATGATGATAGATTTGCTTTATATTACTTGTCATTAGTTTACAGAGAAATTGCTAGAAATGATTTATCTTTAGAGGTTTCTAGAAAGCATTCATCCTATTATCCTAATGAAAAAGAAGGGTATATCAATTCATCTTTAGCTTTAATTAGCTTGCAAAGATTTGATGAGGCAATAGATGAATTAAATATAGCCGCTGCATTATTCCCTGAAGATTTTGAAGTAAATTATTTTTTAGGTCTTTCAAATTATTCAATTCAGAACTTTGTAAATGCTGAAAAATATTACTTGAAGTCATTTACAATAGATAGTAATTCAGTAGCAGCTATGCATGGGCTTGCTATGACCTATGATCAAAATCAAGAATGGGATAAGTCAGATGATTTATATACTAAGCTTATAGCTTTAAATAATCAGGATGCTCAAGCTTATAACAATTTTGCATATAGCTTAGTTGAAAGAGGAGAAGATTTAGATTATGCATTAAGCCTATCAAGTAAGGCAATTGAAATAAGCCCTCAAACGTCTGCATATCTCGACACTATTGGTTGGATATATTATAAATTATCTGACCTCGATAAAGCTAAAGAATTTATTAGCAAGGCAATTTTATATGATGATACTAGCGCAGTAATTCTTGAACATTATGGTGATATTCTCATTGAGCTTAATGAAGTCAGCGAAGCATTGATTTTTTATCAAAAAGCATTGTTATTAGATGAAAACAATGAAGATTTAATTTCAAAAATATCTTCAAATGAAAATCAGTAATAAAATATTTTTAATAGCTTCTTTATGTACTATTTTCTCCTGTTCAGCTAATAACGATTTTCAGATAGTTGATTCTCAAAAAAATGTTCAGATAGAAGATTTAGAAAAAAATTTTCAAAGAGTTATAGGTTCTGGTACTTTAAATGGACTTGGAAAGTCCAATTTTACATCATCATTTATTTTTGAATCAGATAATAAATCTTCAATGATAGTATTTAAAGATTTTTTAGGTAGAAGAAATTATATGATTGAAGTAAATGATGAGGAAATTCGCTATCTAAATGTTCGAAAAAAAATTGAGATTTCAGAAGAAGAATTTAACAATTTTTTCCCTCTTTCAAGCTCAATAGACTCCAATTTTTATAAATATATTTTATGGGGTGATCCTAAAATTTTAAACCAAATGAACATCGCATTAGAAAATGCATACATTGTATCAACTAAGTTGATTTCAATTGATGGTAGTAATTATTTGAATGAGATTGTATTTTCACTAAATAATGAAAAACAAACTTATAGTATGAAGTTTAATAAACGAAATTTTAAATAATGAAAAGCTTATCAATTATAATACCGATTTTTAATGAAGCTGAATCTCTTCCATCTCTTTTTAAGGAACTCAAAAGTGAATTTGGAAATAGCTCCTCAGTTGAAATTGTATTTGTAAACGATGGATCTACAGATAGTTCTCAACAAAGTATTGAACGCGCTATTTTAGATAATTCTGCATGGAAGATGATTAACTTATATAGAAATTATGGAAAATCAGTTGCTTTGCAAGCTGGTATAGAATGTTCATCAGGTGAGATTATAGGAACGCTTGATGCAGATTTGCAAGACGATCCAAAAGAGATAGCTAAATTAATTGATTTGTCTGATAAGTTTGATCTTGTTATAGGTTGGAAAAAAAATAGATTAGATCCGCTTGAAAAAAGAATAGCATCAAAAATCTTCAATTTTTTTATTAGAGTCTTTAGTGGATTAAAAATTAAAGATTCAAATACAGGAATTAAAATTTTTAAAAGAGAGGTTGCTGAGTCATTAAATCTTTACGGAGGAAGGCATAGATATATTCCTCTGCTTGCTCATCAAAAAAATTTTAGCGTCGGTGAAGTTGCAGTCAATCATAGAAAAAGAAAATTTGGTGATTCAAAGTATGGATCTGAAAGATATAAACACGGATTCTTTGATTTTTTAACGATTTTATTTTTAGGTAAGTATATGGATAGGCCTCTTCATTTTTTCGGAATGATTGGTTTTATAACAATTTTATCAGGCATATCAGCAGAATTTTATGTTTTATATTTAAAGTACTTTTTACAGCACTCATTTCAGCAGCATATTGCTATGATAATTTTTGGAAGTTTATTAATAATTACCGGTGTCCAGCTTTTTACTTTCGGTTTAGTAGGAGAAATAATTGTTAATAAAAATCAAAAAACAAAAAATTTCATTAAAGAAATAATTGAATAAACCATTAAAAATAGCTTCGATTGGTCCATATTTACCTTTTAGAGGAGGTATTTCTGATTTTCACAACGATCTTATAAAACAACTAAAAATTTCTAACGATGTTGAAGTAATTAATTTTAAAAAACTTTATCCCAATTTCTTATTTCCAGGCAAATCCCAGACAATTGACAAAAAGCTAAATAGTAATCACAAATCTAGAAGAATACTAAATCCATTAAATATTTTTTCTTGGATCAGTGCAGTGCAGTTTATAAACAAGTTTAATGCTGATATTGTTATCATTTCATATTGGCACCCATTTTTTGCCTTCATGTATTCTTTTATAGCAAAAAAAATTAAATGCAAAAAAAAATATTTTATAATGCACAATGCTGAGTCTCATGACCATTTTCCGCTTGAAAAATTTTTAGTTAAAAATATGTTAAAGAAAGCTACTCATATAGTAACAATGAATGATAAAGAGAAAAATAAGCTTGAAAGCTTTAATCTTAAGGGAAAGATTTTAAATTCATTTCATCCTATTTATTTAAAAAAATTTAATGATCATGATCGTATTAATTATAAAAATGATTTTGGATTTAACGAGCATCCTGTAATACTATTTTTTGGTCTTATAAGACCCTATAAAGGTTTAGATGTTTTAATAAACACTGTTAATCTACTTAAAAATTCTATTCCAGAATTAAAAGTGCTTGTTGTAGGAGAATCATACATGAGCATGAAGCAATATCATTTACAAATTGAAAAATATGATCTTCAAGATTACTTTATTTTTAACAATACTTTTGTAAGTGAAGATAAACTAAAAAAATATTTCTTATCATCAGATTTAGTAGTTTTGCCATACAAGAAATCTACACAAAGTGGCGTATTATCATTATCAATGAACTTTAATATTCCCGCATTAGTTTCATCAAATGGAGGTCTAAAAGATTATATTGTTAATAATAAGACTGGCTTTATTTCATCGCTTAATCCCTATGACTTATCAGCTATTATCGAAAAATATTTTAATAATAACTTATATAAATCAATGAGTGAGAATATTAAAAATCATAAAAAGAACTTTAATTGGAATAAATTTGAAGAAAGCTTACGATTGAATGATAATTAATAAAGAGAAAATATCGGTTCATTTAATAATTTTAACTTGGAATAATTCTAAAATTCTTGAAATATGTTTAGACTCCATTGAAAAAATTGATAGAAATGATTTTAAAGTATCAATAGTTGACAATTCTTCTTCTGATAATACTATTGAGATGGTTTCTGAGAAATTTCCACACTATTCATTAATTAGAAATAGCAAAAATTTTAAATATGCTGGAGGATATAATTCAGCATTGAAGCAAATAGCTTTTGCTGATGATGAGTATGTTATTTTACTAAATGATGACACTATTGTAAGCAGAGATTTTATTGATGAACTTGTGTCTCCATTATTAAATGATAAAAAAACAATTATTTCAGTGCCTAAGATACTTTATGCATCAAATATAAATAAAATTTGGTATGCTGGAGGAAATGTGAATCTTTGGAAAGGAATAATTAGTCATGTAGGCATCCGAGATTTTGATAGCCCTAAATATTCATTTAAAAACGAAACTGATTATGCGACAGGATGCTGCTTTTGTATTAAGTACAGTGATTTGAAAAAACTAAATTATTTTGATTTAAGTTTTGACATGTATTGCGAAGATGTAGACTTATCTTTGAGAGCAAAAGCTTTAAATAGAACAATAATATATAATCCTAAATCAGTTATTTTACATAGAGTATCTCAGTCAATAGGAGAACATTCATTTAAAAAAAATAAATTAAAACTTCAGAGTCAGTTAAGGTTGTTTTGGAAACACGCAACAGGCGTTCAATTATTATCAATCAGTTTATACTGGATATTAATTCACCTACCTTATCAATTTGTAAGATGGTTATATTTAAGAAACAAATGATAGAAAAAGAATCAAATCAAAAAACTATTCTTAGCGAAGCGTTCCTTTCTTTCTCTGGAATGTCTTTAGGTTCTGTTTTTAGGTATATGTTTTCAATCATAATGGCAAGATTTCTGGGAGCGCAAATGCTTGGATTATATTCTCTTGGAAATGCTATTACTAGAATTGCAGAGATTTTTGCATTGATGGGATTAGATAACGGAGTTTTGCGTTTTGTTAGCAGAGATTCAGAAGACAAAGAAAATGTGGATAGATCAATATATAGCTCATTAAAAATTGGATTAATATCTAGCCTTTTAATATCCATTATATTGTTTATTAGTGCAGAAACGATAGTTACTGATGTTCTCAAAGAAGATTTATTTTTAATTACAGTCATTAAAGTTTTTGCAATAAGTCTTCCATTTACAGTTCTTACTTTAATTTCTTCATTTGCAACACAAGCATTCAAAGTTTTAAAATATAAAATATTTGTTAATCAAATTGTAAATCCTTCAACACTGTTGATTGCATTTATTGCTTCATATTTTTTTCTTGGTACAAATCTCTCAATCTTATTGCCAACAATAATTTCATCAATAATTGGGTTTATATTTATATTAAAATTTTTGAAGAATTTTTCTTCAATTAGCTTGAGAAAGATTATAAATACAACTGTAGATAATGATATTTTAAGATTTTCAGTTCCATTGATGTTTGTATCTGCTATTGGAATTATAATGCATTGGATAGATATTATAATGTTGGGGATTTTATCAAATGCTACGGAAGTGGGCATGTACCACCCTATTGAGAGAACAGCTGGCTTAGTAAGAATGATACTTTTTGCATTTGCAGGAATATTTGCTCCTATTTTTTCAGAACACTATTTCAAAAAAAATACTGATGGAATGAAAGAGTCTTACCAATCTTCTTCTAAGTACATTTTAGCATTTTCTCTTCCAGTATTTATTTTCTTATTTATTTTTTCTAAACCAATGCTTTTAGTCTTTGGCATAGAGTTTCAAAATTATTTTGCATTAAAAGTATTATTGTTGGGAATATTTATTCAAACAATTTTTGGACTAGGATCATCAACTTTAACAATGAGCGGATATACAAAGTTTAATCTTTTAAATGTATCGATAGCATTAGTTTTAAATATTATTTCTAATTCAATTCTAATTCCGCTCTACGGGCTTACTGGAGCTGCTATTGCAACGTCGTTTGCTTTAATCGTGCTTAGCACCTTAAGATATTTTGAAAACCTAATATTGATAAATTTGAATTTATTTTCATCAAAATTAATAAAGCCTATCATTTCAGGTGTTATAACATTTATCATAATACAGTATTTAAGTTTACTTTTTAGTGATTATTTCGAACTAAGTAATGTTTTGACTTTATTGATATACTTATTAATACATTTATTTTTAGTTATATCATCATATTTTACTATTTATTATTTGTTAGGATTTGACAAAGAAGATATAATCTTGATTGATTCTTTAAAGTCAAAATTAATATAATGCAATTTGTAATATTTATATCTATCTATATTTTTTCTGTAATACTTTTATTTTTTGATGTGATTGTTCTTGATCAAACTTTTGCTTCTGGAGATACATTTAATCCGTATGCTATACACCATATTCTTGACCAGGCAAGACAACAATTATCTGAATGGCCACAATGGCAACCCTGGATATTTTCTGGAATGCCTTCTTTAGAAGCATTTACCTATGTTAATCTATTATATCTACCAAGTTATTTTTTAGACTTGATTGGAGTAGCTGACTTAAATATTCAGTTTATACATTTAATTTTTTCTGGAGTTGGAATGCTCCTTTTGGTTAACAAATTAATCTCTAATAAGAAAATTTCATTTATTATTGGTCTTTTATGGATGTTTAATCCATTTTTAATAACGATGATTGTTTATGGGCATGGAAGTCAAATGATGACAGCCGCATATCTGCCTTGGACATTGTATTTTTTGCATAATCTCAAATCAGATCAATCTATATTTAATTTATTAATTTTTTCTTTATTTTTTGGTTTCCAGTTACAAAGAGCGCATGTGCAAATCGCCTATTATGCATGCATGTTGCTAGGATCATATTTCATATTTTCTTTTTTTAAAAATAGAAATAAAAAATACCTCTTCTTTTTTATTGCAGGTTGTTTGGTTGCATTTATACTCGCTGCGCACATTTATTTACCATCTTTAGATTATAGGTCAGTTTCAATTCGATCTAGCGCTATTGGAAGTTTTGACTACGCTACAAACTGGTCAATGCACCCAAAGGAACTTATTACATATGTTTTACCACATTTTTATGGTTTTGGAGGATCAACGTATACTGGGTATATGCCATTTACAGACTACCCAAATTATGTAGGTTTAATGGTACTTATAATTGCTTTTTTTTCATTAAAGAAATTTAAAAATGAAAGAGTATTTTTTTGGATTATATTGCTTTTTAGCATTCTATTGTCTTTTGGCAAATACTTTGAAGATTTTTATAAAATCTTTTATAATTATTTACCTTTTTTCAGCAGTTTCAGAGTGCCAAGTATGATACTAATTATTTCAAATTTCTGCTTATACATTTTATGTGCATTTGGCCTAAAAGATTTATTGAATATTTTTAAAAATAAATTTTCAAACATTAATACTGAATTGGTGATGAATATTTTTCTAATAATCTCTTTAATGGATATTTATAGAATAGATTCACAGATTATTAATCCACAGCCTGCTTCTGGTAGACAAACTCAAATTATTAGTAATTATGATTTTGATAGAATTTTTGAAGAAGATGAAACTATTATATTTCTACAAGAAAACTTAGGGTTAAATCGTATTTATCCTACTGGATCCATTTTTACTGATCCAAAATTTAAATATTATGGAATTGAATCTGTTGGAGGGTACCATCCAGCTAAATTTGGTCATTATACAGATTTGATGAAAAATTCTAACAATCTTTTGTCAATTCCAGTTATGCAAATGTTGAATGTTAAATACATCATAAGCCCAATTGAGATTAACCACTCAATGTTAAAATTTGTAAAAAGTACTGCGTTTAATTCTGTTAATGGAAATATGAATGTATTTATATATAGTCTTGATAATAGCGCACCTAGAGCCTGGTTTGTTAGAGATGTTATTAGTGAGGACAATAACATTTATAATTATCTAAATGCAAATGCTTTTAATCCTTTAAAAACTGCAGTTGTTAAAGATATTGAATCAAAAAGGTATCAAGTTGGAAAAGTAATAAATACTGAATGGAGTATGCATGAGATTATGGTAGAATATGAGTCTACGGATAGCGGAATATTAATTCTAAGTGAAATTTTCTATCCAAGTAGATGGAAAGCTTATATAGATAATAAAGAAGTAAAAATTTTTAAGGCAAACGGTGTTTTAAGAGCAGTAAATATTGAAGCTGGGAATAATAAAGTGATTTTTAAATATGATAATTCTTTATTTGAAATATTATTAAAAATATCAAATATGTTTATGGTATTAATATCATTATATATTTTCAAACCTTATCTTATGAGCTTGTTAAAGAACTTGAGATAAACTAATTTAAATCTATGTATAAAAACGTAATATTATTCCAGCAAAGCGAAGCATCATTTATGGATATTTTTCTGTCACAATTGCCAATATTTCTAATTTTTCTTGTTGTGTATTATTTTATTCTAAGACCTAATACTCAAAAGCAAGAATCAATTAAATCAATGCAAGAAAATCTATCTAAAGGAGATAAGGTTGTTACAGTTGGCGGAATTCATGGAAAAGTAACTGCGCTTAAAGGCAATAGAGTGGTTATAAAAGTTTCTAATGATAGCGAACTAACTGTTGATAAAGTAGCTATAGCTAAAGTAAAAAATTCACCTGCAGCATAACTTATGGCAGTTAAAAAAGTAGTCACTTTTGGGCATCCAGCGTTGCGCACTCAATCAAAAAATATTGATAACTTTAATGATATAAGAGTGTTGATTGATGACATGTTTGATACCATGTATGAGTTTGACGGTATTGGTTTAGCTGCAAATCAAATAGGTTTAAATAAACGTATTTTTGTGGTTGATATTTCTCATACTGAAGAATGTGATTCTCCTATGGTTTTTATTAATGGACATATTATTAAAGGGGAAGGGTCATGCGTTGATTCTGAAGGATGTTTATCACTTCCTGAGATAAGAATTAATGTTGAACGATATGAATCAATAACCTATGAATATCTTGATCATAATCTCAAGTCTCATATTAAGGAGTTTAATGGGTTTCTGGCCACAGTGATTCAACATGAAAATGATCATCTTGATGGAAAACTTATTACTGATTACGCAACACCTGCAGATTTGCTAAAATATGATAAAGCATTAAAGTTGATGAAATCAAGTAATGTCAAATAATTCCATTAACATTATTTTTTTTGGAAATACGGATTTTTCTAATCCTACTTTATTAGAATGTAATAATCATTTTAATCTAAAAGCTGTGGTAACTAATCCTTCAAAAAAAATGGGCAGAGGTCAAAAAATACTTGATACGCCCGTAATGCAACTAGCTAAAGAAAAAAATTTTAATATAATTGAAGGCGATGATTTAAAAGATCAAAAATTTATTAAACAATTGAAGGAGATGAATCCTGATTTTTTTGTAGTTGTTGCATATAGAATTTTACCCAAAGCATTATTAGAGATTCCAAAATATGGATCAATTAATATACATTCTTCACTTCTACCGAAGTATAGGGGGGCAGCGCCCATTCAACATGCAATTTTAAATCAAGATAAATTTTCAGGTATATCAACATTTCTAATAGAGCCGAAAGTAGATACTGGAAAAATTATTGATCAAGAGAAAGTCAAAATAGAGTTAAATGATAATTTTGGATTATTATCAGAAAAATTAAGTAAAGTTGGAGCAAGATTGATTAAATCTTCAGTATTAAAATGTTTAGATAATCAATTAGATTTAACGATTCAAGATGAAAGCAAAGTAACCCATGCACCAAAAATAAAAAAAGAAGATTTAATACTAGATTGGACAAAAGAAGCCAATGCAATATTAGCAAAGGTAAAGGCTTTTAGCCCTAAGCCAGGAGCATACACAACTTTAAATAATAAAAGATTAAAAATATTTGAGGCTCAAGTTGTAAATGATAAAATAAATCAAAAAGTTGGATGTATATATAATGTAGAAAAAGATTTTTTTGATATCAAATGTAGTAAAGGTTCTCTTAGAGTGACTAAGGTGCAAATGGAAGGTAAAAAAGTAATGAATTGCAAGGATTTCATCGTAGGTTATCAAAACTTAAAATCAAACATTTTAGTATGAGTAAATTATTAAAAAATTTATCAATATTTTTTGCAACAGGTCTCATTGTTCTCTTAATATTTAATTTCATCTTAATGCCACTATATGTGAATGCTAGAAATATAGTAGTTATTCCTGATTTGGAAGGTTTAACTCTGAATGAGGCTAACCAACTTTCAAAATCGGAAGGAATTGAAGTGGTGGTTGCAGATACAATTTTTACTAATGATTTAAATCCTGATATAGTTCTTGAGCAATTTCCAGCATCTGGAAAAGAGGTTAAGCTTGGAAGATCCATCAAGGTAAAAATAACTCAATTTAATCAAAAAATTGCTGTCCCTTCTTTAATTGGTAAAACATTAAGAGCAGCAGAAATTGAACTAGATCAGAATAGTATAGAGTTAGATTCAATATATTTCTCATTTAGCTCTAAATATCCAAAAGGTATAGTATCTTGGCAGAGTCCATCAGAAAATGATAGTATAAGAAAAGGATTTGGCGTAAGAGTTGAAGTTAGCAATGGTCTTGCACCTAATGATTTAGTTGCAGTTCCAGATTTCCAAGGCATTTTTCTCAATGAAGCATTAACAATCATTGATAAAAAAGGCTTTAAAGAGGGGAGGATTCAGTATGTTGAGAACAACAAATTTTTACCAAATACTATTATCAGCCAAAGCCCTAATGAAGGAACAAAGGTTTCCCAAGGATCAAAGATTAACCTAGTTGTTGTCAAATGACAAAAAAGTACTTAGCCATATTATTATCATTATATTTTTTTTCTTGCGTAAATGATTCTATCCAAGAAAACAATGAAACTAAAGATTCTGAAATTAATGTTGATTTTTTTTCGAATGATTTGTCATTAATCAATTCAGATTCATTATTAATTAATTTTAAGTTTGAAAACCCAGATAGCAGTTCAGTTAAAGCAAGCTGGTATACAGAATCAGAATTGAGCGGTGAATTCGATTTTCAAATTGATTCATTGAATAATGTTTACAGAAAAATACCCGTAAGCCAAGAAGCAGATTCGGTATTTATCAAACTTTCACAAAATGACATAGTTATTAATCATTTTGATATACATGTTCCAAAAAGAGAAGAGAGAAATGTGCTTATAATTTCTGATAAAAAAAGTATTTTTAATGAGTTAATTGAAAATAACAGGTTATTTAATAGCGAGATAATCAAAACAGAAAAATTTAAAAAGTATAATTTCAGTAATTCTGATATACTTATAATAGAGAATGTTGATGACTTTTCTAATAATCTAATTAGAGAAATTCAAAAATTTATGCTTTTGCAAAAACCAATTTTATTTATGATGTCAAATCCTGAAACTGATAAATTATTCTTATCACAAACATTAGATTATCCAGATGTAAAAGCAATAAGGGGAACCTCAAGAAACCAGTTTTTTAATTTAAAGAATCAATATTCAAAAAAGTATTTATCTAACAACAAAGATGAATTTCAAATTTATAGATTTTTTGAAATCAAAAATTTTAAAGATGAAGAAGTATATTTTTCACTTTCTACAAACGATCCTCTTGTAATTAAGAAAAATATTTTTGGATCTGATATCTTGTTTGTTGCTACTCAGTTAGATGGTAATTGGACTAATAAATTTTTTAATGAATTTATATACGATCTTTTTTTAGAGCTCGTTTATGATCAAGTAATTGTGAATGAATCCTAAAAAAGAAAAGGCATTAGTAGTTGCTCCAAGAATTTGGAAAAGCAGTAAAAATTATCACAATAGCGTTGAAGAAATATCTTTGCTTATTTCAACATTAGGTATTCAAGTAAAAAATGTAATAGAGCAAAAAATTAACAATATCAATCCTGCATATTTTATTGGAAGCGGAAAAGCTAAGCAGGTTATTGAACAGGCAAAAATGCTTGGAGTTAATTACATTATATTTGATGAAGATCTTAGTCCTGTGCAAACAAAGAATTTTCAAAAGCTTAATAAAGACATAAAGCTGCTTGATAGGCCAGGAGTAATCCTTGAAATATTTTTTAGAAACGCAAAATCAAAAGAATCCAAAACACAAGTAGAGTTAGCAAGACTTCAATATCAATTACCTCGTCTAACTAGATTATGGACTCACCTTGAAAGACAAATGGGTGGCTTTGGTACTAGAGCTGGTGCTGGAGAAACACAAATTGAGGTTGATCGAAGAATCATCAGAAAAAAAATATCATTATTAAAGAAAAAATTAAAAAGCATTGATTCTGAAAGACGTGTTCAAAGTAAAAAAAGAAAATCGTTTTTTAGAGCATCTTTTGTAGGATATACAAATGTTGGAAAATCATCACTGATGAAATCTGTTACTAAAAGTGATGTATTAATAAGGAATCAATTATTTGCAACCTTGGACACAACCGTAAGAAGACTTTATATTGGAAATAATAATCATATTTTATTAAGCGACACAGTCGGATTTATTAGAAACTTACCTGATAATCTAATCGCTAGTTTTAAATCTACACTTCAAGAGGTAGTAGACTCAGATTTACTGTTAATTGTTTTAGATGCTAACTCAAAAGACTTATTCAATGAAATTGAAACTATCAAGAGTGTATTAAAAGAAATACACGCTGATCAAATTGATTATCAGTACGTTTTTAATAAGATTGATTTAGTGGATCAAGATAAGATTTCATATTTAAAACAAACTTTTCCTGACAGTATAATGGTTTCAGCGACAAGGTCTTTACAGATATCTGATATTAAGGATATTATTACTAAAAAATACAAAGAATGGATTAGCGCTCTAAAGAATCCATCACACTAGCAACAGTAGCATCACCAGTAACATTCGTTGCAGTACGAATCATATCAAGAATTCTATCAACACCAAGTATCAAAGCTATACCTTCACTTGGAACATTAATTGCTTCAAGAATGATGATAAGCATAATTATTCCTGCGCCAGGTACGGCCGCAGTTCCAATTGAAGCCAATACAGCGGTAGCAACAATGGTAAATTGATTAGCAAGCGTTAGATCCATACCAACAGCTTGAGCAATAAATACAGCAGCAACTCCTTGATAAAGAGCAGTACCATCCATATTGATAGTTGCACCTAAGGGAAGAACAAAAGACGAAATTTCTTCTGAGATTCCCAAATCTTTTTCACATCTTTTCATTGTGACTGGTAGAGTAGCTCCACTAGAACTAGTTGAAAATCCTAATAGCTGAACTGGTGCCATTGATTTTAAGAAATGTTTGATATCGATGGATGTAAACATTTTCAGTAAAGTCATATAGGTTATTCCCATATGAACAAAAAGACCTAAAATAACAACACCCATATAGAAAACCAGTGCAGATAAAATTTCACTAATTTGTGAAATATCGCCAGAGACAGAACTAATAGTTTTTGCTATTAATGCAAATACTCCGAATGGAGCAAAATACATTATCATCTCAACCAATTTTATAATCATTTGATTGATTCCCTCTAAAAATTCAAGAACAGGTTTTGAATATTTACGATCGATTCCTATTAATGCAATTCCAAAAATTAACGATACAAAAACAACTTGTAACATATTTCTGTTGTTAGATGCAGCAGAAAAAATATTTCCAGGCACCATGTCCACAAGAGGTTGTAACGGACCTCTATTTTGTTGAATGTTTGCTGCAGCTTCTTGCTTGTCAGCTGCTTTATTAAAATATTCGCTTGAAAGGCTTTCCTGATAACTATCAGGTATTGCATTTCCAGGTTCTAAAACATTTACCAATATCAAGCCTATGCTTACCGCTACAGCGGTTGTAGAGATATATAATGCAATTGTTTTCCACCCAATTCTTGAAAGCTTTCTTGTGTCAGATAAGGAGGCTACTCCAGTAATTAAAGAAGAAACAACAAGTGGAACCGCAATTAATTTAAGCAAGTTTAAGAAAATAGATCCGAAAGGTGATATAAAGTCAGATGTAAAACCATTCCATCCATTTACAGCGCTTGCAATTCCATAAATTGTCCCAAGTACTAAGCCAATAATTATTTTCCAATGTAATTGCATTTATGAAAATAATATATGTATTATGTACAAACTAAAAAAATGATTTATTACCTAATTATATCAATATATCTCATTGCTCTTCTTTGGATAGGCTTTAGTAAAGCAGATTCAATAAAAAATCAGGAAGATTTTGCTGTAGCAGGAAGATCGCTTTCTCCTTGGATTTTAGTTGGAACAATGGCAGCTACTTGGATGGGCACTGGATCTGTTCTTGGTAATGCAGGAAAGACTTTTGAAATAGGCGCTGCAGGGTTTCTTTTGCCTATTGGTGGTATGCTAGGAGTTTTAGCTCTTACAAAAATCGCTGGAAAAGCGAGAGCATCAGAGAAATTAACTGTTCCAGAAATTATAGGTTCTCGCTTTGGGGATGCGGCGATGATTTTATCAGTTATTGCGCTATTAACTGCCTACTTAGTGATTGTAAGCTATCAGTTTAATGCAGGCGGTGCAGTGATTTATACTATTTTTCATGATAATTTAGGCTCCACTTTATCATTGGATCAAGCAACCATCATTGCGGCATTATTTATTGTTGCTTATACAGTATTAGCTGGATTATTGAGCGTTGCTTATACCGATGTTGCAAACGGCATTTTAATGATTACTTGCTTTATTATTGCATTGCCGATTCTATTTTTTCAAGCTGGAGGCTTTGAGGGAATGGCAACAAATTTTGAGAACAAAGGTATGATTAATAAGATGTCAATCTTTGGAGTTCTTTCTTTTAGAGACGTAATTAATTTTACCTTACCTTCATTTTTGCTTATCCTTGGTGATGCGAACATGTATCAAAGATTTTTTGCAAGTGAGTCAGTAAAGTCTGCAAAGAAAGCAACATTCTACTTATTTTTTGCAATAGTTATTTTAGAGTCTTTAATTATTGCAAATGCATGGATTAGTTCTAGTATGATCACTGATATTGCAAAAGAATCACATGTATTGATTTATGCAGCTTATAATTTTTTGCCATCAATAGTAGGAGCAGTCATGCTTGCTACAATTATTGGAATTATTATTTCTACAGCTGATTCATTTCTACTTGTTCCAACAACAATTCTTATCAATGATATTTATTTAAAATATTCTAAGAAGCAATATTCTGACAAAATGATTGTTACGCTGAGTAGATTACTGGTATTGTTACTTGGCTTTTTTTCCTACTGGGTTTCAAGAATGTTTGCAGCTGATACTACTATATTTGAAAAGGCGCTTTATGCGTTTACAATATATGGCACAGCAATCACCCCTTCATTATTAGCAGCATTCTTTTGGGATAAAGCAACAAAGTATGGAGCCATATGTTCAATTATATCAGGAATAGTTGCTACAGTTTATTTTGGAAATCAATGGAGTCTTGATGAAGCGGTAATTCCAGCTCTAGCTATTTCATCAGCTGCATTAGTTTTAATAAGTTTCATACCTAGGTCTGATTAAGGTAATTCAAATAGATCATCTACAGAGCACTTAAGTGTTCGAGCAATTTTTAATGCCAGAACAGTTGAAGGAATATAAATTCCATTTTCAATGGCATTAATACTTTTTCTTGAGACTTCAGCACTTTCAGATAATTCTTGCTGAGTTAATCCAGATTTTTTTCTCAACACCTCTAAGTTATTGTGAAGTTTTTGATGATTTCTTCCCAATTTTCTTACCTACTTCTTTTCAAATTCTTCAACAGCTTTTGTAATTCCAGCGCTATCATCTGGATAAAAATATCCAGCAACTATAAGACCAACTCCAATTGAAGCAACTAAAAGCCCTACACCTTTTAGTACATATACAAACTCAAGACCAAAAAGATATAGACCAACACCTACGAAAAAAGTTACTATTCCATCTCTTTTATAGTCAATCGGTTCTCTTTTTTTATCTTCAGCATCAAGCGTATCTAAAAACTCTTGTACTCTTTCTGGATCATTGGCAGTGTTTGCAATTGCAACAATAGCTGCTCTCTTGTTTTTAGCATCTTTGTATAGCCAAAAAAACACTCCTAGAGGAATTATAAATCCTGATATTATTCCTAGCGCACCTAATATTAAATCTGTTATGTTATACATATAATTTTATTTTCCTTTTTTATTAAAATGTAACGCAAACTTAACATTATAAAAATGAGAAGTCAAGGTTACATTTCAAAGTTTCTTGAATTATTCTACGACAATTTCAAAAGGAGGGCTAAAGATTGAATTTTCATTTCCATCATCAAAAGATCTTCTATAATACTCAAACGACTTTCCAGTGCCTTGCCAATCTTCTTCAAACGAAATGATTTTAATATTTTTATCATTTAAATCAATATTGCCGGCACTGACATGACCTGTTATGAATTGAATACGGTCTCTTTTTTGTGCCCAGCTAAGATATACTCTTTTTAGCATTTTAGCATATCCATTAGATTTGTATTTTTCCATTATCACAAATGCGTAAGTATATAGCGTGTTATATTTTCCATAGTTTTCATCATTTAGTGCCCAAGGTTCCATTGTTAGTTCTTCTAGTGGGATACCTATAATGTATCCAATGATTTCATTTTGATATCTTGCAATAAATGGAAGAGATTTTTCAGTATTAAAGTATTTTTCTATACTTGATTTAGTAAAAACAGCTTGTTTTCCATACTCTTTTGCTAGATGTAGAGAAATTTCAATAAGCTTAGGATAATCCGACTTTCCAATCTCCTCAATTTTTTCAATTTGAAATACATTTGTTGAGGCAATAATTTTAGTTTTAGATTGTCTATCACTTGTTTCCATTATACAATATTAAAAATTTTTAATTCTAGTATGAAGCCATTTGTTTGCTAAGTCAGAATAGTTTAAATTTTTACGTGATTTCATTCATTGATAAACTTAAGACAAACATTTCAAAAAAAAATTCAAACCTGTGCGTTGGAATTGATATCGATAAAAAATATTTTAATAAAAACGTATCTGTTGATGAATTGATGGATTATTCTTTCATGGTTGTTGATGCTACTAAAGATTTAGCAGCAGCATATAAACCAAATTTAGCTTTTTTTGAAGAATGGGGATCTAAAGGATTTTATTGGTTGGAGCAGTTAATTAAAGAGATTGGCAATGAACACATTATTATTGCGGATGCAAAAAGAGGAGATATAGGAAATACCGGTCTTCACTATGCCAATGCTTTTTTCAATCATTTAAATTGTGATGCAATCACAATTAGTCCCTATATGGGAGAGGAGTCTATTCAGCCGTTTATTACCGATTCATCAAAAGGCGCATATGTCCTTTGTAGAACTTCCAACAAAACATCTTCTTATATCCAAGAAGACATTTTTTCAAAAGTTATTTCTTTGTGTGATAACTTAAATTCCAAAGAAAATATAGGTCTTGTAGTTGGAGCTACCAATGATCAGGCTTTAAAAGCTGTTAGATCAAAAACTGATTTGCCATTTTTAATTCCAGGGATTGGTGCTCAGGGTGGAGATTTGGAGAGTGTAATTGCAACTAATAAAAATTATATGAGTTCTACTCTTATCAATATTTCTCGAGGCATTATTTTTGCTGATTCAAAAGATTATAGCTCTGTAAGAACTTCTGCTAAAAACTATTTAAATCAAATGAGGACAGTTAATGGATAAAGATTATTTGAAAATATTTGAAGAGACTAAAGCATTAATGTATGGACATTTTGTTTTATCATCAGGGTTGCACAGTGATACATATTTTCAATGTGCAAAAGTTCTTCAGTATCCAAAATATCTAACATTATTTGGAGAAATTTTAGCAAAGCATTTTTCTTCTGAAGATATTGATAAAGTTATTTCACCAGCTATTGGAGGAATTGTTTTAGGAACTGAAGTTGGAAGAAGATTGAATAAGAAGACTATTTTTTCTGAACGCTCAGATGGAAATATGAAATTAAGAAGGGGTTTTAATATCACGAAAGGCGAAAAAATTCTTATCATTGAAGATGTTTTGAGTACAGGCGGTTCTATTAAAGAGGTTATTGAATTAATTGAAAAGTATGAAGGAAATCTTGTTGGCGTTGGTGTAATTGTTGATAGAAGTCTTGCACCTGTTTTTATCCATGATAACTACTTTTCTGTGACAACACAAAAAGCACAAATTTTTGACAAAGATAATATTCCTGAAAATTTAAAAAATGTGCCTGCAATTAAACCTGGAAGCAATACAATTATTTCTGATGCTGTAGAGCTTGATTAATGTATAAGGATTTAAAAATTGGACTTGCTTTGGGGGGCGGTGGAGCTAGAGGAGCTTGCCATATTGGTGTTTTAAAAATTTTAGAAGCTCACGGCATTGTTCCAGATATTGTTGCCGGCACAAGTGCGGGATCAATGATTGGAGCTATGTATGCAACTCATCATAATGCTAAACTTGTAGAATCAAAATATATTAAACATGTCCATAGTGAAAATTTTTCTGATTTAGGGTTTAGGTATATAGCGAATTCAGAAAAAGATGATTCTATTTTTTCTCAAATAGTCAAACAAATAAAAAATCAATATGTCTTGGCAGTTAGTTCCAACAGAAAATCTATTGTTAAAAACGAAAGGTTGGCTAAGGCTGCAGAAATTCTTTTTGGCAACAAGCAATTTAAGGATTTAAAAATACCGTTAATGGTCACTGCTACAGACTTAATTTCTGGAAAATCAATTATATATAGTTCTGGAAATTTGATTGATGCTGTAGTACAAAGTTCATCTATTCCAGGATTTGTTGAACCTACCCAAATAGAAGAAAGGATGCTTGTTGATGGAGGGGTAGCTTTACCAACTCCCGTAACTCCTCTTATAGATAATTGTGATTTTATAATTGCAGTTAATATAACAAGAGGAGTTGAAAATCAGCCTGATCCATCAAATATTTTTGAAATCTCAACCCGATCACGAGATATATCAGTATCTCACTTAAATAATTTTTTATTAAATAAAGCAGATTTTGTTATTAAACCAGAGCATAACAATTTGCACTGGTCTGCATTTGATAAAACAGAAAAATTTATTGATTCAGGAGAACTAGCTGCAAATAATTCTATTGAAAATTTGATTAATCAGTTAGATAAAAAATTAAAAAGGCCTGAAAAGGAAGTTCAAGAAACTTTTTGGACAAAATTAAGGAAAAGATTATTTTCATAACTTCTTATGAAAAATTTATTAACAATATTATCTTTTTTTGGAATTGTATCTGCGCAATTTAGTGATCCTGCAGAGTTTTCAGTAAAAGTTGAAGATGTCAATAAAGGAGAAGTAGCATTAGTTGAAGTTCAATCTCAGCTTGATTTTTCCTGGAGAATATATGCTGTCTATGATGTTCCTGAGGGTCCTTCACCAACAAAATTTATTGTTAATTCGGATATAATTAATAAGGTAGGTAAAGTTGTCGAGCCAGAACCAACTGAAAAATTTGATGAAGGGTTTGGAAATGTAACAAAATACCATGAAGGGTCTCCAAATTTTATTATACCTATTAAATTGAATGATGATTTACCAAGCGGTAATTATAATATAGATATTATTATTGATTATCAGGTTTGCAATAACAGTTTATGTTATCCTCCCAATCAAGTTTCTAGATCGGCTTCATTTAACATTACAGATGAAGAGGTAAGGAGTGAACTAACAAGTAATAATTTTGATTTTAACGACTCTTTATTTGCCCGATTGGGATTTGATGAAAATGACTTTTTTAACCTTTTATTAACCTCCTTACTTGCTGGTTTTGCTGCATTGCTAACTCCATGCGTTTTTCCAATGATACCGATAACTATTTCATTCTTTTTGAAGCGTTCAGAGAATGAAAATACTTCTCCTATCAAAGATGCCTCAGTTTATATGCTAGGTATAGTTCTAACCTTTACATTTCTGGGTTTATTATTAGCGATACTTTTAGGCGCATCAGGAGCAACCCAATTAGCATCAAATCCTATTGTAAACTTATTTATTGCCTTTCTTTTTGTTTATTTTGCATTCTCATTATTTGGCTATTATGAAATTGAAATACCCCAATTTTTAAAACGTTTTTCCCTTCAAAGAGAAAGCTCTGAAGGGTATGCTGGAATATTGTTTATGGCTTTAACATTCACATTAACTTCATTTACTTGTACAGTTGCATTTATGGGAACTGTCTTAGTGGTGGCTTCGCAAGGAGACTGGTTTTGGCCAATAATTGGTATGTTAATTTTTAGTTTAGCTTTTGCTTCTCCATTCTTTTTGTTGGCTTTATTTCCACATTACTTATCGAGATTGCCTCAGTCTGGTGGCTGGTTAAATTCTGTTAAAATCATAATGGGGTTTTTAGAATTAGCCGCTGCATTCAAATTTATAAGCAATACTGATTTAGTTTTGAATTGGAATATATTTACTTATGAAGTTGTACTTTACTCATGGGCTTTAATAATGTTTTTATCTGGATTGTACATTTTTGGCTTATTGAAATTTAAAAATGATTCTCCGATAACTTTTTCAATTCAAAGATCTATAATTGGACTAACTTTTATAATCTTTGCAACCTATTTAGGAGCTGGTAATCATGGCTATGATATAAATGGAACAATAAAATCATATTTGCCTCCAAAAAAATATCAATCAAATCTTAATTGGAATAATAATTTAGAAGATGCTTTTCAGATAGCTCAAACACAAAATAAAAATATTTTTATAGATTTTACTGGAGTCACATGTACAAACTGCAGATGGATGGAGACTAATATTTTTGATATTTCTTCTGTTGAAAGCTTAATGTCAGAGTATATACTTGTTAGTTTATATACAGATGCAGGTGAAGGTTATCTAGAAAAAAGAGCATATCAAATTAATCGATTTGAAACTGCTGCTTTGCCTTACTATGTCATTCTAAGTCCGAATGATAAAGTCTTAGGAGAATTTCCAGGATTAACAAGAGATGTTGAAAGGTTTAAAGAGTTTTTAAGAATTGGTATAAATAATGAAGGAACTTTTTAAAAGATAAACCATTTTATAAGTATGATAAAAAAAATTAGCATTATAGTCTTATTTGTAACAAGTATTTTTGCTCAGTCAAATTTATTTGAACAATTCAGCAACTCTTTTGCAGATATTGCTGAAAATGTCAATGAATCTGTTGTCACAATTACTACTACCAACACTGTTCAAATGGATAAGGACGTTCAAAATTTTTATCGATATTGGGGTAGAGATATACCAGATGAATATGAAAGTAAATCATTAGGCTCTGGAGTAATTGTTGATGAAAAAAATGCATACATCGTCACTAATCATCATGTTATTTTTGATGAACGATCTCAAAAACCTGTTACAGAAATTAAGGTACAGCTTTTAGATAAAAGAATTTTTGAAGCAACGGTTGTAGGGTTAGATAAAGCTACTGACTTAGCTGTGCTTCAAATAGAAGCAAGTAATATTAAAGCTGTTGAATTAGGGGACTCTGAAAAAGTAAGAGTTGGTGAATGGGTGCTTGCTATAGGTAGTCCTTTTTCTACTTCTTTGAGCCATACTGTTACCGCTGGTATTGTTAGTGCGCTTGGAAGAAATGATGTAATGAATAATTTGAATACTTATCAAAACTTTATTCAAACAGATGCGGCAATAAATCCGGGAAATAGCGGTGGAGCTCTTTTAAATATGAAAGGTCAATTAATAGGTATTAATGCAGCTATCGCCTCGGGTGGTGGCAGAGCAAATGCTGGAATTGGTTTTGCTATTCCTTCTGTAATGGTTAAAAAAGTAATGAATGATCTCATTGATAAAGGTTATGTAGTAAGATCTTTCTTAGGTATTTATATGCAAGATATTAATGAAGATTTATATGAAACATTAGAACTTAAAACAAGAAATGGAGCTATTGTAAGTGATATTGTTGAAGATAGTCCAGCCGCAAAATCTGGATTAGAAGAAGGAGATGTAATTGTTACCTTTGAAGGAAAGGAAATAAGTAATGGATCTGAGCTTAAAAATCTCGTATCAAGCACTGATCCAGGTTCAAGAGTCAAGCTTGGAATTTTCAGAGATAATAAGCAAAAAAATATTTATGTCACTCTCGAAGAAAGAGAGGACGAATTAGTTTCTATACCAAATGTGAACTATGAATTTGGTTTATTGTTAGAAAATCCATCTTCCGAGCTTGTTGAAAGGTTTAATTTAAAACAGAAAGATCCCTCAAATATCCAAGGAGTTGTTGTTGTAAGTGTAGAGGAAAATAGCCCTGCTGATAAAGCTGGTCTTGAAGAAGGTGATATAATTTCTAGAGTTGGAAGAAAGAAAATATTCAATACAAAAGATTTCAAAAATGAGATAAAAAAGTATGAAAATGAATCTAAAGTTTTATTTCTAGTTAAGCGCGGTTCATCCTCAAGATTTTTAACTATTTCAAGATAATTTCTATACAATTGCAATAATTGCACATTTCTTATAAGTTCATAGTTAATTATGAGTATAAATAAAGAAAATCCAAAAATCGATTTTGTAAAAAATGAACATGAAATACTTGATTATTGGGCTAAAGAAAACACTTTCAAAAAATTAGTTTCTAAAAACCAAAAAGGTCCAAAATGGAGTTTCTTAGACGGTCCTATTACAGCCAATAATCCTATGGGAGTTCACCATGCTTGGGGTAGGACTCTAAAAGATTTATATCAACGTTATAAGTCAATGAATGGATTTCAGCAAAGATATCAAAATGGTTTTGATTGTCAGGGTTTATGGGTTGAAATTGAAGTTGAAAAAGAACTCGGAATCAAATCAAAAAAAGAAGTTGAAGAGCTTGGAATAGAAAAGTTTGTAAATCTTTGCAAAGAAAGAGTTGAGAAATTTTCTGAAATTCAAAAAAACCAATCTATTAGGTTGGGATATTGGATGGATTGGGAAAATTCATATTATACAATGTCTGAAGAAAATAATTATGCAATCTGGGCATTTCTAAAAAAATTATTTGAAGATGATAAGATTTATAGAGGAACTGATGTTGTTCCATGGTCAGGAAGGTCAGGGACTTCCTATTCTCAAATGGAGATTATTGAGGGAAGAAAATTAACAGTACATAAAGGTGTATTTGTAAAGTTTGCTATAAATGAAAGAAGCAATGAACACATTTTAATATGGACAACCACTCCTTGGACATTGTCGTCGAATATAGCAGTAGCAGTTAATAGAAAAATCAATTACGCAAAAGTCCAAATTCAAGATGGAACTATTTTTTATGTCGCTGAAACTAATCTAAAATATCAAAGATTAAATAAAGAATTTTCAGAGAAAAAAAATTGGGTTGAGGGTGTACCAAAATTGAAAACACTTGACCAAATTTTTAAAGAACGTGGTGGGTATGAAGTTCTTGAAGTCTTAAAGGGTGAAGATCTAGTTGGCCTAACTTATAAAGGACCTTTTGATCATTTAGAACCTCAAAATACTGTAGGCGGCTTTCCTATTCATGATACCAGTAATTTGAAAAAGCAGTCTGCTGTTGATTGTCATATCGTTATTGATGGAGGCAAGGATTCAGAAGGTAATGATATGGTTGTAGAAGGAGAAGGTACCGGATTTGTTCATATGGCAGGTGGATGTGGTGCCATTGATAATAAAATTTGTAAAAAAGAAGGCTTTGTAGAAATCTCACCCATTGATAATCAAGCAAATTTTATTGATGGATTTGATTTTATGTCTGGTTTAAATGTGACTGATCCTGATACAGCGCAAAAAATTATAGATGACTTAAAAGATAGAAATCTTCTTCTTTACGTAGAGGACTACCCACACATATATCCTCATTGTTGGAGATCGGGGGATGAGCTGGTCTTTAAACAAGTTGATGAATGGTACATTAACATGGATTGGAGAAAAAAAATAAAAGCGGTAGTAGATGATATCAATTGGATTCCAGAATGGGGAAAAGATCGTGAACATGATTGGCTTGATAATATGGGTGATTGGATGATTTCTAAGAAAAGATTTTGGGGTTTAGCTCTCCCTATCTGGACATTTGAAGATGGAAGTTTTCATGTTGTTGGTTCTAAAGAAGAATTAAAAGAGCTTGCAGTGGAAGGATGGGAAAAATTTGAAGGAAATTCTCCACATAGACCTTGGGTTGATTATGTAAAAATAAAACATCCTAAAACAGGATTAGTTGGCAAAAGAATAAAAGATGTAGGAAATCCTTGGCTCGACGCAGGAATTGTCCCTTTTTCTACCATGAAATATTTTGATGATAAAAGTTATTGGGAAGAGTGGTTCCCTGCTGATTTTATCACAGAGTGTTTTCCTGGACAATTTAGAAATTGGTTTTATTCTTTACTTGCGATGTCATCATTTTTAGAAGGAAAATCTCCATTCAAAACTTTACTTGGGCACGCTTTAGTAAAAGATGAATCAGGCGCAGAAATGCATAAATCTGCTGGAAATGCAATCTGGTTTGACGACGCAGCTGAAAAAATGGGCGTTGATGTAATGAGATGGATGTATTCCAAACAAAATGTTGAGAATAACCTTTTATTCGGGTACGATAAAGCTGACGAGGTAAGAAAAAAATTAATTAGTCTTTGGAATGTATATTCCTTCTTTTGTACCTATGCAAATCTTGACGATTTTAAACCTCATTCTCATGATATAAGTGACAAAGATTTATCATTACTCGATAGATGGATTATATCAAAATCTCATCAGCTTACCGCGGATGCTAAATTAAGCTATGAAAATTTTGAAGTAGATAAGTTGTTAAGAAATGTAGAATCATTTCTCGATGATTTATCCAATTGGTATATAAGAAGAAATCGTAGAAGATTTTGGAAGAGTGAAAATGATGCTGATAAATTTGTAGCGTACCAAACACTTTATGAGGTGTTACTAGACTTGATAAAGATTCTTTCTCCTATTATACCGTTTGTATCTGAAAGAATGTATCTCAATATCACAAAAGATGATGATAATGAAAATAATAACAGTATTCATCTTTCCTCTTTTCCGCAAAGCGATCATAGTAAAATTGATAATTCATTAATTGAAAAAGTTGATTCTTTAAAAAGAGTAATTGAGTCTGGAAGAGCTGTTAGAAAAAAAGCCAATATAAAGGTAAGACAGCCTTTAAATAGCTTGAAAGTTTATACGGCAAATAAACAAGTAAAATCATTCATTCAGAAGCAAGCAGATATTGTTATCGATGAACTAAACATTAAAGAAGTAGTCTTTTCGGATAATGTCGATGAATTTGGGAAGTTGTCCCTAAAGCCTAATTTTAAAAATTTAAAAATGAAGTTTGGCGATGAAATGAAGGAAGCTATGAAGTCAATTAGCACATTAAATGCTAAAACAGTTCTAGAGAATCTATTGCATGGCAATTCCTTTCCAGAAAATAGTTTTGAATTAAATAAAGATGATGTTTTGATTACACTGAAAGCAGAAAAAGGAAGTGAGTCTTTTTTAGCGAAGGATTTAATTGTTTGTTTAGATACAACCATAAGTGAGCAATTGAGACTTGAAGGAGTATTAAGAGATTTGATCAGACAAATTCAATTGATGAGAAAAGAAGCAGATTTTAATATTGATGATAGAATTATCATTTCAGGTACATTTAAAAATGAGTTAAAAGATGTTATTAGCGAGAATAAAGATTATTTCATGAACGAAGTGCTTTGTACGGATATAGTGGAAAATATGGAAAATTCTGACTATAATGCTTCTTTCATGCATAATAATGAAAAAATTGAAATATATATCAAGAAAGTAGAAAGAGGATAATGTGGCTAAAAAAGCATATACCAAATCAGAATTAAAAAAATTCGAAAAAAATATTTTAGAAAAAATCGGTGAGATTAACGAGAGTATTGAAGGAGTAAGATCTACTACTCAGCCCAATAATTCAGTATTTATTGAAGAAAGATCAGAGGATTTTAATGAAGGAACTGAAGCTCACGAGGTTGAAAAAAATTTTCTTTTAATGTCAAGAGAGTCAGATTATATAGTAAATCTAAATAAAGCACTTCAAAGAATTAAAGATGGTAATTATGGTATTTGTGAAGTCTATCAAAAAGATGCTGAAAAGTGTGAATGTCCTGATTCTCCATTAATTGCTAAGGAAAGATTAATGGAAGTTCCAAATGCAACAAAAGGTGTTTTTTGTAAAGAAAAGAAAAAATTAAACCTTCTATGATTAAATATTTGTCAGTGTTGATTATAGTTTTAGATCAGCTTACAAAATTTATAGTACATTCAACAATGAATCTATACGATTCAATCCAAGTCGTTCCTTATTTACTAAATTTTACTTATATCAGAAATGAAGGAATTGCTTTCGGAATTTATTTTGAAGGAGCTGAAACAATATTCATTGTTTTACCAATTTTGATTACAATTTATTTATTTTATTTACTAAAAAACGAAGAGTTTCAAGACAAGTTTTCTCAAATTGCTTTATTTCTTATCATAGCAGGAGCTGTTGGAAATATTATTGATAGAATTTTTAGAGGATATGTAGTTGATTTCATAGATTTTCACTTAAATGGTATGCATTGGTACGTATTTAATATAGCAGACTCGTCTGTTACAATAGGATTGATATTCTTATTGTATAGCTCTATAATTATAAATAAATAATATTATGAGAATATCCGTTTCATCATCTGATGAGTTAATTAGGTTAGATAATTTTTTATCTTCAAGATTAATTCAATTTTCTAGAAGTAAAATTCAAAAACTAATTTTGAATGGTAGTATTACTGTTAATAATAAAGCTGCAAAAAAAAATTTGAAACTTTCATATGGTGATACGATTGAAATTGATAAAAATTCACTTGAAATAAATGAAATATCCAAAACTCTAAAAAAATGGGATTACCCTCTTGAGGTAATTTATAAAGATAATAATTTTGCAATTATCAATAAGCCTTTAGGTGTTATTTCGCATCCAACTGCCAACAACAAAGAAAAAACATTAGTAAATATTATTTTAAATAAATTTGAAAAAGAATTAAGTGGTCATCCTGATCCACTTAGACCAGGTATTGTTCATAGGCTTGACAGAGATACAACTGGTGTGATGATTATTCCATTCAATGAATATGCTCATTGGAAAATTGCTGATCAATTCAAAAATAGGGAAGTTCAAAAAGAATATATTGCATTAACATGGGGTGAATGGATAAAGGATGAAGGAGAAATTGATAATATTTTAGCAAGAAGTAAAAGAAATCCGTTAAAATTTCAATCATCTCTTAAGGGAAAAAATGCAAAATCCAAATTTAAGCTTTTAAAAAATGGAAGATATTTTTCAGCTATTACATTTTATCCCAAAACAGGTAGGACGCATCAGATTAGAGTTCATTGCAGCGAAGAGGGGTTTCCAATAATTGGTGATGATTTATATGGAGGTGGAATTAGTAAGCTAAATGAATATTTGCCTGAAGTGCAAAAAAAGATGAAAAAAGTAATTACGCAAAATAATGGACATTATCTTCATGCTGCTAGAATATCTTTCACGCACCCAGAAACCAATGAGAAAATAACATTTGAAGCAAATCCGAATGAATATTTTAATAATCTATTAAATCTTATTGTAGCTAATGAAATTTAAAGAAGTAAAAAAAGAGTTTTTAGAATTCCTTGAGTTTGAGAAAGGATATTCTGCAAAAACTATAGAAGCATATCAAAGAGATATTTTAAAATTCGAAATTTATTTGACGGAATTTTCAATTGATTATAAAAAAATCAAGAAAGAAATAATTTTTGATTTTCATAGTGACCTAAGCCAATCAATTGGACCAAGGTCATTTTCAAGAACATTATCATCATTGAGAACATTTTATAGATTTTTATTTTATCAAGAATTTATTAGTGATTTAACATTAAATAGCGTTTTAACATATCCTTCACCAAAATTTAAGAAATCAATTCCTTCATTTCTTTCAGAGAAAAAAATTTATGAAGTATTAGATAAAATAGATCAAACTGATAAGATTGCAATTTACAAATTAAGAGACAAGGCTATTATCATGCTCTTCTTTACTTCTGGTATGAGGTTGGAAGAAATGACAAACCTAACTTTAAGAGATATAGACTTTAATGAAAAATCTATTAAGGTCTTAGGGAAAGGTGATAAAGAAAGATATGCTAACTTTGATGTTAAAACTGAAAAACTATTAATTGAATATTTGAAATTGATAAAAAAATATCCATTGTTAAAATCAAACTTAGATAATAATTTGTTCGTCGATAAAGAAGAAAAATCTTTATCAAGAAATAAAATTCAATATATAGTTATGAATAATTTAAAAGGTTTATCAGTTAGCTCATTTGGGCCACATACTTTGAGGCATTCATTTGCAACACATTTAATAAATAAAGGTGTTAGTATTAGCGCTATTCAGTCCCTTCTAGGGCATTCAAAGCTATCATCAACTCAAATATACACCCATGTAAGTCTTGATAAGCTTCAAAGTACTATAAGCAAGGCTCATCCCAGAGGAAAAAAATAAATGATTAAAAATTCTAACTTTAAAAGAAATTTACACGTTGATGACTTAATAAACGATGCTGTAAGTCAAAATGAGGGCGTGATTGGTTTAAACGGTTCTTTAATGGTAGATACTGGAGAGTTTTCTGGTAGAATACCAAATGACAAGTTTATTGTTAACGAAGAGTCTTCATCCGAGAATATATGGTGGGGGAAAGTAAATCAAAAAATTTCTGAAGAAAATTTTGATTATTTGCTAGATAAAGTTTTAAATACATATGAAAATCTTTCATCGAGCTATTATGTTTTTGATGGATTTGCAGGAGACGATGTTGATAATTCTCTTAATGTAAGAATGATAACTAAAAAAGCATGGCAATCTCTTTTTGTTAATAATATGTTTATAAGACCTACAGAAGAACAACTGCAAGATTTCGATCCTGATTTTACAATTATTAATGCATATGATGTTAAAGAGGAGAATTGGAAGAAATACGGACTGAATTCTGAAAATTTTATAGTTTTTAATATTAAAAGAAAAATTGCAATTATCGGTGGAACTGAATACGCAGGTGAAATGAAAAAAGGTATCTTTTCAATGATGCATTATTATTTACCGTTAAAAAATGTTTTGTCTATGCATTGTTCAGCAAACGTTTCAAAGTCTCAAGATCAATCAACTGTATTTTTTGGTTTATCAGGCACCGGAAAAACTACGCTAAGCACAAATGCTAATAGGCCACTGATTGGAGATGACGAACATGGTTGGTCTGATAATGGTATATTTAATTTTGAAGGTGGCTGTTATGCCAAGGCAATCAACTTGGATAAAGCCAAGGAGCCTGAAATTTATAATGCTATCCAGCATGGTACTTTGCTGGAAAACGTAGTTTACGATCTTGAAACAAAGAAGGTTGATTTTGATGACAATACAAAAAGTGATAACTCTCGAATTTGTTATCCAATAAATTTTGTTGAAAATTCTTTAGGATCTAAAAATCTTAAAAGCGCAGGACCTCATCCTGAATCGATAATTTTTTTAACCTGTGATGCATATGGTATTATGCCTCCTTTAGCAAGATTAGATAAAAAGCAGGCCATGTATCATTTTATAAGTGGCTATACTGCAAAGATGGCTGGAACAGAAACTGGAGTAAATGAGCCAGTTGCAGCATTTTCTCCATGCTATGGCGGTCCTTTTTTAACACTGCATCCACTTAAATATGCTGAGCTTTTAGAAAAAAAAATAAATGAATTTAATTCACAAGTCTATTTGGTTAATACTGGATGGTCTGGCTCTAGTTCAATAAGCGGTTCAAAGAGAATTGATTTAAAATTAACAAAACACATTATTGATTTAATTACTGAAAACAAATTAGATTTTTCTACAACTACAAAAGATAAATTTTTTAACCTTGAAATTCCACTTAATGTTAAAGGTCTAGATAATGATTTTCTAGTTCCTCACAAAAGCTGGTCCAATATAGAGGAGTATCAATCTATAGGTAATATGCTCACAAGACTTTTTAACTCAAATTTTGAAAAGTATGATATATCTGACAAAGAAATCCTTAGTGCTGGACCTAAATCTGAATTTAGTATATAGGATTTTAATCTATATTAATTGATTACTTTATTAACAGAGCGTAAATTAATTTTTTTAATATAAATAGGATAAAAAATGGCAACTTTAATACTTCAGAATACTCATCTTGCTATGGAAGAAGAGATAAAATCTTTAGAAAAACTTAAACGAGAAACTTCTGAAAAAATTGGTGAAGCAGCAGATCATGGTGATTTGAAAGAAAATGCAGAATATCACGCAGCTAGAGAGAAACAAAGCTTAATTGTATATAAGATTCAATTAATGCAGTCTTATGCACCTTTTAGAATTATTGAAGATAATCAAATAACCACAGACCAAGCAGGTTTTGGAAATAAAGTATCAATTCATGAAGAAGGTAAAGATAAGCCTGAGGATTACTATATTTTAGGACCTGTTGAAGAAGAGCTTGATTTATTTCCATTTATAGTAACGTATCATTCTCCCTTTGGCAGAGAAGTAGCAGGTAAAAAAGAAGGCGAATACTTTACACTTGATATAAAAGGTGTGGAAACAAAATTTACAGTTACTTCAATTGAAAAGATTTCCGCAACATAAAAATATTATATTCTAAAATATCTAAATCTCGTTAGGGGTAAATACATTTTTGCCCTCAAACAATTTTGTACCATTTACATAGCTATAATATTTCCGACATTCACAAGATTGATATTCTATATCAATGGGTTGAAATGTCCTTTTAGCTTCCGGCCAATATTTTTTTTGCAGTTGAATCATTTTTTCGCATGTTTCTTGATGGTTTGATAGTCCAAGATATTTTTGTAATCGATCAAGGTATGCTACTGCGCCAGTACCTGTAGGAACTTGACTATTAGGATGAATAATATCCTGTCTAAACCATGCTAAATCAATAACAGCCATAAAAATAGGAAAATCATTTTCCATTTTAAAAAGAGAATTAATAGAACTAGTAGCTTTAATTACATCGCCATTTGATTCAATAATAATTTTAGCTAGTTCGCATTTAATAATTCCAAACAATTTTACTGCTGAGTTTAGTCTTGAATATTTTAATCCTTTCCAATTTATTGGTTCAACAGGGTAGGCTGAATGATTGCACCAATTATTAAATGAATTAAGTTTTTTAAGTAGTTTTTTTGGTTGCATTAAAATATCTGAAGATATTTCATCTATAACCTCTTGTTTGTTGCACCAGCGAGCAAAAAAAAGCGCTTGAATAAGCATAGGTAAATCATCTTCTAAACCTTTCGCGAACGATATAATAGATTTGCTGCAGCGATCATCTTCACGAAATACATTTAAAAATCTACCTTTCTGTAAAATCTTATCACTAGTCCATGGATAGGGAGTTTTATCTTCTCTTAATAGCCTAATTTTTTCTCGTTCACGACAATAATCAAAAAAAGCTGTTACAGGATCATTTAGATGTAATCCATCTAAAGCGTTTGCATATGGATTATTTTCTCGCATTAATCATCAAATAAATTCCAACACTAATAAAAATTATATTTGACATCCATGCACCGAAGAAAGGTGATAGCACACCTCCATATGCAAGTGATTGTCCAAATTTTAAAAGTATAACATAAGCAAAAATTGTTGCTAAGCTTAATCCTCCACCAAAAGCTAGAGTGGTATTAGATCTATATACGGATAGTGGAATTCCGCAAAAAATTACTATAATAGATATAAAAGAGTATGCTATTTTATAATTTAAATCAACTTCCCATCTTAGTGTGTTTACCCCATTTTTTTCTAAAGAAATAATTTGATTTTTTAGTTCGTTATATGAAACCTCTTCTGATTTGCTTGCTGTTTGAATAATATCATCTGGTTTAAATTTTAAAGCCAATAAAGAGTCATTTTTTGAAATTATTACATTTTTTTCTAATCCATTTTCTTCAAATTCCCTTATTGAATAATCTTTAAGATTCCACTTAGAAATAGTTTCATTCCAAATAGCCTTTTTAGAATCAATTCTTCTCAAAAGTTTTCCATTATCAATTTCTATAAAGCTCAAATTGACAGCTACATTATTATTGCTATTAAATTTCTCTACTGCTGCTAAATCTTTCTCATTTATTTGAAAGTAAACATTTTCAAAAACGCTTTTATCTCTACTCTTGTTTTTATTTTTTGACATATAAGTGTTCTTGATTTCATTTTTTTTCTTATTATTTTCTATTACGACGCTATTATCAAAATAGAAAGATCCTATACTTAATATTAAACCTAAAAGCAAAACTGGAAAAGATAGTCTGTATAGACTTAAGCCAGAAGATTTAAAAACTAACCATTCTTTTCTCTGAATCATCATACCATATGTAAAAACAGATGATACCAAACACGAAACAGGAATTGTAACACTTATCATGGAGGGTAAAGAAGCTTTATAATAGCTAATAAGAATATTTATTGTAACCTGATTATCGATAAAACGATTTAAATTTTCAAAAATATCAACAATCAAAGATATAAGAGTAAAAAATAATGATACAATTAAAAAAGTGGTTGAAAATTCTCTCAGAATATAATAGTCAATTTTTTTCATTATATTGTAACTTACTTAATCATGGATATAATTAATAATTTTTTTGCACAGTTATCTAATTTCCTTTGGGGAAACTTTGGTGTTGCCAATCTTGTAATTGGCGGAGGAGTCTTTTTCTTAGCTTATTCTAGACTAGCTCCTTTTAGGTATTTTAAGCATGCTTTTGAAATATTATTAGGAAAGCACGATGATCCGGACGATGAAGGGCAAATCTCTCATTTTCAAGCATTATCAACCGCATTATCTAGTACAGTAGGAATTGGAAATATTGCAGGTGTAGCTGTTGCTATTTCTCTTGGAGGTCCAGGCGCGTTGTTTTGGATGTGGATTAGCGCTATAGTTGGAATGGCTACAAAATTTTTTACATGCTCATTAGGTATTATGTACAGAGGTTATGATTCTGAAAATGTTCTCCAAGGAGGCCCAATGTATGTCATTGAATATGGCATGGGGAAAAAATTTAAATTCCTTTCTTATTGGTTTAGTATTGCTGGTCTTGTTGGTTGTCTATCATTACTTCAAGCGAATCAGTTAACTCAAATTATGTCTGACTATCTATCAACCAATACAAGCTTAGTGCAATCTTTTAATCTTAACTTATCAATAGGGATAGTAATTGCACTGCTTGTATCTATGGTAATCTTTGGTGGATTGAGTAGAATTGCAGAAGTTGCATCTAGAATTGTTCCCTTTATGGTAGTTATTTATTTAATGGCAGGATTGTATATAGTTATAGTAAATATATCTCAAGTTCCTTCAATTATTTCAAATATTATTTCTAGCGCATTTAATGGAAGTTCCGTAGCAGGCGGTTTTGCTGGAACTGCAATAGTAATTAGTCAAGGTTTTAGAAGGGCAGCATTTTCCAATGAAGCTGGAATGGGAACTGAGGTAATGGCAATTGGGGCTTCAAAAAATAATCAACCGATTAAATCTGGATTAGTGGCAATGATTGGACCACTTATAGATACTTTAATAGTTTGTACCATTACTGGAATTGTTATTTTGCTATCTACTGATTGGATTGAGGGTACCGCTACAGGAGTATCATTGACACAAAAATCTTTCTCAAATCATTTAGGAGTATTAGGTGATTATGTACTTATTTTCTCAGTAGCAACATTTACATTATCTACTATGTTTGGATATTCATATTATGGATGTAAGTGCGCATCGTACTTGTTTGGAGCTAGCTCCAAATTTTATTATAGAATTTTCTATGTTTTAACTTTAATTCTCGGCTCTATTCTTTCACTAGACTTGGCAGTTAATATCGTTGATGCAATGTTTGCTTTAATGGCTTTCCCAACAATGATATCAGCATTATATTTAGCACCTAGAATTAAAGAAGAATCAGCAAAATATTTTGCAACAATAAAGGGCTAAAAATGAAAACAATTTATATATTTGATATGGATGGAACCTTAACACCATCTCGAAGAGAAATGACCCCAGATTTTGAAGAATTTTATAGTAAATGGGCTAAACATCACACTTTTTTTCTTGTTAGTGGAAGTAATTTAGAAAAAATCAAAGAGCAAGTTCCTCAATATATTCTTGATATGTCCGAAGGTGTTTTCACTTGTGGCGGAAATCAGTTGTGGTTGGATGGAAAACTCTCTTATAACCACGAATTTAAACCGGAAGAAGATTTAATAAATTTTTTAAAAGAAAAGCTTAGCAATAGTCCTTATCCTGTTAGAGCAGGAAATCATATTGAAGATAGAGGCTCAATGTTAAACTTTAGTATCGTTGGAAGAGATTGCTCACTTGAGGAAAGATTAGAATATTTTGAATATGATGTTCAATCAAACGAAAGATCAATTATTTCAGATGAAATAATTAATAAATGGAGCAATCTTGATGCAGTTATTGGTGGCCAAATTTCAATTGATATAACTCCTAAAGGAATGAATAAATCACAAGTATTGTCAGAGGTAAAAAAGTTTTATTCTGATGCTAGATATATTTTTATCGGTGACAGAACCATGGAAGGTGGAAATGACTATCCTCTGGCAAACATTATGAAAGAGAAGGAAAATTGTGCTGTGTTTCAAGCGGGTGCTCCATCAGCTGAGGATGGATATAAGGACACTCAAATTATTCTAGAAAAATTAGATAGAGATGAAGAAGTTTGAAAATTATAAATCTGTTTTTTTAGAAGAATTTACAAAAATTCAAGATATTGAAGGACCAAGCTATCTCTATGATCCAATAAAATATTTTGTCAATTCACCCGGAAAAAGATTAAGACCAATTATAGTACTGTTTTTAGGTGATCTTTTTAATAATAATGTCAAAGACTCAAAGAATGGTGCTTTAGGGGTAGAATTATTACATAGCTTTACATTGGTTCATGATGATATTATGGATGAAGATGATTTAAGGCATAATATTACAACAATTCACAAGAAGTGGGACAATGCTCATGCAGTTTTATCTGGAGATGGTTTAGGTGCTCTAGGTCCTTTATATATTGGAAAAATTCAAAAAAATACTTTAAAAATTTTGATTAGATATAACGAGGTTATACTTGAAATATGTGAGGGTCAAGCATATGACATGGAGTTTGAAGATAAATATGATGTTACTTTGAAAGATTATCTTGAAATGAGCCAAAAGAAAACTGGATCTTTGTTTGAATTATGCTTCGAAATACCTTCGCTTATAAGTGAGAAGTATAGCAAATATGTTGACGAATTAAAAAGTCTTGGTAGAAACTTAGGCGTAATTTTTCAAATTCAAGATGATATTTTAGAGCTGGTATTAGATGATGTTCAAATGGGAAAAGGAACACTTTCAGATGTAAATAGACATAAAAAAACAATTTTAAATTGTATAGCGCATGAACAAGATTCAAAAACATGGCAATTATTTAGAAAATCAATTTCCAATCTAGATAACAACAAAAAAAAGAGTGCAATATTAGAATTTTTTGAGAAAAATAATATTAAATCTCAAGCTATGGATATTTTGAATAAACATCTTTCAAAATGTGATAAGATTGTATTAAATCTTCCAAAAGAAATTCAAGAAGGATTGAAAGAGTTAATTAATTATATTGTAAAGAGAAAAAAATGAAAAAGCATATAGAAAACTTTTACAAACATATTCAAGATTCTTGTAGAGATTTTGATAAAAAGAATTTTGACCTAGAAGAAATAAATAAAATTGTAATTGCCGGTATGGGCGGTTCTGCAATAGCAGGGTTAATTTTAAAAGATTTATTTCCTGAATTAGAGATAACAGTAGAAAGAAATTATTTTCCAAATACTCCAATTGATGAATCAACCCTTTTGATTATGTGTTCTTATTCAGGAAATACGGAAGAGACGTTATCTTACTATGATTACGCTTCAAGGTTAACAGATCATACTATAGTCTTAACTACTGGTGGCAAACTGTTAAAAAAGGCAAAATCTGATAAAATAAAATTTCAATTATTACCTAAAGGTTATCCGCCAAGATCGGCTTTAGGATTTTCTTTAGCAATTCTTATTTCAATTTTTGACAAAGAAAGAATTGAAAATATTGATTTTGATTGTCTTAAAAAATTTGCAGAAGAATCTTCTTCAAAAAAATCTGAAGTGTATGCACAGGCTAAAAAAATACATAAAACAATTCCTATTATTGTTACAGAAGAAGATCTATCATCTGTTGGATTTCGATTAAAATGTCAATTAAATGAAAATAGTAAAATGCTTTCTTATAATGTCACTATTCCAGAAATGAATCATAATGAAATAATAGGATGGGAAAATGCAAAAATTGATAAAAAACTTTTTTCTATGCTTTGGATACACATAGGATGGCCAAAAAATTTAGATAGAATGAAAATAACTAATGAAATCTTATCGGATAAAGTTTCTTATGCGGCTCATTTAACAGTTCCTGATAATGTGCCAAAAAATCTTACATCTCTTTTTTTCTTAATAAACTATGTAGACTGGTTGAGCTATTGGTGTGGAATATTAAATAATGTTGATATTGATGCAGTAAAGTCTATTGATTTGCTTAAGAAGAAAATCTCTTAAGAATTATTACTGAGTTGTGACCTCCAAATCCAAATGAATTGCTCATAGCAATTTCAACGTTCCTATCAATAGCAAAATTTGGAGTATAGTTCAAATTACATTCAGGGTCAGGAGTCTTATAATTGACTGTAGGAGGGACTTTATTGTAATTGATAGCATTAATACAAGCTATTGCTTCAATAGCGCCAGCAGCGCCTAGTAAATGTCCTGTCATAGATTTTGTTGAGCTAATAGAAACATCTTTAGCATGATTGCCCAAAACATTTTTAATTGCTTGGGTTTCAAGCATGTCGTTGAAATAGGTGGATGTACCATGCGCATTAATATAATCAATATCTTCAACCTGTATGTCTGCTTCATTAATAGCCATTTCTATGGCACTAATAGCTCCAACACTATCATTATGAGGCTGCGTTATATGATAAGCGTCATTGGTAATACCATAACCAATAATTTCTCCTAAAATTTCAGCTCCTCTATTAAGCGCTGATTCTAAATTTTCCAGAAAAAGCATTCCAGCACCTTCTGATAAAATAAATCCATCTCTTTCTTTATCGAATGGTTTTGAAGCTTCGGAAGGATTATCATTATTTTTAGATAAAGCTTTCATATTAGCAAATCCAGATAAGGTTAAAGGAGTGATGCTTCCTTCAGCTCCTCCGCAAATCATAGCGCTTATGTGTCCATTTGAAATTAGTCTATATGCCATTCCTATTGCATCTGTTGCAGAAGAGCATGCAGTTGACATAGAAAAGTTTAAACCAGTAAGATTATTTTTGATTGCAATTTGACCACCTGCAATATTTGGAATCATTTTTGGAACATAAAAAGGAGAAACTCCTCGTTGACCTTTGTTGATATATTTACTGTGTTCTTCCTCAAATGTATGCATTCCACCAACTCCAGTACCAACAATAACTCCAGCATCAGATGATAAATAGTTTGATTTTTCTATAGCTTGTTTAGCTGCAATCAAACCAAACATGGTAAAACGATCTAACCTTTTAACATCTTTGCTATCAAAAAAGTCATTTGGGTCAAAATCTTTTACCTCTCCAGCAATTTTAACTGAAAAATTCTCTGTATCAAATTGTTGGATATAGTCTACACCAGACTGACCATTTATAAGATTTTTCCAAAAAGATTTTGAATTAAAGCCAAGCGGAGAGATAGATCCGTCTCCAGTAATAACTACTCTATTTTTCAAAATTATTTTGTGTGATTGTTGATATATTCTAGAGCAGCACCAACAGAAGTAATTTTTTCTGCATCTTCATCAGGAATTTCTAAATCAAATTCTTCTTCAAATTCCATAATGAGCTCAACAGTATCTAAAGAATCCGCTCCAAGATCATCAAGAAAACTTGCTTCTGGGACTACTCTGGATTCTTCTACACTTAGTTTATCTACTATAATATTTGTTACTTTTTCATTTAATGACATAATCAATATCTCCTAATTAATTTAATGACATTCCGCCGTCAATATAAAATGTTTGCCCTGTAATATAACTGGCTTCATCGGAACATAAAAATAAAATCATTTGTCCAATATCTTTTGGTTTTCCTAATCTTTTTAAAGGTATTCTATCTAAATACCCTTTTTTAACAGTATCTGAAAGGTGAGAAGTCATATCTGTTTCAATTAGACCTGGAGCTATACAATTAACTGTAATATTTCTTCTTCCAACTTCTTTTGCTAAAGATTTTGTCAAGGCTAAAAGGCCACCTTTCGATGCAGCATAATTTCCTTGTCCTTTATTACCGTCGGTTCCAGAAATCGATGAAATGTTGATTATTCTACCACATTTATTTTTAACCATATCTTTTAAGACCGTTTTTGTTAAATGAAATGGTCCATTTAAATTAACATCCATTACTTTTGACCATTCTTCATTCTTCATTCTTAATAATATATTATCCATATGAATACCTGCGTTGTTAACAAGTACATCAGCATATCCAAAAGTATCAGACACAAAATCATATAATTTTTCAATAGATTGTTGATCAGAAATATCGCAACAAAAAGGATGTATGTTTTTTTTATCTCTGATTGAATCTAATGACTGTTCGCTAGTTGCAACCGCAATTACATTAAAATTATTTGCAGCAAGGATTTCAGAAATTTCTTTTCCAATTCCTCTAGAACCTCCGGTTACAATAGCTGTTTTAGTTGTAAAGTTTAGCATATATCTTTTTTATAGGTCGCTATAACAATTATAATTTGTAATTATTAATGAATCATCAATTTTTTTAATAATATTTCCTAAAACTTTTTTTGGCCCAATTTCTATAAAGTTTAAACTTTTTTCTTTTAAAGTATTAACGCTTTTTAGCCATAGAACTGGATTGTCGATTTGCTGAATAAGAGCATTCTTAATTTCATCTTCATTTAATCTAGCAATTCCATCATAGTTTGAAACAATTGGGCAAACAGGTTTATTAAAAGTAGAGGTATTGATAGCATTAAAAAGAGCTGGTTTAGCTTCTGACATTAGCTTTGAATGAAATGCTCCACTTACTTTTAATGGAATAACTTTTGAGCCAAGTTCTTTTAACATTTGCGTAGCTAGAAAAATAGAATTATCACTTCCTGATATTACAATTTGTGATTCAGAATTAATATTTGCTATCTGACAATCTGTTTTTTCACATACCTTTTCAATTAGAGTGTGAGATGAACCAATAACAGCACTCATTTTTCCTACGATTTGTTTTTCGCATTCAGCCATAGCCTTCGCTCTTACAGATACAATTTTTAATCCAGTTTCAAAGTCGTAGGATTTATTGGCATAAAGAGCAGAAAATTCACCAAGACTGTGTCCTGCAACGATAGAAGGATTAAGTTTATCGTTCAGAATATCAAAAATTATAGTAGAATGAATGAAAATAGCTACTTGAGCATATTGAGTTTTTCTTAATTTCTCTTCATCAGAAGAGAACATAATATCTGAAATACTGTAGCCTAATATTTTATTAGAAAGTTCTATTCTTTCCTTGGCTAAGTTAGAATTTTGGTAAAGATTTGCACTCATTCCAGGTCGGTGAGATCCCTGCCCTGAGAAAATGAAACAATTCTTCATTAGTTTTGATCTACTGGTTTTCCTTTATAGTAAAGAATACCATCATGATAGTATGCATGATGAGGAAGATGCTCAACGCCCGTATTCTTGCACTTTACTGTGTGTACAAGGGAAGACTTGTAATGAGTTCTTCTTTTCTTTGATCTTGTTTTTGACTGTCTTCTTTTTGGTAACATATTTTTCCTTAACTAGCAGGCAATATAATCAAATTAATCTTTCTTGTGAAATATTTTTTATAATTCATTTTTATCTATCCAGCATTCATAACCAAGAGTGTTACTGATATTTTCAGCTATTGTTTTTGCATCCTCTCTTTTAGAAAAGTTGCCATATCTTACTCTATATTTAAATTCTGAGCTAGCATCATTTTTTTGAATAAATGCATCAATATCATTTTCATTAAGCTGTTTTAAAACCTCCATTGCTTCAGCAAACGATTTTTTTACAGCTATTTGAATAGTAAAATAAAATTCAATATCATCTACTAATGAAACTTGTTCAAGAGATTTTGTGTTTGAATCATTAATTGTATAGCTTAGCCAGTTGTTCGATGCGTTCTGCGAAAAAAGAGGAAATAGCATCATTAATAAGATAAAAATTCTATTCATTTTAATCATTTGTTTTAAAAAAGAAATTGATTTCTTTTACAGCATTTTCATCACTGTCAGAACCATGAGTTGCATTCATAGAAATGTCAGTACCATATTTAGCTCTTATAGTTCCAGGTTCTGCTTTTGTTGAATCAGTTGCTCCCATTAAATTTCTCCATTCTGAAACTGCATTATCTTTTTCAAGTTTCATGATATGTGATTTGAAAGAAGTCATAAATTCTACTAACTCTCCAAAGAAAGGTTTGTCTTTATGAATATCATAAAATCCTTGAGCTTGTTGTTCTGACATATGAATTGTCTTTTCTTCAACAATTTTAAAGCCATTATCCATTATGTCTTTTCTAATATCTTCTTTTGAGCCTTTTTGCATCGCATCAGGTTTAATTATAGCAAGTGTATTTTTCATTATTCCCCTACAAGTTTTATCATTGTTTCTCCGATTTCAGATACTGTTTTAGCAACTGAAATCCCACATTCTTTTAAAATTTCTATTTTGGCTTCAGCTGTTTCAGAGCCTTCAGATATAATTGCACCTGCATGACCCATTCGTTTTCCTTTTGGAGCAGTTTGTCCAGCAATGAAAGAAACCACTGGTTTATCAAAATTTTCTTTGATCCATCTAGCAGCTTCATTTTCCATATTTCCACCTATTTCTCCAATCATAACTACGCCCTTAGTATTTTCATCTTGCGCAAAATGCTTAAGGATATCAATCATACTTGAACCAATTATTGGATCTCCTCCAATTCCAATAGCAGTTGTCATTCCTAGGCCAACATTCACAATTTGATCAATTGCTTCATACGTCAATGTTCCTGATCTAGATAAAATTCCAATAGATCCTTTTTTGCAAATAAACCCTGGAGTAATTCCAATTTTAGATTCTTCAGCGGTTATTAGTCCTGGACAGTTAGGCCCAATCAAAATACTGTCAGATTTATCCAAAGCATTTTGGACTTTTTTCATATCGTTAATTGGTATACCTTCTGAAATACATACAATCAATTTAATTTTTTCTTCTATTGCTTCAAGAATTGCATTTGCTGCAAATCTAGGAGGAACAAAAATTGCACTTGCATCAATTTCAAATTTTTCTTTTGCTTCTGCAATGCTATTAAAAACAGGAATATTGTTATCTGTTACAGTTTCACCGCCTTTTCCTGGGGTTACTCCACAAATAATATTTGATCCATAATCCAGCATTTGAATAGAATGAAACAAGCCTTCAGATCCAGTAATACCTTGTACTAAGATTTTTGTTTCTTTATTTAATAGTATTGACATCTATAAAACCATCCCAACAGCTTTTTTAGCAGCATCATCTATTGTTTCAGCGCTAACAAGATCGATATCAGATTTATCCAATATCTCCTTAGCCAATTTTGCATTTGTACCTTGAAGTCTAACAACTACACCTACATTTAAATTAAGTTCTTTAACAGCTTGAATTACACCATTTGCAACTCTGTCACAACGTACAATTCCACCAAAAATATTAATTAATATTGATTTTACATTTGGATCTGATAAAATTATTTTAAATCCATTTTTAATAGTGTCAACGTTAGCTGCGCCTCCAACATCAAGGAAATTGGCAGGTTCACCGCCATGATGTTTAACAATGTCCATAGTAGCCATAGCCAATCCAGCGCCGTTCACCATACATCCAACATTGCCATCTAGCTTAATATAGTTTAATCCATATTCTGAAGCTTTCAGTTCAAGAGGATCTTCTTCTGATTTATCATGGTAGGATGCAATTATTTCTTGTCTAAAAAGAGCATTTGAGTCAATATCGACTTTTGCATCTAATGCAATTATTTTATTATCTTCTGTTAGAACAAGCGGATTAATTTCTAAAAGATTGCAGTCTGATTTAGAGTAGCATTCGTAAATATTTGAAAATATTTCAAATGCATCATCATAGGAAGAAAGATCTAAGGCATTTATTATTATATTTATTGCATCTGCAAGGGGATAAGTATCTTCTTTAACCCATGCTTTTATAATTTTTTCGGGGCTTTTTTCTGCAACTTCCTCAATATCAACTCCACCTTCAGTTGAAACAATGAAAACATCTGCATTTTTTGCTCTATCATACATTAATGCAAAATAAAACTCTTTTTTGATATCAAGAGCCTCCGTTATTAAAATTTGATTTACAAGCTTTCCTTTTTTTCCAGTTTGATGTGTTACTAGGTTCATTCCTAAAATTTCATTAGCAGCTTCACTAGCTTTTTCTGAAGTAGAACAAAATTTAACTCCACCACCTTTTCCTCTACCTCCAGCATGAATTTGTGCTTTTACTACTACTGCATTAGAATCAAAATCAGATTGAACATTTCTGATTATATGTTCTATATGGTTTGCATCACTTACAATATATCCTCTTTGAATGGGTACATTGTAATTTGCTAATATTTCTTTTGCTTGAAATTCGTGTATTTTCATTTACTCTTCATCCATGTAAGGATATTTATAGCTTTGCGGAGGTTCAAATGTTTCTTTGATAGTTCTTGGCGAAGTCCATCTTAATAAATTAAGCATTGAACCGCCTTTGTCATTTGTTCCTGAGGCACGACTACCGCCAAAAGGTTGTTGGCCAACAACTGCACCTGTAGGCTTATCATTAACATAGAAATTTCCAGCTGCAAATCTTAATTTTGATCTAACTTCATTTACTATGTCTCTATTTTCTGAAAAAACACATCCTGTTAAAGCATACGGTGATGTATTATCGATTAATTCTAAGGTTTCATTCCATTTTTCATTTTCATATACATAGATTGTTAGAACTGGACCAAAAATTTCCTCTTCAAGTGTTTTGAAGTGAGGGTCTTTAGCAAGAATGATGGTTGGTTCAACAAAATAACCATTTGATTTATCATATCCGCCACCACATAAAACTTCACAATCATCACTCTGATGAGCGAAATCAAGGTAGGATGATATTCTATCAAATGCTGGTTCATCAATAACAGCATTTACAAAGTTTTTGAAATCTTCAGGAGGACCTACAGCAATTGTTGAAACTTCATTTAAAAGTTTTTCTTTAATTTCTGACCATTTTGATTGAGGTAAATAAGCTCTAGACATCGCAGAGCACTTTTGTCCTTGATATTCAAATGCTCCTCTAACCATAGCTGTAACTAAGCCCTGAATATTTGCTGATTCATGTGCAATGCAAAAATCTTTACCACCTGTTTCACCTACAACTTTAGGATAGCTTCTATAAGTATCTAAGTTGTCAGATACTTTTTTCCAAAGATGTTTAAAAGTTTTAGTTGAGCCCGTAAAGTGAACACCTGCTAAATCTCTATGACTTAATACTTGATCTCCAATTTTAGGACCATCACCGGGTATAAAATTAATAACACCATCAGGAAGGCCTGCTTCTCTATAAAGCTCCATTATGATATATGAAGAATAAACTGCGCTAGGAGCAGGTTTCCAAAGGACTGTATTTCCAACTATTGCTGGTGAAATTGCTAAATTTCCTCCAATGCTAAAAAAGTTAAATGGAGCAATTGCAAAAACAAATCCCTCTAAAGGTCTAAACTCTAATTCATTTTTCATGCCATCTGGAGATATAGGAGTAAAAGATTCCTGCATTTTGTATGAGAATTCAATATTAAAATTTAGAAAGTCAACTAATTCACACGATGCATCAACTTCAGCTTGAAAGACACTTTTTCCAATATCAAGCATTGCAGCAGCATTAATTTTATATCTGTATTTACCAGCAACTAAATCAGCAACTTTTTTAAATATTTGTGCTCTATATTCTAAAGGACTATTTGACCAGGATTTCCATGCTTCTAAGGATGAATCTATAGCCATTTGAATTTCTTTTGGACCAGCTTCGTGATAATGACCTAGAATATGACCATGATTATGAGGTTTTGTGCATGGTTTGGTATTGCCGGTTCTAATCTCTTTACCGTGAATAATAATTGGAATATCTTTTTGTCTGCTTGACTGTCTTTCAATTTCTTTGATAAGTAATTCTCTATGTTTTGATCCTGGCTCAAAATCTATGATTGGTTCGTTGATTGCTTTAAAATTTTTATCCATTATATTTCCTTTATTTTTTAGTGCCTTATATTATATAAAAAATCCTTCATTTCAGAATAATTCTTTACTAAAACAAATTTTTTTCTTAAAAATGAAGCTCCTTTAAATCCTTTAAAATACCATGCAAAATGTTTTTTCATATTGTTTGAACCCACAACTTCTCCATGAATCTCAACTAGCAACTCTAAATGTTTCTGACATATTTGAAGTCTTTCTTCAAGGCTTATCTCATTAAAGTCTTCATTATTAATATATTTTTTAATTTGTGTAAAAAACCATGGATTGCCCAAAGCAGCTCTTCCTATCATAATACCATCACAATTAGTTTGAGTAAACATTTTATTTATGTCATCAATGTTTTTAATATCTCCGTTACCAATAACTGGTATATTTACGCTATCTTTTAATTCTTTTATTAAATCCCAGTTTGCATGTCCTTTATACATTTGAACAGTTGTTCTTGGGTGTAGAGTTATAGCTTTTATTCCAATTTTTTCTAAATTTATACCCGCTTTAGTGCTTACAATATTTTCTGAATTCCATCCAGCGCGCATTTTAACAGTAACTGGAATGTCAACAGCTTTGACAACTGCTTCAGTAATATCTTCCATAAGACAAAGATCTTTTAACGCAGCAGATCCTGCCCCTTTTTTTGTGACTTTGGGTACTGGGCAACCGTAATTTATATCTATTAGGTCTGGCTTAAATTTTTTATAAACAAGTCTGGCAGCATTTTCCATCACTTCAGGCGTATCTCCAAAAATTTGTATTCCAATAGGTCTTTCAAATTCAGAAAATTTAATCATATTTAACGTTTTTTCATTTTTCCTGATAATTCCGTGTGCAGATACAAATTCTGAATAAACAACTCCAGCTCCAAATTCTTTTGCAATAACTCTAAATGCATAATCTGTTACTCCTGCCATTGGAGCTAAAAAGAATGGAAAGTCTAATTTTAAGTTCCCAATTTTGATTTTTTTATTTATGTCAAACATATACTTTTTATTTGTTCGTTTCGATTATTGGTTTAAATTTCCCCAGTTCAATTTGAACTTAAACATAAAAGGTTAAAATATGTCAAGAGTTTGTGAAGTAACAGGTAAAAAAGTAATGTATGGCAACAATGTTAGTCATGCACATAATAAAACTAGAAGAAGATTTGATATAAATCTTCAAAAAAAAACTTTCTGGGTAGAAAGTTTAAATAAAAAAGTTACGCTCAAAGTTTCTGCTAAGGGTTTAAAGATTATTGATAAAAAAGGAATTGATTCAGTAATTAAAGATCTTATTGCAGAAGGTAGAAAATTTTAATCATTTAGTTTTTTCTTTAGTTCGTCAATAATTATTTTATGACTGATTTTACCTTTGGTCTTTCTATTTATCTGACCAATAAAAAATCCCATTAACTTTTCTTCTCCATTTTTAAATCTTGATACCTCATCGCTGCATTCAGATAAAATTTCACTGACAATTGAACCAATATCTAAGTTTGATGTATCAAAATTTTCACTATTTAATATTTCATCTATATCTGTACCATTTTCAAAAATCTTTCTTAAAATTTCTTTTCCGGAGTTTTGTGTGATCTTTTCCTCGTCAACGAGTTTGATAATTTTAAAAAGACTTTCTGATGGAATTTTTTTGGAGGTGAATTCAAGATTCTTTTCATTAAACAGTCTAAAAAGTTCAGTAGAGATCCATGCACTTGCTTTTTTTGCACTTATACCTGAATCAACTATACTCTCAAAATATTTTGCTATCTTTTTTGTAGTTGAAAGAATAGAGGCTTCATTTAGAGTTAATTTATATTCATCAATCCATTTATTTTCATAGTCATATGGAAGTATTGTTGATTCAGACATTATGTTATCAATGATAGAATCATCTAAGTCAACAGGAGGAAGATCGGGATCGTTAAAATATCTATAGTCATCTGCATTTTCTTTTAAGCGCATTATTTCTGCAGTATTTTTATCATTATTCCAAGTTAGAGTTGCTTGCTCAACTTTATTGCCATTATTTAATAAATTATTTTGCCTAATAATTTCTGATTCAATTGCTTTTTGAACATTTCTAAAAGAGTTAATATTTTTTATTTCAGTTTTGACTCCAAATTTTCCACTCCCTTTTTTAGATAAAGATATATTTGCATCACATCTTAATTTGCCTTTTTCCATCTCCGCATTAGAAATATTAATGAAATTGACAATTTGTTTTACTCTTTGCATAAAAATCTTTGCTTGTTCGGGGTGAATTAAAACCGGTTCAGTGACAATTTCTATTAAAGCTGCACCGCTTCTATTATAATCCAAATTGCTAGTATTATTTTTTGTGTCATGAAAAGACTTTCCCGCATCTTCTTCAAGGTGCGCTCGAGTTAGCTCTATATTATATTTTTTTCCATTCCACCAAATTGGAACAAATCCACCAGTAATAATTGGTTGATTAAATTGAGAGATTTGATAGCCCTTAGGTAAATCCGGATAAAAATAATGTTTTCTTGCAAAAGTGAATTTTTTACTAATTTTTCCTTTAACCGCTTTACCAAACTTAATCGCAGATTCAATTGCAGATTGATTGATGTTAGGAAGCGCTCCAGGTAATCCAATTGAAGTTGGACAGGTTAAAGTATTAGGAGTCTGATCATAATCATAAGAGCATTCGCTAAAAATTTTTGATTTAGTCTCAAGTTGAACATGGATTTCTAGTCCAATTATAAAATCCCAATTTTTATTTATTTCATTAATATTCAATGTGATTTTTTAGCAATTAAGTTTAATGCTGACCCAGCCTTAAACCACCCAACTTGGTTTTTTGAGAAAGTATGAATGGTTTCAATAACAAATGATGATCCATCAGGTTTATTCAAGCTTAGTTTTAAATTTGTTTCGCTATCAAATTCTGTAAGGTTTAAAGTAGAAATTGTATCATTTGCTTCTATTTTTTCATAATCATTTTTATTCTTAAAAATAACTGGAATAATACCTTGCTTTTTTAAATTTGTTTGAGCGATTCTTGCAAAACTTTTAGCTAAAACAATTTTACAACCCATAAATCTAGGTTCCATTGCTGCATGCTCTCTGCTAGAGCCTTCTCCATAATTTTCATCAGCTACTGCAACCCAGTTTATTTTATTTTCTTTATAGGTTTTTGATACTTCATAAATATTTTCAGTATTTCCTGAAATTAGATTAATTGCCTCTCCATTAGATTCAGTGAATGCATTAAGAGCACCTGAATACATATTTTGCGAAATATTTTCTAGGTGACCCCTATATTTGAGCCATGGACCGGCTGGAGAAACATGATCTGTTGTACATTTTCCTTTTGCTTTAAGTAAGATTTTCAATTCTTCCATTTCATTTTTATCCCAAGCGGAGAAAGGTTCAAGAACTTGAAGTCTGTCACTTTCAGGGTTGATAACAATTTGAGTATCTGGTCTTAGTTCAGCTTTTAAAAAATCATCGCTACCGATATCTTCAAATCCCATATCAGGTAACTCAGATCCACTTGGAGAGGAGAAGCTAAAACTGCTCCCATCATTTAATGAAATTTTATCTGTTGTTGGATTGAAGCTTAATTTTCCAGCAATTGCTAAAGCAGTGACAATTTCTGGACTAGCAACAAATGATTCAGTTGCAGCATTTCCGTCATTTCTTTTTGCAAAATTTCTATTAAAAGAGGTAATAATTGTATTTTTTTCTCCTTTGTCTATATCAGATCTTTTCCATTGACCAATACAAGGACCGCAAGCATTTGCTAAAACTTTTCCACCAAGCTCCTCAAAGATTTTAGTATATCCATCTCTTTCCATTGTTGCTTTAATTTGATTTGAACCTGGGGTTATGTAGAATTCTGATTTTGCTTTTAATCCTACACTGAGAGCTTGTTTAGCTACGTGAGCTGCTTTTTCAATATCTTCGTAGGATGAATTAGTGCAGCTACCTATTAACCCAACCTTAAGATTATCATCATAATTGTTATCATCAATAGCTGAAGGAATTTCAGAAATTTTTCTTGAAAGATCTGGGCTGTATGGGCCAACAATATGTGGTTCTAATTCAGATAAATTAATTTCTATTACTTCATCATAATATTTTTCTGGATTAGAATGAACGTCATCATCTGCTTTTAAATGTTCTTTAATGTTTTCTGCTAGATCTGCAATATCTTTTCTATCAGTAGCTGATAAATATTCATACATTTTTCTATCATAAGGGAATAAAGATGTTGTTGCGCCTACTTCAGCTCCCATATTAGTGATAGTCGCTTTTCCTGTGCAACTAATGCTTTCAGTTCCTTTTCCAAAATATTCAATTATTTTTCCTGTACCACCTTTTACTGTTAATATCCCTGCAAGTTTAAGAATTATATCTTTTGGAGATGCCCAATCGCTTAGTTCTCCTGTTAATTTAACACCAATTATACCAGGCCAATTTACTTCCCAGGGAGAATCAGTCATTACGTCCACTGCGTCTGCGCCACCTACACCTATTGCTATCATACCTAAGCCGCCAGCATTTGGTGTATGAGAATCAGTTCCTATCATCATTGCTCCAGGAACTGCATAGTTTTCTAGAATTGTTTGATGTATAATACCAGCTCCAGGTTTCCAAAAACCTATTCCATACTTAGCGCAAACAGACATTAAAAAATCATAAACTTCTTTATTTGTAATTAACGCATTGCTTAAGTCATCATCTGCCCCAGTAATAGCAGTAATCAAATGATCGCAGTGCACAGTAGTTGGAACTGCTGTTGTTTGCATGCCAGAATTAATAAATTGAAGTAAAGCCATTTGAGCAGTTGCATCTTGCATGGCTACTCTATCAGGTTTTAATGTACAGAATGTTTTTGTTCTGTTAGGAACTGAATTAAGATTTTCAGATAAATGAGAAAAAAGTATTTTCTCAGTGTAGGTTAAAGGTCTATCAAAAAATGTTCTTGCTTCATCAATTTTTTGAAGATAATTGCCATAAATTTTTTTAATTACATCTGTCTGATTCATTTTTACTCTTTATTGTTTAAATTTAGTCAAAAAATAACGATTTTATGGATATTATATTAGCATCTAGTTCACCAAGACGAAAGAAAATTTTACAAAAGTTAGGATACAATTTTAAAATTGAAGTCCCTAATATTGATGAGAATAATATTGACGATTTGAATCCTGTAGATTATGTTATAGATGTTTCAATGAGAAAGGGTTTGAAAATTCATCAAAGTTTTCCCAGTGATTATATACTTTCAGGAGATACTATTATAGAATTCCAAAATCAAATTATTGGAAAACCCAAATCAAATGCTGATGCAGTAAATACACTAAGATTGCTTTCTGAGAAAGATCATTTTGTTATAAGCGCACTATCTTTAACCTATCCAGAGAATCAAATCACTATCTTTGACAGTACTAAAGTTTCATTTAAATCTTTAACAGATGATAATATAAAAAGTTATGTTAAAAATTTTAATGTCCTTGATAAAGCTGGTTCTTATAACGTGGAAGATGCCGAAGAATACTTCATTAAAAATATTGACGGATGTTATAATAATATTGTAGGTTTCCCTGAGCAAAAATTTTTAAGAAGCACAATGAAAAGCATCCTTGATAAAATATGATTTTTTACAATAAATATAAAAAATTTAGAATCGATAATAATATTGATTTAAAAGAAGTTTCCAAGAGAACTAAAATTGATATTAAGTACCTTCAATTTATTGAGAAAGGAAAGTTTGCTGAAATACCTGGAGTATATGTAAAATTATTTTTTAAAGCTTATATCAATGAAATTGGGGTAGATATCGATGAAGCTACAAATGAGCTCAATAGTTTTTTAAATCAAAAACCAACTTCCAAAAATTTAAAATTTGTCCCAGAACCTGGTGAAAAAAAATTCACATTGTTTAAAAATATAAATAATGAAAATTTATTCAATTCAAGCGTTTTAATGGGAATAGGATTTTTTGCACTAGTTTTGTTATTAAGTTTTTCTCTGAATTCAAATAATGAGTTATCTCAAACTGATTTGGAGAACGAGTTAAGAATTACTAAATCTGATTTAATTGAATATTACACCGAAAGAAGTGAAGAGATAATTTCAGTTAATAATATAGATGTTCCAATTACAATTCGTTTTCAATCTAATCAAGAAAATTATATCAATTTTTTTGATGATTTTTCAGGAAAAGAATTTTTTATTTTTGAGGATACAATGAATAGTCAATCAAATTCATTTACAGAAATATGGAACGGAGAGAAAAAATCTTTTTTAATTGCTAATACTGTAGATTTTGAATTAATCTTTTTTTCTGACGATGTTTATGAAGATTTTTCCCAAAAAATTATAAATGATTTTCCTGTTAAGGTCGTTTTAGATACCAATCCTTACACTTTAACAGTTATAAAATACTTGCCTAAAAACTAGATCTTAAAATTTATTTCAATTTATTGTACTATTTTATTGACATAAACTTGTGCTATATCGTAACATAAGTGGTTAATAGTGGGTTAAAATCCCTTATTTTGTTATGAGTAGCCAATATACATTTACAGGACAGTATTCGTTTAATATTGATTCTAAAAATAGAATCAATATTCCTGCGCCCCTAAGAAAGCAATTTTCAAACAAAGATAAAAAGACATTTGTTGTGACAAGAGGAATTGATAGCTGTGCTTGGATTTACCCAATTACTGAATGGAAAAAAATACAAAGTGAACTGCAGCAACTTTCTTCTTTATCAAAGACAAATAGAATTTTTTTAAGAAATCATTTACGCCATGCAAATATTTTGAAGTATGATAGTCAAGGAAGATTTGTTTTGCCTCAGTCCCTAATTGAATATGCTTCAATTAAAAAAGACATAACTATTATTGGTGTTTTAAACAAAATTGAAATATGGAACACCAAGTTATTAAACGAAATAGATAAATCTGATAACGTTAACGATCAATCTTACGATCAACTATCTGAAAGAGTAAATATCTGATGATTTTTCAACCATCAACAGACAGCAGACATATACCTGTAATGTTGATGGAGTCATTAGAAAATTTAAATATTAAAAATAGTGGAATTTATGTTGATGGAACTTTAGGTCTCGGAGGTCACTCTGAAGAAATTCTCAAAAAAATTGATTCTGGATTATTACTTGGAATAGATAGAGATAACGGATCAATAGAATTAGCAAAAAAAAGACTGTCTAATTATAAAAACTTTAAATTATTTCATGACAGTTATAAAAATTTAAAAAATATACTCTTTAAATTAGATATTACAGGCGTAGATGGAATATTGTTAGATCTAGGACTTTCATCTTATCAATTAGAAGATAATCAAAGAGGTTTTTCCCATAAACATAATTCTGAGCTTGATATGAGATTTGATAATAATATTGATAGCAATAAGGCTGATGATATCATTAAAAAATATGATTTGAAAAGTTTGACAAAGATTTTTAGAGATTTTGGCGAAGAAAGAAACGCATATAGAATCGCTAAAATGATAAAAGAGTCAGATTCTGATATTAATGTTTTATCAATCACCTCAATGATTGATAGGGTAACTCCGTATAGATTCCGAGTTAAAACCTACTCAAGAATTTTTCAAGCACTAAGAATCGAAACAAATAAAGAGCTTGAGCATCTAGAAAATTTTTTAAGCGACTTTACCGATTTGCTCAATCCTGGCGGACGTTTAGTTGTTATTAGCTATCATTCAATTGAGGATAGGATTGTTAAACATAAAATGAAAGACCTAAAGAAAGAAAAATCAATTGAATTAATTTTTAAAAAACCATTAATACCCTCTGAAAAGGAAGTACAAATTAATAAAAGGTCTAGAAGTGCAAAAATGAGAGTAGGGGAAAAAATTGGCTAAAAAGAGAAGGCTTAGTAAGGCTGAAAAGCAAAAGAGAGAGAATTTTAAATGGGTATTTATGTTTACTGTGATTGTTATCACTATCACAGTGTATTTAGCATCTTTTGTAGAAGTGGATAAAACACAGTCCAGTATTGATTTCAATAAAAAGACATTAACTAAGCTTGATGAAGAATTAAAAATTAAAAAAAATGCCGTTGAAAGATTAAAAAGGGCTGATATAATATCAAAAAAAGGAAAAGAAATTGGACTTGTTCCAAGTAGGCCCGAAACAATAATTGTAAAAGTAAATGACTAAAAATTACATAAAATTTAAAAATAGAATTATCTTCCTCCATATTTTTATAATGGTAGTTTGGATTGGATTTGGAGTTAGGCTCTTTAATATTCAAATCATTAATAAAATGAACAATCCACAAGGAATTAAATTAGAATCCGTAAAGGGTTTTAGGGGTAATTTTTATGATACAAATGGAAAAAGTTTAACACAAAACCTCACATTTTATCGTATAGGAATACATCCTAAAAAAGTTCTTAATGTAGATAGTCTCCTTAAAGATCTTTCAAATTGTACAGGAAGTTCAGTTGATAATTATTCAAAAAAATATAATCCTAATAGAGACTATGTAGAGCTAGAAAAAAAGACAAATAGAAATTGTGAAAAGCTTCAACAGAAATATCCTAATGAAATTGTCATATCCAAAAGCTATAAGAGATTTTACCCTGAAGACAATCTAGTCTCACAACTAGTAGGTTTTACAAATGTAGATGACTATGGAATATCAGGCCTTGAATCTAAGTATAATAAATATCTTGAGCCTGTAAGCGGTTCTAAGCTTTCAAAAAGAAATGGACTAGGTTTACGAATATCAGATCCCACTCTTCCAAGCGAAGATGCAAAAAATGGAGCAGACATTATCTTGTCAATAAACAAGGAATATCAAGCAATTTTAAGAGATGAGCTCATAATCCAAATGGAAAATACAGGATCTTCAGCTGCAATGGGTCTTATCATAAATCCTCAAAATGGAGCAGTTTTATCAATGGTAAATCTTCCAGATTATAATCCTAATTCACCTAGTGATTTTGAAATAGAATTACAAAAAAATAAACTTGTAACTGATTTGATAGAGCCTGGTTCAACTTTCAAAATTGTAACTATGGCTGCAGCATTAGAAAACAATATAGATTTAATGGATGAATACAATGTTGAAGGACCATATAATTTTCATAATATTAAAATGATTGAAGATTCTGAACCACATAATGTATTAAATGTTAAAGAGATTCTTGCATTTTCAAGTAATATAGGTACTATAAAAATTGCTGAAAGCTTAGGAAAGAAAAGTATTTACAATCAGGCTCGAGAATTTGGGTTCGGTATTAAAACAGGATTTGATTCGAGTACAGAAGCTTCAGGAATTTTTAGAGATCCTTCTAAATGGAGCTTGTCATCAATGCATAGTATTCCAATTGGTTATGAGATTTCTACAACACCTATTCAAATAGCAATGGCATATGCAGCAATAGCAAATGGTGGATTTTTGCTTAAACCTTATGTTGTTGAAAAAATTGAAAAGCATGATGATACTATTATCAAGAATCAAAGAAGTACAAAAAAAAGAGTTCTTTCACAATCAAATGCTGAAAAATTAAAAATAATGCTTTCGCATACTGTTAATAAAGGTAGTGGAAAAAAAGCAGAAATAAAGGGGTGGGATGTTGCTGGAAAAACTGGAACATCTAAAAAGCTAGTAAACGGTCAATATTCTGATAAAGATTTCATATCAAGTTTCGTAGGATTTTTTCCTTCTGAAAATCCTCAACTTTTATGTCTAATTGTTCTAGATAGTCCTGATGCTTCTAGAAATTTACACTGGGGTTCAATGTCAGCTGCGCCTGTTTTTAAATCTGTAATGGATAGAGTCATCAATATTGATAAATCAATAACAATTTCAAGGTCAAAATCTCAAACTAAAAAAAATGAACCGCTATTGATTCAGAAAAATTTACAAACAAAAATTGAATATGTTGAAATGCCAGACTTATACGGAAAAACAGTAAGAGATGCATTTTCAGCACTTAAAAAAATTGGTATAAAGCCACAAATCAGCGGTAGAGGTTTAATTGTTAGCCAGAGCATAGCTGCTGGTCAAAAGGTAGAAAAAAAATCAATCTGTATTTTAAAAGCAGAGCTTAAAGAGTAAGGAGAAAGCATATGTTATTTGAATTTGACGAATTTGCAGCACAGAAGGCAAGAATTAAGGTTTTAGGGATTGGAGGTGCCGGAGGAAATGCAATCAATAGAATGATTACATCTGGAATGGATGGAGTAGAGTTTATTGCTATAAATACTGATGCTCAAGATCTTGATAGTAATCCAGCCGAAACAAAAATCCAAATTGGGAAAGATTTAACAAAAGGACTTGGTGCCGGTGCTAAGCCTGAAGTTGGAAGAAAGGCAATTATGCATGACAAGGAAGCAGTTTCATCTATTGTTGCTGGATCAGATCTTGTTTTTGTAACTGCTGGTATGGGAGGAGGAACTGGAACAGGAGCTGCTCCGGTTGTAGCAAAAATTTGCAAAGAATTAGGAATTTTAACTGTATGTATCGTAACTCTTCCATTTAATTTTGAGGGTCCTAAAAAGATGTCTGCAGCACTTAAAGGTATTAGCACAATGAGGAACTTTTGCGACACTTTAATTGTAATACCTAATGAAAAGCTATTATCGGTAATCGATTACAATACAACACTTGAAGAAGGATTTTCGGAATCAGACTCGGTATTATTACAAGCAGCTCAGAGTATTTCTGACTTAATTAATAAGCAAGGAAATGTAAATATTGATTTTGCAGATGTTGAAACAGTTATGAGTGGGATGGGAGATGCCGTAATGGGAACAGGTACTGCCAGAGGAGAAGAAAGAGCTGTTTTGGCTGCTCAGCAGGCTATTTGTAGCCCATTATTAGATAATCAATCAATAAAAGGCGCAAAAGCTGCACTAGTAAATGTTACTGGAAATAAAAAAATGACAATGCGAGAAGTTGATGCAGCAACAAAATTGATTTATGAGGAAGCTGGACAAGATGTCCATCTTATTTTTGGATGTGTTATTGATGAAAATATGGATGACGAACTTAAAGTAACAGTAATTGCGACTGGATTTAATAGAAGACCTATTGAGGAAATTGAGATTAAAAAAGAAGTAGAGAAAAAAAGATTCCATAACGATACAAATGATTTGATGGATTCGAGAAATACAACGCTATATAATCAAAAAAATGATAACGGCATTCAATCAGAAGAATATTATGAAGAAGAAAATGATGGGCCAACTCTAGTTTTTGACGATTTCGATCAAAGCGCTGATTTAGAAGTACCTGCATATATAAGAAAACAAAATCGATGAATTTCCAGGATAAATATATTGGAATTATTGGTTTAGGTAAAAGTGGATATTGGTCTGCAAAATTAGCTAGAAGCCTTGATTATAATGTATTTATATCTGATATAAATATAGAGCCTAATCATCCATATGTCCAAGACCTTGAGCAATTGAATGTCGAAGTAGAAGTTGGAAAGCATTCAGATAAAATTTTAGATTGTGACGTAATTATAAAATCGCCAGGAATATCAAATGAAATAAATCTTTTTAAAAAGATTTCTAATCATAATATTCCTGTAATTAGTGAAATAGAATTTGCCTCACTTCTTTCAAATGTCGACAATATTTGTGTTACTGGTACAAACGGTAAAACAACTACTGTTTCATTAATCTTTGATATTATAAGCAGTGAGCTGAATATATTGAAATCGGGCAATATTGGTATTCCATTTTCAAGAGTAGTTCTAGAAAATAAACTGTATAAAAAAAATAAATATGATTATTGTGTTTTAGAACTATCAAGCTTTCAACTTGAACACTCTTATTATTTAAAAAAAGAAATTTCTGCAATATTGAATATTTCAGTAGATCATATGGATAGATATGATTCTTTTACACAGTATTTAGATACTAAAATGAAAATTTTTGAAAACTCAAACTTTTGTATTTATAATTTTGATGACAAACAAATTAAAGAAAGATTCCATTCTCACAATCAAAACAGTTTTGCATTTTCATTAAATAAGAGTCATGGAAATTTCTACCTTGATAATAACAAAATAAGGTCTAAAAATTCAAATCATTCTTTAGATATTCACCGCTGCAAACTTAAAGGGGTACATAACATATCAAATTTTTTAGCTGCTGCTACAATAGCAAAGAAAGTAAATATATCTGAAGAAAATATATTTAAGGCAATTAAAAACTTTGAAGGACTTTCTCACAGGTTTGAGCATTTTCTAACAAAAGATGGCATAGATTTTATAAACGATTCAAAGTCAACAAATATTGATTCAGCAATTATGGCTTTAAAATCAATTGACAGTAATGTTATTTTAATTATGGGCGGTATTCCGAAAGAGGAAGATTTTTCAAGCATCCTCCAGTTTAAAAATAATATTGAGACTATTATAGCTTACGGCAAGGCTGCTAAATCAATTTATGGTTCATTATCAAAAGAAATTAATGTTATAGTGATTGAAGGCTTTAAAGAGGCAGTTAATATGTCTCTCAAATGTGCTAACACTGGAAGTACAGTTTTACTTTCTCCCGCATGTTCAAGTTTTGATCAATTCAAAAATTTTGAAGAAAGAGGAATATCTTTTAAAAATATAGTAGAAAGGTTTTATGCATGAATATAAAAGAGCAAAAACAAGATAGATTTTTATTTTTTACAATTATTGCAATGATTTCTTTTGGGTTATTTATGCTTTTTAGTGCAAGTTGGGTAAAGTCATTGGAAATGACTGGCGGAGAATCAAGAACTTACTTTCTGACAAGTCAAATGATAAAACTTATACCTGCTTTTTTTATTTTTATTTTTCTAACAAAAATAAATTATAGAAAGTTACAGTTTCTTTCGCCTTATTTGCTTTTTATATCTTTTTTGTTATTGGTTTATACGAAGTTTCAAGGCTGTGCAGGAGATTCATGTAGATGGTTGTCTTTAGGTCCGATTTCATTTCAAACGTCAGATGTTGCGCGATTCTCAATGATTATATTTCTAGCTAGCTATATTGATAACAATTATAAATATATGCAGCAATTCTTTAAAGGTATATTAGTTCCTCTTGCAGCTATAGCTCCAATTGCATTAATGATAATCATTCAACCTGATAACTCAACAACTTTGATAATGTTAATGATTGCTTTTATAATGTTGTTTATCGGAGGAGCATCTCTAATACAGTTAGCAACAATTGGAGCTCTTTCAATTGGAGCAATAGGAATTTTTATTTTAAACGAAAAAAACTATGCATTAGGAAGAATTTTATCTTTTCTTGATCCATCTAGTTCAGCAACTGTTGGTTATCAATCTAGTCAGGCAATGATAGGTTTGAAACAGGGAGGATTATCTGGAATGGGTATTGGAGAGAGTATTCAAAAATATTCTTATCTACCAGAAACTCACACAGATTTTATTTTTGCAATTATTGGAGAAGAGATGGGTTTTATTACGGGGGTCATTTTAATGATTGCGTACTATATAATTTTTTATAGAGCTGTGCAGATTTCTAAAAAATCAAATGATATTTTTGGGATATTACTATCAATTGGTTTTGGCCTTAGTATTACTATTTACGCTTTCATTAATATCGGAGTTGTAATTGGAGTAATTCCAGTAACGGGGGTACCGCTTCCTTTTATTAGTTACGGTGGCTCTTCCTTAATAACTAACCTTATGATGGTAGCAGTGCTTTTAAATATAAGTAAGGCGCAAAGAAAAATTAATGTCAAAAGATGGAGACCTAGAGTAAATGCATAATACAAATGTATTATTATGTGGAGGAGGAACAGGAGGACATTATTATCCTCTTATGGCTATCAAAAAAGATTTAGAATTAAAATCTAGCCACAAATTTTGTTACGTTGGAGCAAAAAAAGGTATAGAAAATTCTAGAATACAAAATGAAAAAATTGACTACAAGCTAATTTCAATTTCAGGCATTCAAAGATCAGTATTCCCTAAAGCAATTATTAGCAATATTAAAACATTGATCGAGATTTTTTTTGGATTCTTTATAGTAATGAACTTTTTTTTAAAACATAAACCTAATCTAGTTATATCAACAGGAGGATATTCATCATTTTTACCATTACAGATTGCAAAAATTTTAAGAATACCATATGTTTTGCATGAGCAAAATTCATATCCTGGCATTGTAACAAAAATGTTTAGCAGTAATGCAAAAGTAACTTTTCTGGGATTTGAAAATGCAAAGAATTATTTGCAAAAAACAAAGACGATATTTTCAGGTAATCCTATTTTATTATCTGAAACAGAAGATATTGAACTTAAAAAAGCCCCTGAGTTAGCAACTGTTTTAATTTTTGGAGGAAGTCAAGGTTCTAAATTCTTGAATGATAAAATCAAAATTCTAGCAGAAGATAAAAAGCTTAATTTTGCAAATATAGTTTGGATTGTAGGAGAAAAAAATTATGATTCATTAAAACATTTAGATGGTAAAAATATTACAATAATGCATTATTGTAACAAGATGTCATCTTTATACAAAAAAGTTGATTTAGTTGTTTCTAGGTCGGGAGCTATGACAATAGCAGAATTGATTCATTTTAAAAAACCTTCAATTTTAGTGCCTTTCAAGTTTTCAGCTGAAAACCATCAATATCATAACGCTAAATATCTTCAAGATAAGCTATGTTCAAGTTTGATTGAAGAAGATTCATTTGATATACAAAAATTTTTGGAAAAATTAGAAAACTTATCTTCAAACGAGAGAATAATAAATTCAATGATTAAAAATTTTCAAAAAATCTCAACACCTAATACTTTAGATATTATTTCGGATTTCATTGTAAAGGAAAAATATGTTGTATAGTGTTAAAAGAGTTCATTTTATTGGAATTGGTGGAATAGGAATGAGCGGGATTGCTGAATTGTTATCAAATAAAAATTTTATAGTAACAGGATCTGATCTATCAAGCTCCCCAAATGTTGACAGACTAAGAAATTTAGGTATAGAAATATCTATTGGTCACAATGATAAAAACATTGCAAATGCTGAGCTAGTAATTTATTCAGATGCAATTCCTGAAGAAAATGTTGAATTAAATGCTGCAAAGTCAAAGAATCTTTTGGTTTACTCAAGAGCTAAAATGATATCTGAAATTGCAAAGCTAAATAATTCTACTGTTGCAGTCGCTGGTACTCATGGAAAAACAACAACTACATCTATGATAGGGAGTATTTTGAAAAGCTTAAATCTAGATCCAACTATTATTGTAGGAGGGGTAGTAAAATCAATTGAGTCAAACTCAGTTTTAGGAAGTGGAGATACATTTGTTGTTGAGGCAGACGAGTATAATAAGAGTTTATTGCAATTGAACCCTACTATTGCTGTTATTAACAATATTGATTTTGAACATGTAGAATGTTACAATGATCTTGATGAGCTTAAAAATACATTTATAGATTTTGCAAACTCTGTACCTTTCTATGGAACAGTTTGCTTATGCATGGATTCTGAGAATGTAGTTTCAATAGGTGATAAAATCGATAAGCCAAAACTGACATACGGTATTGATTCTAAAAATGTTGACTTTCGAGCAATAGAACTAAAGCATAACAATGGATGCGTTTCATTTAAAGTAGAGATTGAAAATACAATTCATTCATTCAAACTTAATATTCCTGGAAAATATAATGTTTATAATGCCTTGGCAGCAATTGTTGTATCCCATACTATGGGATTGGATATGGAAAATGTAAGCTACGCATTAAAGCAATTCAGTGGAGTTAGAAGAAGATTTGATATTAAAGTCGATAAAGATGTTATGGTGATTGATGACTATGCACATCACCCTGTGGAGGTTAAGAGTGTAATAAGTGCAGTAAAAAACAATTGGAATAGAAATTTGACTGTAATCTTTCAACCTCATTTATTTTCAAGAACAAAAGAATTTTATAAAGAATTTGCTGAAGCATTAATGTTTGCAGATAAAATATTTGTCACAGAAATTTTTGCATCAAGAGAAAAAGATGATAAATCAGTTACCTCTAAAATAATTATTGATGAATTAATTAATAAAAATCATAAAGATGTAACATTTTTACCTTTGAAAAATGCAGTAGATGAATTGAATTCAATTGCAAAAAAGGATGATATCATTTTGACCTTAGGAGCAGGCGATATTTGGAGATATTCAGAACAATTAGGAAGGCACTTTGATGATTGATTTATTATTAGAATCAATAGAAAAAAATACTTCAGCTAAAGTTGCAGTTAATGAGCCGCTAAGAAAGCATACTACCTATGGAATAGGAGGACCAGCAGAAATTATGGTTTTTCCAACATGTAAAGACGAATTAATTGAGATAGTTAGAATAGCTAAAAAAATGAATCAGCCAGTTTCAACGCTAGGGTCTGGTTCTAATGTATTGATTAGTGACTCAGGAATAAGGGGAGTTGTAATTTCATTAAAGAATACGCTTAAGGTAATTAAAGTAAGAGAGAAAAAAATGTATGCAGAGTGCGGAGCAATGCTAGGAAAGATTGTTAAGCAAGCAGTAAAGCATGATCTAATAGGTTTAGAAAATTTAAATGGAGTACCTGGAACTTTAGGTGGCGCATTGGTAATGAATGCTGGAGCTTGGGGTGGAGAAATTTCAGAAAACTTAGTTAAAGTTGAGCTTATAGATAGCAATGGTGATTTGAAGTGCTTAAAGAAAAACGAAATTAATTTTTCATATAGACGCTCATCATTCAACAAAAATGATATTTTATTATCTGCTGAATTTTTACTAAAAAAAGCTGATAAGGATATAATAAATAAGAATTTCGTTGAAGCTCAAAGTGGACGTAAATCTACTCAACCTTTAAATAAAAGATCTGCAGGGAGTTTATTTAAAAATCCAAACGGTAATTCTGCTGGAAAGCTTTTAGATGAAGCGGGCTTAAAGGGTTTTAGTATTGGTGATGCTAAAATTTCGGATAAACATGCTAATTTTTTTGTAAATGAGGGAAGCGCTTCTTCAAAGGACATGTTGCTTCTTATCAAAAAAGCTCATCAATCAGTTAAGGATAAATTTCAAATAAACCTAGAGCTCGAAGTAAAATTAATGGGCTTCAATAAAAGAGAAACTGAGGGATTATGAAGAAACATAAATTGATTCCAATGATTTCTTTAATTTCAACTTTTATCGTAGTATTGTTGATTTGTTTTGCAGCTTTTAAATGGGCTGACTTTAAAAGCATTTATAATGTTAGCAGTATTAATGTTCAAGGAACAAATTTTTTTGATAGAACAATTATTGAAGAAAAAAATAATTTAATACTTTCTAATAATATTTTAAAAAGTGACTTAAAGAATTATAAAGATCAAATAATGGAACTAGATCACATAGTTGATTGTAAAGTATCTAGACAGTTTCCTTCAACAATCAATGTTATTGTTTATGAAAGAGAGCCTATTGCTTTAATTAATAGCGATGAGCTAATAATTTTAGACTCAGAAGGTGTATGTTTACCTGTTGAGTATTGCGATTTGTCTTTACCTATTCTGACTAATTTTAAAACAAATCCTGAATTATATCCAAAAGGATTTAAGACTGCTTCAAATAACGTGATTACTTCAGTGCAGTTGATGAAGTATACAAAAGATAATTTCTCAAATATTTATGATGAAATTTCTGAATTTGTTTTTAATGAAGATAGTGAATATGAATTTATTCTGAAAAATGGAAAGACGAGAATTATGCTTGGTACAAATAAATTGTCGACAAAAATGAAATATTTAAATTCTTTCGTGAAAGCATTTGATGGAGAAAAAGAGATAACAGATTATAAGTATATTGATTTAAGATTTAAAAATCAGGTTATAGTTAAAGATACATAATGAGAAATAAAATACAAATAGCATTTGACTTGGGATCTCACAGTGTAAAGAGCGCTGTAGGAAGAATTTTACCAGATAATAAAATTGAAATATTGTCCATTGCTGAAATTGAAAGTGATAGTATAGTCTCTGGAGATATTGTTGATAAAAATCTTTTGCTTACACATCTAGAACTTTTAATAGAAAAGATGGAAAAAGATGCTAAAATAAATATTGATGAAGATGCATGGGTTTCTGTTTCTGGAAAAGGGATAAGATCAATTAATAGCTCAACAAGAAAAAGGTTTGCAGACAATGCAGATGTAGAAATTAGCGAAGAAATTAAGCAAGAGTTGCTAAATCAGTGTGCAGATGTCCAAGTTTCATCTGATAGATATGTTCTACATAATATTGAACAAGGATACTTTATTGGAAGTTCTCCTTTGATTATAAATCCAATAGGCATGATTGGTAAGTCTATAGATGCAAAAACTCATGTTATTCACGTAAGAAATTTTAATCTCTCACAACTAGATTATTGTTTTAAAGAAGATCTTAGCATAGAACCTTTTCCCGTATTTGATGGTTATGCAGCATCTTCATCAAGTCTTACAAGAGATGAGAAAGATTTAGGGGTTATTTTTATCGATATAGGATCAGATAAGACAAATATTATGTTTTATAAGAATAATTACCTCATTCATTCTAAAGTTATCCCCTTAGGCTCAAAATTGGTAACAAAGGATATGGCAGCTTATTTACAAACATCTCTAAAAGAAGCAGAAAGGGTTAAGCTTACAAATGTTTCAGCCTTTTCAGATTTTGCA
>Ga0181598_1000010_pt1 | contig 136801 bp, 134 predicted proteins | sample 041ome_4_FD_153295 | JGI IMG/M metagenome (GOLD analysis project Ga0181598, IMG submission 153295) | Coastal salt marsh microbial communities from the Groves Creek Marsh, Skidaway Island, Georgia - 041404US metaG (spades assembly) | ecosystem: Environmental > Aquatic > Marine > Intertidal zone... | reverse complement strand
TGCGCGAAAAGTTTGACGCCCTGACTCCCCCAAAAGTCGCGACCGTGGCTTATCGGGATGCCAGTTTCAAGTTCTATATCCCCGACGCAATGACTGACAAAATGCAATTGGCACCTTTGCTTGGGCAGTATCACGAACGTTCTTTGCTGGAGGCATTTCATTCAGTCGTAGATTCAAATGGAACCATCTGTGATTTGGGTGCTAATTTTGGGTCTCATACGGTCTACTTTGCGGCCATCATGAAGGCCCGGCGGGTGCATTCTTTTGAGCCTCAGGCACATTTGATTGATGTCATTAAAAAGACATTGGAGCTGAATCAGATAGATAATGTGACGTTGCATCATGCGGTTGCGGGCGCAAAACTGGGAAAGGCGCATTTGAAGCGGACCCATGTTGAGAATTCAGGCATGGCTGAATTTCGGCCAGGGGCTGGCGACCTGCCAGTTGATATGTTGCCTGTCGATGATGTTGTTGGCGAGGAACATGTGACGGGTGTGAAAATTGACGTTGAAGGCATGCAAATGCCCGTTTTGCGCGGCATGTCAAAAACCATCCGTCGCTGTGCGCCCGTGCTGTGGTTGGAGCTGAGACCTGCGAAAGGTGAGATCGAACAGCCATCCGAATGGTTGGCAAAGCGAGGATACCGACGCCAAAAAATCAGTTTTCGAGACTTTTTATTCATTCCAGAGACGTCAGCGTGATGTCACTGCGCGCAGAAATGAGGGTGGCGCCTGCCGGGGTCAGGCAGGCGCAGCCCGGTGTTGCCACCGGGCAAAGTGTTTTGGTTTAACGGTTCGGAAAGTAGTCCTCGCAGACGCCTTCACGGTAAACATCTGCGGTGCAGCAATGCAGTCCGCCGCCAAAGGCATAGGCATCCCGCAGGTCCACTTCGACCACTTCCATGCCCAGCTTGTCCATTTGCTCTGCCTGATAGACTTCAGACTTTTCGACACAAACGGTTTTCGGATCTAGGACAAGGACATTCATGCTCAGCCATGTGGAGGAATAGCATAGTGGCGGCGGTGCGTTATGGGCCGGTTGGGCGGAATCGACAATCTGCCAATCGTTCTTTTGGAACATTTCGCGTTGTTCATCGGGCAGGCGGCGTTGTGGATTGTTCAAGATGAGCCCGGGGCGCAAGGGGGTGAATGTTGCATCGATGTGAATGGGGTAGGGGTCGCCGGGGAAATTCACCGCGTGCACCCGATGGTCTGGGAAGTGGCGGCGCAGCCATTCGATTCCCTTGAGGTTCGTGGTGAACCCATGTTGAACGACCAAATCGCGGCCAAACCGCAAAACATCGGCGGCATCGAACAGAGGCTCCTCTTCGGTGGTGACAAAGAATTTCTCTGCCGTCCACTTCAGCCGCTTCTCAACACCAATCTTTTCAGAGAGGTAATCGGGGTGATAATCTGCATCGGTCAACCGAGGTTTGGGCGCGGATTCATGGCGGAATTTTGGGTCTTCTTCAAAATATTTTTGCATCAAAGGGCGGTAGTTCAAATACTCAAACCAACGACAGCGATAAGACATGGTCGCTTCGAGCATTTCGGATCCAACGGTCAGCAAGACATCGCGGGGCGGCATGCAACCAAATTGGCTTTCGGTTGAGAAATCAGGTGTTTGCACGGGCACAGAGTGATCGATTGACGTGGGGCGGTCCACGCGAATGCCGCGTTTTTCCAGCTGGCTGGCGAAATTATCGAGCAACTCATTGGCGCGATCAATCGTTTCTTGTGGCCGGCGACCCCATTGGCCGCGCATGTCGCTATCTTCTGGTACTTTTGCGTCCAGAGCGGGCTCTTCTGCTGGAATATGGCAATCATCCGCCCGGCCAACGATGACATGGCGCAGCGGGTCCCATTCATTCCAACTATTAACAATTGTCTTACCAGTGTCGCTCATTATCAGGCTCCCGATCCTGTGATGGTGTGAATTATTAAACTGCAGATAAATCGTTTTTTCGGCAGTGGCTATATCAAAGCGAAGGGCGAAGGGTGACGCGCGACCTTTCGGTGTCTATATTGAATTGACAGCAAGGCTCTAGAGAGGCAGGCAGGCGACACAGCCGCTGCAAGTACAAGGGATCACGATGACGAATCATGTTTATAAGGGCGATCTGCCGGATGGCCTGGATCTGGGTCCAATTGTGGCCATTGATTGTGAAACGATGGGTCTGAACCCTAAGCGCGACCGCCTCTGCGTGGTGCAACTGTCCAGCGGTGATGGACATGCGCATCTGGTGCAAGTGGCCAAGGGCCAAACTGCGGCGCCCAATCTATGCCGGATGCTTGAAGATCCCAATGTGCTAAAGCTCTTTCACTTTGGCCGGTTTGATATTGCAGCCATGAAGGAGGCTTTTGGAGCTTTGACCGCGCCGGTCTACTGCACCAAGATTGCCAGCCGCATGACCCGAACTTACACCGATCGGCATGGTTTGAAAAACCTGCTGCAAGAATTGCTCTGCGTGGATATTTCCAAACAACAGCAATCTTCTGATTGGGGTGCGGCGGATTTAACTAAGGCGCAAGTGGAATATGCGGCGTCTGACGTGCTATATTTGCATGCATTGCGTGAGCGTTTGAATGAGATGCTGATCCGTGAGGGGCGCATGGAGCTGGCGCAATCTTGCTTTGACTTCTTGCCGACGCGGGCTGAGCTCGATCTAGCAGGTTGGCCAGACAGCGACATTTTTGCCCATTCTTAGGCTGGGATTTTATAACTGAGAGGCGCAATGCATTTTTCCTTCGACGACGGTTATTCGGCGCTTGTTGCATGGCTGAAAACCCTGCTGCCCATCGCCGCGCTGGGCCTATTGTCGACGATTTTTCTGTTTTCTGGCAAAGTGGATGTGACCCAATCTTTGCCCTATGCTGAACACAATGTGGCTGAAATTATCCGCGAACAGCGTATCACACAGCCATATTTCACCGGCATTGCCAGCAATGGCACTGAAATCGCACTCTCTGCAGCCTATGCCTCACCGCAGTTTGAAAACGCAGATATCCTTGAGATCACGGATCTATTTGTCGTTCTTAGATCCACCAGCGATCGCACCGTCCAAGTGACTGCGGGGCAGGGCGCTTTGGATTCAGCAACGCAAACAGCGCAAATTTCAAAGAATGTTCACATTGCCGCCTTGCCAGATTTTTGGGTAACAACCGAGGCCTTGGACATGAATCTCAAGCAGGGCGTGGCATCTGCCATTGGCGGATTTCAGGGGGTCACAGCCCTGGGTGAGATCACTGCGGGAGAAATGCATCTGCAATTGACCGCCGACGATCAGCAAATTGTTTTCATAAATGATGTGCGGCTGGTATACTCCCCGAAACTTATTGATTGAGGTTATCCGTGCGCCACATTTTGCTGCTCATTACAGTTCTGCTCTCGACCGTTTGCGGAGCCTTGGCCCTTTCGGCGCAAACCACTGTGTCTTTGGACGGGTTTCAAAGTGATCCGGAAGCCTCTGTCGAAATGCTGGCCGATAGGCTCACGGTCAGTCAAACAGATGGCGCTGCGCGGTTTGAGGGCAATGTCGTGATTGCACAGGGGGATATGCGCCTGTCCGCAGATCTTGTGGATGTCACCTATCTAGAGGCCGGCGGGATTGGCCGGCTGTCGGCCAGCGGAAGCGTTCTTTTGGTGTCACCGTCCGACACAGCACAAGCGGACAGCGCGGTCTATGATTTTTCAGCGCGCGAACTGAGGATGCGGGGTAATGTTTTGCTCAACCAAGGTGCAATAAGCCTGTCCGCCGATCTTCTGACGATTGATCTTGAGACGGGGGGCGCCGTGATGGAGGGCCGGGTGCGTACCGTTTTGCCCAGTGGATCCAAATAATGGCCGAACCGCAGTTTGAAGTGTCAGATGGCAAGGGCGGCCTCAAAATAGAGTCACTGCGAAAGAGCTACCGCAAGCGGTTGGTCATTAGCGATGTGAGTATGCATTTGCACCGGGGCGAAGTTGTGGCGCTTTTAGGGCCAAATGGCTCGGGGAAAACCACCTGTTTTTACTCCATCGCTGGGTTGGTCACGCCAGAGGGAGGACGGGTAAGCATTGATGGCCGCGATGTCACCCGCTTGCCGATGTATCGGCGCGCCCGGCTCGGCATCGGATATTTGCCGCAGGAAACGTCCATTTTTCGCGGCATGAATGTTGAAGATAACATTCTTGCGGTGCTGGAATTGAGCATGAAAGACCGTGTGCGACGCTTTGAGCGCTTGGAAGAATTGCTCAATGAATTTTCCATTGAACATCTGCGCCGCTCTCCGGCGCTTGCCCTATCTGGTGGCCAGCGCCGGCGGGTTGAGATCGCGCGATGTTTGGCTGCAAACCCAAAATATTTGCTGCTGGATGAGCCTTTCGCCGGGGTGGATCCAATCGCGGTTGCGGAGATTCGCAACTTGGTGTCAGACTTGAAAAACCGCGGTCTTGGGGTGCTGATCACCGACCACAATGTGCGAGAAACGCTCGATATCGTCGATCGTGCTTATATTTTGCATGATGGCGTGGTTCTGCGCAGCGGCACTGCGCAAGAGATTGTTGAGGACGAAAATGTTCGGCGTGTCTACTTGGGTGAAAATTTCAGATTGAGCTAATATTCAATTTGGAGTTGACAATTACCCCTTATATTTGGCCAAATAGAGTCGTGACATGTTGTCATTATATTCAGCCAATTCAAACAAACTGCACCCTGCAGCTTGCGACCGTTCATGGGATCGTGAGGCGTGATTGATGTGGCCTATCGCGCCCTTAGCTGGTCATTTTGAGGCTGATAAAAAGGAGACCAAATGCTATATCAAATTTCCGGAAAACAAATCGACATTGGCGCTGCACTTCAAACGCATGTGAAATCCGTTGTGGACGCCATTGCCTCAAAATACGCAGAGCGACCAACAGATGCTTCAGTCGTATTTTCGCGAAGCTCTAATGAATTTGTCTGCGAGGTGAGTGTACATTTGTCGACCGGGTTAACGGCGCAAGCCAAAGCGCATGATCATGAAATATATGCCGCTTTTGACGCCGCTGCTGATAAAATGGAGAAACAATTGCGCAGATATAAGCGCAGATTGAAAGATCATCATAAAGAACGCGCCCAGCCCGTTGAATTCTCGGAAGCATCCTCGTATATCCTCGCCCAACAAGACGATTCGACCGATAACGAACCGGAGAGTTTGCAGCCTTTAATTGTGGCGGAGATGGAGCAGAAAATCCAATCTTTGTCTGTAGGAGAGGCAGTGATGCAGATGGAACTCGCGGGGGCGCCGGTCCTTGTCTTTAAAAATGAAGGTCATAATGGAGTAAATGTTGTATACCGCCGTGACGATGGCAATATTGGATGGGTCGACCCGGCCTAAGCCAACATACAACTAGGATTGTAAATGGATCTACTTGAAATCATTCATCCCGATGCTGTGCGTAGCGCGCAATCTGTGGGCAGCAAAAAGCGCCTGTTCCAAGACCTGTCCGCTATGGCGGCGCAGGTCTATGGTATGGATTGTGATGGTGTGGTTGAAGCGCTCTTGGAGCGTGAAAGCTTGGGTCCAACCGGTGTGGGGCGCGGTGTCGCCCTGCCCCATGCACGTCTTGAAAACCTCGACCGCATAGTGGGCTGTTTTATCAAACTTGATCGTCCGATTGATTTTGATGCGGTTGATCGCCAGCCGGTTGATCTGGTCTTTGCACTTTTCGCGCCGTTGAATAGTGGCGTGGAGCATCTAAAGGCTTTGGCCCTTGTTTCGCGGACACTGCGGGATGCTGATGTGTGCATGAAACTGCGCAACAATGAGAGCGCCAGCACCTTGCTCGCGATCTTGCAGGAAGGGCCGAACTCGGTCGCGGCCTAAATCTCTAACGGTTTAAACCCAAAATTGGTGTAATCCGCAGCATAGGCCTCGCGGGCCAAAGTTTCGAGCTCGGCATCGTAGATTTCCGCAAGTGCTGGGCCCTGCGGTGGCGGTGCGGATGGGGGCGCATACCATGTCAGACCAACCTGCTGGGTCAAGATCCTAAGGTTGTGTAAATTTTGTCTCCTGACTCATATTGGCTGTTCGCCTGAGGTCTTTGCTGTGAGTTCATGGCTTTTGTAATATTATCCCTTTGGCATGGGCAATAAAATGTGGATTCTCATATCCTGGCTTGCCGTAGGTCAAAGGTTCCAGGTCGTCAAACCGCACAACGGCACCACCGGCCCCGTTCAAAACGGCATGCCCGGCCGCCGTGTCCCATTCCATGGTGCGGCCTGCGCGTGGGTAGAGATCAGCTTCGCCGGTTGCGATCAGGCAAAATTTGAGTGACGAGCCTGCACTCTTTAAATCCGATACTTTATATTTTGCGATATAGGCATCTGTTGTTTGGTCCCGATGTGATTTTGAGGCGACAACGCGTAAACCATCAGGATTTGGAACGGCGACCGAGATATTTTGGCATACTCCGATTTTCTCCATCTCAAATGGACCGGTTTCCTCCAGGGATTGCCCTTGAGCGTCGGTGTAAAATAACCGTTGTTTTGCCGGGGCATACACGATGCCACGAACTGGAACGCCGTTGACCACATAGGCAATATTCACAGTGAAATCTCCACGCCGGTGGACAAATTCTTTTGTACCATCCAGCGGATCGACGATCAAAAATTCAGTTTCTTTTAGAGCATGGCTCTCCGCTTGCTCTTCTGTGATGAGTGCAACATCTGGAAAGGCCGCCTGCAAACCAGCGGAAATAATCGCATCTGCAGCTTCATCGGCGGCGGTCACCGGGCTGGCATCTGATTTGGTTTTGACCTCAAAATCTGGGCCGTTATAGATCTCCATAATCGCGTCCCCGGCTTCAAGAGCTAGCCTGCGCGTGACCTTTTGTAATGCGGTAAAATCCAAAACGTGAATGTTCCTTGCTGGCGTATTGAATTAATTCATATTTTATTGCAATCTATGGCGTATTGTTTAAAGTTGCAATTCGACTCCCGTTTATATTTTTGAAAAACTAAAATGTTTGCTAAACCTCGCCATACGCGCTCCGGTATTTCGGACACCCTTGCCTTTCTTGAGCAGGTCTATTTTGGAACTGTTCGCGGCATGCGCAAATCCAGTGGGCGAAACGCCGTGCTTGGGTTGATTGGCTCCATGATGCAGACGGTCGTTTTTATTACGGCCTTCTATTTTATGTTTCAGCTGTTGGGGGTCAGATCGTCGCCGATCAAGGGCGATTATATGCTCTATATTATTTCTGGCATCGCAATGTTCATGACACATAATACAGCTGTGCAGGCGGTCGCCGGAGCGGAAGGGCCGACCTCTAGCATGATGCAGCATGCGCCGATGAATACGATGATCGCCGTATGCTCGGCAGCGCTACAAAGCCTCTATAAACAAACAATTACCATTGGAACAATCCTGCTCATTTACCATCTTGCCATCAATCCAGTCGATATTTTTAACCCAATTGGCCTGGCCGGTGTGTTTTTGCTGAGTTGGTTTACCGGCGTGGCCATTGGCATGGTGTTTTTGGCCTTAACGCCGTGGCACCCCCCATTGGTCAATATGCTTTTGATGGTCTATCGCCGGGTGAATATGTTGGCATCAGGTAAAATGTTCGTTGCCAATACATTACCATCCTTCATGTTGGTTATATTCGATTGGAACCCCTTGTTTCACTGTGTGGACCAAGCGCGCGGTGTGATGTTCATCAATTATTCGCCCATGCACTCCAATTTGTTCTATCCATTAAAGGTTGCTTTGGTGGCTGTTGTCCTCGGTCTTATGGGCGAATTTTTCACCCGAAAACGGGCTTCGATGAGTTGGGGAGCGACCAGGTAAGGGCATTAACGCACCACGCGCAGGGTCACATTGAGCCGTCCACCTTCTTTCAAAAGAGATGAGCTGCCGAATTTGATCCGGTCAATGCCGTGATAGTTGAGCCTTGCGGCACCGCCCATCACGGCAACATCGCCGGACTGTAGCCAAATTGACTCCGTCTTGCCGCCGCGCTCAGTGCCGCCCACGCGAAACAGGGCATCATCCCCCAAAGATATTGACACAACGGGCCAGTCAAAATTGGCTTCATCTCGATCTTGATGCAGCCCCATGCGCGCGCCGTCGCCGTAGAAATTGACCAAGCAGCATTCCGGGTCCGGAACCGCCCCTGCGACCGCCCGCCAGATGGCCATGATCGCGTCTGGAATTTCTGGCCAATTCACGCCGGAGGGGTGTTGCTCTACATATCGATATCCGCGCTGATCGGAAAACCAGCCGAAGTCACCAGCGGCCGTCAAGCGCACAGACATAGGTTTTCCAGATTTCGTTTTTGGCGAAAAAACGGGCGCTTGAGCAGCGACTGCCCGCAGCTCCTTGACCAGATGTAATTGATCGCTTGGGGGCAAAAATTCTTTAAAAACAGATATTCCGCCGACAGTTAGGGTAGGGCTGGGAGTATTTTGCCCATTTAACTTGATGAAATCCAAATTTCATTGCCTCCAGATGGTTGCAGGGGGTGTTTGACACACCTATATAGCGCGATGAGCTGGTAGTTTAGAAGAACTGCTGAATTAATTGAGGCACAGGCGCCGCACTGCGGGCCGAAAGCCTCGGTATCGCCAGAGCGAAGGGATGCTAAGAAATGGCTAAAGTCATTGGAATTGACCTTGGAACAACAAACAGCTGCGTGTCGATCATGGACGGATCGCAGCCACGGGTAATTGAGAATGCTGAGGGCGCACGGACCACTCCATCAATCGTTGCCTTTACCGAAAACGAGCGCCTTGTGGGCCAACCTGCCAAACGTCAGGCTGTTACCAACCCAGAAAACACTGTTTTCGGTGTAAAGCGCTTGGTCGGCCGTCGGTATGATGACGCCCATCTGAAAAAAGATATGAAAAACCTCCCCTTCAAAGTCCTTAATGGCGGCAATGGGGACGCTTGGGTTGAAGCACAGGGTGAGCAATTCTCCCCATCGCAAATTTCCGCATTCATTTTGCAAAAAATGAAAGAAACTGCTGAGAGCTATCTTGGCGAAGACGTTTCACAAGCGGTCATCACTGTGCCGGCCTATTTTAATGACGCGCAGCGTCAAGCGACGAAAGATGCCGGTAAGATTGCCGGCCTTGAAGTCTTGCGGATCATCAACGAGCCAACCGCAGCGGCTCTGGCCTATGGTTTGGACAAAAAAGAATCGCAAATCATTGCCGTCTATGACCTTGGTGGTGGGACATTCGATGTCACCATCTTGGAAATCGACGACGGTTTGTTTGAAGTCAAATCCACCAATGGGGACACGTTCCTTGGTGGTGAAGACTTTGACATGCGCATCGTCAACTACCTTGCGGAAGAGTTCCAAAAGGAAAATGGCGTTGATTTGACCAAAGATAAAATGGCTTTGCAGCGGTTGAAAGAAGCGGCTGAAAAGGCAAAAATTGAATTGTCCTCTTCCAGCCAAACAGAAATCAATCAGCCCTTCATCTCGATGGACGGCGCATCTGGTCAACCCTTGCACCTGGTCGTGAAACTTACACGGGCCAAATTGGAAAGCTTGGTGGGTGATCTCATCAAAGCTTCCTTGAAGCCTTGCCAAGCTGCATTGAAAGATGCCGGCCTGTCCACGGGTGATATCGACGAAATCGTTTTGGTCGGCGGCATGACCCGTATGCCAAAAGTGATTGAGGAAGTGACCAAATTCTTTGGCAAAGAGCCAAACAAAGGTGTTAATCCTGATGAAGTTGTTGCCATGGGCGCGGCTATTCAAGCCGGTGTTTTGCAAGGCGATGTGAAAGACGTTGTTTTGCTCGACATCACACCTTTGTCCTTGGGTATCGAAACTCTGGGCGGTGTGTTCACACGCTTGATCGACCGCAACACCACGATCCCAACTAAGAAATCACAAGTGTTCTCCACCGCAGAAGACAATCAAAACGCGGTGACCATTCGTGTGTTCCAAGGTGAGCGGGAAATGGCAGCTGACAATAAAATCCTGGGTCAGTTCAATCTGGAAAGCATTCCACCGGCGCCGCGCGGCATGCCGCAAATTGAGGTGACATTCGACATCGACGCCAATGGCATCGTTTCGGTTGGCGCGACGGATAAGGGCACAGGCAAGGAGCAAAAAATCACCATCCAAGCTTCGGGCGGTCTGTCCGATGCAGATATCGAAGCCATGGTGAAAGATGCGGAAGCCAATGCCGATGCCGATAAAGATCGCCGTGAATTGGTGGAAGCTAAGAACCAAGCGGAAAGCCTGATTCATTCCACTGAAAAAGCCATGGAAGAGCACAACGACAAAGTCGATCCGACCACAATCGAAGCGATTGAATTGGCCATGGCGGCATTGCGCGATGATCTGGAAACAGAAGATGCGGGCAAAATCAAAGCTGGCATTCAAAACGTGACTGAGGCGGCGATGAAGCTTGGTGAAGCGATTTATAAAGCCAGCCAAGAAGCAGAAGCCAATGGCGATGTCGACGATGGTCCTGTTGCGGATGATGATATCTTGGATGCCGATTTCGAAGATTTGGACGGCGACAAACGCAGCTAACGCCAAGTAAGGATCAGTCTAAACCGGCCTGCGATTTTGCCGGCCGGTTTTTCCGTTCCAGAGGGGACAGTTTAGATGTCAAAACGCGATTACTACGAAACGCTTGGGATCTCGAAAGGGGCCACGGCGGAGGAAATCAAAAAGGCCTATCGTCGCAAGGCGAAGGAGCTTCATCCAGATCGCAATGCAGATAATCCAGCTTCTGAGGGTCTCTTCAAAGAGGCCAACGAGGCTTATGAAGTTCTCAAAGACAGCAATAAAAAGGCCGCCTACGATCGTTACGGTCATGCAGCCTTTGAAGGTGGCATGGGCGGTGGCGGCGGTGGCCGGCCCGGCGGGCAAGGGGATTTCTCCAGTGCCTTTTCCGATGTCTTCGACGACCTTTTTGGCGATTTCATGGGCGGACGCGGCGGCGGTGGCCGGCAACGTGCCGCGCGCGGCGCGGACCTGCGCTATAATATGCGCGTCACCCTCGAAGAGGCGTTTCGCGGGTTGCAAAAAACCATCAATGTGCCAACGGCTGTGTCCTGCGCAAATTGTTCTGGAACAGGCGCGGCTTCGGGCAGCGCACCTGCGACCTGTGGCACCTGCTCCGGCATGGGCAAGGTTCGCGCGCAGCAAGGATTTTTCACGGTTGAGCGCACCTGCCCCAGTTGTTCTGGCGCAGGGCAGGTGATCAAAAACCCATGCTCAAGCTGCCACGGAGCTGGGCGGGTTGAGAAAGACCGGGCGCTATCCGTCAATATCCCGGCCGGTGTCGAAACTGGCACGCGCATTCGCCTGTCGGGCGAAGGCGAGGCGGGGGCACGCGGTGGACCTCAAGGCGATCTCTATATCTTTATCGAGGTGGCCGATCACCAGATTTTTGAACGCGAGGGCAACAACCTGTTTTGCAATGTGCCCGTGTCGATGACCTCCGCTGCATTGGGCGGCGATATCGAAGTGCCAAATATCGACGGGGGCCGCAGCCGGGTTAAGATCCCAAGTGGTAGCCAATCCGGTCGGCAAATGCGCTTGCGCTCTAAGGGTATGCCCTCCGTGCGTGGCGGCGGTGTGGGTGACATGTTCATCGAGCTACAGGTGGAAACGCCCGTAAATTTGACGGCGCGTCAAAAGGAGATTTTGAAAGAGTTTGAGGCGCTCTCAAGTGACAACAGCCCTGAGAGTCAAGGCTTTTTCAAAAAGGTCAAACGGTTTTGGGATGGTGTAAAGGGTCAAGAATAAAGCATGAAGCCTAGCGCCCGATAAGATCGGCGCTGGGCTTTTATTTTACCCAAATCTCAACCCGGCGGTTTTGATTTTGGCCCCAGGCGGTGTCATTGCAGGCCAGCGGCAAGCCCTCCCCTAATCCAAGAACTTCGAACCCATCACTGAGTTGCGCATCATCCAGCAATGTCGCGATGGTGGCGCGTACAGCGCGGGCGCGATCGAGAGAAATTTGCACGTTGCCTTCCGCGCTCCCTTGGCTGTCGCTGAACCCCACAAACATCACGTCGCGCCCTTCAAAATACCCTGCGACAAACAAACGTTTGAGAAATTGGAGGTTGGATTGCGAGTCGGCATCCATGATTTGCGTACCCTCCAAGAAGCGGAACGCCAGAGACATCCGCTCATAGCCATTCAGGTTGAGCACGGCCAGGCGCAGATCTTCGGTGCGCATATCCATATCGGTGTTTAAAATTGCATTGATCAAGAGGCCAGATTGCCCATGAATTTCGGTCTTTTTGGGGCTGCGGCTGATGAAACCCAGTGTCCGCACCGCGTCCTGCGCTTCGGGTGTCAGCAAGAAGGCCCAAAAGGCACGGGTGATGTTTTGCATCTTCTTTGGTGCGGCGATCAGGTAGATCGGTGCTTGTAACGGATGCGCCGGGGCTTGAATGCCAGCTGGCGCCATCGGTTGATCGCAGCCCAAGCTGACTTGAACCAAGGTGTCTTGTGCCACTTGATCGGTGCTCACCGTCAAACGACCAGGCGTGTTTACGCCCTTGGGCGGCATCGGTCGGGGGGGCTCAAAAACTCTTAAGAGTTGCTGCAACGCCTGAGTTTGATCGTCTTTTCCTGTAAGAAAGGCCGGGTATTGAATGCCGGCGGTAAGTGGCCAAAGCCCGGGCTCCTCGCCCAACATTGCCACCAATTGGCTCATCGTGATGAACCTATTGGGATTGCTGGGCTGAGAATACAAATAAAGATCCTGCCATGCCAAAACCATAGAGTTTTGCGGATGGTCTAAGGAGCCGAACATATCCTCATTGAGAGCGGCTTGCTCCTCTTGCGTGGCGGCGCGCAGCGTCAGTGCCAAATTGGCCCGGCCCTCTAAAATATCTGAAATTGCGTCACGACTATTGCGATCAGAAAGCGCGAAAACCGCAAGCGCCGTACCATTTTCCGGGTCAAACAAGGTGACCTGCCCCGGCATCTCTTTTGACAGCTGATAGGAATAGCCCTGATGTTCGGCGAAGGACTGAATGAGCGGCATGAGCAGCGCCGAATTCAATGATCCGTCACCAGAGAGTGCGATGCTTTCGGGTGATGCGCTCAAGGCAGGGCAGGCCGCCCCTCGGCAGACCACCATATCGGCTGCTAAGGTCAATTGCCCATACTCGGATTGAATTTGATAGTTTTCCCCATCGAATGAGATCAGCGCACCGGAGACTGAAAAAGAGCCATCGCGCAGTACCAGCTCGACGGGATCTGCGAGTGCCGCGCCTATGCTTCCGAAAAAGCAGGCCACAGCCCATAGTCCTATGCTCAAAATACGATGCAAATGAGGTCCAACCCAGGAAACTTCAAGGTCATACTGTCGTGGGTTTCACCGATTCTATCAACAAAATAATAGCCTTAGGGCTGATTTCTTTCATAGAATTCCTTGCGTATTTTGTTAGGTGAAGGCCACCCGCGCAATAGGGCGCAACCGCTCTAGGGTTTTTTGATTGGTTTTGGAGCGATCATTGCGTCGCTGCGGGACATTGACCAATGAGCCTAAAATCTTTGCGTAGGGCAAAAATTGGACACTCGGGTCATTGGGCCCCACAAGCCTATAGCCCGCGAAAAACGCCTCAATGGCATCAGCTGGAATGATCTGCCCGCTTTCAAGCTCTTTGGAGCTGCGAAGAATGGCGGTATAATTAAGCAACAGGCGGGCGATGTCATGACCCACGGGCGCAGGTTGGTTTTTTGAAATATTGATTCCGGTTAAACAGGTGCCATCAAAAATCAGATTGCGCATATGAAAATCGCCATATTGAACCGCAGATACAGTTTGTTGATCGGAATATTTGTTTGCGAGTTCAGACAACCGTTCAACCCCTTGCAAAATAAGGGGCTTGGCGGCAACTTTCAGGTCTCCTGACTGAATTTTTTCGCCCAGATCGTGGTAGTAATTCACCGCATGTTTCGGTTGAAAAATGCGGGTCTCCGAGACTTTGGTTCGATGATAGGCATCCAACCATTCTCCAGCCAGTTGCAGCAGCTCAAGCTGCCTGGCGTTATCCTCTGCGGCATCGCGCATATACTCAGAAAAGGGTAGGCCTTCCGCATAGGTCGTTAGGCTGGCTTGATTGGCGATGTCCAAGCACATGGGCTTGATCAGAGAAAGGCGCTCGCTACGTTGAAAGGCGCGAGACGCTTTTTCCAATCGCAAATAATGTGCGGCAAAGGCGGCCTGTGCGCGGGGTCGCAGTTGTAGCCGATATTTGAACAGCCCATGCTTTGGGTGCTCTACCAAATAAGAAATGCGGGCCCGATCTGTCTCTTCGCGCTTCGACAGCAAAACATATGACCAGCCCACCATAGGCAGCTGCGCCTCCTCCAAAACACCTGGCCATGCAGCATGGGCCGCTCTTTCCAGTTTTGTTATGGGGTCTTCGAGCCACATGATAGCATTCCAATAATAAGCAAAAATTAAAGACTTCAAAAAATAACCTAGACGAATCTAGGCCGGTGATTTCCGTGAAATTATACAAATTTTAACGTATCATTGACCAGTAAAACATGTGGTTTTTTTAAATCCACGAAGGATTGATAGGATCAATTGGACCAAGTGGACCCCCGAATGTTAATTCGACGTGTCGCGCAGCGGCCAATAGCGCAGCTTCTCCTCGGGGTTTCCCGATCAGTTGCAGCCCCACCGGCAAGCCGCGCGGACCGCGTCCTACGGGCACCGATATCGCAGGCAGGCCGGTGGTTGTGGCCAAAAAGGCAAAGCGCAACCAATCCATATAATTGGTCAGCTCTACACCACCCACGTGATGCACCCATTCTTCAGAAGCCGAATGCGGCATACAGCCCACTGTTGGGCAAGCGAGGACGTCGAATGTCTCAAACAGGCTCAGCATATTATTGAACAGAATGGAGCGATTCAAATTGGCGTCGATAATATCTTCCAGAGTCAAAGCTTGCCCAAAAGCGGTGTTTTCAGCGAGCGTAGATTTGAAATGCGCTTGGACCTCCTGTGGTAGACGTTTTGCCGCCGTGGCCCACATAAGGCCGCGCAGTGTGTGATAGCTGCGCTCAAGATGGGTGAGATCGGGGCAAGTCTCTTCAATCCGTGCGCCATTCTTCTCAAGCTGTCGCATTGCCGCGGCAAGATGCTGTGCCATTTCGGGATCGACCTGTCCAAAGCCTCCCAAATCCGGGGCAAAGGCAATTTTCAGCTTTCCGTCAGCGCGAATGACGGCCTCTTGATAGGGAATTTCGGGTGCCGGATAGGAAATGGCGATCTGTGGATCAAACCCTGACATCGCATCCAAAAACAATGCACAATCTCTTACGGAACGGGCCATTGGGCCCTGCACCCCTTCAATTATAAAGGCCGCGTCCTGTCCTGGTCCGCCTGCAATGCCCGGGCTTGGGCGCAGACCCACGATGCCGCAATAGGCGGCTGGGGTGCGCAGGCTCCCGCCGTGATCGGACCCATGGCTCAGCCAAATTTCCCCTGCGGCCAAAGAAGCGGCCGCGCCACCGGACGAGCCGCCCGGATTGAGCGCGGTATTCCAAGGGTTTCGTGTTTGTCCAAAGACGTCATTGAAGGTGTTACCTCCTGCGCCAAATTCGGGTGTGTTGGTTTTGCCTAAAATGACCGCCCCACGCTGTTCCAATTGGTCCACCAAAGGATCACTTTTTTGCGGTATGAAACCCGCCAGCCCTTTGGTTCCAAATGTTGTGCGGACATTGGCGACGGCGTTGAGATCTTTGATTGTGATCGGCAAGCCCGCCAGCCAACCGGCCGGGGTGCTGTCTCGGCTTGATAAATCCACCGCACGCGCCTGCGCTTCACAAAGCGTAGGTGTGGCATTGATCAATGGGCCGGTTTGGGCAATGCGCGTCAAAGCTGCATCTATCAGATCTGATGAGGAAATTTCCCTGGCTTTCAACAGGGCAACAACTTCATGGGCTTCAAATTTGCAAAGTTCTGGGCCAGTGAACAATAGCTCTGATGTCATAATGCGCACCCTTCATATGATGGGTTAATGACTGCATCATAGGTTGGGGTGGGTCAAGTCAAAGGGGTAAGCTGGTCCATGGCCCGTTTTTGGCTCAGGAAAATATCTCCCGTGAGCTGCTCGAGAAACTCCGTTCCCGTTAATCGATCCATGACCGGCCCCTTAACCTCGGACAGATGGAAAGACACGCCCATATCTTCAAGCCGTTTATTGACCGCCTCTAAGGAGTCCAACGCGCTCATATCAATATCATTCACGGCAGAGCACATCAAAACCACATGGCGCAATTGTGGCTGCTGGGTGGCGCGGGCAAGCAGGTGATCTTCTAAGAAGCGTGCATTGGCGAAATAGAGGCTTTCATCCACGCGAATTGTCAAAATGTGAGGCTGGGTGATGACATCATAGCGCAGAACATTGCGGTAGTGTTCTGAATTTGGCACTTGCCCCACGGTTGCGATATGGGGTCTGGAGGATTTGTAGAGATGGATCAAAATCGAAACCAAAACCCCAGCAATCACCCCAGTTTCAACGCCGACAACAAGCGTTATGGCCATTGTGGTCGCGACGGCTGTGAAATCGGCCTTTGAATAGCGCCAGGCTTTTCCCAAGATTTTGAAATCTACCAAAGAGAGCACGGCGACAATGATCGTCGCGGCCAATGTGGCTTTGGGCAAAAAGAAGATGAGAGGTGTCAAAAACAAAGAGGCGAAGATCAAACCAACAGCCGTATAGGCCCCGGCCGCGGGAGTTTCGGCGCCGGCGTCATAATTGACGACTGATCGTGAAAACCCGCCCGTCACGGGAAAGCCTGAAGTGAAGGCCGCACCAATATTGGCGGCGCCAAGGCCGATGAGCTCTTGGTCTGGATCAATCCGCTGGCGTTTTTTTGCTGCAAGAGTTTGCGCAACAGAGATGGATTCCACAAACCCAATGACTGAAATCAAAACGGCTGATGTCAGAAGGCTGCTCCACAGATCAAGCGAAAATTTTGGCATTGTCAGTGGCGGCAGACCCTGCGGCACAGCGCCAACTATTTTTACGCCCAAGTTTTGCAGATCGAGCAGCCACACGAGGGCGGTGGTGGCAACAATTGCGGCAACTGGACCCGTTTTGGCCATAATTTTTGCGACAGGCTCGGTCAGACCCAGCGTCAATAAGAGCGGCAGCAAACCTTTGCGTACCCAGAACAGAAAGGCTGTTGTAAGGCTACCGATGAGCGCGGTGATCCAATTGATGTCCTGCCGATGTGCCCAAAGAGACTCTGCCAATTGAACCAAATTATGGCCCTCTGCCTGAATGCCTAAAATTGCCTTCAGTTGGCTGGCAGCGATGATCAGGCCAGAGGCTGTGATAAAACCAGCGATGACGGGATGGGACAGGAAATTGGCCATGAACCCCAAACGAAACACCCCCATCGCCACCAAGAACACACCTGACAAAAAGGCCAGTGCGATGGCTGCAAAGATATAGTCTTCACTGCCTGGTGCAGCGATGCGTGAGATAGATGCTGCTGTGAGCAAGGACACGACCGCCACGGGGCCCACGGCTAAAGACCGGCTGGTGCCAAATATTGCATAAAGGGTGATCGGCAAGATGGATGCGTAGAGACCCATTTGCGGCGGTAGACCCGCGAGCATGGCATAGGCTAAGGATTGCGGAATTAACATGATGGTCACAATCACCGCAGCGGTGAGGTCATTGGTCAAAGACCCGCGATTGTATGTTCTGCCCCATGTTAGAATGGGCAGATATGGGGCGAGCATTGATGTGAGTTTCATGTGCGTGTTCCGGTCATGCGAGACGGGTGATAGAAATCTGGGCTAAAGGGCGGCCGCAGAAAGCCTTGGGGTGAGTGCCGTCAGATCATGCCCGGCCGATTTTGCAGCCGCGAGAATCTCATCCACGGATTGCCCAATTTGGGCTTGATGCAAGGCCCAAAGGGCGGTCGCGCGCATACCACTGCGGCAATAGGCGAAAATGGGCCCGGTGCTCTTGCTGACCATATCCGCAAATTCCGCGATTTGTTCTTCAGAGATCTGACCGGGAATGATGGGCAGGTAATGGGCTGCAAGCTCCAAAGTGGCGGCTTGAGTTTTCAGGGTGTCAAACGCGGGCTGATCGGGCCCCTCGCCATCAGGGCGCAGGCAAATAACAGATTTTATGCCAGAGATTTGAATATCTTCGATATCATCAACTTCAATCTGGGGTCCAACATAGAAATGATCTGAGAGCTTTTTCATAGACATAGCTTATCCTTTTGCCGCGCGTATCAACCGGGCAATTGTGTTTCAAAAATGGGTGGCGGCTTTACAAAGAGTTGATTGGTACTTTCAGGCTCGGGTGCCCGTCTTCATCTGTAGGAACTTCGCCTGCGCGCATGTTGACTTGCAAGGCTGGAATAATCAGCTTTGGCATCGCCAAAGTGGCGTCGCGCTCGGTACGCATTTTAACAAAGGATTCGCGGGTCGCATCTCCGCCAACATGGATGTTGAAGGCGCGTTCTTCTGCCACGGTGGTTTCCCACTGGATGTCGCGCCCATTGGGGCCGTAGTCATGGCACATAAACAAGCGCGTTTCATCCGGCAGGCTCAACACTTTTTGAATGGAATCATATAGGATCCCTGCATCCCCACCGGGGAAATCAGCGCGCGCCGATCCACCATCGGGCATAAACAAAGTGTCGCCGACAAAAGCCGCATCGCCCATGACATGCACCATACAGGCCGGAGTATGGCCAGGTGTGGCGATGACGGTGGCTTGCATTTGCCCCACATGATAGCTGTCCCCATCTTCAAACAGCGCATCAAATTGTGATCCATCGCGTTGGAATGCGGTTCCTTCATTGAAGATCTTGCCAAAGGTGTCCTGCACCTGGATGATTTTCTCACTGATGCCGATCTTGCCGCCCAATTGCTCTTGCAAATAGGGGGCTGCGGAAAGGTGATCGGCGTGCACATGGGTTTCAATGATCCATTGTAGCTCAAGGCCCTGATCTTTGATTGTCTTGACGATCTCATCGGCGCTTTCGAAGGTAATCCGTCCGGCCGCGTAGTCCATATTCATGACGGAATCGATCACGGCGCAGGCGGTGCTGCTCGGATCCTTCACAATATAGCTGATGGTGTTGGTTTGGGCATCAAAGAAGGCCATGACTTCCGGCTGTTCTAGCGTGTTCAGTTTTGTGTCAGACATTTGATCACCTTTCTAAATTACTTATCGTCGCCGAAGTTTAAACGTGGTTGTCTCGCCGTTGGAGAACGTATTTTGAAGCTGCCATCCCTGTCAACATAGTGGCGACAAAGATCAGCGTGCCTTCAGCAGCCAGCGGCAGAGCCGTCATTGCTGGACCGGGGCAAAATCCGCCTAAACCCCAACCTACGCCAAATATTGCTGCACCTGTGATCAAACGTGCGTCGAAGTCCGTGCGGGTGGGCAGATGGAAGACGTCGTTGAAAAATGGCTTGCTGCGGCGGGTGACCAGCCAAAACCCTGGCATGGTGACAGCAATCGCGCCGCCCATAACAAAGGCAAGGCTGGGATCCCAGGTGCCGAAGAGGTCGAGAAAGTTTTGGACCTTGGCGGGATTGGCCATGCCCGACAGTAACAGGCCGAAGCCAAACATAAGACCGGACAGAAGTGTAACGAGGTTTTTCATGGCTTTAGCCTCCAAAAACGTGACGAAGCAGCAGGACGGCAATAAAACCGGTGCTCATGAAGGTTAATGTCGCAACAATCGAGCGACCGGAGAGGCGGGAAATGCCGCATACCCCGTGGCCACTCGTGCAGCCATTGCCCCAGACGGATCCAAAACCGACCAGAGCGCCGGCGAGGGCCAAAAGCGGCAGGTTGTTTGAAACGCTTTGCAGCGGAGCTTGTCCGTTGATCACGATCCAAATGGGTGCGGCGAGCAACAGACCGATCAAAAAGATCAGACCCTGTGGGAGTGACTGATCTTTGCCGGTGGGGGGGAGCATGCGTGATAGAATGCCGCTGATTCCCGCAATACGACCATGGGTCGCCATTAGTAAAACAGCCGAAGCGCCAATAAGGCCGCCTCCCAAAAGTGACAGAAGTGGTGTGAACTCGGTTTGCATAGTTGGCCCCATTGTTATGCCGTATTTGATATTCTCATTTTTATATATAAGTGATCACTAATATACAAGCGCTATATTACCGAGTTTGAAAAACAGGCTCAGAATTCGCTCTGCGGAGCTTTAGGGCGCCATCCTCGGCCAATGAATTCGCTGGTCAGCTGGAAGATTGCTCCCTATGTATAATGCATGGATGTTTTCGTGTTTGTCATTTTGTTGGTCACATGTTTTGCCGCTGGTGCAACTGGGGCTTTGTTTCAACCAGGTCGCTGGTATCAGGCGCTCAACAAACCGGTCTGGACTCCGCCGAACTGGGCCTTTCCCTTGGCTTGGACAACGATCTATTTTTCAGTTTCCTTCGCGGGTGCCCGCGTGGCGGATATGGAGGGAAATGCCATTGCCCTGGCCTTTTGGGCTATGCAGGCCGGCTTCTCGACCCTATGGACGCCGGTATTTTTTGGGCTGCGGCGATTGCGTGGAGCGCTATTGGTGATGCTGCCTTTGTGGGTCTCTGTATTGGGAGCCACCTTAGCGATGTTTGAGCTGGACCGGGCCGCAGGCCTGGCTTTTCTGCCCTATATTCTCTGGGTCACCATAGCGGCTGCATTAAATTACCGGGTTGCACAGCTGAACCCTACGGTTGCGCCCCGAGACCTATCGGCAGATTAGCCTTGTGATGGATCTATGGCCATACCTTGCCATCTGCGGCGCTCCCTTCTCGGCGGGGTTGGCCCATGCCGCATGAGCCTATCTCCATTTATGTTGTGGATGGCGATCCACGGGCGCTGGACGCCCACACAGCAGTTTTAAGCGCAGAGGGCTATGCCACGATTCCCTGCGGTTCAGCTGAGCAGTTTTTGAAACTGTTTGATCCAGACCTCAAAGCCTGTGTGGTTATGGAGCTGCATTTGCCTGGGATGTCAGGAAGCGAGCTGCAAGACTATCTCGCCTCCAACGGATTGGATATTCCCATTGTGATCCTAACCGCCCATGGCGATGTGCCCAGTGCCGTACAATCGTTACAAGTGGGCGCTGTGGACTTCATCGAAAAGCCGTCGCCTCAGTCCCGATTGCTTGAGGCGATAGGCACTGCTTCGGAGCTCATATTTGATCGAGAGCCGAACCGTCTTTCGCAGAAAATTATTGCACAACGTCTGCGCTCTTTAACGGATCGAGAGCGCGAGGTCTTGGAGCATCTGCTCAAAGGCAAGCTCAACAAAGAGATTGCCGTAGATCTCAATGTGAGCCAGCGCACAATCGAAGCGCATCGCGCCCGCATACGCGAAAAAACACGGACCCGCGGGATTGTAGATTTGATCCGCATGTTTGGCTAAGCGAATTAAGTATTACTACCTAAGTATTTTCCCTAATTATGCTGCAGTGTGTTCTGTGCTCTAAAGATTTTACCGATGACGATGGTTTTGATCGGACGTCAACAACGTAAACTAACTTCTGCTTAAGAAATGATAGCTTTATGATCTGGCGTTCAGCCTGCGTTTTTACGATAAAGTGAATATTCTGGAGGATAAGACCGAGTTTTAACATGGAACCTGCTGTACGGGAGCAGTGCTACAAAGCTGTGTAGCCCCCTTTCGATTTGAACTGATCGGCCCTCTCGCCAAGGGCCCTGTCGCTTCGCAATTCGATGCAGTGTGAATACCGGTGTCCATGTGAGTAGCGAGTGATAGGGGACACATGAATGTCGAAACAACAAGGCTCCGCTTCAGGAGTGCAGTCGACAGATGCCTTCGAATGGGAAGTGTATCACAACAGCGAAACAAATATATTTGAACTCAGCAAAAAGCTGCCGGAAGATTTGGTCGCCAGCCTGGCACGCGAAGTGATTTTACGCGTGGCGTCGAGGACTGTGGCGGCGGCGGTGGCCCGTCCGGTGTCGCAAGAGGAGTTGCTGGCATTCAGCACGGCTCTTGCCTCCGATAGTCCCAAAAGCGCCGCACAGATCATTGCCGCGGAACGCGAGGCTGGTCGTCCGGCAGAAGATATCTACGTCAATTTATTGGCGCCTGCTGCGCGACAATTGGGTGATATGTGGAACAGCGATCATATTACATTTGCGCAGGTCACGGTTGGTTCAGGCCGCATTTTTGCGATTATGCGGTCAATGCGGCATATGTTTGAGACCTCCGCGCCCGCCGAAGAGCCGGCGGTTATTTTCGCCTCCGTGCCAGGGGAGACCCATACGCTTGGGGTTCGTATGGCCGCAGATTTTTTCCGAACTGATGGGTGGAATATTTCTCTATTGATAGGCTTGTCACACGATGATCTGCTTGCTGAAATCGCACAGATCTCAAGCCGTATGGTGGGCCTGTCTTTCAGCGGGGAACATTCGCTTGAGGCGCTGTCACAGCTGATTGTCGCGCTGCACATTTGCGCGCCGCATCTGTCCATCGTGATTTGCGGCCAAGAGGTAGAAGAGTTTCGACCTGTTTTGGAGCTCATGGGTGTCGACGGGATCGCTGTCACCATGGAGGATGCCAGGGCGCATTTTACGCGTCTGTCACAGGATAAGACGTGAATTAATCGCTCACACGAGGTCGTATTTGCGTAACTTCACATAGAGCGATTGCCGCGACAGTCCGAGCATCTCAGCTGCGGCGACGCGGTTGTTCGAGGTCATGCCAATCGCGGTTTCGATACACATTTTTTCAACCACATCGGTGCTGCGCGCGACAATATCTTTGAGGGACTGGTTGCCAATCAGCTCAACTACAGAATTAATCTCTGCTTCCGACATTTGACTGGTGGGTGTTGAGATCGCCTCGACCCTGCGGGCGTTGCGCAGGAGCAGAACACAAATTGGCTCACGTTGTGTGCGAATTTGCGTTGTGGAAATCTCAACAGGGCGCTCGTCCCCATGCTCGTTCAAAACCTTTGTCGAATAGAGCCGCATCTTACCATTGCGGCGGGCGCTTTCCAAAATTACGTTGAGATCGACCGATCCACGGGAAAAGAACTCGGACATGCTGCGTCCACTCAGGGTTTGCGCATGGGTTACACTGGCCAAAGAGACAAAGGCCTCGTTCACACTCAAAATCTGACCGGACATATTTATGAACACAATTGGGTCGACCCCTTTGTGGAAAAATCTGACCAAATGCGTTGCCAGTTGGTCCACAGGTTCCTGGGCGGGCTCCTCTGGCTCAATTTTACACAGCAACATTTGCGAGGTTGCGCCACGGAACAATGTGGGGTCGATGCGGTAGGACCGGCCGCCCAGCGCCGATTTTGCCAAAATGGCCCCCATGGAGGCATCAGAGGCAGCGGTCACCATTCGGTCGATCAGGCTCGTCAGACCTTCGTCTTCAAATTCCGAGGCGAAGGAGGCGTCAATCAACTCGTTGCGTGGCCGTCCGAGTAGAATCTCAGCAGCGCTATTGCATGATACAATGGCGCCTGTTTCGAGTGTGATGAACACCGTTGCAACGTCGGATGAGTCCATCAAGACTCTGAGCCGGATTTCATGCTCCCGGCGCGCGTCATAGTCGTTTTCAAGAGCGATCTGTGCTTCCACCAGCTGTTGCTGCATTTCTGCGACGGGCCGCAAATCCGAACCCAAAAGCAATGTAGATCCGTCCGCTGCGCCGGAATGATAGGTATAGCGAACGGGCAATTCGGCTTGTTGGTCGGTGGCGCGATGGTTCAACTCAACGGGCCGCACTTCTTTTTGGCCCCTTTGAAACTCGGCAAGCCGGGCCTCAAACTTTGGCACAGATTCCTTGGTGAGCGTGTCTTTAAACTGCAGACCAGTCCACGGGGTCAAATCCAATTTTGGCGCCAAAAAAGGGCTGGTCACGGTTTGCGTGATCTCGCCATCGCTCGAGATGATAAAAGCAAAATCACACAGGCGCGAAATTAAATCCGCTGTGGCAGATTGATCCAAATTGGGAATAAGGCGATCGGCCCATTCTGTTTTACCATGCGACGTCATTTGCAAAAGTCCTTCGTTCAATTTGCATTTCTAGATGCACCCACGTGGCAATCGTACTGTCAAATATCTGGACTTTAACTTTCAAAAGCATTGAGCAACCGCGGCTTTCCAGTCGTTGGTTTTGTAATCTGTTCCCGTAACCGCATCAAGGTTAATTTGAGCGCTCAGAATGCCGCCTCCAAGAATAACCTTTGCTGTGCTCCAATTACATCTAACATTTGAAATTATTTCAGATAATTTTTCGGCACTGTCGCGTGCTGACGCAGAAATAAACACGCCGTCGAATTGCTCACCTGCGCCAATCTGATGAACTCGATTGGCGGTGACATCCATCTCCAACTTAACGCGTGCGCCAACACATCTTAGTGTCTTGCCTAGGATAATCGCACCTAATGTATGTTGTGTTCCTTCCGGAACGATAATTAACAAACTCAAATTTTTACTCAGGTAATTCACGCCTTCCGGAACCTCTCGTTCTGAAAGACCGTGCACAGCAATCTGCAGACGACTCGCGCCGAGCGTCATGGCGAAGAAGGAAAGCGCGTCCTCCTCCCAGGCCCGGCCCAATTGGCAGACGGCTGCGGGTATAATCTCTGAAAATAGGGTAAAGTCCGAAAATCTTGCGGCTTGTAGCTCTTGAATAGCTGTCGAAACGGCTGCGTTTTTCGGATTGAGAGAGGCATCGAACAAGCGTTGGGCGGCTTGGCTTGTACTGATTGCAGGGGCCAATGGCGCGCGCGCTTCCAGGCTGCTGGCATGACTTAAACTGCTCGCCAAAACCTTAATAGCCACCTGAGCCACCCGGGCGGCTTCATCCCCTATACTCACTAAATTTGTGTGTTGGTGATGAGTCACGATGACCTTCCGAATACTGGCAGTAGGTCACCATGACCTCAGTCCCTATCAAAGATGACAGAGATGCTCGGGCATTGGGGCGCAATTGTCAATAATTTGTTACATAATTCGGGAAAACGTCGGTGAAACGCCGCATTTTCCGGGAAAGTAAAAACATTTAGACAAGAATTCTGCCAATAAGTGTAAATCAAAGTTGACAGACTGCGCCGCGCCTGCCAAATTTTGACCAGCCTATTGGCGAATTGGAAACCCGAATGACAATGACCGCGTCACAAAATTTGCAACCCTCTGGCCTCTATACTAAGGACCAGCGCAGTCGGCGTGACAGAACGGTTTGGACGACGGTTCAGGGCATTCTCGCGCCTTTGCAATTCTTGGTCTTTTTGGTCTCCCTCGTTCTGGTCATCCGTTATATGGTAACCGGTCTGGGCTATGAGATTATGACCCTCTCAATCATTGCAAAAACCTTGCTGCTTTATCTCATCATGATCACGGGCGCGATTTGGGAGAAAGTGGTTTTCGGGCAATGGCTTTTTGCACCAGCATTCTTTTGGGAGGATGTGGTCAGTTTTGGTGTCATCGCCCTGCATAGCCTTTATCTTTATGGATTAATTCAAGGCACCATCCCTGCCGATACTTTGGTTCTGATCATCCTGGCGGCCTATGCCACCTATGTGGTGAATGCCGGGCAGTTTTTATGGAAATTACGCGCCGCGCGCCTTCAGATGGAGGCCGCCTCGTGACTGAACATATGCCCCCGCCGCCCGCAACAGGATGTCGAACCGCACCGGTGTTGAAGCAGCGCGGACAGCGCGAGGTATTTTGCGGCTTGACCGGCATCATTTGGCTGCATCGAAAGATCCAAGACGCGTTCTTTCTCGTTGTTGGATCGCGCACATGTGCGCACCTGCTGCAGTCTGCGGCAGGGGTCATGATCTTTGCTGAGCCACGATTCGGTACCGCGATTCTGGAAGAGGCAGATTTGGCCGGGCTGAAAGACGCGCAAGCAGAGCTGGATCGCACCGTCGAAGAGCTTTTGGCGCGGCGCCCCGACATTCGGCAGCTGTTTCTTGTTGGGTCGTGCCCTTCCGAGGTGATCAAGCTTGATCTGAACCGCGCCGCCGAGCGGTTGACCCAGACCTATGCCCCCAGAGTCCGCGTTTTGGAATATTCTGGCTCTGGAATCGAAACCACCTTTACCCAGGGGGAGGATGCGTGTTTGGCGGCTATGGTCCCCGTTTTGCCGTCAACCGACGCACGGGAATTGATTGTCGTTGGCGCCTTGCCCGATGTGGTGGAAGATCAAATGGTGGCGCTTCTGACCGATCTTGGCATTGGCCCGTTGCGTATTTTGCCGGCTCGTACGATCGAAGATGAAATTGCCGTTGGTCCCAATACGGTTTTTGCCCTGACCCAGCCATTCTTGGGTGACACCCATGCGGCCTTGATCCGCCGCGGCGCACGCCATATTGCGGCTCCGTTCCCCTTTGGTGAAGAGGGCACCACCGCCTGGTTGTCGGCTATTGCTGAGGAATTCAACATTCCGCGCGCGCTGTTTGATCGCGTGACTGAGGCACCCCGACGCCGGGCCCGTCAAGCGATCAGCCAGGCCGCCGTGCCGCTCAATGATAAATCCGTGTTTTTCTTTCCCGATAGTCAATTGGAAATCCCATTGGCGCGCTTCTTGACCCGGGAATGTGGGATGACCGCGCTGGAAGTTGGCTCGCCCTATATCCACGACGCTTTGCATGGACCGGATTTGGATCTTTTGCCCACGGGTCCGCAAATTTCCGAAGGTCAAGATGTTGACCTCCAGCTGGATCGCTGCCGCGCGGCGCATCCGGATTTGACTGTTTGTGGCTTGGGTTTGGCCAATCCGCTTGAAGCGGACGGGTTCGCCACCAAATGGGCCATTGAGTTGGTTTTCACGCCCGTACATTTCTATGAACAAGCCGGTGATCTTGCCGCTCTTTTCGCCCGACCCCTGCGGCGTAAATCTATTTTGAAGGTGGCTGCGGAATGAAGCTCACCGTTTGGACATATGAAGGCCCGCCCCATGTTGGCGCGATGCGCGTCGCCACGGGTATGAAAAAGCTTCATTATGTTCTGCACGCGCCCCAGGGCGATACCTATGCCGATTTGTTGTTCACGATGATTGAGCGCCGCGACCACCGCCCGCCGGTGACTTACACCACATTTCAGGCGCGGGATCTGGGCGCGGATACAGCGGGTTTGTTCAAAAAAGCCTGCCAGGATGCATATGACCGGTTCCAACCTGAGGCGATTATCGTGGGCGCTTCTTGCACGGCTGAACTCATTCAAGATGATCCCGGCGGTCTCGCAGAAACCATGGGGCTTCCCATTCCCGTCATCCCGCTTGAGTTGCCCAGCTATCAGCGCAAAGAGAATTTTGGGGCGGATGAGACGTTCTTCCAATTGGTCAAACATTTGGCCAAGCCACAAGCTAAAACAGAGCGTGTCAGCTGCAACATCATTGGGCCCACCGCCCTGGGGTTTCGGCATCGCGACGATGTGGCTGAGATTACAAATCTCTTGTTTGAGCTTGGTATTGAGGTGAATGTCACCGCGCCCATGGGTGCCACACCCAGCGATATTGCGCAGATGGGAAAGGCGCATTTCAATGTGCTGTTATATCCTGAAACCGGTGAAACGGCTGCGCGGTATTGTGAAAAAGAATTCGATCAACCCTACACGAAAATCGTTCCCATTGGGGCCGGCGCGACGCATGATTTTATCACGGAAGTCCGTGCGCTGAGCGGCAGTACCGCCCCTCTAGACAGTCAAGCCTTGCGGCAAACCTGGTGGTCACGCTCAGTGGACAGCACCTATTTGACCGGCAAGCGGGTGTTTATTTTTGGCGATGGCACCCACGTCAAAGCCGCCGCGCGGATCGCGCGGGATGAGATGGGCTTCGAGGTTGCGGGGCTCGGATGCTATAATCGTGAATACGCACGCGATATTCGGACAATTGCAAAAGAGTTTGGCGTCGAAGCGCTGATCACGGATGATTATTTGTTGGTCGAAAAAACCATCGAAGCGCTACAGCCCGAAATGATTTTAGGCACGCAAATGGAGCGCCATATTGGAAAGCGGCTGGGTATCCCTTGCGCTGTTATTTCGGCTCCGGTTCATGTGCAAGACTTCCCTGCGCGCTATTCGCCGCAAATGGGGTTTGAGGGTGCAAATGTAATCTTTGACACCTGGATCCATCCGCTGGTCATGGGTCTGGAAGAACATTTGCTGCATATGTTCCGAGAAGACTTTGAATTCAATGATGCCGCAGGTCCCAGTCATCATGGTGGACACCAACCCTCGGGCACAGCATCGGTGCAGGTGCCAGCAGCGCAAGAGCAATCCTTGGCTTTAAGCACCGGCGGCGATGTGGCGATTTGGTTGGCGGAAGCTGAAAAAGAGTTGAAGAAGATCCCATTTTTCGTGCGCGGCAAGGCCCGCCGCAACACCGAGACCTACGCAACCTCGCAAGGGCTGTCGGAAATCTCTGTTGATACCCTGTATGAAGCGAAGGCCTTTTATGCGCGATGAGCTGACATATCCTTCGTATAATGTCGTGTTGCTGACATTGGACCGCCACGCGGCCGGTCCTGCAGCGCGGGCTTTGCCCAAGCTGGCAACCGATTTTCCAGGCTTGCAACTCAAAATACATGCCGCCGCCGAATGGGCCAAAGATCCAGAGGCCTTGGCCTTGGCCAAAGCAGATATTGAGACGGCGCATTTGATTGTGTCCTCCGTGCTGTTTCTCGAAGATCACGTGCAGGCCATTTTGCCAGACCTAAAAGCGCGGCGTGCGGCCTGTGATGCTTTGGTGGGTATAATCGCCGATCAGGAAATTGTGCAGCTGACCAAAATGGGTGAGCTGGACATGATGCGGCCCGCCTCTGGTGTGATGGGGTTCTTGAAGAAGCTGAAGCCTGCGAAGAAATCTGGCAGCACGGGCGAAGGCCAGGCAAAGATGCTGCGCCGGATTCCCAAAATTCTGAACCTTATTCCTGGCAAGAGTCAGGATCTGCGGGCGTGGTTCTTGACCATGCAATATTGGCTCGGTGGATCTGACGATAATATTGAAAGCCTCGTGCGCTTTTTGATTTCGCGCTACGCATCCCGGCCGGAATGGCGCGGCGTTGCGGCCCCGGCGCCTGTCGAATACCCCGAAGTGGGCCTTTATCATCCAGACCTGCCCGGCCACCATATCACCACAGATATTGCGGATCTGCCGCAAGAGGGTACAGGCCCAACAATTGGGTTGGCCATGTTGCGCAGTTACATTTTGGCCGGTGATACGGCGCATTTTGACCATGTCATTCGGCGTTTTGAAGCGGCGGGGATGCGGGTCATACCGGCCTTTGCTGGAGGGCTCGACAGCCGGCCAGCAATCCAAGCCTATCACATGGGGAAGATCGATGCCTTGGTCTCATTGACGGGCTTTTCTCTGGTAGGTGGGCCCGCCTATAATGACAGCGAGGCGGCTGTAGAACTCCTGAGCGCGCTCGATGTGCCCTATATCGCCGCGCAACCCTTGGAATTTCAAACCCTGTCCCAATGGGCCAATGGCGGCCAAGGCTTGAGCCCGATTGAGGCGACAATCCTTGTGGCTTTGCCCGAAATTGATGGGGCCACAAATCCGACCGTGTTTGCAGGTCGGCACGGGCCGGATGGCTGTGATGGCTGCGCTTACGCCTGCAAAGCGGCAGGCACGGTAAAAGCCATGGCGCCCTGCCCGGAGCGTATTGATGCGCTGGTCGAAAAAACCCGAAACCTTGCGGTTTTGCGGCGCAAAGAAAACTCTGACAAAAATGTTGGGATCGTGCTTTTTGGTTTTCCACCGAATGCCGGCGCGATTGGCACGGCGGCCTATCTGTCGGTCTTTGAAAGTCTGCATAATACTTTGCAGACAATGGCTGAAAATGGCTATGATGTGACGCCACCCGAAACGGTTGACGATCTGCGCGAGGTCATCTTGAAGGGCAATGCGTCGATCTATGGGCAGGAGGCCAATGTCGCGGCTAAAGTCTCAGCCGATTACATCGTGACCCATACGCCCTGGCTGCAAGAGATCGAAGAGACCTGGGGCCCTGCGCCAGGGCGCATTCAGTCCAATGGCAGCGACCTTTACATTCTTGGTGCGCAGTTTGGAAAAGTTTTCGTCGGGGTGCAGCCAACCTTTGGCTATGAGGGCGATCCGATGCGCCTCCTCTTTGAACGCGGGTTTGCACCCACCCATGCGTTCAGCGCGTTCTATCAATTCATGAAGCATCAGCATAAGGCCGATGTGCTTTTGCATTTTGGGATGCATGGGGCATTGGAATTTATGCCGGGCAAGCAAAACGGCTGTGGTGGCAAGGATTGGCCAGATCGGCTGATTGGCAATATGCCCAATATCTATCTTTACGCAGCCAATAATCCCTCAGAGGCAACTTTGGCGAAGCGTCGCAGCAATGCCATTACAATCACCCATCTCACGCCGCCGTTACAGGCCTCTGGTCTTTATCGCGGTCTGGCTGATTTAAAAGACAGCCTGAGCAAGTGGCGGGCCCTGCCACCGGGCGATGCGGCCTGCGAGCCTTTGGAGGCGTTGATTGCGGCGCAGGCCGAGATTGTGCATCTGGACGGGACAGATTTGAACCGGCTTTGGATTACCCTTTTGGAAACTGAAGACGCTTTGATTCCCGATGGGTTGCATATCATCGGTCAAAAACTGCCCGCGCATAAAATCGAAACTTTGCTGGATCTGATGAGTTTTGACACGCCACAAGCGCGCCAGGTGGCCAGAGCCCATTTGCAGTCCAGCCAAGAGCTGGATGGAATGATGCGCGGATTAAATGGCCAATTTATCAAGCCGGTTCCTGGCGGCGATGTCATCCGCGCGCCAGATATTCTGCCGACAGGTCGGAATATTCACGCCTTTGATCCCTTCCGGATGCCGACGGCTTTTGCCATGCAGGATGGCGCGCAGCAGGCGGCAGAGTTGTTGCGCACGCATGAGGGGTTGCCCAAGACCGTTGCATTGGTGCTCTGGGGGTCTGACAATATTAAATCTAACGGTGGGCCGATCGCGCAGGCGCTTTCGCTGATGGGCGCAAAGCCGCGGTTTGACGCCAATGGCCGTTTGTGTGGTGCGGATCTGATCTCGCTTGAACAGCTGGGGCGGGCACGGATTGATGTGGTGATCACCCTCTCGGGTATCTTCCGCGATTTGTTGCCGCTGCAAACCAAAATGCTGGCCGATGCCGCCTTGCAATGCGCGATGGCCGATGAGCCCTTAGAGATGAATCCCATTCGCGCCCATGCTCTCGAGTTTTCTCAGGCTCAAAACTGCAGCCTAGAAACAGCCGCGCTGCGGGTCTTTTCCAACTCCGAAGGGGCCTATGGTTCAAATGTGAACCAATTGGTCGACAGCTCCGCTTTCAAAGACGACAGCGATTTTGCTGATGCCTATCAAGCGCGTAAAAGTTTTGCCTATGGCAAGGATGGCGAAGCCAGTCAGCAATCACAATTGCTGCAAGACACATTGAAGAATGTGGAGCTGGCCTATCAGAACCTTGAATCGGTTGAGCTTGGTGTCACCACAGTGGATCATTATTTTGACACGCTCGGCGGTATTGCGGCGGCTGTGAAGCGGGCCAAGGGCGGGGTGGAAACGCCTGTTTATATCGGGGATCAAACCCGGGGTGGCGCGCAGGTGCGGACGCTGCGCGAACAGGTTGCGTTGGAGACCCGCGCGCGCAGTTTAAATCCGAAATTTTATGAACCGCTCCTGCAGCATGGTCATGAAGGCGTGCGCGCGATTGAGGCGCATATCACCAATACCGTTGGCTGGTCGGCCACCACAGGGAAGGTTGATGAATGGGTGTATCAAGAGCTGTCTGAAACATTTGTTTTGGATGAAGACATGCGCAAACGCCTGTCTGCTTTGAACCCGCAAGCCTCCATGCGTATGGCAAATCGCCTGCTGGAAGCGTCAGATCGTGCCTATTGGAAACCAGACGAAACCACTTTGGCCGCGCTGCAAAGTGCCGCGGATGCCATTGAAGATCAACTTGAGGGCATTGCAGCCGAATGACCCAAAACGCAGTTATAGGAAGGGACTACAGACATGAGCCCACTTGATAGAAATATCCCCAATTTGACCGGTGACGGCGAAGGGTCGGTGCAGGTGCACCAGGACGAAACCGCGAAAATTGAGGGTGCAAAAGTATTCAGCGTTTACGGCAAGGGTGGCATTGGCAAGTCAACCACCTCGTCAAACCTCTCGGCGGCCTTTTCCAAAATGGGAAAGCGCGTGCTGCAAATTGGCTGTGATCCCAAGCATGACAGCACATTCACATTGACGGGCACCTTGCAACCTACCGTGATTGATATTCTCAAAAGCGTGGATTTTCACTCCGAAGAGCTTCGTCCCGAAGATTACGTTGCGACGGGATATAATGGTGTGAAATGCGTCGAAGCCGGCGGGCCACCTGCGGGGACGGGTTGTGGTGGCTATGTTGTTGGGCAAACGGTGAAACTGCTAAAGCAACATCATATGCTTGAAGACACGGATGTCGTGATTTTCGATGTGCTAGGGGATGTGGTTTGCGGCGGGTTTGCGGCGCCATTGCAGCATGCGGATCGGGCTTTGATTGTCACCGCCAATGATTTTGACAGCATCTATGCGATGAACCGGATCATTGCCGCGGTTCAGGCGAAATCTGCCAACTATAAAGTACGGCTTGCAGGCTGTGTCGCCAATCGGTCGAAAGACACTGACGAAGTGGACCGCTATTGCAAGACTGTGGGCTTCAACCGAATTGCCCATATGCCGGATCTCGACGCGATCCGCCGGTCTCGCCTGAAAAAGAAGACTCTGTTTGAAATGCCCGATGACGAAGAAATCGTTCAGGTGCGCAAAGAATATATGCGTCTGGCCGAAACGCTTTGGAACGGCACGCTACCACTTGCGCCGGCACCTTTGCCTGATCGCGAAATCTTTGAGCTGCTTGGATTTGACTGATGACCTATGAATCGACCCGCAACACTGTTGAAACCTACTTTGATCGCACCGCGACAAAGACCTGGGAAAGGTTGACCTCAGACGCGCCTGTGTCGGGCATTCGTGCCACTGTGCGCGCCGGTCGCGATCGGATGAGACAGCTCTTGCGGTCGCAATTGCCTGCGGATTTGCGCGGGGCGCGTGTGTTAGATGCGGGCTGCGGCACAGGGGCTTTGGCCTTTCAATTGGCCCAGGCTGGCGCCGATGTTGTGGCGGTGGATATCTCGCCGAAGCTCATCACAATCGCCAAGCAGCGCCAACCTGCGCATGTGAGCGGCACGCTCAAGCTGATGGCCGGAGATATGTTTGACCCTGGCCTGGGGCATTTCGATCATATAGTGGCAATGGACAGTTTGATTTATTACTCGGCTGAAGACATTGGCGCGACCCTCGACCGGGTGAGTAGCCGGATATTGACAAATATGGTCTTTACGGTTGCGCCGCGCACGCCGCTTTTGATGGCCATGTGGCGGATTGGCAAATTGTTTCCACGCAACGATCGCTCGCCGATGATGGTGCCGCATCAAATGGCACAGATCGCCAAATCTACCTCGGGTCAGATCAGTGACATCGATCGGGTGGCCTCTGGGTTTTACATCAGCCAAGCGTTGGAATTCCGCCCATGATCCCAAAGAGCGCTGTCAAAACCATGACCCTAAGGATGTTGCCTTTCGCCGATGCGGCCAGCGATGAGCTGCCGCTCGGGCAATTGTTGCGTCTATCCTTGTTTCAAATTTCCGTGGGCATGGCAGCCGTGATGTTGCTGGGCACTTTAAATCGGGTGATGATCGTTGAGCTGTCAGTGCCGGCCTTCATCGTGGCGACCATGATCGCCATTCCCGTGCTGATTGCCCCTTTCCGTGCGCTTCTTGGTTTTAAGTCTGACAATTACCGCTCCGCCATTGGTTGGAAACGCGTGCCCTATTTGTGGTTTGGCAGCCTCTGGCAGTTTGGTGGCCTGGCAATTATGCCGATGGCCCTTTTGGTCTTGGCGGGAGATTCGGCGATTGATGCGGGTATTTTCGGCGAGATTGCCGCTGCGCTGGCCTTTTTGTTGACCGGGCTTGGGATGCATATGACGCAAACAGCAGGTCTGGCTTTGGCCGCTGATCGGGCAACGGAACAGACCCGCGCAAAAGTCGTCTCAATGCTCTACGTCATGTATCTTGTGGGCATGGGGATTTCAGCGGTCATCATTGGCACATTGTTGCGTGATTATTCCTCGCTTTTGTTGGTTCAAGTGGTGCAAGGCGCGGCGGTGTTCACCATGGTTTTAAATGTTATTGCTCTATGGAAGCAGGAAAAAATGGCGCCGATGAGCCAGGCGGCGCGCCAAGCGCCAAAGACGAGTTTTCATGCCGCCTGGGCGGATTTCACCGGTCAAGCAACGGTGCGCCGGTTAATTTTCACGATTTTCGCCGGCACAGTTGCTTTTAACATGCAAGATGTGCTGCTCGAACCCTACGGGGGCGAAATTCTTGGCCTTTCAGTTTCCGCGACAACGCAGCTTACGGCCATGTGGTCTTTGGGTGCGCTGATCGGTTTGGGCCTATCGGCGCGCTGGCTGTCGCGATCCATTGATCCCATTCGCCTTGCGGGGCGCGGGGTTGTTGTTGGCATCTTTGCTTTTGCGGCGGTTCTTTTGTCCTCCGTTTTTGGCTCGCCAATATTATTTTTCTCAGGCGCCTTTTTGATTGGGCTGGGTGGCGGCACCTTTGCTGTGGCCACCTTGACCGCAGCTATGACCATAAATGTGCCTGGAGCCGCTGGGCGTGGATTGGCGCTGGGCGTTTGGGGCGCGGCCCAGGCCACAGGCGCAGGCCTGTCCATTTTCTTAGGCGGCGCAATTCGTGATATGATCACACAAGCCGCGCATAGCGGCATTTTAGGCGATGTCCTCAACACCCCGGTTGTAGGGTATTCAGTCGTCTATCAAATTGAGATCGCTCTACTTTTCATCACCCTCATCGCCCTTGGCCCCATCCTACGGACCAAAGGCATCAGTGCAAACACACCGCAGCGCTTAGAGCTGACGGATTTTCCGACTTGATAGTCAAAGGAGACGACCATGGTAGGCAATGAATTTTTCGGTAATTTTGATCTCGCAAGCGCTGCGATCTGGATGTTCTGGATCTTTTTTGCTTTGCTTGTTTATTATCTTCAAACGGAGAACATGCGCGAAGGATATCCGCTGGAGGCCGATGATCCCTCTGGATCTGCCCATCGCGGCCTCTTTCCGCTGCCCGGTGACAAGACGTTTCACCTGCCCCATGGGCGTGGTGATGTGACGGTTCCCTCCGGTCAGCGCGGTGATCGCGCAAAATTGGCGCTTGAGGCTACGTCTGATGCGACCGGCTCGCCTTTTGTGCCGACCGGCGATCCGATGCTTGCGGGTGTTGGGCCAGGTGCATGGGCCCCGCGGCAGGATCATGCAGAGCTCGATGCCCATGGGCATGCCAAGATCAAGCCTATGTCACAGCTCGATGATTTCCACGTGTCGGCGGGCCGCGATCCACGGGGCAAACCTGTGGTGGCCGGCGACGGTGAGGTGATCGGCCGTATCAATGATATGTGGATTGATGTGCCAGAACAGATGGTGCGCTACTTGACTGTGGATCTCAATCCAGAGGGCACGGGCCAGACCCGTCTGATCCCAATCAATTTTTGCAAAATTAACGATGACCGGGTGACGGTTCGTTCGATCTATGGCGCAAATTTTGCAGCTGTGCCGCAGCATAAGGCGGCTTCAGAAATCACCTTGCTCGAGGAAGAGAAAATTATGGCCTATTACGGCGGCGGCACACTTTATGCCGATCCCGCACGTTCCGAGCCAAAACTGTAAAGGACCAACGCTGGGCCGCAGCCACGGCCCAGCGTTCAGACGATAGGGGACTTAAGATATGAGCCACGACGATTTTAATTTCGAACCGATCCGCGGATTGCCTGAAGCATTGCCCGCAGATGAATATATCCTCTGGCAAGGCCGGCCTAATAGCTTGCGGCTGGCCAAGGATGCTTGGAGCCTCAACTGGGTGATTGGGTATTTTATCGCCCTGGCGGTGATCCGCGTTATCTCCGTATCGGATATGATGAGCCTGACATCGGCCATGGCACAGGGCATTCCGTTTCTCGTGGCCGGCGCGTTGACGGCCTTAATCTTATTTGGGGTGGCAACAGTGCAAGCTCGAAGCACCGTTTATACGCTCACCAATAAACGCGCCTGTCTGCGCATCGGTGCTGCGCTGACCATGACATTGAACCTGCCCTATGTGTGTATTGGAAATGCACAAGTGGCTCTGCGCAAGTCGGGTTTGGGCACAATCACCTTTGAGCTCATCGGTGAGACTCGCCTGTCATATCTGATGACCTGGCCGCATGTGCGCCCATGGTACATGAGCCGCACCCAACCGGCCTTTCGCTCCATACCAGATGCCGAGCGGGTCGCGGCCCTCTTTGCCGACGCCGCAGAGACGCGGGTGTCGATGCCAAAGGTCACTCAGCGCGACTATTCCAAAACTGACAGCATTGCTGCGGAGTAAAGCTCATGCCCACCACCAACTCACTTGCCGCTCAAATGAAACACCGAGACCGGGACATGGTGCCCAAGGTCTTGGTTCAAGCGATGTTCACCTTGATGATCGCCGCGGTCCTTCTGGTCGCCTACGCCCGCCTTACGGATCGGCCGGTCATTGGTGTGGCACCGCACAGCGATATCGTGGCGGAGCTTGAGATCACTTTGGTGGGCAACCGGAGCGATGGGATCGCAGTTTTGGATGCAGATGGCAGACAAATTGCCCATTCCAACGATCATAAAGCCGGCTTCATCGACGTGATTTGGGTCACCACCACGCGCGAACGCATTGTGCATGATACAGATACGCAAGCGCCGTTGCGCTTGGTTCGACGGGAAAATGGGCATGTGGCCATTCTCGACGACACAACCGGCTGGTCGATCGAGTTGATCGGATATGGCCAAGACAATGTCGCAGCTTTCGCCAAGCTGATCGACTGAACCAAGGGGACAGCAGATGGGATTATTTACAAGATCAAAAGAGACCGCACCCTGCACGGTGACGATTTCACATCGGTTTGAGGAACTTTCCGCTCATGTGAAATTCAATAATGGTGCCGTGGTGCATCCAGGAGACAGCGTTCAAGTGGAGGGGCCGGAAATCATGGCGCCCTATGGCGTCTGTGTTGAAGAGCAACGCATGGCCACGATCACCCGCGCCTCAAAAATTGAACGGCTTTGGACGCGCTCGACGGGTGATTTCGAATTCATGGAGCTGTGCGAATTTTCCTTTTCGGAAGGAGTTTTGTCATGAATGCGCCAACACATTCCGCTTTTGCCAATACTGCTGAAGAGGCGATTGCCGCCCAAGATGCGCTTGATGATCCAATGACATCTGAAAAAGCGACAGAGGTGGCGATGCAAAACACGTTGCTCACCCCGCGCTTTTACACCACTGATTTTGCCGAAATGGACGCGATTGATGTCACCCCGGTGCGTGAAGATTGGGACCGCTTAATTGCGCAAATGAAATCTGATCCGAATAAGGGGCATTTCAAAAAGAATGAAGATTGGGACAATGTTGATTGGGAGGGGATGGAGCCTGCGCTGAAAGCAGAGTTCATCGATTTTCTGATTTCATCCTGCACCGCAGAATTTTCTGGCTGCGTTTTGTACAAAGAGATGAAGCGTCGCGGGTCGAATGAAGACATCACAACCCTGTTTCAATTGATGGCACGGGATGAGGCGCGCCATGCTGGATTTATAAATGATGCGCTGCGCGAAGCGGGTGTTCGGGTGAATTTGGGCTTTTTGACTCAGCAAAAGAAATACACCTATTTCCGCCCGAAATTTATCTACTACGCCACCTATCTATCTGAGAAGATTGGCTATGCCCGTTACATCACCATATACCGGCACCTCGAAGAGAACCCGGAACTGCGGTTTCATCCCATTTTCAAATGGTTCCGCGAGTGGTGCAATGATGAGTTTAGCCATGGGGAAGCCTTTGCGCTTTTGATGAAATCTGATCCGAAACTGACCGAAAGTTTTGGCAATAAACTGTGGATTAAGTTTTTCCTGACAGCGGTTTATTCCACCATGTGGGTGCGTGACCACCAGCGGCCTCTGTTTCATGAGGCTCTTGGTGTCGATGTCACCTGGTACGGCCAAGAGGTGTTTCGGAAAACCTCTGAAATATCGAAACAAATTTTTCCAATGACATTGGATATTGATCACCCTCGGTGGCGCAAAAACCTCGATCGGATGGAAGCGGCATCTCGGCAAATTGCCGCCGCAAAAGCCCGCGGGGGCTTGGGTGGCATGATTAGCCGGTTGGGCGGCATGGCGAAGGCGGCGACGGCTTTTGTCTTGGTGTTCACCATCCCGGCCAAGACCCATAGCGTTCCAACCAGCACGCGTATGGAGCCGACCTACTGATGCTCGGCTCGCCCTGGATAGCAGCGCTCATCGCAATTTTTTCCTGGTGGTTTTTCACTGGGATTATTTTGCTGATTGTGCGGCGCAAAGACGTGGCTGGGGCAACGGCTCATGGGGCCTCTGTCGTTTTGGGCGTGCCGCTGTTGGCTCTGGGAATCTTTGGCGCGGTGATCTCGGCAGCTTCGTTGAGCGTGGCAAATATCTATCTCGCATTTTTCTCAGTCTTGCTCATATGGGGCTGGATTGAGCTGGCCTTTCTGTCCGGGGTCATCACCGGACCGTTGCGGGATCCTTGTCCCAAGTCGCTTCGGGGCTGGGCCAGATTTCGCAGAGCCTGGCAGACCGTCAGCCACCACGAAGCCCTATTACTCTGCGGCCTGGTTCTCATGGCCGTCATCGCGCTTGATGCTGCAAACCCGCTCGGCTTTTGGGCCTATTTCATCCTTTTTGCAGCGCGCATCTCGGCCAAACTCAATTTGTTTTTTGGCGTGCCGCGTATCAATCTTGAATTCATTCCCCAACCGCTGCTGCACCTCTCTTCTTACTTCAAGCAGGGCCCGGTGACCGGGGTTTTTGGCCTTGGAGTAACTGGGCTTAGTCTGGTCACTGCGGCCCTGGGTTTAGCGCTTTTTTCAGCGAGTACTGTGGAGGCACAAATTGGACATGCGCTGCTCTTCGCACTTTGTGCATTGGCCACGCTGGAACATTGGTTGATGGTCATTCCATTGCCTGATGCAAAGCTTTGGCGCTGGATGCTTCCCACACTTTCTACGAACACTAAGACAGGACAATCCCATGAACTTTAATGCGCTCTTTCAAGCTCAAATCGACACGCTGAAATCCGAAGGCAACTATCGCTATTTTGCTGAATTAGAGCGTAAATGTGGTAAATTTCCCCATGCGGCGAGTCACCACGATGGCAAGGTGCAAGATGTAACGGTTTGGTGCTCCAATGATTACCTAGGCATGGGGCAAAATCCGGTAGTGATTGAGGCTATGTGTGAGGCAGTCACCCGCAGCGGCACCGGGGCGGGCGGCACGCGCAATATTTCAGGGACAAATCATGATCACCTCTTGCTTGAGCGGGAATTGGCAGATTTGCACAATAAAGAAGCTGCTTTACTGTTCACCTCTGGCTATGTTTCCAATTGGGCCGCTTTGAGCACGCTGGGCAGTCGACTGGAAGGCTGTATCATTCTCAGCGATTCTGGCAATCACGCCTCCATGATTGAAGGCATTCGTCATTCGCGCGCTCAAAAGGTTATTTGGAACCATAATGATGTGAAAGATTTGGAGGCGAAATTGGCGGCGCTTCCGGTGGATGCGCCAAAAATTGTGGCCTTTGAGTCGGTCTATTCGATGGATGGGGACATCGCCCCGATACGCCAGATTGTTGAAGTGGCCGAGAAATACGGCGCAATGACCTATCTCGATGAGGTTCATGCGGTTGGGCTTTACGGACCACGGGGCGGCGGTATTGCCGAGCAAGAAGGGCTGATGGATCGGATTACATTGATCGAGGGCACCTTGGGCAAAGCCTATGGCGTTGTTGGGGGATATATCACCGGATCCTCTGTTTTGTGCGATTTCATTCGCAGCTTCGCTTCTGGTTTTATCTTTACGACAGCTTTGCCACCGGCCGTCGCGGCAGCGGCGCGGGTGTCCATCATGCATTTGAAAACATCCGACAGTGAGCGCCAACGTCAACGGCAACAGGTCGCGAAACTGCGCGCGGGATTGAATCGCGCAGGCATTCCGCATTTGGAAAACCAAAGTCACATCGTGCCGGTGATGATCAAAGACCCGGTGAAGACCAAAATGCTTGCGGATTACTTGATGGATGAATGGGGCATCTACGTGCAGCCGATTAACTATCCAACGGTTCCAAAAGGCACGGAACGTTTACGCTTCACCCCATCACCACTGCATTCGGACGCTGATATTGCCTATTTGGTTGAGGCGCTTGAATCTTTATGGAAGCAATGTGCCATTGCCCATGCGGTCGCCTAAAAGACCGAGTGGTCTCCTCGGGGGATGGCGGCGCCGGAGCGCATGATCTCTGCATAGTGATCAAACAGATGTTCCGTTCCGGTTGAACTCGTGAGCTCCGCTGAATAGCCCCTCTGTGCACCCTGCCAGATCAGCATTGATTCTGTTGCGTAATACAGCCCTATTTCGGCGAGATCCGCCTTGCGTCGCGCGGCCGGGATCAAGGCACCGGCCAGACGCAATCCACCGCAGATGATGCGCAATAGGGCAACTGGCACCCGGCGCAGTTTCACAGGTCGCCCGAGCAAACCAAACAGGGCTTGGGCCTGATCACGCGGTGTGATGGCAGGGCCGGGGCCGCCGATGGGCAAAATCTTATTGTGCTTGGCCGGGTTGGCTATGCAATCGACCATGAAATTGCCCAGATCATCATCGCTGATTGGTTTGCAGGCGGTGAGTTCACCGTTCCCAAAGACCAAAAATGCCTTGCCAGCGCGCAGACGCGGAATCTGACCGGAAAGAGATTTAAAAAAAGCTGTGGGTCGCACGATGGAATAGGTGAGCCCCGAGGCGATCAATGCTTTTTCGAAGGCCAGTTTGGCGAATTGAAATGGCAACTTTGGTTTTTGGACGCATATCGCGGAGAGCAAAATAAATTGCGGTACAGCTAATCTTTGCGCCACGTCTAGAATGTTCATCTGCGCCGCGTGGTCAATTGCCCAAGCATCTTCGCGGCCGCCATTGCGGGAGGCAACGCAGGAGATGACCGCGTCGAATTGGCCAAGTATATGAGGCATCGGCTGGGTGATATCGGCATATAGAGGCTGTGCCGGCTGCGGTGGGGTCTGGCCGGCGCGCAGAACGCAGGTGACCACATATCCCGCCCGATGCAGCGCGCGGCACACCCCTTGTCCTGCGGTTCCTGTCGCGCCGAAAAGTAAGACGCTTGCTGTGGGTTTAACTCTCTCGCCAGTCAAAGAATCCCCTACCTGCTTGCTCAAGGAGCTTTGCGGCCATTTCTTTCCCGGCTTGCGCGCCATCTTCGATTGGCACGACCATATCATCATGAATGGCATCGGAGCCATCGGGCCGAAGCACTTCGCCGCGCAGTCTCATTGTGCTGCCTTGAAGTTCAGAAAGCCCAGCAATTGGCGTTTCACAAGAGCCATCCAACGCTGCGAGAAAGGCGCGTTCTGCGGCCAAACGCTGTCCGGTCTCACGGTCATGAATGGCTGCGAGCATATCGGCCATGCGCCCGTCATTGATGCGTCGTTCAATACCAATGGCCCCCTGCGCCACGGCGGGCAACATGTCGTCCACTTCAATCGCTTGGCGTGGCACCTCATCCATGTTCAATCGCTTTAGTCCAGCCATGGCCAGAAAGGTTGCCTCAGCCACTTGGTTTTCAAGCTTCTTGAGCCGCGTTTGCAAGTTGCCCCGAAATTCCACGACCTGTAGATCTGGGCGCCGTAATTTGAGTTGCGCCTGTCGTCTCAGACTTGAGGTCCCCACCACCGCACCGGGTGACAAATCGCTCAATGCGCCGCCTGACAGGGAGATAAACGCATCGCGCACATCCTCGCGTGGCAAATAGGTGTCCAAAACCAGGCCATCGGGTTGCAGGACGGGCATATCTTTCATGGAATGCACGGCGATGTCGATGGATCCATCCAGCATGGCTTGCTCTATTTCGCGGGTAAATAGCCCTTTGCCGCCTATTTCTTTTAATGGACGATCGGTGACGCGATCCCCCGTGGTCATGATGACGACAATTTCAAAGGCTTCGAAGGGCAAATCGAAAGCCTTGGCCAGTCGTGCGCGTGTTTCATAGGCCTGTGCCAGCGCCAAGGGAGAGCCTCGGGTGCCGATATTGAGCGGGGTCTTCGGAGTGGGTAATGTATAAGTCATGTCCTATCCCTAAACATGTAAACTTGGCCTGACAACTCTTGCTTCTATGAACTGATGCTGCGCATAATGTTGCAAAGCAATATCTGGGAATAATACAATGACATCAAGGAAAGTAATCTTGCGCGCTCTGGCAGGAGAAACACTTCCAACCGCTCCGATTTGGATGATGCGTCAAGCGGGCCGCTATCTTCCCGAGTATCGCGCCACCCGCGCGCAGGCCGGCGATTTTTTGTCGCTATGCTATAACTCAGAATTGGCAGCAGAGGTCACACTTCAGCCGATTCGACGCTATGGATTCGATGCTGCAATATTGTTCGCAGATATTTTGTTGCTGCCGCAGGCGCTGGGCGCGGATCTGTGGTTTGTCACCGGGGAAGGCCCGCGTTTGTCGACAGTGACCACGCAGGAAGATTTCGCAAAACTAAAACCGGCAGATGACATTCACGCGCATCTGGCACCGATTTATAAGACTGTGAAAATTTTGTCCGAAGAATTGCCAGAGGCCACAACATTGATTGGATTTGCCGGGTCACCATGGACTGTGGCGACCTATATGATTGCCGGTCAAGGCACAGCTGACCAAGGACCAGCGCATCGTCTGAAGGCTGAAAACCCTGCTGTTTTTGACTCGCTGATTGATTTGATAACTGAAGGCACGATCCACTACCTCAGCGCGCAGATTGAAGCGGGGGCGGAGGTCGTGAAACTCTTTGATAGCTGGGCGGGATCGCTTAAGGGCGAAGATTTCATGAAATATTCCATTGAACCCATGCGCCGTATCACGGCCGCATTAAAGGCCAAATTTCCCGATGTTCCGATTATCGCCTTCCCGCGAGGTGCTGGCGAGAAATATGCAGGTCTGCATCGCATGATTGGTGCCGATTGCATTGCTTTTGATGATGGTATCGATGCGCAATGGGTTGCGGAAAATTTGCAACCTGAGGGCTGCGTGCAGGGCAATCTTGCCTCATCTCACATGGTGACAGGCGGCGCTGCCCTGGTTGCTGAAACCAAACGCATCGCGGGCGCTCTGTCGAAGGGTCCACATATCTTCAATTTGGGTCATGGCATCACCCCGGATGCGGATCCTCAAAACGTCCAATTGATGATTGATACAGTGCGATCCATGTAACAAAAAGGCCCTTCAAATTTTGAAGGGCCTCAAGTCATTCTCAAAGTGTTGGCTCGGTTATTCTGCCACAGACACAAGATAGGCCCAAACATTGGCCTGATCTTCCGCGTCTTTCAGCTTAAAGGCCATTTTGGATTTCGCTTTTTTGTCGTCCAAATATGATTTTAGAAAATCTTTTGGATCTGCAACATAGGCGACAAAATCGGCTTCATTCCAAACCAGGCCTTGCGCACCAGCGGCGACCAAGGATTTGCCATATTTCTTGAAATCAGGATGTACGGCTGCCTGGCGGTCATAGATGCCATAAAGGTTCGGCGCGTTTTTGCCGCCTTTGACAATCACTGTTCCATCATCAGCGACGATGGCATGACAGGCTTTGCATTTCTTAAAAACCGCTTCGCCCGCAGCAGCGTCCCCAGATGCGTGGCCGCCCGCAAGCGCAGGACCGGCTGTCATCAACAGACCCATTAGGGCCATTTTAATTGTTTTCATTCGTTCTCACTCCTTTGCTTGAATTCTATCTAGCGTGATTTTCATCTGGGTAAAGTCAGTTTGTCGCAAGTAATTTGACAAAACAAAAACCCTTATTCGTAAATATAACTTTACACTTGATGTGGGGCTAAGTGTAAGTCTAAAATTACACTATGACAGAATATATTCCCATAGAGCCGCGGCGCTTGCCTGAGCCGATGGCCATGTTGCTTTTGCTCAAGCCCATCACTTGGTTCCCGCCAATGTGGGCGTTTTTATGTGGAATTGTCTCTTCTGGGGCCTCTGTAACGGGCCATTGGGTTTTGATCATTATGGGCCTTGTTCTTGCCGGTCCAATTGTCTGCGGCATGAGTCAGGCGGCAAATGATTGGTGTGATCGGCATGTCGATGCCATCAATGAGCCGGACCGCCCCATCCCCTCTGGGCGCATCCCGGGAAAATGGGGGTTGTGGATCGCCTGGGCTATGTCGGCGCTGTCACTTTTGGTGGGGTATCAATTGGGACCCTGGGGCTTCGCGGCGACCATCTTTGGCGTTCTTGCAGCTTGGGCCTATTCTGCGGAGCCACTACGGCTAAAAATCTCTGGCTGGTGGGGCCCAGGATTGGTGGGGCTCTGCTATGAGGGATTGCCTTGGTTTACGGGGGCTGCGGTTTTATCTGCCGGTGCGCCCGATTGGCGGATTATTCTTCTGGCGGGACTTTATGCCTTGGGCGCGCATGGAATCATGACATTGAACGACTTTAAGGCGACCGAAGGGGACCGCCAATTGGGCATCAACTCATTGCCGGTGACACTCGGTTCAGACCGGGCCGCGCGGCTGGCCTGTTGGATCATGGGCGTGCCACAAGGGATCATTATCGCACTGCTGATTTTCTGGGACCGGCCTGTTTTCGCCGGGATCATTGCGGCGCTTCTGGCAGCGCAGTTTTGGGCGATGCGGGTCATGCTGACCGATCCGAAGGCGCGTGCGCCTTGGTATAACGCCACTGGCGTGTCGATGTATGTCTCGGGCATGATGATCAGCGCCATCGCCCTGCGAGGTCTGCTATGAGCCTATCTTGGAGCCAAATTTTTCGCTTGGGATTGGTGCAAATGGCCCTGGGGTCCATTGTTGTGCTGACCACCTCCACGCTCAACCGCCTCATGGTGGTTGAATTGTCTTTACCGGCGCTTTTGCCGGGTGTTTTGGTCGGGTTGCATTATGGAATCCAACTGTCGCGTCCGCGCTGGGGGTTTCGGTCGGATGTAGGCGGCAATCGGACCCGTTGGATTATTGGCGGCATGATCGCCTTGGCATTGGGCGGCGTCGGTGCCACCTATGCTGTCACGTTATTTGCTGTGCACTATTGGCTCGCATTGACCGCCTCCATTATGTCCTATGGGTTGATCGGCATAGGCGTTGGGGCTTCCGGCACATCGCTATTGGCCTTACTGGCCACGGCCACGGCTGCACATCGGCGTGCGGCGGCTGCCACGATCACTTGGTTGATGATGATCTTTGGCATTGCACTTACAGCAGGTGTGGCGGGGCAGTTCTTGGATCCTTACACCCCAGAGCGGCTTATGACGGTCGTGATTACGATCGCCTTATTGGCCATTTTGTTGACCGTTCTAGCCATTTGGAACATCGAGCGTTCGGTCAGCCCACGCGCGTCTGAGCCGGACATCCCGTTTCAAGAGGCTCTGCGCGAAGTTTGGGCGGAATCCAAAACGCGGAATTTTACAATTTTCGTCTTTCTATCAATGAATGCCTATTTCATGCAGGAGTTGATCCTTGAGCCTTATGCGGGTTTGGTTTTTGCCTTTACGCCGGGGCAATCGACCTCTCTCAGCGGCGCACAAAACGGCGGGGTTTTTGTTGGGATGCTCACCGTTGGCATTATGGCCACGGGTTTCAAAATTGGATCCCTGCGCAGATGGGTCATGAGCGGATGCTATGGGTCAGGCGCGGTTTTGTTGCTTATTTGTTTGTCAGGTCTGATGTCGACCGCGCTGAATTTTACCTATCTCGTCGTCGCCCTTGGGTTCTTTAACGGCATGTTCGCAGTATCGGCGATCAGCGCCATGATGGCGCTTGCGTCAAGCTCAGAGGGCCGTGGTCAACGTGAGGGCACCCGCATGGGGCTCTGGGGCGCGGCGCAGGCCATTGCCGCCGGTTTCGGCGGCCTTACGGGCGCAGTTTTGGTTGATATGACCCGCAGCTTTTTGGCGGATGGTCCCGCCTTTGGCGCAGTTTTCATATTCGAAGCCGCGCTGTTTTTTGCCGCCGCCCTCATGGCGATGCGGGTCATTGAGCACAGGGCGCAGCCGGTGCCCGCCAATTTAGTCGCAGGAGAATAACTATGTTTGATGTTGTTGTAATCGGTGGAGGCCCTTCAGGGGCGACGGCGGCTGAAGATTTGGCACGTTCAGGCCATCATGTTGCCCTGCTGGACCGTGAAGGTCGCATTAAACCCTGTGGCGGCGCAATACCACCGCGCCTTATTGAGGACTTCGCAATTCCCAGCTCGCAAATTGTTGCACGGATCAATACCGCGCGGATGATCTCTCCAACGCAGCGCAAGGTTGATATTCCTATTGAGAATGGCTTTGTGGGCATGGTTGATCGCGAACACTTTGACCCGTTTTTGCGCCGCCGGGCGCAAGGGGCCGGGGCCACTTGGTTGACGGGAACCTTTTTGCGTATTGAGCGGGATGCCGACCATCCGACTGTGATCTACCGCGACAAGGACAGTGGTGAGGAGCGGCGCTTGGCGTGCAAAGTCATCATTGGTGCCGATGGCGCACGCTCAAAGGTGGCCAAATCAGAAGTCCCAAATGGCGATAAAATCCCCTATGTGATCGCCTATCATGAGATTATTGAAGCCCCGCTGGAGGGCATGAGTTACGATCCGAAGCGATGCGACGTTATTTATGACGGGGCCATATCGCCAGATTTTTACGGATGGGTGTTTCCGCATGGAAAATCTGCCAGTGTTGGAATGGGCACCGGTATTGAGGGTGTCGATTTGAAAAAGGCGACAGCCGAGCTGCGCGCCGCCCACGGTTTGAGCGATTGCAAGACCATTCGGCGCGAGGGTGCGCCGATCCCCTTGCGTCCCCTGGATTGTTGGGACAATGGCACCGATGTGGTTTTGGCTGGGGATGCGGCGGGGGTGGTTGCTCCGTCTTCCGGTGAGGGTATCTACTACGCGATGGTTGGCGGTCGGGTGGCCGCCACGGCGGCCAGCGCCTTTTTGACCACCGGGCGCGCGAAAGACCTACAATTGGCGCGCAAGCTGTTTATGCGGGAACATAAAAGCGTCTTCAAAGTCCTAGGTGCGATGCAAAACGCCTATTATCGCAGTGACGAGCGCCGCGAGCGCTTTGTGTCCCTTTGCCATGATATCGATGTGCAAAAACTGACATTTGAAGCCTATATGAACAAACGCTTGGTTGCGGCCCGACCTATGGCGCATCTTAAGATTGGTTTGAAAAATCTGGCGCATTTGACCCGGCTTATTTCAGAAGATCGTGTCTGATGACGATCATGATTCCGGCATGGCAAGATGGTGCGCTGCAACCCGTTGAAAAACTGATGGCGCATCAACTGGGCCTCAAACATCGGGCGGTGTCTATTTTTGTGATGGCGGAGGATCACATTTTGATCCAGCAGCGTGCCTTGAGCAAATATCACACGCCCGGCATGTGGGCGAATAGCTGTTGTACCCATCCGCATTGGGCAGAAGACCCTCTGATCTGTGCGCGGCGGCGTTTGGATGAGGAATTGGGCATGACTGGCCTTGATCTCGCGCCCCGTGGTGAGGTGGAATACCGCGCGGAGGTTGGGAATGGCCTGATTGAACATGAAGTGGTGCAAGTCTATGTGGCCCAAACCAGCTTTTCTGTGTCAATGGCACTCAACCCAAGTGAGGTCCAGGCGGTGAAATGGGTGACCCGGCAAGACTTGCGACAAGAGCTGGACCGCACGCCGACTTCATTTACGCCATGGCTGCATATTTACATGACGCAACACAGTGATCTGATTTTTGACACATAGGCGCGACGCCCTGCTTGATTAGACTGAGACAGGCGCGCGTTTGAGGGCTTGCAAGGCTGTGGCTGCAATATCTGTGGCGGTTAATCCTGCATCCGCATACATCGCATCTGGGGCGGCCTGATCAATAAATCGATCTGGCAATGTCATGCTGCGGACGGCCAATGGGCCGTCAAGCAGACCTGTATCTGCCAGATAGTGCAACACCATTGCCCCAAAACCTCCCTGCGCGCCCTGTTCAATAGTGATGAGGACCTTATGGGTTTTGGCCAATTTGGAAATAAGCGCGTGATCCAAGGGCTTGGCAAATCTCGCATCTGCCACTGTGGCGTCAACGCCCTGTGCTGATATGAGGTCTGCGGCCTTCAGTGCCTCAGCCAGATGCCCCCCGAAGGACAACAGAGCGATCTCTGCGCCTGGGCGGACAATGCGCCCTTTGCCAATTTGCAGCAACTCGCCTTCTTGCGGAATGCTAACGCCTGTGCCTGTGCCACGGGGGTAGCGAAAGGCGATGGGGCCGGTATCATGGGCGGCGGCGGTTGTAATCATATGCACCAGTTCGGCCTCATCTGCGGCCGCCATAACCACCATATTGGGCAAGGCCGTCAAAAAGCCAATATCAAAGGCGCCGGCATGGGTCGCCCCATCCGCACCGACCAATCCAGCCCGATCTATGGCAAAGCGCACCGGCAGGTTTTGCAGCGCCACATCATGGACAATTTGATCATAACCGCGCTGCAAAAAAGTTGAATAGATCGCGCAAAAGGGCTTGAGGCCGCTCGCGGCCAGGCCTGCGGCGAAGGTGACACCATGTTGCTCGGCAATCCCCACATCAAACATGCGGTCCGCAAAGCGCTGGGCAAAGATATCTAGGCCAGTACCAGAGGGCATTGCTGCGGTAATGCCAACAATCTTGGAGTCTTTTTCGGCCAGTTTTGTGAGGGTTTGGCCGAAGACTGTGGTGTAGCTGGGCGCATTGGCGCCCGATTTCATCTGTGCGCCGCTGGCCACGTCAAACTTTGCCACCCCGTGATATTTATCGGCCGAGGTTTCTGCTGGCGCATAGCCCTTGCCCTTTACTGTGCAGCAATGGATCAAAACCGGACCCTTGGCGCGGGTTCTTGCAGAGCGCAAAACGGAGAGGAGCTGGCTCATATCATGGCCATCAATGGGCCCGATGTACTCAAAGCCAAGCTCTTCAAAGATTGTGCCCTGTGAGGCGACGGCGCCTGTCACCAATTCTCGCGCGCGACGGGCGTGGTCGCGCATAGGGCCAGGCAGGACGGTTTCGATATCCTGACCAAAGGCATTGAGCTGTGCGAGCGCAGTGCCGGCCAGCCCCGACATATATTTTGACATTGCGCCCACCGGAGGCGCGATGCTCATTTCATTGTCGTTGAGGATGACAAACATCCGGCGGCCCTCAGCTCCTGCGTTGTTGAGCGCTTCATAGGCCATGCCGGCGCTGATCGATCCATCGCCAATGACGGCGATGGCGTCACCTGTATCTTGTCCAAGATCGCGTGCTACGGTGAAGCCATGAGCGGCAGAGATTGAGGTCGAGGAATGGGCGGCGCCGAAAGGATCATAGGGCGACTCGCTGCGTTTGGTGAAGCCAGATAGCCCGCCTTCTTGGCGCAGGGTTCCCATGCCAGCGCGGCGGCCCGTTAGAACTTTATGGGGATAGCATTGATGCCCCACGTCCCAGATTAGCTTGTCCTTTGGGGTGTCGAATACTGCATGCAGTGCAACGGTCAACTCTACCACTCCGAGCGACGAGCCCAAATGTCCCCCAGTGCGCGAGACGGCTTCGATCACGTCGACTCTCAATTCATCGGCCAGCTGCGCCAGTTGTTGGTCGCTCAGGGTTTTGAGGTCTGAGGGTGCTGTAATCTCGTCAAGCAAAGAGTGCATGGTTGATCCTTATCTTGGCGTGTTGGCCCTGTTGGCCAGGTGCAGGTGCCTCTGATGTTAGAAGTCACCTGCCCCCTGTAGCCAACAGGAAATATCAGGATGCTGCATCCCGATGCTTCCAGATATTCAGGGACTGAGATATCTGGAATTCGGATCCTCAAGCGCCGGGGCGCTTGAGGAAATTCTTAAACGCGTGTGGTTTCGATATATGGCTGTTGCAAAAATGCCTGGCCAGGATCGGGCGTGTCGCGCGATTCCTCGGGCAAGGCTTTGCCGATCCAATACAGAACCATAAGTCCAAACCAGAGCACCAGACAGAATACAGCTGCGTATCCTGCACCTTTCAACATCAGCATCAGCACATCTGCGCGCAGCCGAAATTTTGTGTCACTCCCAGTTCCGAGATAGTCTTGATGATCACTCATAATCCATTTCCCTTATGCTTAAGATCAATCCAGCGGCGCATAGCCATGGTCTTGTGCCCAGACATACCAATTGTCGACCACGGTCCCTGTGAGCAAAATGCCAATACCACCTGTCAAAGTTGTCAGGACTGCAAACCACCACGCCCAGCGGTGAATACCTTCCATGGTCGCGTTGAAGCCCATGGTCCAGCGCCAGAAGAGTGCCGCGCGTTCTGAGGCCGTCCCGCGATCCACGATTTGCTCAATTTCCCGCTCGCCACCATAGCGCGATACGGCCAGGATTGTGGCGCCATGCATAGCGAAGAGCAAAGCAGAGCCGTAAAGAAAGGCGATCGAGAGTGCGTGGAATGGGTTGTAGAACAGGTTGCCATAGGTCAGTGAAAACAGATTTGTCCAATCAAGATGCGAGAACACCCCATAAGGCACCGCTTCTGACCAAGAGCCCATCATCACTGGGCGGATCAGACCAAGAACCAAAAACAGCCAGATGGCCGAGGCAAAGGCCCAACTGACATGTTTCCCAAGGCCCAGCTCTTCGGCGCGCAGATAGGTGCGGATCCACCATGCGATGACGGAGACCAGCAAGAAGAAGGAGGAAATCAACCACCAGCCACCTTCGTTTAAAGGCGCCATGCCAAGACCATATTCCTCTGAAGGTGGCTCAAGTGAGAACCAGAACAGATCGCGCATGAAAACGGCTGGCGAGTAATCCGCTTGGGCCCAAAAATTCAGGCCGACGATAAAGAACCACAGCAGGCCCGTCGCCAGAGAAACGACGCCAAACATACCCAGATGCAGCGGGCCCAATTGCGCATTGCCCAAAATGCCAGCCAGTTTCGAGAAACCAGCTTTGCTTGTGCGCTCACGGGCGATGTCTCCCGTAGGGTCCATGCCCATTTCGGGTGGACCTTGCACTTGAACCTGTGTGAAAATATTTTGATATTCCATGTTTCAGTCCCCCTTAAAGATCCGCCCACCAGGGCAATTCAGCATACCAATCCCACCACGAGCTCCAGCTATCGAACCAAATCGTGCCGGAAATCACGATGCAGATCGCGCTCCAAATAACGGCGCTGAGCGCCAGCAAAAGACCGAGGCGGTGAATGCCCAAGGGCCCGATGGAATAGCCGATGAGATCGCGGAAGTAGGTGTCTTCGTGATCTGGCGTGCCAATGGTTTTGCCCTTACCAGGGTTCACAGCTGACAGGACCAGCGAGCCATGTAATGCCAAAGCAAAGCAGGTGGTGAAAAAGAAGGTGATCGCAATCATATGCGCTGGGTTATAATGGAAGTTGCCATAGGCATATCCGACGTTATTGACCCAATCGAGATGGCTAAAGATGCCATAGGGAAATCCGTGGCCCCAGGCGCCCAAAAGCACAGGCCGAATGATCACCAAAGTGACATAGGCAAGAATTGCAACACCAAAGGCGAAAGGCACATGCAGGCCCATGCCGAGTTTGCGGCAGATTTCGACCTCTCGCATCATCCAGCTTAAAAAAGCGAATGTCGCGCAGATGGTGATAGCTTGCCATAGGCCGCCTTCGGCCAAAGGTGCGACGCCCAGGCCAACTTCAATGGCGGGTGGATTGACGGAAATCAGCCAAGGATTCCACGTGTCTCCCAAAGCGGCACTGTAAAATATCAACAATGTGCCAAGCGCGGCGAAAAAGATCGTCGTGACACCGAAAAAGCCGACATAGAAGGGACCAATCCAGAAATCGAACAGATCACCCCCAACCAGCGTTCCACCTCGAACGCGGTATTTTCTCTCGAAGCTGAGCAATGCCATCTTCTTTCTCCCTCTTAAACATTTCGGCTGCCTTAGATGCGCAGCTATGTTTCAATCTCAACTGTTTGCTTTGGCCGGAGGGATAGACACGCCGGCCAAAGCGTTATTAAAACAGCCAGTTAGCCGCCAAATGCGAGGCTAAACCAGTTGGTTGCATCATTGCTCAACAGAACGAGGTGAATCATTGCTGCGAGCAAGAAAAGGAAAACACCCTGAGCCACGAAGACGCGACGCGGGTCGAAGATCAGCCAGATTTTGTAAAACTGTGCCATGTTCTATATTCTCCCTTTACCAAGCGAACCAAGGCAGTTTGATGTACGTCAGCACGTGAGCCACGACCGCAACGGTCGTGAAGATCATTAATCCGCTCATATAAACTGAGTGCAATTCCTGCGCTTGTTCATCTGTAAGACCTGTGAAACTTAGGTCATTTTTATCAGCCATTTTCTTCTCCTGAAAATATGTACTGACGCTGCAAGGCCCCTGCAGCCGGGTTACAACAAGGGCACACCCCCTGCCTTAATTCCACTGCCCCATGCGGAAGAGCGGATCTTTGACCCCGGGCCGGTTGGGCGCGGGGAATCTCTAACCTACGTTTGAAAAATACGCGGTGTGATGGTGCGCGCCTCGCTGATCGCGCTTTGAATTGGACCCAGCGTGGGCAGCGTCATGTGCCGGATCAGGCGATAGGCCCAAATCACGGTGCAAAACGGCAAAGCGGCCAAGAAGATCAACGCGAGATAGACGCGATATTCATTTTTTGAGTGCCGAAGACTTCTGGGTTGCTTTGACAGTCCAGACATTTCATTTGCAAAGTCAGTCATGATACTCCTCCTGAAATTGACTGAAGGCTTTTGACGGTCTTCAGTAAAACCCGCTCTTCGCCATTCTCGAGGGCGCTTTTTTCGGCAGCATCTCGCAGAGTTTTGGCGGCGGAAATTCTTGTAAGTATGGGGTGTGAGGCAACAATCGCGTCCAAGGCGGATTGCGCATCCGCATCCCATGGAAAATCGCGGCGCAGCGTGGTAGGTGTGGCCGGTGCGGCGTCCATTTCTGTGCCCAGAGGTAGGATGTGAAACAAGGCATCAAACAGGCTGTTGCACACTTCCTGCAACAGATAGGTTGCGCCAGCATAACCCATGAAAGGCGTGCCGGTTGCCCGGCGAATGGCGGCACCTGGGAAAGAGGCGGGAATGAATGAAGGCGCAGGACCAAAGCCGGCCTTCATTTCGGCCAAATACATTTTCTCATTGATCGAGCCCAAAACCAGCAGGGGTTTTTTCTCATGCATAAGGGCACGCACTGCGTCATTATCTGTCTTCTGGCCGCGTTGCCGCGATACGGCAAAGGCGCAGGGCAATCCAAGATCGTTCTCAAGATAGTTTTGAATGCCGCGTGTATAGGTATCACTGGCCACAATGGCGAAAGAGGCGGTGGCGAAAAAATCCTGGGTCACCGAGCGCCACAGATCCCAAACGGGCTTAATGGTGGAGTGTTTTTCCTGTTCGATAAAAGGTTCCGGATCCAGATCCAGAAGCTCCCCCAAGCTGCGCAGAAACTTCGTGGTGGACTCAATTCCGATAGGGGCTTGGAGATAGGGCTTGTTGAGCAGTTCACAAAGCCCGCGGCCAAATTCCCGGTACATGCAGATATTCACATCGGCATTCACCAGACCACGCATTTCAGCAATATGTGCCCCAAGCGGCATCACCATATTGATTTCTGCGCCGATGCCCTCGACCAGGCGTCTTATCTCAGCCAGATCTGATGGCATGTTAAATGTGCCATACATGGGCCCTAGGATATTCACCCGTGGCGGCGCGCCTTCTTCGCGCTTTTTCTCAGGGGGCATCCGGCCTTTCGTCATGCCAAATTCACTGAAAATCCATGTCATCGCACGATCGGCTGTTTGCCATTGATCTTCATCAATCGTGCGGGGGAGGAATCTTTGAATATTGGTGCCTTGTGGTGTGACACCGCCGCCAATCATCTCCGAAATTGAACCGGTGACCACCACCGCAGGTAGGGCTGGATCCAGCACATCCCACGCGCGCTTCATCGAGTCTTCGGTTCCGGATCCCATTTCTTCCTCGCCCAAGCCGGTGACGACGATAGGCAATTCATGTGGGGGCAATCCGTCGGTGTAGTGCAGAACTGAGGTGACGGGCAGGTTTTCGCAGCCGACCGGGCCATCGATGATGACTTGCAAGCCTTTGGTGGCGCAGAATGCATAAACAGCGCCCCAATAGCCTCCTGCACGGTCATGATCTTGCACCAGCATTAAATCATCTCCGCCGCTTTGGCCGCACGGGCTTTTTTCTCAAGCTTTTTGAGATTCACCGCTCGGAAATTAGGTTGCAGGTTGGGTTTACCTGCCCAAATTCCACCGGTATCGCCCCGGCCGACACCCTCAAAGAAGGAACGCATGTGGTCCATACGCGCTTTGTTTCCCATGGCCGCATTGATCACCTGTGCCAATGAGCCCGCGCCCGCAGCTCCCATCAAAGGCCGCGCAGAAATCAAATTTGTGAAATAAAGCGAGGGTATTCCCAGCTCTTTACCCTTCTGGACAACGGGTGTTGTGCCGATGGCCAGATCAGGATGAATGGCTTCCATGGCGGCGCAATCATCTTCCAATGAGGCGCGGAATTTGACTTTTACCCCGTGGGATTCGAGCCATTCGGCATCCTGTGCCGACCAAGGTGTTTTCGGACAAGCCGTGCCCACATAGGGAACATCTGCACCGCTTTCGATCAGCAGGCGGGCCACCAAAAGCTCACTGCCCTCATAGCCCGATAGGGTGATTGTGCCTTTGATCGGCGCTTGCTTTAGGGCTTGACGAATTTGAGGCACAAATTGGTTTTGTGCCGCTGCGATGACATCCGCTGGAAGCGCAAAAGCCTCGCCAATCGCTGCCAGCCAAGCGGCTGTGCCTTCGGATCCGACGGGTGCGGAGCCTATAATCGGGCGCCCTGCGGCTTCAAATTCACGGATGCTTGCGGTGTAAAACGGGTGAATCGCCGCCACCGCCCCGCAGTCCAAAGCGGAATAGAGTTCGCGCCATTCGCGGCAGGGAACAACAGTGCCGGCCGCCAGGCCAAGCGGCGCCAGCATTTGCCCAATGACCATAGGATCAGCTGGGAACATTTCACCCAGCAGGCTGACCGTGGGTCGATCCGATTTGCCCATGGCCGGCATCGGCACAGGGCCGGCGGCAATTTCTTTGCGGGCATAGTTCAGCATTGCACCGGACAGCACATCCTTGGCCTCCGCGTGGGTTGGAATGCCGAAGCCTGGCACATCAATACCAACAACGCGCACACCATTGATTTGTTCGGGCAAGAGCCGCAAAGGCACACCGGAGGCCGTCGGCACACATAGATTTGTGACAATAATCGCATCAAGCTTTTCGGGATCTGCGATGTCATGCACCGCCTCGCGAATGTCTTCAAACAGCTTGCCCGTGACCAGAGTTTCCGAATTGAACGGCACATAGCCCACTGAGCGCCGCGCCCCATAGAAATGCGACACGAAGGTCAATCCGTAAACGCAGCAGGCAGATCCGCTCAAGATTGTTGACGTGCGCTTCATCCGCAGGCCGACCCGCAGCGAGCCAAAGGCAGGGCACATGCTTTGCGGTTTTTCGTGCGGTCCTTGCGGGTAATCTTTGGCGTATTGGTCCAAGATTTCTGACTTGCCAGCCGCGCGGGCTGCCGCCTGAAGGGTGTCTACCCCGGCGGAGCAACCACCCTCGGCCGCGACAGCCTTGGAGGCTTCGCTGGCCTCAATGACTTGCAATGTGCCGGAGGCATCGTAGCTGACGTCAAAACCTTGGCGATTGGCCTCAGACATCATCATATACCACTTCTAAACTGGCGCGTGGCGCCGCTTTTTTGCCGCGCATGTCCATGTCTGTGGCGGGCACTAACTGGTAATCGCCGCCCGTGTCTTTGGCGTCAAACAGGGCCAAGAGGCCATCTTGATCCAGCGGCGTCGGGCGCACGGGCGGCGCGAGGCCGACCGCTTCTCCCAATTGGCCAAACAAAGCGCCCCATTGTGATTCGGAGGTGCCGACAATTTGATAGTTTGCAGATTTCTTGCGCAGGTCATCATCTTGTGGAATCGCCGCCAAAATCGGGATATCGACAGCCTTGGCAAAAGCCGCGGCCTCACCACTGCCATCATCTTTGTTGATAACCAGTCCAGCAACACCCACGTTTCCGCCAAGCTTTCGGAAATATTCGACCGCCGAGCACACATTATTGGCCACATAGAGAGACTGAAGGTCATTGGAGGCCACCAGGATGACTTTTTGTGCCATATCGCGTGCAATTGGCAGGCCGAACCCGCCACAGACGACATCCCCTAGGAAATCAAGCAGAACATAATCGAAGTCCCAGTCGTGGAATCCCAATTTTTCCAGCAATTCGAATCCGTGAATAATCCCACGGCCACCGCATCCGCGCCCAACTTCCGGGCCGCCGAGCTCCATGGCAAAAACGCCACCCCGTTTGAAGCATACGTCGCCAATTTTCACTTCTTCGCCGGCAATCTTCTTTTGCCCGGAGGTTTCGATGATCGTCGGGCAGGCTTTGCCTCCGAAGAGCAAGGAGGTTGTGTCTGATTTTGGATCGCATCCGATCAGCAAGACGCGCTTGCCTTGCTCGGCCATCATATGGCTCAAATTGGCCAGGGTGAAAGACTTACCGATGCCGCCTTTTCCATAGATAGCAATAATTTGAGTTTTGCTGGTGGGTTCACCCTGTGGCACCTCAAGGGAGATGTCTTCATGGGCTTCATCTCGCAACCGCTGATCGAAATTCTTCAGATTTGGCACTTCATCTTTCACGACGTTTTCTCCCAATTGAGCATCATTTTCAGACAGGACGAGTCCCGAAAGGCCGTTTCATAGGCCTCAGGCGCATCGGCTGCTGACGATGAATGTGTGATCAACCCGCCAAGGCTCAGAGCACCGCTCTCAACCAAAGCACGTGTTGCGGTTAGGTCGTCGCGGTCCCATTCTGCGGCCACGCGAAACTTGGCTTCTTTCATAAAGGCTGGTGGAAAGGCGAAGCTTATAGGGTCGGTGTAAAAGCCAGCCAGGACAATCTCGCCACCTTTGGACAGGCGGCCAATCAATTGAGCCAGGACATCCGTGGACCCAGAGGCATCATAGATAGATTTGTAATCTTTTCTTTGATCCTCTTCTGGCGCCACGACCTGATAGCCCTTAGCGCCCATACGGCGGGCAGGATCAATTTCCCAAACTGTTGGCGGCGGTGCACCAGCGGCTACGGTGAGGCGGGCCAGCAGGCGTCCTAAGACCCCGTGACCGACGATCAAATCTGGTACGGATTTTCCGGGCCCAGCCATGGCGTGACGGGCCGTGGCCGCCAGGGCCAACAAAGCCCCTTCCGCGCCCATCGCCCCGTCCAATTTTGTAACGCGATCTTCATTGCTGACCAGATAACGTGCGGCGCCGCCAAAAAGCCCAAAAGCGCCATCATAGCAATTGGCACCGGGTACAAAGACCGTATCTCCGGGTTTAAAGGCGCTGGACTGCGGCGCTTCAACCACTTCACCGGTTGCTTCATATCCCGGCACAAGCGGGTAGCCCATCCCTGGGAAAGGGGGCATTTGTCCGGACCAAAACAGTTTTTCAGTTCCCGTCGAAATGCCGGAATGCTTAATTTGCACAACCAAGTCTTTCGCCTGTGGCGCAGCCACAGTGAGCGTATCGAGACGGATATCTCTGGGCCCATTTAAGACGACAGCAGTTGTCTGCACAGCAAAGCTCCCTTTGGATTTCATAACTGGGATATGCCAGTTTGAAATTTCTCATGTATTGTACTTTAAAAGTGACACATTTAACTGTCAACTAATATTGACAGCTGAGGCAGAAGCAACTTTACGGGCCTCTAGACAGCGTGTGACAAAGGCGCGGGCGGGTTTTGGAGTCTTGATGATGTCAAAGCCGGCTTGGCGACAAAGCGCCGAAATTTCCTGAATTGAGCGCGTTTTTCCCGTGCGCATCGCCAATGTGTAAAGGGCGAAATAGACATCGCCCGCCGGTTCCGGGCAGGCGCCCCCGGACATAGGTTCAGAGATAATCAGCCGCCCCCCCACGGGCAGGCTCGCCCAGCATTTGGCCAAAAGCATCGCCACGGTCTCATCGGTATGGTCGTATAGCACCCGGATCAAGCTGATAGAATCGGCGCCTTCGGGAATGGCGTCTGTTTTAAATGACCCACAGGCAATCTGCGCGCGGTCATCCATGCCTGCGGCCGCGAATCTCGGAGCGGCGGTGGGCGCGACCTGTTCCAGGTCGAACAACATCAATTTCACATGTGGATGCGCCCGACCGACATGCTCGAGAAAAGCGCCAGAGCCACCGCCAACGTCAAGCAATGTGCCCACGGTGGACAGATCGAGGCTCCGCAGCGTATCTTCTGCGACCAATTCTTGACTGCGGGCCATCAAATCGGAATAGGTTTTGGCCGCTTGCGGCTCCATCTCTCCACCAAACACATAGGGCCAAAAATCGGCCAGCTCTGTTTGGGTCTCGCCTCGGAAAAAAGCAGCTGGATCAGACAGATCGCGATAGAGGACATCGTGGTGCCGGATCATATCACTTAGACCCGGCACTCCGAGCAAAGCTGCGCTGGTTTTGCTCAATGCAAAGCGTCCGCCGCCCTTGGAGCGCAATAGTTTTAAGGCCACAGCTGCCCGCAACAAAATTGTCATCCGGTCCTGTGGCACTTTGCAAGTCTCGGCAAGCTCCTCAAGTGTTTTTGGACCGTTTAACAAAAGGTTGAAGATATCGAATTGTACCAGCGCCATAAGAACTTGTGAGTGGCAAAACCCGGCCAAAAGACCAAATAATGCGGCGCCTTCACGTCGAACCATCCGCCGAGTTAAGAAACTTTTTGCCGCCCATTTTTGGAATTTGCGCGAGGCAATCAGACGGTTTGACCATCCGGAAATCCCATACCACCCGCCGGCCTCACGTTCACCCGGCATTACTCACCAGGGTGAAGATTTGAGTGTTTGCTGCGCCATTTCACGGGAGTTAACATTTCTGCTTGGGCATTGACCATTTTGGCCAACATGGCTTCGCCGGGGCAGCGCGGAATAGAAGAGATGGCGCCGCCTAAGATATTTTTCATATGGGAAATCGCGCCCTCGATGCCGTATTCCGCAACCGCGTTTGGCCGCCCATGCAGGTCGTCTTGCCCGGCGGGCTTGCCCAACTCGGCTTCATTGTAAAGCGCATCGCGTAGGTCATCGGCCACTTGAAAGGCTTCGCCAATACGAGATCCCAGCTCATCCCATTGTGCACCATCTTGGCCAGCAGCAATCGCGCCCATTTGCGTTGCGGCGACGAAAAGGGCACCAGTTTTTGCTCTGTGATAGGCACGCAAATCTATTTTTTGCTCACTTTCCCAGCCCTGTCCGGCGCATATGCCATTGGGCATTCCGGTCTGCTCGGCCAGGATGTTCATCAACCCAATTGCGCGCTGTGGATCAATGGAGGCATGGCGCGTGAGAATTTGAAAAGCCATCACGATGAGACTGTCGCCAGCCAAAACCGCAAGCGGCTCACTATAAGCACGGTGAAGGGAGGGTTTGCCCCGCCGCGTTTCAGCATCGTCAAAGCACGGCAGATCATCATGCACCAAAGAGGCGCAGTGAATACATTCTAAAGCGGCCGCGGCCGCATTGGTCAATTCTGGGCGATCATCACCGCAGGCCGCGGCGACACTCATTAAGATGGTTGGGCGAATACGCGCGCCACCGGGGCTGACCGCATAGCGCAATGCAGAGGCAAGTTTGGCAGGGGACGGGGCGGTTTGCCCCAAGTTTACGGCATCTGATATCGCCGCTTCAATTCGGGTACTAAACCCCATGATCTCGTCCTCACATTCAAAAGCCATTCAAAAATGTAATCTCTTGATGACATATGTAATGTAAACTAGAATGGACACATCAAGCGGATCTGTCAATCGAAAGCTGTGAAGGAGGCATGTGAGATGCAGCACGTCGCCATTATCGGAGCCGGCATAGGAGGTCTCGCGGCCGCAATGCGGCTGGCCCATGGCGGCGTGAAGGTGACAGTTCTCGAGCGTCAAGCCACCCCCGGAGGCAAAATGCGCAGCTTGCCCTCTGCCGCCGGTATGATCGATGCGGGCCCAACAGTTTTAACCATGAAACCTGTGTTTGAGGCGCTTTTTCGCGAGGTTGGCTGCCAATTGGCTGATTACGCTACGCTGATACAAGAAGACATCTTGGCCCGTCATTTTTGGCGCGACGGCACGCGCTTGGACCTCATGCGCGATCGCCAGGCCAGTTTGGAAAATGTGCGTCACAGTTTTGGCGCGGCGGCGGCGGCTGAGTTTCACCGCTTTTCGCGTGATGCGCAGTATCTGTTTGAGCAGCTCAATGATCCGATGATGCAATCGGCAGCGCCGGCGTTGCGTAAGATGATTCCGGTGATGCTGAGATCTCCCGCCACAGTTATGCGGATGGATCCGCTGCGGTCTTTGGCCCAATCGCTCGCGCGCAGGTTTTCCGAGCCGCGGCTGGCACAGCTTTTCGCCCGCTATGCCACCTATATCGGTGGCCTGCCGCAGGCCTCGCCAGCGCTGCTTGCCTTGATCTGGCATGTGGAAAGCCTGGGTGTTTGGCATGTCAAAGGTGGCATGAAACAATTGGCCTATGGCATGGAGGCCTGTGCCAAGACTCTGGGTGCTGAATTTCATTATGATAGCTGTGTCACAAAGTTTGAGCATGGCGGCTCGAGCCAATATCACCTTGAATGCGATGGCCGTTTCCTGTCCTGCGATGCGGTCTTGTTCAATGGGGATCCAAATGCCCTGGCCCGCGGGCTCTTGGGGCCCGAGGCCAGCGCCGCCACCGCCCCTCAAGCGACGATGCCGCGCAGCCTTTCGGCCCATGTCATGAGCTTCGCTGCGCAAGTCCAAGGCCTGCCGCTCGCGGCGCATAATGTGCTTTTCGCGGCGGATCCAGATCAGGAGTATAGGCCATTGGCGCAGGGTGCACCGCAACATGATCCAACGCTCTATATTTGTGCTCAAGATCGGTTTGGATCCACAACGCCCGGTGGGCAAGAGCGATTTGAAATAATCCTAAACCATCCGCCCAGCGCAGCAACGGCAGTCCCCTCACAGAAGGTTCGCGAACAATGTCAGACAATACTTCTAGATCACCTCACGCGTCACGGGCTGAGCTTCACACCGCGCCCACCGCCGAGCACACTGACGATGACCGAGGATTTCGCGCAGATGTTTCCGGGCTCGGACGGATCCCTCTACGGGCGATCCCCGCATGGAATGATGGCGGCCTTCGCGCGTCCAACCGCCAGAACGAAAACCAAGGGACTATATTTGGTGGGCGGGGGAGCGCATCCGGGGGCCGGGGTGCCGATGGCGACACTCTCCGCCAAGCATGCGGCCGCGGCGATCTTGAGCGACCTCACTTTGACATAGAGGTGCCGCCAGGTGGCTATGCCTGGTGGTATATTGATGGCGTCAGCGATGATGGCAAGCGTGCCGTTTCTGTCATCGGCTTTATCGGTTCGGTCTTCTCGCCATGGTATGCTTGGTCGGGCCGTGGGAATCCTGGCAATCATTGCTGCATCAATGTTGCAACCTATGGTCGAGGTGGCCGCTTTTCCATGACAGACCGTGGCCAGACAGCGTTGCGGCAAACTTCGGACATGCTCACCATTGGCCCATCGTCTCTGCATTGGACCGGAAAGCAATTGGTGATTGATGTGGATGAAATATCTTCATTGCCCATCATTTCTAGAATGCGGGGACAGATCACTTTGACCCCGCCGGCCCTCACACAAATTGAATTGCCACTCACAGCTGATGGGGCCCATGTCTGGCGTCCGTTTGCTCCAATTGCGCGTATTTCTGTCGATCTAGAGGCGGAGGGCTGGCAGTTTGATGGGCATGGCTATTTTGACAGCAACTTTGGCACACGCGCCCTAGAGGAGGATTTCAGCTCTTGGACCTGGGCGCGGTATCCGACTCAATCCGGGGCCACTTGTTTTTATGATGCTGAGCGCCGCGATGGCACGCGCTTGGAGGCGGCTATTGGATTTACCCCGGACGGCCAGGCCGCGCATGTTTCGGCGCCGGGATCTGCGCGCTTCAACCGAACGCTCTGGGCTCTTCCCCGCGCCACCCGTGCTGATCCAGGGCATCGACCAAAGCAGATCAAATCCATGCTCGACGCACCATTTTACTCCCGATCCGTTGTCGAAACCGTGCTGAATGGTGAGCGGGTGCAGGGGGTGCATGAAGCGCTCGATCTCAACCGCTTTGATTCACCGATCATCAAATCCATGCTGGCTTGCCGTGTGCCGCGCCGGGCAAAGTGGAAATTCTAACTATTCTGCGAGCATAGCGCCGCTGGATTGGGCACGTTCTTTGCGTTTCAGCTCGGCCATGGCGGCAATAAAAGCGCCGGTATGCCCTTGGCCCCATGACATGGCGTGGCGTTCGTTGATGGCCACGGCATCAACTAAAAACTGAACCTCCGGCAGCGGTCGCGCGTAGAGCACTGGGGACCTTGGCATGACCAAACCTGCGGCTGTTCGGAGCGACGATTTCGCAAGAAGCGCCATTTTCTGTGCTTTAGTTGTTCGGCCCCGGTGGGTGATGGAATCATAGTGATTGCGGGCCACGGCTTGACCGATTGCGTCATAAATATAACGGGCCGCATAGATTCCCGTACGGGCATTCAGCGGTAATGCGGCAACGCCGGCCTCGGATCTCACATAGAGCGCATGGGCCTCGGATAATAGTTTTTTAACCATACGGCGCAGTTCTGGCGTCGCCTCGGTCACGCTCAAAACTTGCTGCGGATCAAGCCCTTCAGCATCGATCCACTCAAGTGGCAGGTAAATTCGTCCTGCCCGTGCATCCTCGCCCACATCCCGCGCAATATTTGTCAGCTGCATCGCCACACCTAGATCGCAAGCCCGCGCCAATGCGTCTGCATCGCGCACGCGCATCAAGACACACATCATTGCACCCACGGCCGAGGCCACGCGGGCGCAATAGCCGCGCAGGTCCGAGAGGCTGGAATAGCGGTGCTCCATTGCGTCCCATGCCAAACCTTCAAGCAGAGCTTCGGGCAGGGCGGCTGGCATTTCGAAATCCTCCACCACTGAAGCAAAGGCCCGATCCTCGGGGGCATTGCGCGGTCGTCCCGCATAGACAAGTGCCAACCGTTCTTGCAATTCAATCACGGCGCGGGTCTTGTTCTGCCCCTCATCCACTTCGTCATCGGCCAATCGGCAAAAGGCATAGAGCGCCAAGGCCGGATCACGGACGGAGGCGGGCAATAATTTTGATGCAGCATGAAAAGACAATGACCCGGTGCGGATCACGTTGCGGCAATGCTCCAGATCATCAGCGCGTATCATTCAGCGGCCATCCTTGTTTTGCTCTGTGCAACCGGCGCATCGGGCACAAGTTTTGACAAGACCTCTGCGCTGGAGATGACGCCAGGCAGCCCGGCGCCCGGATGCGTTCCTGCGCCAACAAGATAGAGGCCGCGGGCCTCTTCGCTCACGTTATGGGGTCGGAACCAAGCGCTCTGCAGAATGCGCGGCTCAATGGAAAATCCTGCGCCATGCGGGCTGAGATAGCGATCCTCAAAGGTTTCGGGCGTGAAAATTGTTTCCGTTGAAATGCAGGCTTCGAAGCCGGGCATCAATTTCTCCACTTCGGCGGCCACCTTGGCGCGGTAGATCGGCATCTCCTTTTGCCAATCGACTTTGTTCTTCCAGCCCAAATGTGGGACGGGTGATAGTACATAGAATGTATCATCCCCCGCGGGCGCGACACTTGGGTCGGTCACAGATGGCCTGTGGATATAGAGGCTCATGTCGTCCGACAAACGGCCTTTGAGAAAGATGTCTCGCAACAGGCCCTTATAGCGTGGTCCATTGGCGATCGTATGATGCCCCACATCCGCCCATCGGCCCGCGGTTCCCCGCGTTCCAAAATACCAAACGAATAAGCCCATTGACCAGCGCTTGCGCGCAAGTTTTCCGGTCGTCCAGCGTCGACGGCTGTGGTTGCGCAGGAGGTGATCATAGGTATGACCGGCATCGGCATTGCTTACAATCAATGGCGCATCGAACCTTTGGCCGTCGGTGAGAACAACCGCTTGCGCAGCCCCGTTCTTGATAAGAATTTCATCCGCGACCGCGTTTTGGTGAATTTGCCCGCCTTGGGCGCGCACCACTGCGGCCATGGCATCCGCAATCTGTTGCACCCCGCCCATCGCGTAATGCACACCATAAGTTTTTTCCAAATGCGCCACCAAAGCATAGATTGAGGTGACATGCATCGGGTCGCCACCGATGAACAAGGGGTGAAAGGAGAGGGCCATTCTGAGCCGCTCATCCTGGACGCGCCGCGCGGCCAGACCATAAATTGAACGATCCGCGCGCAGCATGGCAAATGTCGGCAGGACTTTTAGGGTTTCCCAAAGCCGGTGCATGGGCTCGGCCACCATGCCCTCATAGCCGATGATATAGCGTTTCTGCGAGTCTTTCAAAAAGCGTTTGTAGCCCGGCAAATCCGCAGGGTTCAGCCTCTGGACCTCGGATTGCATTTTCTCATCATCGCCGCTGGCCCGAAAATATGACCCATCCGGCCAACGAATCTCATAGAAGGGCTCGAGCGGTCGCAGATCTACATCTGCGTGAAAATCTCGACCACAGGCGGCCCAGAGGGATTCAAACACTTTCGGCATAGTGACAATCGTCGGCCCCAAATCAAATCGGTGACCATCTTGTGTGACTGAGGAGCCACGGCCGCCAACACGATCAAGCTTGTCCAACACAGTGACCGCATAGCCCTTTGCGCCCAACCGCATCGCTGCCGCCAGCCCGCCCAGGCCGGCGCCAATCACAACCGCGCGGTTGTCTTGGGTGCTTTGATCAGGGTTGGTCATAAATTTCTCGCCTGCCATCTGTCTAGAATTATTTACAACCATAGGTCTTATGAGCTTCCCAATGCAAGGATAATGTGTCAACATATTCTGACACATTTACCAGGTGCACAGGGCATGACGCAGATCGTCACAATTAGTTTCTTTCGTTTTGGGTCCGTTCGCTCGCGACTTTGGGCCTTCGCTATGATGGGTCTGGCCAGAGGGCAGATGTCGCGCGTACCGGGTATTGGATTTTGGAAATTATTTGGATCTGGCTCCAATGAAGGCTTTACGCCCAAACCCAATGTGTCTGTCTACGCGGTGCTGGCGACTTGGCCGGATCGGCAAACCGCGGAGCGCAGCTTGCAACAGAGCGCTATCTTCGCACGCTACCGTCAGCAGGCGATCGAAAACTGGACCGTTTTTATGAAAGCGGAGACAGCGCGGGGCCAGTGGTCGGGCCAAACTCCATTTTCCGCAACGACTCAAAATCAGAATGGCCCGCTTGCGGTGATCACCCGCGCCACGCTGCGGCCGCGAAACCTGGCCCGATTTTGGCGCCGTGTCCCTAATATTTCACAGGTGATTGGCCAAGATCCCAATGTTGTTTTCAAGATCGGAATTGGTGAAGTGCCCTGGTTCCAACAGGTGACCTTCTCCATATGGCCCAGCTTGGAGCATATGAACAATTTTGCACGCAAAGGGCATCATGCGCGGGCCATTCAGGCCGTGCGGATGGAGGGATGGTTCAAAGAAGAACTCTACGCCCGGTTTACCCTCATCGCAGACACAGGCACTTGGGAGGGCGACTCCCCTCTAAAAAAACTGGATATCTCATGAAGCAGCCTTTTCCTTTCTCAGCCATTGTTGGACAGGATGATATGAAACTGGCCATGGTGTTAACCGCTATTGATCCATCGATCGCAGGGGTTCTTGTCTTTGGAGAGCGTGGCACCGGCAAATCTACGGCGGTGCGGGCTTTGGCGGGACTGTTGCCGCCAATCCTCGCTGTAAAGGCCTGCCCGGTGAATAGCGCGGACATCAAAGATTGCCCCGCGTGGTGCGAAATATCGGACGCGCGTGTGCAAAGCATTGCCACGCCCGTTGTGGATCTGCCTTTGGGCGCGTCGGAGGATCGTGTCACCGGGGCGCTCGATATCGAAAAAGCATTAACCAAGGGTGAGAAAGCCTTTCAACCCGGCCTATTTGCCCAGGCGAACCGCGGGTATCTTTATATAGATGAGGTGAATCTTCTTGAAGATCACATTGTGGATCTTTTGCTGGATGTGGCGCAATCGGGTGAAAATGTCGTGGAACGCGAGGGTCTGTCCATTCGCCATGCCGCGCGTTTCGTATTGGTTGGCTCTGGCAATCCCGAAGAGGGCGAATTGCGGCCGCAATTGATGGATCGCTTCGGACTGTCTGTCGATGTGCTGTCCCCTACAAATATTGATGAAAGAATTGAGGTCATAAAGCGCCGCGACGCTTATGAGAATGACCATGAGGCCTTTATTGCGCATTGGCAGTCGGAAGACGCCACTCTGCGGGCGCGCATTGTTGCTGCGCGCGCCGCTTTGGCAGATTTGCAAACTGCCGATAGCGCCCTGCGCCGCGTCGCGGAGCTTTGCATCGCCTTGGGTTCGGATGGGTTGCGCGGGGAATTGACGCTTTTGAAAGCGGCGCGGGCCTTTGCTGCATTTGCAGGTGATGAGGCCGTCACAGATGAGCATATCCGCAAGACCGCCGTGCTGGCCCTGCGCCATAGATTGCGCCGCGATCCTTTGGACGAGTCTGGCTCAAGCAGTCGGGTGGCGCGGACCGTCTCAGAAATTTTAGGCGATTGATATGACCCTTTGGGAGAGGGCGCAGCTGGCGATTACGCTCCTTGCGATAGATCCCCACAGGCTTGGGGGCTTGGTTATTCGTGCCCGCGCCGGCCCCGCTCAGGCCGCAATGCTTGCCGCCGTTCAATCGCTCGATCTGGCCAAGGTCAAGTTGCAGCATCACATGACGGTTGAGGTTCTCAACGGCGATATTGATTTAACGGCCTCTTTGGCGGGGCGCCAATTGGTGACGCGCAAAAGTATTTTTGACTGCGCTCCGTCATTGTTCATACTTCCTATGGCGGAGCGCAGCGCACCACAGTTTTCTGCGCGAATATGCCAAGCCTTGGAGGAGGGCCGTGGTCATGCTCTTCTCGCCTTGGATGAAGGCGTGGAGGTCGGGGATGGCCTGCCGGATGCGCTGACAGATCGCCTGGCGTTTCATGTCACCCTCGAAGATTTGGCCCTGCAAGATTTATCACCCATGACATTGCCCAGATCATTGGAAGACATCCGCGCTGCGGTCCGTGGTGTAACTCTGCCGGCTGATGTGATGGAGGAGGCTGTTATCCTGGCCGCATCGCTCGGCATTTCAAGCCTGCGTGCTCCGCTCTTGCTGGGCTATGCGGCGCAAGCTCATGCCGCCCTTCACGCCCGATATGAGGTGACGGAAGAAGATTTAAAACTGGCCGTGATGCTGGTTTACCCACATAGGGCCACGCGCTTGCCTCAGGATCCAGAGCCGGAGGCGCCATCTGAACAGACAAACCCAGCGGAGGCGCCGCAAGACCCAAATCAAGCCATACCGCCGAATGACTTAATGATCGAAGCCGTCAAGGCCGTCCTGCCGCCGGGTGTTTTGGCCCAGTTGCAAACTGTGGTAAAACAGCCTGCGTCTGGCTCGGGATCTGGCGCGCGCCGCAAAGGAAATCACCGCGGGCGTCCCTTGCCGGCCAGATTGGGCCCCAAGAACAGTGGGGCCCGGGTTGATCTCGTGGCCAGCTTGCGGGCCGCAATTCCTTGGCAAACTCTGCGCAAGACCGCAAACCCTGAGGCCGTGGGACCGATTTTCAAAGCCTCTGATTTGCGTCATAAACGCTATGAAATTGGGTCAGATCGCCTGCTTATTTTCACGGTGGATGCGTCAGGTTCCGCTGCCGTTGCTCGCTTGGCTGAGGCCAAGGGCGCGGTCGAACTGCTGCTTGGCGAGGCCTATGCTCGACGGGATCATGTGGCGCTTTATGCGTTCCGTGGAACGGGGTCCGAGGCGTTACTGCCTCCAACAAGATCACTTGTGCAAACCAAAAAGCGGCTGGCCGCGCTGCCTGGTGGCGGAGCCACGCCCTTAGCTGCCGGGCTTGCGGCCGCGTTTCAACTTGCATTGCAAGAACGGCGCAATGGTCTGACGCCGACGTTGATTTTGCTAACTGATGGGCGTGCCAATGTGGCGCTTGATGGATCGAATGATCGCGCGCAAGCGGCGGCGGACGCATTGATGTTGGCACAAAAGATTGCTGAGGCGCAGATCCCGGCTTTGGTTATCGATACAACCATCCGGCCAGAGAAAACGCTACAAACCCTGGCTGGGAAAATGCGGGCACACTACATTGCTTTGCCCCGCTCGGATGCAAAATCAGTGTCCGGTGCCGTCTCTTCAGCTTTGGCGCATTCGTGATGAACTGGCAGCACGCAAAGCCATATTGGCCCTTTGCGCAGTATTCGCAGTTTACGCTGCAAAAACCGCATTTATGGCATATTCAGGATATCGGAACTGGGCCGGTGATTTTGCTGATTCATGGTGCTGGCAGTACAACCCACAGCTGGCAACACCTCGTGCCTTTCCTAACGGATAGATACCGCGTGATTATGGTGGATCTGCCGGGTCAAGGCTTTACCCGCCTGGGTGCGCAGCAACGTTGCGGGTTGGATCACATGGCTGAAGACCTAACCAGCTGTTTGACGGCGCTTGATCTCGCGCCCAAGGTCATTATTGGCCATTCCGCGGGCGTTGCAATTGCGCTTCGCCTTGCGGAGCTTGCGAAGTTTGACTGTAAAGTTATCGGGATCAACGCTGCGCTTGATCACTTTCGCGGTGTCGCGGGGGTTTTATTTCCGCTTTTGGCAAAGGCCATCGCCAACATGCCGTTCTCAAGCAGTCTCCTGAGTAAAATTGCCGGTCATGATCAAACAGTCGATCGCATTCTCAAAGGCACCGGTTCAACTCTGACGGCGGCGGATGTAGAATTTTACAAAGAGTTGATGCGCAGCCGCTCTCATATTGGGGCCACCTTGCAGATGATGGCGCAGTGGGATCTTGAACCGCTATTGGCGCGGTTGCCGAGATTACAAACTGAGACCCATCTGATTGCGTCTTCCAATGATCTCGCGGTGCCCTGCGCAACCTCCCAACGGGCGGCCGCTTTGTTGCCGAATGCAGATTACCAAGCCCTGCCCAATCTTGGGCATCTGGCGCATGAAGAGGACGCCGCCACCATCGCCGCTTGCATTGCGCCAATGTTGGATTTGGGCTGCGCCTCTGGAACATAAGGTCGGCCGCGACGGGCAACCCTCACCCGGCCACCGTCATCAACCCGAAGTTGCACCTATCATCCAAACCTTAAAATATCTTGTATAAAAGCCGTTTTTTGCGTAGCACTTCCACCTATGGGAAAGATTGATGTGTCGAATTTAAATTTTGAGAGGTTGGAGCCTCAGATCTCCGAAGCTGCGCGGTTGATGGAGATGCTGTCGCATCCTGCGCGGCTGCGGATTCTTTGCACCATGCTGGGCGGCGAAAAAAGTGTACAGGAGTTGGCGATCAATGCGAGCCTGTCACAGCCGGCCATGTCGCATCATTTGCGCAAGCTGCGCGACTCCGAGTTGGTGAACACCCGGCGCGACAAGCAAACCATATATTATTCCCTGAAAGGCGAGCATGTGGCGGCCGTGTTGGAAGTCTTGCACGGCTTATACTGCAGCGAGCTTATTCTTTAAGCGGCGCATCATCGGCAGCTATTTTCACAGCGCTTGCGTCTGCTTGGCTCAAGTCCTCTGGCTCTAAAAGAGGCGGGAAATCCTCATCTGACCGCGCCATGTGACCTACGATCAACGGCAGCATATCTGGGCTCACCGCCTCGGACATTGGTGGGCGTTTCCAAGCGATGCTGTCTATGGCTTCACAATTGAGACAGACTGGCTCCCAATCGTGATGCACATGCCCGCAGTTATCGCAAATCCACTGTGGGTCGCGCTGGGCGGAAATGGCTTGGGTCAAGAGCCGGCGCACAGATTGATCATCGGCCCCGTCGCCGCGCTCAATGGCCGCGAGAATGGTCAATGCGCGCATTGTGGGATCGGTCTTTGCAAGGTCCCCAAGCGCCTGCCGGGCCGCATCAAAATCGGCCATTGCGACGTAAAGTTCCGCCATCAGCATTTTGGTTTCGGGATGAGATTCTGTACCTTTGGTAAACTGTCCAAACCGTTTGAGCCGGGCCACGGAGGCTTCATCCGGGGCGAGGGCGGCAAAACCGGCCGCGAGGTCTGGATGGGGCGCCAATTGCCAGGCCGCGCGCAGAATGCGGCTTGCCTGTTTGACATTATTTTGTTCCCGATGGCCTTCGGCGGACAGTAGGGCGGCGGGCACCAAACCGGGTGCAAGCCGGTTGGCTTCAACCGCGTAGATTTGCGCCTCTTCCAACTTGCCCTCTGCGCGCAAATCACGGGACTGGGAGAGGGCAAAAACCGCATCGCGGCGCTTGTGCACATCTTTTGGTAAACTCCCATGTTTCAGCTTGGCGGTCAGGGTTGTCCGTACCCCGCGCCAATCTTCTTGGCCCGCTTGCAGTTTGAGCAACACATCCTGTGTTTCGCCATGCCGCGGCTTAAGTGCAAAAGCATGTTCGGCCAGTTTCAGCGCCACTTCTGTGTCGCCATCCTGCAAATGTTGTTGCAGTAGGCCATAGGTGCCAACAAAACGGGTTTTGGGATCTTTTAGCAATTTCTTATAAGTCGCCTTGGCGGTCTGCCGATCTCCATTGGCCACAGCGGCCTGTGCCATGATCAAATTGGTCAAATCTGGGCGGTTCAGCAGGCGATCGGCTTTTCTTGCCTTGGCCATTGCATCGCGACCATCGCCGCTGGCCAGAGCCATCAACCCATCGGAAAGAGCTTCAAACCCGCGGCGCTCACGGTTGCGATCGAAATAGCGCGACAGGGCGGTTTCATCGCCATTGATAAACCGTAGAAGCGCAACCACCAAACCCAAGAGTTTGAGCACAAGCCAAAAGCTTACCAGCAAACCCAGAACCAATAGGGCAGCTTGCAGCGCGCCGAAGGACAACTCCAATCCGGCATATTGAATCATGACGCCGCCTTGCGCCTCCATCAGGCGGCCGGCGCCAAAGCTGATGAGCATCACCATGGCCACGAAACTTAGGATTTTAATGAGGGACCAAAGCATTCTATTTTCCTCAATTGCCGCTTAGGGCGCTGGACAATTCTGAAAGTGCGGCTTGCACAGCCACGCGGCTTTGTGCAGCGGCGATCCAATCTTGCAGGTGATTTTGGCCCAGTTGCGGCAGGGCAGAGAGTTCTGAAAGAGCCGCAGTCAGATTGCCCTTGATCACGGCCGCTTGCGCGCGCGACAGCACAGCCTCTGCTGAATTGCCCGGCTGCGGCTCTAAAGACCGGACGCCAAACTGGGCTTTCAAAAAGGCGAGCAGGCGGTTCTCCCCTGTCTGAGGCCCCTCGGCCAGACGTATCGCCTTCAAAGCGGCCCGCGCGGCGGGCGAAAACCGATCTTGCAAACCTCCCAGTTGAGCCACGCCATCTTTGGCATGGGCCTGTAAGGCTTCGGGCAGGTCAATCTCTGTCGCGGAGATCAAATCAGAGAGGGCCGCTTCATAGCCTGCGCCATTTTCGGCAGCGGCTCTGATGGCATTGAGCGCCGCGGTGATGGTACCGGTCCGCGTGCGGGCGTCGGTGGTCATTTGCAGCTCTTCTGCTTTGGCTTTTGTTTGCTCTATCTGTGCGCTTGCCGATTGCACGACCTCCGCCAGATCGCTGCGCAATTTGGCCAGCTCGCTTTCGTAGGCTTTGATCGCTTGGGGAGAGACGCTTTGCGCCAATGGTTGCTTTTCCACCTCCTCAAGTCGAAGGGTAAGCGCTTGCAGCTGTGTTTCAATCTTTGTCTGGCGCTGGTCGATGTCACGGCGCAGCTCGTCAATCGCTTCGGTCATGGCAATGACTGTGGCGCTGTGATCTTTCGGTGCGGGCTTGGCTTGGATTTGTTTAATCTGCGTCTCTTGCTCCGCCAGCTGCTTCGCCAGAGTGTCTTGCGCAGAAACGATGGGCGCCAGAGGATCTGAGGGGTTGAGATAAGCAGGCAGGACTGCGGCGCCAAAGCCGAGCCCACCGGCCAAAACCCCGCCAGCTAAATAGGGCAATATGACCTGAAAGTTCGAATTATTGGGGGTGTCGCGCGCCGCGGGGTCCTCTGGCGGAGCGGTGCCAGGGTCCGATTGCTCCACCAGTTCAGCATCCTCAATGGGCCGCCCGGTTGCGTCTTTAGGATCTTTATTGGACACGATTTTTACCTTTTGTCTTTCGCCCTGTTTCAAACCTATCCGCCTGGGCAAAATCTCTCAACCACTCTTCACATCCATGAGCGGTGTTATGACTGCCACCATGGCTTGTCTGTTGGGTTGGGCGGCTGTGGTGATCTGACCAAAGCCAGCCTCTTGGCACAGCGCGGCTATGGTGGGGCTCAAAGCCACGGCCCAATGCGGCCGCCAATCCAACGCAAGTTTCCCGAGAAGTTTGGCGCTGCGGGCAGAAAAAATCGGCAGAATGACGGGTGAGGATCGACGCAAACTCTCATGGGTTTCTGCCTGTAGAGGAAGCGCGATTTGCTCATAGACAACCACGTTTTCAACCGGCAAGGGGGTGCTGCGAAAATGCTCCGCCATGTTGAGGGTTGTATGGGTGCCCCGTAGGTGCAGCAGCGGTCCCTCTTGGCAGACTGTTGGCAGGGCTTCGCAGAGGTCTCTGGCCGTATCGGCCAAATGATATGCGTTCAGCCCCAAGGCGCGCGCGGCTTGGCTGGTGGAGTCTCCAACGCAATAGCACGGCAACCGCGACCCTCTGAGTGCCACTGGCAAATATGACAGCGCGTTGGCCGAGGTGATGATCAACCCTGTGCAGGCTGAGATGTCACAGGCTGTCTCGACCGGGGCAATCTTCATGATTGGGTCAATTGTGATTTGATCTGGCTGCACACCCTGCGCGATGAGCGCATCCGCAAAGTGACGTGCTTGGGCATGAGGGCGCGTGAGCAATATATTGGGCAATCGTCCACCGTAGGATTGAGCAGGAACTGCAACGATGTTAGGCCTTAGGACAAATTTGCGCAACAGGGGCCGAGCAATGAGCAAATCAAAGGACGTGTCATGACTTTGTGCATTCTGGGCGCCGGCGCCTTCGGTACGGCTCTGGCGGTTGCCCTGTCGGATCGCCATGACGTCCGCCTCTGGGGACGCGACGGGGCAGCGCTCCGTGAGATGGCGCAGAGCCGCAAATCACCGCGGTTGCCAGATGTTACCTTGGTTGAAAATATCACGGTGACCTGTGATGCCAAAATGGCCCTACAGGGCGCGGACTTCATATTGAGTGCCATTCCATTGCAAGCCACCCATGCGGCCTTGAGCGAATTGGTGCCTTTGTTTGCCGGTCAGCCTTTGATCGGGTGCAGCAAGGGGGTGGATCTGACGACTGGTCTGGGTGGTTATTCGGTGTTGCGATCCGTTTATGTGGCAGGCCCTTCAGGCTTGCTGACGGGTCCAAGCTTTGCCGCGGATATCGCGGGCGGCTTGCCAACAGCCTTGACCCTTGCTGCCGCGGCGCAAGAGGGTGCCGGCGCCTGGCAGGCGGCTTTGTCCACAGAAACATTGCGGCTTTATACCTCGAGTGATCCCATCGGGGCTGAGCTTGGTGGGGCGTTGAAAAATGTCATTGCTATCGCCTGTGGCGCCACTATTGGCGCGGGGCTTGGGCAAAGTGCGCGGGCGGCGCTCATCACGCGCGGACAGGCCGAAATCATGCGCTATGCGGTGAAACTTGGCGCGCAACCAGAAACTTTGGCGGGTCTGTCAGGCTTTGGTGATCTTTGTCTCACATGCACATCCCAAAAATCACGAAACTACCAATTCGGTCTCGCACTTGGGAGGGGCCAGGCCTTTGATAAGGCGGTCACCGTAGAAGGCAGGGCCACAGCTTTGGCGCTTTTGCCGATCATGGAGCGGCTTGATATCGATATGCCGATTACAAAAGCGGTTGCGGGCCTGTGTTCTGGCGCGATAACTGTGTCGCAAGCTTTGGCAGCCCTCATGGCGCGGCCCCTCAGAAAGGAATTATAATGCGTATTGCTGTTATCACCCGCGATAAACCTGGACATCTGCACCTGCGCGTGGAGACGCGTGACGCGCATTTGGCCTATATTAAGGAGACTGGCATTGTTGAAATGGCAGGACCGTTTTTGGACGACGCCGAGCAAATGTGCGGGTCGCTGATTGTTCTGGAGGTTGAAAATATGGCTGCAGCGCAGGCTTGGGCCGAAAATGATCCCTATAACAAGGCTGGATTGTTCGAAAGCGTGACGCTGAGCCAGTGGAAGAAAGTCATCGGCTGATGGCCTATTGGTTGTTCAAATCGGAGCCAGCCACCTGGTCCTGGGCAGATCAACAGGCAAAAGGCGAGGCCGGAGAAGAATGGGACGGCGTGCGCAATTATCAGGCACGCAATAATATGCGCGCGATGCAGCTGGGCGATCAGGCGTTTTTCTATCATTCGCAGAGTGAGAAGGCGATTGTCGGCATCGTGGAGGTCTGCGCCCTGTCGCATCCAGACAGTCAAACCGAAGATCCTCGGTGGGAGTGTGTTGATATCCGTGCCGTCAGGTCATTGGCCAAACCTGTCACCCTGCACATGTGTAAAGAAGACCCGCGACTGGCGGATATGGCTTTGGTCAAATATACACGGCTTTCGGTGCAACCGGTTCGCGATGAAGAATGGGACATTATTCTTGAGCTGTCGGCGCGGTGAACCGCGCGCTTGTCGCGGTGCTTTACATAGAATTTTTACCTTTTTAACATAGGCCTATTCTTATTCGGAGGCATATTATGGAAATTTTCAATGTATTGGCGGCGGCGGCCGCATCATTTTTCTTCGGTGCCCTTTGGTACATGGTTTTATCTGGACCTTGGATGGCCGCGTCTGGCGTGGCGCAAGGGGCAGATGGCAAGCCGTTGAATGCTTCAAACCCACGGCCCTATATTCTGAGTGCGGTCTCGGCAGTTCTGGTCGCCGGGATGATGCGCCATGTGCTCGCGGCCAGTGGGGTGACCTCCATCTCTGGTGGTGCGATTGCTGGGTTTGGTATTGGCGCGTTTTTGATTGTGCCCTGGATGATGATGAACAATGAATTTGCCGGCAAGCCGTTTCAATTGACTGTGATTGACGGCGGCTATGCGGTGATCGGATGCACCCTCATGGGCGCGGTATTAATGGCGTTTTAATCTCAAGCTTGGCGGGGCGAAAGCGGTGCAAATTTTGCCAGCATAGCCCTTGATCTTTGGGGTCCATACCTCATATGCAAATGACAAGCTATGAGGAGCGCCGCAGATGACAAAAGCCCTAACCCGTATTCAGGAGTTCCTCAAGCTGGAGGCCAGCGCCGGGTTGGTGCTGATGGCCATGGCGCTCTTGGCCATGCTCTTTGCCAATACAACCCTTGCTCCGATCTATTCTGGAATATTGGACACAAATGTTCGTATTGGGATTGCCAGTTTTGAGATTTCAAAACCGGCACTTTTGTGGATCAATGACGGGCTCATGGCGATTTTCTTCTTCCTGGTCGGGCTGGAGATCAAGCGTGAAGTTCTTGCCGGTGAGCTGTCGAGCTTTGATAAGGCTGCCCTGCCCATTATAGCGGCGCTGGGCGGAATGGCTGTGCCGGGTTTGGTCTATTATTTCATCAACTCGGGATCCCCAGAAACCCTTGTGGGATGGGCTATCCCAACGGCAACAGATATTGCGTTTGCGCTCGGAATTTTGGCTTTGGTCGGCAGCCGCGCGCCTTTGGCGTTGAAAGTCTTCCTCCTGGCCGTGGCCATTATTGACGATCTCGGCGCAATTGTGATCATTGCGGTATTTTATACCTCAGACCTGTCCACCAATGCGCTGACCCTTGCTCTGCTTGGGTTTGCCGTAGCTGTCGGATTGAACCGCGCTGGGGTGAAACGCGCGGCGCCTTATGTTTTGATTGGCGTCTTGATGTGGGTTTTTGTTTTGAAATCTGGTGTGCATGCGACCCTGGCCGGAGTGATGATCGCCTTAACCGTTCCGATGAAGCGCGAGGATGGCGACCACTCTTTGCTCCACCATCTTGAGCATGCGCTGCATCCTTGGGTTGCTTATATGATTTTGCCGATTTTTGCATTTGCCAATGCGGGTGTCACACTCACGGGTTTGACCTGGGCCGATTTTGCACAGCCTTTGACCCTGGGTATTGCCGCTGGGCTGTTTATTGGAAAACAGATTGGGGTCATGGGCGCCACAGTTCTTGCGGTTAAAACCGGGTTTGCGCGGCTGCCGCAGGGTGTCAGCTGGAGGCATATCTACGGCATTGCTGCGCTGACGGGGGTGGGTTTTACCATGAGCCTCTTCATTGGATCTCTGGCCTTTGGCGCGGATGACAAGATGAATGCCGTGCGCTTAGGTGTTTTGCTGGGATCTGTGGTTTCAGGCCTATTTGGCTATGTGATCTTACGCAGCGCGCCGCAAAAAGCACTGACTGCCGAAGACCACCCCACGACAGGCTAAGGATCTTACCGCTGCTGTTGATTTCTGCCAAGGCGCTGCATAAATATGATGTAGCTGTGATCGTGAAATTTATTGTAAATGACTCGCATGTCTGACCTCCGCCCGATCGACTGCACCGCATGCCCTATTCGGCACTGAGGCATTGGGATGGTTTGCCCGACCAAAGGACTTTGTGAGTGGCTCAGCACGGTTAACCTGCCCTGCAGCTCAGCCAAGACCGCCGACCCGCGCGCGCCGAATGGCTGTATGGCGTTTGCCCAGAGCGCGCAGATATGTTGCTCCACCCTGCCGTCATTGGTCACGAGCCTTTGCAGTTCGCGTATAATATGCACTGAATCGGTCGCCGACATAGCCACGATAATAGTCTTCACCCCTTACTCAACCGTTACAAATTATTGAATCAATGGCGTCTTATAGAATATATAAGCAATCTTTTCAATAAATTAAGATTTCTCCATTTCTGCATTCCGGGCCGCCGCAATCATGTGGCTTGCCAATTCATCATAGGTTTGTGACCAAGCTGCATGTTCCTTCGGTCCAAAATCAGGGCCCAAAAAATCTGCAAAAGTCGTTAACAAAGCGCGTTTCACAAACGCATAGTGTTCTTCTGTGACCCCATAACCCACATGGCGCACGGACAGATCGCATGCGGCCGGGAGGAGAGTTTCTGGTTCGTCAAGATGGTCCACAACGAAGGCCAATGTGTCCATCAATTTTTCGCCCTGCGATGTGAGATCATTTTTAAATAATGCCTCCGTTTCCGGTGCTATTCGAAACAGATTCGCGTAAAAAATCAGAGCGACTTGCATCTTGTTCAAGGCTGCAAGAGACCAGGTTTTGCGAATGCAATTCAGGTTTGTTGAGGTCATGAATCCATTTCAAGTATCAATAGTGTAATAATAATCTCATTAATGGATAGACTTTTGTAGTAGGGGGCAACCGAAATTTCTCATTCATTAGAATAGTATAAAGATACCAAAGTATAGGATATTTTGTGAAACCTCTGGACACCGCCATGTCAACGCAGTCCCGGGGCCAGCGCTGCCTGGTTTTGCCACGGGTCATGGAGATTTACGATTTTCGCGTATCTACGCGGTCTTTCTATAGGAGTAGCTCTGTGGGGCTGACCACCCGCTGAGCGCTGCGCCTGAATGGGGGTTGCTGGCGCCAAATGCCTCCTTCATGTACAAAATCACCGAAAATCTTCCTGAAATTTTCTCAAGGTGTAAAAAAAGTATTACTATTTGTGGCAAAAATATTTGTGACAGAATAGTTAATACCTCAAGGATGGCGGACTGGTTGAACGACCAACCGCGATTTCAGGGAGGAAAACATGAAATCTCTATTTAACACAGTTGCTGCTGTTGCAGTTGCGACCACAGGGGCCACTGCGGTCTCTGCTCAAGATCTTACAATTGCGATCGTCAACAACGGTCACATGATCAATATGCAAAAAGTTGCAGAAGCCTATACGGCTGAAACCGGCGTGAACCTGAACTGGGTTGCTCTGGAAGAGGGCGTTTTGCGCGAGCAAGTAACGTCCGATACAGCCACAGGTGGCGGTCAATACGACATTATCAACATCGGCATGCAAGAAGCTCCAATCTGGGGTGCTGCGGGTTGGATCGAGCCGCTGAAATTCAGCGCCGATTATGATGTAGACGATATCCTGCCCGCCATGCGTGCCGGTCTGTCCCACAATGGCACACTCTACGCTGCGCCGTTCTATGGCGAATCTTCCATGGTTATGTACCGCAAAGATTTGGCCGATGCCGCTGGTGTAAAAATCCGCGACAATGACAGCTGGGCCAATGTTAAAGGCGCCGCAATGGCGATGCACGACCCAGACAATGGCGTTTATGGCGCCTGTTTGCGTGGCAAGCCAGGCTGGGGTGATAATGGGGCCTTCATCACAACTGTTGCCAACTCATTCGGCGCGCGTTGGTTTGATGAAAACATGAAGCCACAGCTGGATTCCGCAGCTTGGAACGAAGCTGTAAGCTTCTACGTTGATCTATTGGCGAACTACGGCCCTCCAGGTTCTGAAGGTAACTCCTTCAACGAAATCTTGGCGCTGTATAACCAAGACAAATGTGGTCTGTGGATCGACGCGACCATCGCGGCCTCTTTCCTCGAGAATCCAAATGTTGCTTATGCACAGTCACCAAATGCTGGTAACCCAGTGGGTGCGAACTGGCTATGGGCTTGGGCAATGGCAATTCCTGCCGGTTCCCCAAATGCAGAGGCAGCGCGTGACTTCATCGAGTGGGCAACGTCTAAAGACTATGTTCAGGCCGTCGGCAACCACCCAGACTTCGGTTGGGGTTCTGTTCCAACAGGTCAGCGTGCGTCTACATATGACATACCTGAGTTCAAAGCTGTTGCAGGTTTTGCTGCCGCTGAAATGGCCGCGATCGACTCTGCTGCTCCAGAAGCGACTGACCTGAAGCCATATGTAGGTGTTCAGTTTGTTGCGATCCCTGAGTTCCCAGAAATCGGTTCTGCATTCGGTCAAGAAATGGCTGCTGCTTTGTCCGGCGCGAAATCAGTAGAAGATGCTTTGGCTGCGGCTCAAGCGGCTGCTGTCGCCATCATGGATGAAGCTGGCTACTAATCGGTTCCTTCCGATGGAGGGGGAGGCGGTGTGCCGAGCATATCGCCTCCCCTGACACCTCAAGTCTCTTAAAACTCTAAAACCAATCCCATATCTAAGGATTACTTTCCCATGGCTAACCGCACGCTTCCAAGACTGTTGCAAGCTCCCGCAGTTCTGATGCTGCTGATGTGGATGCTGGTGCCGCTGGGAATGACACTGTTTTTCTCCTTTATTCGTTACGTTTTGAACAGCCTGCGCCGGCCAGAATGGACCACGCCATCCATTGAGAATTGGCGAGGTTTGGGAAATTATAAGTATGTGCTTGACGCCAAAGATTTTTGGTTCGCAATACAAAACAGTGTTTTCATCGTGGTCAGCATTTTGGTCTTCACCGTAATCTTCGGTTTGTTGATCGCCGTATTGGTGAACCGCAGCTTCCCCGGACGGGGCATTGTGCGCGTTTTGCTGATTTCACCGTTTTTCGTGATGCCCGCCGTGAACGCGGTGCTCTGGATCAATATGATCTTGGATCCGGTCTTGGGTCTCAATGGTCTCGTTGTCGCGGGGATCAATGACCTGGTCGTGGGTCTGCGAGAGTTTCCGCTCATTGGGCCATTTTTCTCTATGTGGCCAGAGCTTGAACCCATATCATTCCGTGCCAGCCAGACGTCTGCCTATGCTGTGATCATGATGGTCACATGGCAGTGGACGCCCTTTGCGGTTCTCATTTTCATGACCTCTTTGCAGTCTGAAGATGAATCGCAAAAAGAGGCGGCCATGCTTGATGGTGCCAGCCCCTGGTCGCAGTTCATCAATCTAACCGTGCCGCATTTGGCCCGCCCCATTGCCATTGTGGTGATGATTCAATCGATTTTTCACCTATCTCTTTATGCTGAGATTGAGATTGTCAGCCGCGGCAATGGCAATAAAAACTTGCCGTATTTGATTGGTGAATTCACGTCCAACAATATTGGTGCTGCAAGTGCCACGGGCATTTTCGCCGTAATTCTCGCCAATATCATCGCAATATTCTTGTTGCGCATGGTTGGCAAAAGCTTGATGGATTAGGACACAGACAATGGCTGCAGTTGCACAAACCACTCCCTTAAGCAGACTCCTTTGGCCGACTTTGGCTTGGATCATTGCATTGATCTTTTTCTTTCCGATTTTTTGGTTGGTGTTCACCAGCTTTAAGACCGATGCCGATGCGGTAAAGCCAGAACATTTATTCTTCTTTACCCCGACTTTGGAAAATTATGCGAATATGACAGAAAACTATGACTATTGGCGCTTTGCGATCAATTCGGTCATCACTGCCACATTCGCCACCGCCTTCGCCCTGGTGGTTGGCGTGCCGGCGGCCTATGCGATGGCGTTCGATCCAAGCCGCCACACCAAGGATATTTTGGTCTGGATGCTGTCAACCAAGATGCTCCCCGCTGCTGCGGTTCTCTATCCCATGACGTTTTTGACCAAGAATATGCTCGGTCTTTTTGACACGCATTTTCTGATTATCGTGGTGCTTTGTTTGATTAACCTGCCAATCGTGATCTGGATGTTGTTCACCTATTTCAAAGAAATTCCCAAAGATATCATCGAAGCGGGCAAAATGGATGGGGTGAGCACTTGGGGCGAGATTAAGGATATTTTGATCCCTCTGGCCTGGGGCGGCATTGCCTCAACCGCGCTTTTGACGTTCATCTTTTGTTGGAATGAGGCCTATTGGACCGTACGTCTTACAACCATTGATGCGGCCACCTTGTCAAAACTCATTGAAGGCAACCGTGCGCCTGAAGGTTTGTTCTTTGGTCGCCTCTCGGCTGTATCGACGGCGGCTGTTGGGCCAATCGTCGTTTTAGGTTGGTTTTGCCAAAAACAATTGGTCCAGGGTCTTACCTTTGGGGCGGTTAAATAATGCCCCGAGCTTTGGTCATCACATCTTTGCTGGCAGCAGACCGTAACGGCGGGCTGGGGTAAGCCATGTCTATTATCCAGCCGGAAATTGAGTTTGTTGACAGATCCACAAGGAGCATCCGCTACCTTGAGCATGGCCTGCCGACGGATTTGTGCCGCTGGCACAGCCATGAAGAATATGAGCTGCATTTCATCGCAGAAACCCGTGGCAAGGCCTTTGTGGGCGATTATATTGGTGATTTTGGACCGGGCGCGCTCTATCTCACCGGCCCGAATTTGCCGCATAATTGGGTGACGGATGATGTCTGGGCGCGTGAGGTCAAGATCCGCGACATGTTGGTTCAGTTCAATCAATCCAGCTTTGATGCATTGAAAATGGCCTTTCCTGAATTTGCCGATATGCAGCGCATGTTGACCCTATCGCAATCTGGCATTGAGTTTGTTGGGTTTAACCCGACTTTCGCACGCGGCCATATGGAAGCCATTCGTGATGCCCGGGGGCCAGAGCGGATCGTGGCATTTTTGCGCCTGATGGTGCGGGTGAATGAACATGCTGAAAAGAAGGTGCTTTCAGTCAGTAAAATGGTTCAAACGGATGGCAACGGAAAACAGGCGCGTATCGGTGAGGCTATTGACTTTGTCGTGAATAATTTTGCGGAAGATATCTCCGTAGAGCGCGCTGCTGCAATTGCGCGCATGTCTCCCGCGGCGTTTTCGCGTAATTTTCAAGCGACCACAGGTCATAAATTCGTCGAATTTGTGACTCGGATTAGAATTGGGCAGGCTTGCGGTATGCTCTATGCCACCGATGCACAGGTCTCGTCGATTTGTTTCGATGTGGGATTTCAAAACCTGGCGAACTTCAATCGCCATTTCTTAAAGATGAAGCACATGACCCCCACAGAATATCGTCAAACTGCGCAAGCTGAACTGGCCCCCAATTTAGGAGTTGTCTCATGAACCGAATGTCTTCTCCGGCCTTATTTGAGACAGGTTATGACCGCACAGATTGCGAAATCGGCATCGTGCATTTGGGTTTTGGCGCCTTTCATCGGGCCCATCAGGCACTTTATGTCGATGACTACATGGATCAATCGGGGGATCTGCGGTGGGGCATCGCGGCGGTCAATCTGCGTGCTGCGGAATCGCCCAATTTTGCCGGTCTTAAAGAGGCAAGCCGTGGCTATGTGCTCAAATCTATGTCCAGCAGCGGGGATGTAGATTTCCGCCGCGTTCGGTCGCATGTGAAATTTTCTGACTGGGCGGATAACACTGAGGAAGCCGAAGCGCTTCTGGCGCGTTCATCGGTGCATATGGTGACGATCACCGTTACCGAAAGCGGCTATTATATGGACGAAACCGGGGCGCTAAACCCTGAGGATCCCAGCATAGTTGCAGAGTTAGGCGGCGGTGCGCCGTGCACCATCTATGCATATTTGACCCGCGCTTTAACTCGCAGGCAAGCCGCCGGATTGGGCGGGATTTCGATTTTATGCTGTGATAATATTCGGCGAAATGGCAAAATGTTGCAGCGCAACCTCTTTGCCTATCTTGATTTGATCGGAGCCGAGGATCTTGCCCAATGGGTCCGCAGCTGTGTTACATTTCCTTGCTCTATGGTTGATCGGATCACACCGCGCAGCACACAGGCTTTGCAAAGCGAAGTGGAGGCCCTCTTTGGCCCTGACCCCTTTGCACCGGTGATGGCTGAAGATTTCACGCAATGGGTAGTGGACGATCATTTCGCTGCCGCGCGGCCGGATCTCACGCAGGTGGGCGTCACCTTCACTAAGAATGTGGATCCCTATGAAGAAGCAAAAATTCGCATCCTCAATGGGGGTCACACTTGCTTGGCGTATTTGGGCGCTTTGGCTGGACATCACACTTTTGATCAGGCGATGGCGGATCCGGAGCTTTTTGCACATTTTGAAGAATTTGAACGCGGCGAAGTGTTGCCCGCATTGGTCGAGGCGCTGCCATTCGACAAAAACCTCTATCTTGATCAAATCATCATGCGGTTCAAAAATGCGTCCATCGGGGACACGGTTGAGCGGATCTGTGCGGATGGGTATCTGAAATTCCCAATCTTCATTCATCCAACCCTTGCGGGATGCCTGAAACAGGGAATTTTGCCGCGCGCTGGTCTGCGCGCAATTGCGAGCTGGTATGTCTTTTGTAAGCATATCGAGGCTGGAACTCTGCCAATCGCATATGGGGAACCCTATTGGGACAATCTGCGCGAGCTGTTGCAGGCGGGCCAAGTCGATCGGTTTGCGCGATCCGCTTCGCTTTGGGGCACCCTGCCGCAAGACCACCCGGAATTTACGCCAGCGTTGATCGCTGCAATCACAGAAATGGAAAAAAAATGGCCAGTCTAAAAATTCGTGACGTGAAAAAATCTTATGGTGATCTTCAGGTCATGCATGGGGTGGACTTGGATGTTGAAGAAGGTGAATTTGTTGTCTTCGTTGGGCCGTCTGGCTGTGGCAAGTCGACTTTGCTGCGGATGATTGCGGGGCTGGAAGAAGTCACTTCCGGTGAAATTTCCATTGGCGATAAAGTTGTAAATGAAGTGGCGCCGGCCAAGCGTGGCGTGGCGATGGTGTTCCAATCCTATGCGCTTTATCCGCATATGACCGTGTTCAACAATATGGCGTTTGGTCTCAAACAGGCCAAAACGCCGCCAAAGGAAATTGATCGCCGGGTGCGTGAAGCCGCCGAAGTGCTGCAGATCACCGATTATCTCGACCGCAGCCCGCGCAACTTATCGGGCGGGCAGCGTCAGCGCGTGGCGATTGGCCGGGCAATTGTTCGCGATCCCGAAGTGTTTTTGTTTGACGAGCCCCTGTCCAATCTCGATGCCGCTTTGCGCGTGCAGACCCGTTTGGAAATTGCCCGTTTGCATGAGCGGTTAAAGTCCACAATGATCTATGTCACCCATGATCAGGTTGAGGCTATGACGCTCGCCGACAAAATTGTCGTCATGCGTGCGGGCCGGGTGGAGCAGATTGGCTCTCCCATTGATCTCTATCGCAGCCCCTCCAATGCTTTTGTGGCGCAATTTATCGGCAGTCCGAAGATGAATTTTTTCACCCAGGCAGATTTGGCCAAAAACGGCAGCAAGTCTTTGCCAGCTGCGGCCACTGGTGCACATATTGGTATTCGCCCAGAGCATCTGACAGGCTGCACGGAAGCCAAGGCCCTTGTTGGTGGTACATTGGATCTGGTGGAGCAATTGGGCGAATATGCTTTGGTGCACTTGGTGAGCGCCTCTCGCGAGGCCTTCATTGTGAAAATGGAGCATCCGCCGAAAACTGCAAAAGGTGAGACCATGTGGTTTACGGCGCAAAGCGATGCTCTGCACCTATTTGATCAAAGCTCAGGTCTGCGCATCGAGGCCAATAGCTCGTCCAGCTAATATTGGCTCAGGGTTAAAAGCTTTAAGCCTGCGCCAAAAGATCCTCAACGCGGGCAATCTTGCTGTCCTTGTCATAGCCATCAAAATAGACTGAACTCATGATTTGCGGCGGGCCGAAGAAGAAGCGCTCATAAAGCGCTTGGCGATTGCCAAAGCCAGAGACGGCGATGTCATGTGCCAGGCGATACAGGCCAACGCGGTCGCGGCTGTCCATATGGGTCAGTTGGAAATATTTTTCCACGTCGCCGGCCATGGCATTGCTGAAATCCGCCTCAGTTGGCGTCGCCATAAGGGAGGAGGAGCCTAAGAGTTGCAGGATCTCCACCATCCGCGGGTACATTTTGGGAAAGAGATTGCGCGAGGCGTCTAAAGGGCCGCGCAGCGGAATGAAATTGCCCCATTGATCCTCATGGGCCTGTTGCTCTGCCGAAAAGAGCAGGGCGCGCACGGTTTCGGCCATCAACATCACTTCAGCAATCATGCCCTTGGTGGCCAAATCCTTATCGCGGCCCGTCGCCTTGGCAATGGCGCACATGACGCCGACCATGAACTCCGCCTTGGCCAGCTTTCCACAGGCCACTTGATGCGCCATATGCACCACCGCATTGGTTTGGGCGAAGGCTTGGTTGCATAGGTTTGGTTCACCATACATGAACACCCGCTCCCAGGGGACCAAGACATTGTCAAAAATGACCACCGCATCCATCTCCTCATAGCGCGACGATAGGGGCGCATCGAAATGGGATTTACCATGGTCATAGCTGTCCCGGCAGATCATCTTGAGACCCGGTGTGGCGATGGGAATGGCAAAGGCGAAGGCAAAGGGAATATTGCTGTCATCGGCCCGCAACAGCGTTGAGGGGAAGACTTCGATCTCATCAGATAATGGCCCCAAAGTGGCCAAAAGCCTTGCGCCTTTCACGATGATCCCAGCATCGGTTTCTTTAACCACATGCAATGCAACCTCTTCGTCGAATTTACCGCTGGTGGCCTGCGCATGTGAGACAGAGGGGTTCACCAAAGTATGGGTTAACACCCGATCATTCAGCCTGACTTCATCATAGAACCGGGTCATATTTTGTACGAAATCTGCCTGTCCCTTGCTGCCCTGTGCTAGAAATCCTGGGGCATGGGCAAAGGCCATAACGGAGGCGTTCTTGTAATCTGGAGTGCGGCCAAACATGCCATTGGACCATGTGGCCCATTCATAAAAGGCGCGGCCGCGTTGCACCACATCGGCCTTGGACTTGGGCACCATATGGGAGATGGCGCAGCGAATGCCCTGGGCATCTTCATAGGTCACGATATCGCGGTAGGCCGCTTCATGTTGCCGATCCAAAAAACCCGCCAAAGAGGCCGCACCGCCGCCCATGCCCGGCTCCGCTGTCACATCCTTGACCCGCGTCCCGCGCGTCCAAATTTCACGATCGTCGCGCAGCCCCTCGAGATATTGCGCTCCGGTTCTGATTCCAGCGTTTTTCATGCCAAATTCCGTTTCTCTGTAGATTCCGATAATTTTTCCAAAATTCGATTAAATTCAGCCCATTCAGCCGCTGTCACGCGCTGCATGAAATCGTCATGAATGCGGTCCACCATGGGCATCATATGCTCCATCAAAGCGCGCCCCTTTTGGGTGGGGATGATGTGGACATGTCGGCGATCTTCGGTCGAGCGCAGGCGCCCAATGAGGTTTTTCTTCTCGAGCCGATCCAGAATTCCGACCAATGAGGGCGGGGGCAAGAGGGTGATCTGTGAGATTTGCGCTGAGGTCAGATGCTGTTTTTCCCAAAGCGCGCGGAGGACCCGCCATTGTTGATCCGTCAGATCATTGGCTTGAAATAGACGCCGATAGCTTGGCATCACCCGATCCAAGGAGCGGCTGAGGATCATTGGGAGGCTGTCCAGAAATTTTGGCATTTACCACTCATCTATGAATCATTCATATATTAATTAATTAGAGATGCTCCGCTCTGTCAAGAAAATCTCGGCTCACCTGGTGTGAAATGCAAAAATTGTAGATCAATGAGCACTCCTCACTTGTTATTTTCAGTCAGGCTGCGATGATTTCATCATGATTGCCAAGGATTCACCATGCCACATCTGACCGTTCAATATTCGCAAAATTTAGATCATGACGTTGATATGAAAGAATTTTGTTCTGTCATGAGTGTTGCCATGCAGCAAACCGGTGTGTTTCCTCTGGCGGGCATTCGGGTACGGGCGCATCCGATGCCGCAGTATTGCGTCGCCGATGGGCATTCCAAGAATGCCTTTGTGGATATGGTCCTACGCATGGGGGAGGGGCGCAGTGATGCGGCCAAATCTGAGGTTGGCGCGTTCTTAATGGCGCGTGCGGAGGCGGTTTTTACACCGCTGCTGGCGGATCCATATTTTGCGCTGTCTTTGGAAATTGTGACAATTTCCAAGCCCTTCAGCTGGAAAACCAACAGCATCCATGCGCGGATCAATGCGCCATCTGTCAAAGGAGAAAACTCATGAAATTTGCATCCATTCGCGCGGCGGGTGAGGCACTGTATGGCGCTGTGACGGAGGCTGGTTTCATTGCTTTATCGCCGAACTTCCCACAATGGGCGACTTTGACAGAGGTGATCCACGCGCAGGCCCTGCCGCAGCTGGCGCAAGCGGCTGAGGGGGCGTCTGTTACCCATGATTTTGGCAGCTTCACCTATGACATGCCCGTGGCGGGCGGTGAGAAGATCATTTGTGTCGGGGTCAATTTCCCAGACCGCAATGCGGAATATAAAGATGGCAGCCAGGCACCTGCGAATATGTCACTCTTCCCACGGTTTGCCCGTGGTTTCGTTGGACATGAACAGGCCTTGGTCCGTCCACCAGAGTCGCATCAACTCGATTATGAGGGCGAAATTGCCATTGTCATTGGCAAGGCCGGACGCCGCATTTCTCAAGCAGATGCTTATGATCACATTGCCGCCCTGACCCTTTGCAACGAGGGGACGATCCGAGATTGGGTGCGCCATGCGAAATTCAATGTCACGCAGGGTAAGAATTGGGACAGGTCTGGGGCTATGGGCCCGTGGTTGGTGCCTTTTGAGGATGCCGCGCAGTTGGACGATGTCCGCATCACCACCCATGTCAACGGGGAGCTGCGCCAGGACGATCGTACCAGCCGCATGATTTTTCCCATTCGCCGTCAAATCGAATATATCTCAACATTCACCACTTTGATGCCCGGGGATATTATTGTCACCGGAACCCCGACCGGCGCCGGCGCGCGGTTTGATCCTCCAATTTTTCTCAAACCCGGTGATGTGGTTGAAGTTCACGCGGACGGTCTTGGCACCCTGCGCAATTCTGTCGAGGATGAGACATGACCCCGGCAGAGATTTCCCAGGCGGCGCAGGCCTTATTTGCGGCAGAAAAAAGCCATAAACAAATTGGACTGTTGACCCGCGCCCATCCTGAGATGACGATGGATGATGCCTATGCGGTGCAAAAAGTCCTAGTTGCGCTGAAGATTGCTGATGGTCGTCGGGTGATTGGCTGGAAAATTGGCCTCACGTCCAAGGCGATGCAATATGCTTTGAATATTGATATCCCCGACAGTGGGATTTTGTTTGATGATATGCATTTTGAAGATGGCGCGACTGTGCCAGCGAGGCGGTTTATACAGCCGCGCATCGAGGCAGAAATCGCCTTTGTGATGAAAGCGGATTTGGACGGTGCCGCGCGGCGCGATGAGGTGCTGGCCGCGACGGATTATGTCTGCCCCTCGCTAGAGATTCTCGACACGCGGATTGAGCGCGTCGATGCGCACACAGGGCAGACCCGTAAAATCTTTGATACGATTTCCGACAATGCGGCCAATGCGGGTATCGTCTTGGGCCGCGCACGTCATGATCCAAGCGCGTTTGATCTGCGCTGGGCTGGTGCGATTTGTAGCCGCAATGGAGAGGTTGAAGAGACCGGTCTTGGCGCGGGTGTTTTGAACGACCCGGTTATGGGAATCGTTTGGCTGTCCGAACGTCTTGAAGCCTATGGGCAGAAAATTCGCGCTGGCGATGTTGTTCTGTCTGGCTCGTTCATTCGTCCGATTGAAGCGCGACCAAAGGATGAATTTGTTGCTGATTTTGGCGCCTTTGGTCAGGTATCCATTGGCTTTGCCTGAACAAGCTCCTCGGCAGGTGCATTCACCGTCTGGGTATACTGATATGTATAGTTATTGCTCAAATTTTGAGTGATTTCACTACCGTTCATAGGCACCCGCCCAGGCCTTTCGTGTTGAAATGGCGTTATGCAGAGGTCTTTGTCATAACGGTGATTGGAGGAGACCAAAAAAACCCGGGCGCGGGGCCCGGGCTTAGGTCGAGGGAGGAAAGACGCCTTGCGATAATGCCCCGGCGCCGGGGATTGGAGGGGGTCACATTGACAAGCGATAGCCGCCGTTTTCGGTAATTAATATGCTGGCCTTGCCGGGATCGGGTTCAATTTTCTGACGCAGGCGATAAATATGGGTTTCCAGCGTATGGGTCGTGACGCCGGCATTATAGCCCCATACCTCATGCAAAAGAATGTCACGCGGCACCACATCTTCGGTGGCGCGGTATAGAAATTTTAAAATATTAGTTTCTTTTTCGGTCAGGCGAATTTTCTTGTCATCAGCGGTGACCAATATCTTGATTGAGGGTTTGAACGTATAGGGCCCAAGGGTGAAGATCGCATCTTCCGATTGCTCATGCTGGCGCAGCTGCGCGCGCATACGGGCCAAAAGTACGGGAAATTTAAAGGGCTTGGTGATATAGTCATTGGCGCCGGCATCCAGACCCAAAATCGTGTCGGAATCTGTATCATGGCCGGTGAGCATCACGATGGGGCATTTAACGCCCTGTTTGCGGATCAATCGGCACAGCTCACGCCCATCTGTGTCCGGCAGACCCACATCCAAGACCAAAAGATCGTAACTCTGCTGCTTGACCTTTTCCAAAGCCGCCGCGCCGCTGTTGCCCTCATAGACATCAAAATCTTCCGTCATAAGAAGTTGCTCGCTCAAAGCCTCTCTCAGATCTTCGTCGTCGTCGATCAAAAGAACTTTTTTAAGCTGTGCCATTCTACCTCTCCAATTCATAGGATAGCCTATACCTGCGCGTTTGGGCGCTTTATTGCAAGATTTGCGACAGTGATCTCACGACCTCGTGTCATAAATGAAGGAATTGTTTCAATTCACCCGCGAAAGGAGCTATCGAAGGGTCTATGAGTATATCACCTTCTCCTGTTGAGCTGCGCGCTCGTGCTTTGACCGATCTTCGTATGGGTCTGCCGGTGGTCATTGATTTGCCGCAGCCTCTTGTGGTCTGCGCGGCAGAGACTTTGACGCAAGACCGGCTGGAGGCGCTGCGCGCTTTGGGTGAGGTGCAAGCGGTTTTGTCAAAGTGGCGGGCCGATACGCTTAGGATCAACGCATATGACGGGGATGTGGCGCGCATTTCTGTGCCTCTGTCGGTCGATGCGCGCTGGTGCCAAGCGGTGGCCGATCCCATTCTCGACCTTAGCTATCCGATGAAGGGTCCCTTCCAAGCCCTGCGCGGCGGATCTGCTGATGGGCAACGCCTTGCGGTGGCGCTATTGAAAGCGGCGCATCTTTTGCCCATGGCGATCACGGTGCACAGCCCCGAGCCGCTCAGCAGTTTAACGCATTTGCCGGTGGATATCTTGTTGGAGCCTGGCTTTGCGCATGTGGTTTCTGCGCAGCTTCCACTGGAGGTTAGTCAAGCGGGACGTTTGCATGTGTTTCGCCCAGATGGCGGTGGGGATGAACATTATGCGGTTGAGATTGGCGCGCCTGATCGGGCGGCACCGGTCTTAACCCGTTTGCATTCGGCATGTTTCACTGGGGATATTCTGGGATCCTTGAAATGTGACTGCGGCCCACAGCTCAAAGGTGCTTTGGCGCAGATGGGGCAGGAAGGCGCCGGGATCCTGCTCTATCTCAATCAAGAAGGCCGCGGGATTGGTCTGGCCAATAAAATGCGGGCCTATGCGTTGCAGAGCCAAGGTTTTGATACGGTTGAGGCCAATCATCGCCTGGGTTTCGAAGATGACGAGCGGGATTTTCAGATCGGGGCAGAGTTGCTCAAAAGCCTTGGCTTTTTATCCATACGGTTGATGACCAATAACCCCAATAAAGTTGCCCGCTTGCAAGACCAAGGCCTTATGGTCACTGAACGCGTGCCATTGGTTGTGGGCGGCACAGCGCAGAACCGCGGCTATCTGCGAACTAAGGCGGAAAAATCTGGGCATTTGCTATGAGCGCCTTTGATATGGTCTATGCCTCTGGTCGCTTGCGCTATCTTGGTCGCACGCTCGCGGCGACCTGTGGGCGCGGCGGGGTGCGCGATGATAAGAGAGAAGGCGATGGGGCGACCCCCCGTGGCATCTTGCGCATTGCTGCGCTTATGTATCGCCCCGACCGGATTGCGCCGCCCGCCCCTTGGGCGGTTCCAATCCACCCTGGAGATCTGTGGTGTGATGATCCGGCCCACCCATCGTATAATCAGCTTTGCCGCGCGCCTTTGCAGGCCAGTCACGAACAGATGCGTCGGGCAGATCCGCAATATGACATTGTGTTGATCACAGATTGGAATTGGCCCAATGCACATCCAGGGGCGGGCTCTGCGATTTTCATGCACCAATGGCGCAAACTAGGCGCACCTACAGCGGGCTGTATTGCGCTGGCACGCCCAGATATTCATTGGCTGGCCACGCGGGCAGTGCCCGGCACCCGGCTTATTGTCCGTTAACACGGCTCAAGGATGGGAGGCCGGCACCCGCGCGCCAAAAATCGCTGAGCCAACCCGGACATGGGTGGCGCCAAAGGAGATTGCCTTGGCAAAATCATCGGACATGCCCATGGATAATCCCTCTAGCCCATTGCGCCGCGCCAGTTTGGCCAAAAGCGCGAAATGCAGGCTGGCCTCTTCCTCGACAGGTGGGATGCACATTAAGCCCATCACAGGCAGATCCAGAGCACGGCAGTCTTTGACGAATGTATCTACCGCATCGGGGGCAATGCCGGCCTTTTGTGGTTCCAAGCCGGTGTTGACTTGGATGAAAAGCGCCGGGCAATGGCCCAGCTCTTGGGCCAAGCGCGCCAGAGCGGTTGCCAATTTGGGGCGGTCTAACGTGTGGAGACAATCAAATAGGCGCATGGCTGCGCGCGCTTTGTTCGATTGCAGCGGTCCGAGCAGATGCACCTTTGCATCGGGGAATGTTTTTTGGAACTCGGGCCATTTGCCTTCCGCTTCCTGCACGCGATTCTCACCAAAAACCCGATGACCCTGCTGCAGAACCGCCAAAACACGATCATTGGGCTGCACTTTGGACACGGCAATCAGCTCCACCGAGCCTGAAGCGCGTCCGGCGTCCTGCTGCGCTTGTAAAATCTCTTCAGAAACATGGAACAGTGACATATTTTTTTAACCTTTTTTCGACATTAACCTGAGTTTAAACAGGAACAGGCAGGATGTCATTGGCTGAAAACCACCGATGCAGTGTGACATCTGTGCATCATGTTGGCGTTTCGGTGCCTTGTGACAGGGGGATCACTTGACCCAAGGGCCGTTCTCACGTCACTAAAGCCGTAATGCTTAACCAAGGTATTCCTTGGCTTGGTATTTTTATTTTGGATAGCAACTCGAGGGAAAAACATGAAACGCATCCTCCTTACAACTACTTCTTTGGTTCTCGCCGCTGGCGTTGCCCAAGCTGACGTATCTTTCTCCGGCATGGGCGAAGTTAGCTACGCTAAAGCTGGCGCTGCTGACGACATGGCGTTACGCACAGGCTATGACTTGAACATCGCACTGACAGGCGAATCTGACAATGGCATCGCATACTCAATGGGCACAGACATTGGTGGTGGTGACACGATCGACCGTAATGACGATTTCGCAATCGACTCACAAGACATGGGCGTATCCGTTCCAACAATGACAATCAGCTACGCTGGTTTGACAATCACAGCAGAGCAAAACGCAATCGACGACTTGTATTCCGACGACCAAAACGGTGACGTGGGCATCTCTGGCTCCATGGGTGGTCTTAGCTTTGCGGTTGTGGCTGAAACAACAGACGACGAAACTTCAACTTCGTTTTCCCTGGGCGGCGCTGCTGGCGGCCTGACATGGGGTTTTGTATCCACTGATGATAATGGCTCTGGTGCAGCCGCTCAGAAAGTAACCGCTGGTTACACTATAAGCGACTCATTGAGCGCATCTTTCGAGTATGACACCAAAGGCGACGCAGACGCGATCACCAAAGTTGGTATCACTAACGTAATGGGTGCGATCACTGTTGGTCTGTCCGCTGACGACAATGATGATTGGGACGCAAGCGTAGCTTATACAGCCGGCGCACTGACAGCATCAATCGCAACAGATGAAGAGTCTGCTTGGGAAGTGGTTTCTGAGTACGACTTGGGTGGCGGTGCAACTGCATTCTTGACTACAACAGAATCAGAGTTCACAGCAGTCGGCATGTCCTTCGCATTCTAAGCGAAACCAACTTCGGTTAAAGAGAGAGCGGCGCTTCGGCGTCGCTCTTTTTTGTTGCGCCTGTCGCATTGCAGCGCGTTTGATGTGACATTGCGCAATTCTTCATTGCGCGGCAGAAGGGCCGGCGCTATCGACGGGGCAGCAGCGGTCACGGAACACAAAATGATAAGCTCACCGGCACCTTCGCAAGGATCCACCTAATATGGATCACGCCCAAGCCCAGTCTCAAAATGTGTTTGACCTATTGGTTGTGGGCGCGGGCCCAGCCGGGCTGATGGCGGCAGAGCAAGCCGCGCGGGCTGGGATGCGTGTGGCAATAGCTGAGGCGATGCCCTCCCCTGCACGAAAATTTCTCATGGCTGGAAAATCTGGTCTCAACCTAACCAAGGCAGAAGAGCCCAACACGTTCTTGCAGCATTTTGACACCATCGCCCCCTTGAAGCCCATTCTAGCGCAATTTGGGCCGGCTGAGGTCATCGGCTTTGCGCAAGGCCTTGGGCAGGAGGTCTTCACAGGCAGCACAGGCCGGGTTTTTCCGACGCGCATGAAAGCGTCTCCCCTTCTGCGGGCGTGGCTGGCGCGGCTCGATGCGCTGGGTGTTGTATTGCTGCGCCGCCACCGATGGATCGGTCCATTGACCACAGATGCGCCGCATCTGCTGGCCACGCCAAAGGGCCAGGTCGCCGTGACGGCCGGGGCGTTGATCCTCGCGCTCGGTGGCGCGAGTTGGGCGCGTTTAGGGTCTGATGGCGCTTGGCAAACGCCAGTCGCGGCGGCGGGCGTGCCGATTGTCCCTATTCAAGCGTCAAATGTGGGACTGCAGCGCGCTTGGTCGGATCATATGCGCCCGTTTTTTGGCCAACCCGTAAAGAATATCGAGCTTACCGTCGCAGATCAGCGAAGCCGTGGTGAATTTGTGATCACACAATCCGGTGTGGAAGGCGGGGCAATCTATGCGCTGGGGCGGATGCTGCGGCAGACCCCTTTGGCCCGGATTGATTTGGCGCCACAGCTTTCGATCCACGCCTTGAGGGACATGATTTCAAATCGCAAGCCCAAGGACAGTCTGAGCAATTTCTTGCGAAAATCCGTCAAACTGGATGCCACAAAACGAGCCCTGCTGTTTGAGCTGACCCGCCCTATGCCCCGCGATACCGATGGGCTTATTGCTGCAATCAAAGCTGCGCCGCTGCAGGTCTCGGGACCGCGCCCTATAGATGAGGCCATCTCAACAGCTGGTGGGCTGTCATGGGACGCATTGACACCCGAGTTGATGCTTCGGGATTTCCCGGGCGTATTTTGCGCCGGTGAGATGCTGGATTGGGACGCACCGACGGGCGGTTATTTGATCACCGCCTGCCTCGCGACCGGCCGTTGGGCTGGCCGCGCGGCCGCTGATTATCTTTCCGCTAAAGCCCTTACATAGGCCGGACGCGCTCGGCAGCGTTTGGCATAGTCCTTTAAAACAGGGCTGGCGTCTGGGAATTTCGCCGTATAGGCCCAATTGAGGCAATGCACTGCCAAAATGTCGGCGATTGTAAACTGCTCGCCCATGAGGAACGCGCCCTGAAGCCGGGCTTCAAGCCGCTTTAAACTGCGTTCAAACTCCCATTTCAACACGGGCTTCACTTCGGCGGCACGGTGCTCAGGCGGATTAACAAAAGAGTTTTTCGCCGAAACCCAGAGTAGGCTGTCGAATTCTTCGAGCAGGAAATGAATATGCCCATCCATGCGCAACCGTTCGACAGATCCGGCTGGAAAGGTTAGGGCATTGTGACGGTCAGATAAAAAACTCATGATCGCAACGCTATCAGGTAGAACCTCTCCATCGACCACCAAGGCCGGCACTTTACCACTGGGGTTGTGCGCCTTGGCCTCTGCTGAGCCAGGGTCGCCTTTGACCTGATCATAGGGCAAGCCCAATTCCTCAAGCGTCCAAATCACTCGCAAAGTTCGATTTTTGGTCGAACCCAATACCGTATACATTTATCTTTTCCCCATCATTGAAATTCGGATGAAACATCTCTCAACCTGTGCCATTTGCGGCGCGGTTTGCCCCGCAGATCGTAGCTGCAAATCAGTGTCTAGCAAAAGCGAAATCACCTGTTCCAGCCGGTCTCGACGCCAAGCGCCGACCTGCCGTTGGATCCGATCTCGACGTGGCCCGTAAACCGGCGGCCGAAGCTTTGCCACACCTTGCTGCGCGCCTGCTGGATCAGAGGCTGCGGCGTGGAGAAGGCGAAAATGGCGCAAAGCGGCAATGCAAAGCCCGGTGGCGGTTCCGCCCTGAGCGATCACGCGGTGCAACACTGGGGCAATCTCATTTGTTTTCAAATCGGCCACCAACCCAATGACATCATCAAGCGCCGCTTCGGTGGATTGCGGCGCGCAGATCTCAACATCTCTTAGGGTGACTGGTCCGGCTTGGGACATGCAATATAGGGACAATTTTTCCAAGAATTGACTGAAATCACCGGGATCTATGGCCTTGGAAAGATCTGTAATGGCCGCGCTGGCCTCAGCGTCGACCGCGCCCATGCCGACTTTTGCCAAAGCGGCCTCCACTTCGGCGCGGGTGGGCGGTTCATCAAAAATGGCGATAGACCAGGCATTGGGATGGGCTTCAAAAGCTTTGCGGATTTTTGATGTCGGCTTTAGAGCGCCGCCAATGACAACCATCTGCGCATCACCGGCCTGCCAATCGGCCAATCCCGCCAGGATTGCATCGGCGCAATTGTCATTGGCGTCTTCCACGAGAACCACGCGCGGGCCGGGGAAAAACCCGACTGCTTTGATGGCATCATTCAGCGCGGCCCCGTCGCGTCGTAACTCACCGCCCTGCAGGCGCGTGAGGCGCATTTCCTCTTCGCCCTGCGGGCCGATCAGCCCCTTGATCAATTGCTGTCGCCTCAGCGCCACGCGCATCGCATTGGCGCCATAGATCAACACCCCTGTTTTGTTGGGATTGGGCTTCGCAAAAACCGCCGCTGCGTCGCGGGCGGAGAGCTTCATGGGAGGTCCAGTGTCAGCAGCGCCGTGGAGACTTGGTCTGCCAGAATGACCATTAAGCGGTCATGGGCGTCTCGCTGAGCCCGCTGGGTGGCGACGGTGGTGCCTGTGGCGGAGTAGCCGGTAAATGATTTTGCACTCTGGTGGGTCAGGATGGCGCCATTGTTGTCCCGCAAGGAATACTCCAGCTCGCCGACAAGGCTATAGCGGCTGATCTCTTGGGCGGCGGAGACAACGATATTGTCCTCTGTGACGTTCAATTCATAATGCAACGCAAAACGCGCGCTTTTTGCGACTCCAAGCTGCGCTTCTAAGTTCCGCACCAGCTCATATTCCGCCCGATTGACCGGGGCTTGGATCAGGACCTGATTGTAAAGCTGCTGCGAGCTGGGCTCCATGACAGGAGTAAGCCCACAGCCCGCCAGAGCAAGAGCTGCACTTAGAAATCCGCGTCGGCTAGATAACCACATTGACGATACGTCCGGGTACAATGACAAGTTTCTTAGGTGTAGCACCATCAAGCGCTTTCATCACAGCGTTATTCTGCAACACCAAGGCTTCCAGCTCTTCTTTGCTCATATCTTTGGCCACAGTGATCTCATCACGGCGCTTGCCATTGATTTGGATAGGCAAAGTGACCTCATCTTCGATCAAGAGCTCCGGATCGGCTTTCGGCCAGGGTGCATTGGCAATAAGCCCCTGCCCGCCTTGATGCGCCCAAATGTCCTCTGCCAAATGCGGCGTCATCGGTGCCATCAATTGCGCCAAGGTCCTGATTGCCTCATGCTGCGCGGCATATCCGGCCTTGGATTTGGCTAATGTTGCGGTGAAACCATAGAGCTTGGCAATTGCTGCATTGAAGCCAAAACTCTCCACCCCCGATGTGACGTCCACAATGGTTTTGTGGAGCGCGCGCAGGAGATCCTTATCCCCTTCGCCAGATTGATTTTTGTCCATATTGGCGATTTTATCGCAAAGTTGCCAGACGCGGTTCAAATGCTTAAACGCCGCTTCCGCACCAGAAGCGGTCCACTCCACATCGCGCTCTGGCGGACTGTCAGACAGAACAAACCACCGCGCCGTATCGGCTCCGTAGCTGCTGATGATGCTGATCGGATCCACCACGTTATTTTTTGATTTCGACATCTTTGCGGACGGCACAATGGTGACCTCAGCGCCGCCATCAAGCAAGAAAGCCTTTCCATCCCGGAGTGCCACCTCTTCGGGGTAGTGATAGACAGGCCGGCCGTCTTTGCCCTCTGATTTATAGATCGCATGGGTGACCATGCCCTGGGTAAAAAGCGCGTCAAAAGGTTCAATCGCAGAAGGGGGCAAATGGCCACAGATCTGCATGGCGCGGGCAAAGAACCGCGAATAGAGCAGGTGCAAAATCGCATGTTCCACGCCGCCAATATATTGATCGACGTTCATCCAATAGCTGGCCTCCGCCATATCCGTAGGTGTGGCGGCATTGGGGGCCGTGAAGCGCGCATAATACCAAGAGGAATCCACGAAAGTATCCATGGTATCGGTCTCGCGGCGGGCGGCCTTGCCGCAGGCGGGGCAGGCGCAGTTGCGCCAAGTGGGGTGCCGATCCAACGGGTTCCCCGGAATGTCAAACGTCACATCATCAGGCAGGCGGACTGGCAGGTTTTCCTTCTTCTCCGGCACGACGCCGCAGCTGTCACAATGCACCACCGGAATCGGACACCCCCAATAGCGTTGTCGGCTCAATCCCCAATCGCGCAAACGATATTGCGTTTTTCCGATGCCAAGCCCCTGCGCTTCGGCCCAGTCGATGGTGGCGTCAATTGCCTCTTGCCCCGTGGCCTCTTGCAGGCCGGCCGGTTGGTTGACCCAGCGCACCGTCTCCGTTTTGGCCGGCACGAAAGCCACATCTGTCACGGGTGTATCATCGTTGAGCGCAAAGAAGGTATCAATCACGGGCAGATCATATTTCCGCGCAAAATCAAGGTCGCGCTGGTCATGGGCGGGGCAGGCGAAGATTGCGCCGGTGCCGTAATCCATCATCACAAAATTGGCGACCCAAACAGGCAATGGCGCGCCGCCGAGCGGATTTTGCACGGTGATGCCGGTATCAAAGCCCTTCTTTTCAGCCTTTTCCATAGCGGCTTCTGTTGTATCCATTTTCTTACATTCGGCACAGAATTCCGCCAAGGCAGGGTTTTGAGCTGCCAGGCTTTGGGTCAGCGGGTGGTTCGCGGCCAGTCCAATGAATGAGGCGCCCACCAATGTATCGGGGCGGGTGGTGTAAACGGTGATGCCCTCATGACCATCTTGGGGTGTCGTCAGCGGGAAGGTCATTTCCAACCCCCGCGATTGGCCGATCCAATTTTCCTGCATCAACCGAACTTTGGCAGGCCAGTTTTCCAGCCCGTCCAAGGCGCTGAGCAATTCGCCCGACATCGATGAGATATTGAAGAACCATTGTGTTAACTCGCGGCGCTCCACCTCGGCATTGGAACGCCAGCCTTTGCCGTCAATCACCTGCTCATTGGCCAGAACCGTCATATCGACTGGATCCCAATTGACCATCGCATTCTTGCGATAGACCAAACCATTGGCAAGCATATCGAGAAACAACGCCTGTTGTTGTCCGTAATATTCTGGGTCACAGGTGGCGAACTCGCGCGACCAATCGATGGACAGGCCCAAGGGCTTCATCTGTCTGCGCATGGTTGCGATGTTGTCATAGGTCCATTCTTTTGGATGTCCGCCGATCGCCATCGCGGCATTTTCGGCCGGCATGCCAAAGGCGTCCCAGCCCATCGGGTGTAGAACATTATGCCCGGTAGACAGCTTATAACGCGCGATCACATCGCCCATGGTGTAATTGCGGACATGGCCCATGTGAATGCGGCCCGATGGATAGGGGAACATTTCCAGGACATAATATTTCGGACGATCGGCAGTGGCCACGGCCTTGAAGGTCTCGCCTTTGGCCCATGCCTCTTGCCATTTGGCTTCGATTTCGGCGGGGGAATAGCTGCTCATGAGATCTGCCTCGTCTATATATTCATGGGCCAAACCCAGATTAGGCGCCCGCCGCCAGTCATAGGCTGCTTTGGCTCAGGTTTCCAGAGCTCCAAGGGATCCATGCCGAAAAATCATCATCCAAAAATGAAAAAGGCGACCCTTTCGGGCCGCCTTCGGAAGGTTCGATTTCAATCGACTTAGAATGCGAAAGAAAGCTGGAAGGTCATGCCTTCTTTGTAGTCTTTTGCACCAACTTCGTCGTCAGTATCAGTGTTGTTGCTGTCATTTGCGTAGGATGCCAAGAGCGATGCACCGCCGCCGAGATCATAGCTCACACCAGCATATGTGTCTTTGCCACCGTCATCAGCACCGACGAAGAGGTTCATGCCGTTACCCATGTCGTAGGACACGTCAACATTCCAGTCCTGACTTTCGTCTGTAGCAACTGTCACACCCAATGCGCCTTCGGCATAGGCAACTTTCACATCCCAGTTGTTTTCTGCGCTAGCTGCGCCTTCTTGAACGTAAGATGCTGTTGTGGTGAGTGCGCCCATTGGGTAGCTGACTTCAATGCCGGTTGAACCGCCATTGTCGTTTTTGGCATAACCCAATGCAACAGTTGCGCCACCCAAAGTTGTGCTCACACGAACACCGGTTGTTGCTTGTTGCGTAAATGCTGAGTTGTCATCAAGATCTACAGTTGTAGTGTTTGCATTTTGATGGGCCAGTGCATAGGAGAATGAGCCCGCAGATCCTGTGATGCCGAGTGAAATGTAATCTTTTTCAGTACCGGAGATGTTTGTATCGTCACCCAAAGAGATGCCGATTTTTGCGCCGCCAAAGGTCATGTCAGCGCGAGTCACCATTTCGCCGTCTGCGACACGGAAGTCGTCATTGTCCATGGAGCCAACAGCAGACCATGCGTTTTCAGCGCCGTGTTTCGTGTCACCATAGTGGATGCCGGAATCAGCATTTGTCAAAGAGATCACAGCATCAGAGGCATTGAAACTCGCGCCTTGGTCCGCTTTGGCAACGTCAAACTCAAAAGAAGCGGCGGCTGTGTAGCCGTTGTTCAGCTCTTGTGAAAATGCGATGTTCAGATCAATGTCCTAAAAAGCAGCGCCAACAGATGCGCCAGTTGTGGCATCTGTGTCGTTGTAACCAAAGTTTGCTGTGCCTGAGAAGGTCACTTCTGCAGCGGCAACACCAGCGGTCATCACCAGAGCAGTAGAAGTAAGGAGAATGCTTTCATGCTAAAGTTAGCCATTGGTACTGCTTTTTAGACGAATCAGTTCCAAATAGTGTTGTTTGTCAGTATAAAGGCGCTCGAGGAGGGCCTCAGTATGTCTATTTTTTCAAATATTTTTAAAACAACCGATTTCAATTCGTCTAACAGTCTCCAAGAATTCTCCTGTTTCGCAGATTTCTTCGATTATAAATACTATGCGTTCTCCAAGGCGACCAAGCGTCGGAGCCAATTGGAGCTCTATGTGTTCGACAAACACATTAGGCCAATCTTTGGGCCAAAAACCCTGGCGGAGATTACCAGCCAGGATCTCGACCTATGGATGACGGCGCAATTGGAGGCGGGCTACAAGCCTGCGACGGTGAACAAGCATTCCAGCATGTTGAACAGAATTCTAAACGTTGCCGTGCAATGGGGTTATCTCGATACAAACTCATTTAAAGCTGTCGTCATCAAGAAATTGCCAACAGGCGATTATATGCAGCGCTTCTTAACCCATACGGAGATCAAAAGTCTGCTGAGCGCTTGTAAGCGCAGCACGCATCCGTTCTTGCATTTATTTGTCAAATTGCTCTTGCTCACCGGGGCACGAAAGAGCGAACTGCGCCTGGCCAAATGGACCTGCATTGATTTGCAAAAGGGCGAGCTTTTTGTTGCCGTCAGTAAAAGTGGCCGCAGCCGTACAGTGGTTTTGAGCAAAAAAGCCCTGGCGGTTCTGGAGCAGGTGAAATTGCGGTCTGAGGCTCTGGGCCTGCCGATCACCCGGGACAGCTGGGTGTTCGCCAACCCCCGCACGGGCCAACCCTACACCAGCTTGCATATTGCGTTTTTTAAGGCTCGAGACAGCGCGGGCCTGAGCTCCGTTCGGATGCATGACTTGCGCCACACCTATGCCAGCCTTTTGATTAACAATGGCGCAAGTATTTATGAGGTTCAGCAATTGCTGGGGCATTACAATATCTCTATGACCGAACGCTATGCCCGCCTCTTTCCCAATACTTTGCAAGATCGGGTTGATATCGTCGCCGACTCGCTCGATTTTGACCGCATTTAAATGCAGGCCGCTGCGGTCATCTGTGATTATTGGAGGACCGGCGGGTTAATCGGCCCGAATGTTTCACGGTTTTCAAACTGAAAATCCCGCGCATATTTTGCGAAGAAATGCGCGAGAAACGTGTTGAGGCTCGCCCGCACCCGAGGATCATCGCCCATTAACGGCTTTGAGGCCTCTAGCGAAGCGACCATGAGTGTGACCCAGCGGCGCGCACCTTCTTCATTCATCAAACTATGGGCATTGTGGGTGTGATGGAAATTCAACCTGAATTCTGCCCCGTGGTAATAAGGCCCGCCGCCCATGACATCGAGCCACATGCTGGCCTGCGTTGAAATATGGTGATTGAGGTTGCCGACCCGCGCGAAAACCGATGTGAACCACGGCTCGTCGTCAAACACGCGTTGATAAAAATCAGCAACAATCCCGACAATGGGCTCTGGCCCCAAAACGGAAAAGAGCTGCCAAAACTGGATGGGCATCTGCGGATCCTGTGACGCCTGCAGTGAGGTGATCTGTTCCATGCGCCGCGCATGTGGGGGCAAAAGCCTGGCTTCCACAGCTCGCTTTATGTAGGATTTTCGGGTGGTCTGTGTGAGGTAACCATTTTCAGCTTGATAGCGGGGGGCGTTCGTACTGCTCAAAGGGCGTTCCTTATGCGTGGCCGTGGGCATCGGATGTGGATCGTTGCTCTACAGGCGCAACGCGCCCCTGTCAAAACGCATTATGCGGTTTGACCTCGCCGGTGGTTGCAATAAGTTAACACCATGGCTGGCCGTGATCCTGCGGCCACATTTGGGGAATGCTTATGATATTTGAAAACTCTGCTGTAGCCGTTGTATCAGGCGGCGCCTCTGGTTTAGGGGCCGCCACCGCGCGGAAGCTCTCGGACATGGGCGCACGGGTGGTGGTTTTTGATCTGAACACGCAGGCAGGTGAGGCCGTGGCCCAGGAGGTTGGTGGGTTGTTTCAACATGTTGACGTGGCCGATCCTGCCAGCGTCGCCGCAGGGTTTGAGGCCGTAGTCGCATCTGTTGGCACGCCGCGCATCATGATCAACTGTGCGGGTATTGCCCCGGCCATTAAAACCGTGTCACGCGGCGCGGCGCATGATCCTGCGATATTTGCGAAAACGATCCAAGTGAATCTGATTGGCAGTTTCAATTGCGCATCTCAAGCCGCTTGTTTAATGGCAGCCGCAGATCCATGCGGACCCGACGGCGCGCGGGGTGTGATTATCAACACAGCTTCCGTGGCAGCCTATGATGGGCAAATCGGCCAGGTTGCCTATTCAGCATCCAAGGGTGGAATCGTAGGGATGACCCTGCCAATGGCGCGGGATCTGGCCGATAAAGGCATTCGTGTATGCGCCATTGCGCCGGGTATCTTCGCCACCCCCATGATGGACGGTATGCCGCAAGAGGTTCAAGATGCGCTGGGCGCGCAGGTGCCCTTCCCGCGGCGCTTGGGTCAGGGGGCGGAATATGCCAATTTGGTTGGACATATCATCGACAACCAAATGCTGAACGGTGAAGTCATCCGCTTGGACGGCGCCATCCGTATGGCGCCGCGGTAAACCGTCCAAATGCTGGATACTGAGCGCCCAGTCGCGATTCTAGGAGCTGGCTTGATTGGTGTCAGCTGGGCTGCATTGTTTTTGTATCATGGAGTGCATGTGCAGGCTTGGGATCCTGATCCCGAGGCGCGGGATGCGCTGGAAGATCGGGTCAAGGCGCCCATGGCGCAACTGCGGCAATTGGGTGCGGGCGCGGACAGGCCAGGACGTTTGACAGTTCATGGTGAGCTTACAGAGGTGTTTTCAGGCGCGTTTTTCGTGCAAGAGAATGCACCTGAGCGCCTGGATGTTAAACACGATCTTTATCGCCGCTTTGAGCTACACGCCGAGGCCGATGCTCTGATTGCCTCCAGCGCCTCTGGTCTGCCCTGGTCGCGTCTGAGCGCACAGATGGACCGGCCGGAGCGTCTGCTGAACGCCCACCCCTACAACCCGCCTCATCTCGTGCCTTTGGTTGAGCTGTTTTGCCCTGCGGAGGCGAGTTTGGCCCGCGCCGAAGATCTTTACCGCCGCATTGGCCGGGTGCCGGTGCGCATGAAACGCGAGGCGGTGGGTCATTTGGCCAATCGGCTGGCGTCTGCGCTCTGGCGCGAAGCGGTGCATATCGTTGCTGAAGGCATCGCGGATGTGGAGGCGGTGGATCTTGCGTTGGTGAACGGGCCCGGGCTGCGCTGGGCCGTTATGGGCGCGCATATGACCTATCATCTGGGCGGCGGCGCTGGGGGCATGGCGCATTATCTTGAGCATCTCGGTGACAGTCAGGAGGGGCGTTGGAGCACGCTTGGCACCCCGCGATTGACCCCAGAGCTGCGGGCCGCGTTGATCGCAGGCGTTGAGGCCGAGGCCGGGGGCAAATCCATTGCGCAATTGGAGCAAGAACGCGATGCCGCTTTGATAGGCATCTTGGCCACGCGAAAGGCTCTTGATACCTGAGCCGCGCTCAGCCCCGGGTCATTCTCCGCGAAACACGGGCGGGCGTTTTTCATTGAAGGCCGCCACCCCCTCGCGGCGGTCCTCGGTCGGAATGGTGCGATTATAGGCTTCAATCTCCATAGCCAACCCATCTGACACCCCCATTCCGCCCCCGCGCCCAATCGCCAATTTGGCTTGCCGCACTGCAATCGGCGCGTTGGCGGCTATGGTTTCAGCGGTCTGGAGCGCGGCTGGGAGCAACTCTTCAATTGGGTATATGGCATTGGCAAGACCCCAGTCTAGAGCTTGCTCAGCTGTGAAGACCTCACCGGTGAGGATCAATTCCTTGGCCCGGCGCTCCCCAATCGCGCGCGCGAGGGTCTGCGTGCCGCCCGCGCCAGGAATGATGCCGATTTTAACTTCGGTCTGTGCAAAACGCGCGCCGCGGGCCACATAGGCAAAATCGACCGCTGCGGCCAACTCGCATCCGCCGCCGTAGGCTGCACCATTTATGGCGCCAATCACGGGAATCGGGCAGGTGATCACTGCGCGGGCCATGCGCTCATAGATCAAATGCTGTTTAGACCATGCGGCGTTGCTCATCCCATGGCGCTCCTTCAAATCCCCACCCGCACAAAAGGCGCGGGTGCCAGATCCGGTGAGAATGATCGCGCGGGTCTCGCTGGGGTCCATGGACAGAGATTCAAAAATATCCACCAGATCCAACGCCATTTGCGTGTTGAACGCATTGGCAAAATCCGGGCGGTTCAAAGTGACTTGCACGACATGGTTTGCAGGTCTCGAAATCAACAGGGTGTCATAGGAACTCATCATGTCAGGGCCTTTACCTTTGGGCATTCGCAAATTGCACCAGCGCCCCAATGGTGGCGTCAAAATCATAATGCGGCGCCCAGCCCCAATCTGCGCGCGCTGCGCTGTCATCAAAGACATCTGGCCAGCGCAGGATCAGGTCATCAGTTGGGCTGCCTGAGGTGAACGTACAGCTAAAGCCGGGAAAACGGCTCTGGATTGCCTCCACGAGGTCTTGGGCCGTGAACATAAAGCTGTGCAGATTATAGGCATGTTGGGTCAATGCAGCCCGCTCGGCAGAGCAAATCTCAACGATGCTGCGGGTCACATCATTGAGGTAAAGCGTCGACATGCCGGTATCTGGGGCAACTGGCATCACGAAGGTGTCGCCTCTGGCCGCAGCGGCGATGGCATGGCTTGGATAGGCGGTCATGGCACCGGCTGGGGCGGAGGGGGACAGAACCATAGGGAATCTCAGGCAACGAAAATCAAATCCTTGCTTTAATTTGAGGTAAACCCCCATGCGCTCTACCGCGACTTTGGTTGCGCCATAAATATTTTCGGGCCATTGGGGCGTGTTCAAGGCCACGGGGCTGGCCAGGTCAGGACCATAGGTTGCCGCGGTGCTGGCGAAGAAAAAAGGTCCGATGTTCCGGTCCAAACAGTGTCGCATCAAGCGAATGGAGCTTGAGGCGTTCACGTCCCAAGCCAATTCGGGATTGGCTTCAGAGCTGCCCGAAAGCATGGATGCCAGGTGGATCACCACGTCGGGCTTATGGGTCGCGAGCGTGTCCTCCAAGAGGCTCTGGTCTCGCATATCACCTAAGACGACGGCATGGCGTGGATCACAATGGGGGCCTTCGCTGCCGGGCAGGTCAAAGCTGACCACGCGTGTGCCCATGGCCTCCAGATTCTGCGCCACCAAACGGCCAAGATTTCCATTGCCGCCTGTGACCAATGCTGTTTTGAACATGAGACCCCTCCGATGAAGCTGAGCGCATCATGCCGGCAAGGCGCTCAGATTGGCAAGTTTGAAAGCACCATTGGGCGCAGATTGGCAGGGCCAGCGGCGTTTATGCCGTGTTTTGGGTGTCAAAATCGCTTGCGCTGTGACGCTCCGCCAGACGTTCAGCGGCCGGCCCATGGGTGCGGTTGACCATGCGGCCGCGCTGAAAGGCAGGGCGGGCAAAGATCTCATCGGCCCAACGCGTCACGTTTTTGTAGCTGGTCACATCAAGGAACTCTGCCGCATTATAGAGCAGGCCTTTGACCAAGGCACCGTACCATGGCGCGGTCGCGATATCTGCGATGGAATAGCTGTCTCCGGCCAAAAATTGCCGCTCTGCCAAGTTGCGGTCGAGCACATCGAGTTGGCGTTTCGCCTCCATTGAGAAGCGGTTGATGGGATATTCAAACTTTTCTGGTGCATAGGCGTAAAAATGGCCAAAGCCGCCACCCAAATAGGGGGCAGATCCATGGAGCCAAAATAACCAATTCAATGTTTCGGTACGCTGGGCGATATCCTTGGGAAGAAATTCCCCAAATTTTTCGGCCAGATAAATCAAAATTGATCCACTTTCGAAGATACGAAGCCCGGTGTCTTGGTCCAGCATGGCTGGAATTTTGGAATTGGGGTTGAGGCCAACAAAACCGCTGCCAAACTGGGCCCCTTCGCTGATGGGGATCAGCCAGGCGTCATATTCCGCCCCTTCATGCCCAAGCGCGAGCAGCTCCTCAAGCATCGCTGTGACCTTCACACCATTGGGCGTACCTTGAGAATATAACTGCAAAGGGTGCTGGCCAAGCGGAAGCTCTTTGTCGAAGGTTGCTCCGGCAATCGGTCGGTTGATGTTGCTGAATTTGCCGCCATTTTGGGCGTCCCATGTCCAAGTCGCGGGAGGGGTATAGGCCATTTTATTCTCCAATGTCTTCGCACCTCAACATAGGTAGGGCAGTCGGAAACACAATGGCGAAGGGCGTTAATTGGCTGCGAGGGAGAAAGAAAGGCTTTTACGCAAATGGGATTTCAAATGTTCTGTTGCCGCCTCGGCGTCACGCGCGAGTGCGGCTTCAAAAATCAGGTGCTGTTCTTCAAGGGCTTTTGCCCAGCGATAATTGCGCAGCACCAGTTGGTAGCCAATGTGTTTTTCGTAAATATTTTGGAAGACTGCGATCATGTGCCGAGAGTTGCAGGCCCGCACCAAGGCAAAATGAAACTCCCAATCATAGTGCAGTTGGCGTTCTAGAGAAACGTCCTCGCCGGCCATAATTTTCTTGCCAGTCATGGCCAATTTGTGGTGGGCAGAGACCAGATTGCCCTCCCAATTTTCATCACCAAAAGCCAAGGAGGCTTTGAGAGCAGCACATTGCAGTAATACGCGGAGATTGGACAGCTCAATCAGGTCCTCGTTGGACATTGTACGAACCAAAAAACCGCGTTGCTCGGGCGCGTCCACAAAACCATCACTAGCCAGCCGGTTAAGTGTTTCCCTTAAGGTTGAAACACTGGCTGAGTACTGCACTTTTAAGGCGTCTAATTTCAGCTTTTTCCCCGGCGTTAGAGCGCCGGTGATAATGTCGGATTTAATCTTCAAATAAACCGAAGATCCGACCGTTGTCGCGGCACTCGTCATTTGCACTACCCTGCTTCGCTTATAAAATAATCATACACATTTTCAGGGAGTTCCTCAGCATAACAGAATATCTGATAAAAATTTAACTACCATATATATGAAGCCTATTATCTCATTTATATAAGATAATATCTGATATAGTGGCTCCAGCTTTGAAATTTTCAGTGGGTCCAAATGTGATCATAAAGTGAAAATTGCGAATCAATAAAATCAGACGATTAAATTTTCATCATACAAAATAACAAAAAAGATTAAGTTTATAGCATATTTTTATTCCACATAATAAACGCCTACTAAGGTGAATTTGACCCATTGTGCGGCCATAATTTGCCCGCCTGAGGTCGAGTCCCGAAAATCGGGAATTTTACATGCAGGAGGAAAATTATCCGCTATTAGTTAGTCTAGAACCTGGGGTAACGAGATCACTGTAGCGGTCATTTAGTTCTGCCACCAAACCCAAGCCGAACACCGCGTGGCTTGCTATTCCAAGCTCTGGAAACCTCTTTCATTTCAACTGAAAGAGGTTTTCGTGCTTCCAATAACCTATGAGGGGCCAATTGGGCCAAAACAAGCGACCGCGGCGCCTGGCCGCTTTAGGTCACCAAGGCTTTACTTTGAAATTCTGGGTTCTGCCAAGTTTTTTCAGTTAATATATTGGCCAAAATATCAACTGCTTGGGTGATATCTTCCAAGCTGGTGAATAAGGGTGTGATGCCAAAGCGCATAATATTAGGCGCTCTAAAATCTCCGATGACCCCTTGCGCAATCAGAGCTTGCATACAGGCATAGCCATGTTCAAACTTGAAAGCCACATGGCTGCCGCGCTGCTCGGGATCGCGGGGGCTGGCGAGGGTTAAGCCGGGGCATTTGGCTTCAACACCGGAAATCAGGGCCTCTGAAAGCTCAATTGACCGGATCCGCAAATCCAACATATCTACCCCATCCCAAATATCCAACGCGGCCCCAAGCAAGGAGAAGGCCGCAATTGAAGGGGTGCCGATCCGCATGCGATCAATTTTTCCTGGCATCGGACGGAAGTTGAGATCAAAAGCAAAAGGTGCCTCATGTGCAAACCAGCCTGAGAGTACGGGCTCCACCTGATCAATCAAGCGGGGAGCGACATAGATAAACGCCGGCCCGCCGGGGCCAGAATTTAGGAATTTATAGGTGCATCCGACTGCAAAATCGGCATTTGTGCCATACATATCAACAGGAATAGCACCGATGGAATGGGCCAAGTCCCAAACCACCGTTGCCCCAACGCTGTGTGCTTTTTTGATAATGGCCTGCATGTCATGTTTGCGGCCGCTGCGGTAATCAACCTCTGTGACCATGACGGTGGCCACCTCTTCGGTGATATGATCCAAAACATCCTCAGGTGCAGGGGTGCGCAGTTCGTAGCCCACATCACGCAAACCCATGAGCCCTTCAACCATGTAAAGATCTGTGGGGAAGTTGCCGCTGTCTGACAGGATCACACGGCGCTTGGGGGCCAAGGCGAGCGCCGCGGCGACCGCTTGGAAGACCCTTATCGAGAGTGTGTCTCCGACCACGGTACTGCCCGCAGGGGCACCGATCAAACGCCCCAACCTATCACCGAGCGTATTGCTCTGCATGAACCAGTTTTTCGTGTTCCAGCCCCGGACCAATTCCGTGCGCCATTCATCCATTAAAAAGCTGTTGATCGCATTGGGAGCCGCTTTTGGCATAGGTCCAAGGGAATTTCCGTTGAGATAGATCACACCGGGTGGAATATCGAACATCTGTCGGGTCTTCGCAAAATCGGTCATTGAGTCTCCCTCTCGGTCTTAAGCTATCGGTAACCTATTATTATCTTTAGTCACCTGGTGCGATCAATAGGGTAGGCCCACATAGTTTTCAGCCATAGCTTGTTGCGCGGCACGATTGCTGCGCAAGAATTCTATTTCTGCCAGCTGCATCTTAAAATCAAAGGCGCTTTGTTCTGGATAGCGATGCATGAGCGATGAGAACCACCAGCTGAAGCGTTCGGCCTTCCAAACCCGGGCCAGGGCCAGCTCGGAGTAGCCATCAATCCCCGCCGCATCGCCTGTCTCGTAAAACTGCCGCAAGCCATTATAAAGATAATGCACATCAGAGGCGGCTGTATTGAGGCCTTTTGCGCCGGTGGGCGGCACGATATGGGCCGCATCGCCGCAGAGGAACAAGCGGCCCCAACGCATTGGCTCGCTGACAAATGACCGCAGAGGTGCGATGCTTTTCTCTATCGAAGGACCCGTGACCATTTTTTCCGCGACCTCTGGTGGTAGCCGGCGTTTCAATTCGGCCCAAAAGGCCGCATCGCTCCAATCCTCTGGTCGGTCGGTGAGGTCGCATTGAATGTAGTAGCGGCTGAGGTTTTCGTTGCGCATAGAGCAAAGTGCGAATCCACGTTCGGAGTTTGCGTAGATCAGCTCATGGCTGACCGGAGGCGTGCGCGACAAAATTCCAAGCCAGCCAAAGGGGTAGATTTTCTCATATTCTTTGCGAATCTCGCTCGGAATGGTTTTGCGACTAACCCCGTGATACCCATCACAGCCGGCCACGAAATCACAGCTGATCTTATGGGTTTGCCCGTCTTTGCGATAGGTGACAGTGGCCGCGTCGCTTTCAAGATCGTGAATCTCTACCTCTTCCACATTATACTCAATTTGACCGCCCATAGCTTCGCGCGCATCATAAAGATCTCGGGTGACCTCAGTTTGCCCATAAACCATGACGGAATGCCCAGTCAGCTCTTTGAAATCGATGCGAAACATCTCATCGCCGTAAGAGATGAGCGTGCCGTCATGGGCGAAGCCTTCCTTGGCCATACGGCCACCGATCCCGGCCTCCTCCATCAGCCCGAGCAGACCGCGTTCCAAGACGCCCGCGCGAATACGGCTGAGCACATAGTCTTTAGATTTTCGCTCCAATACCACCGATTGAATGCCGCGTTTATGCAGCAATTGCGACAAAAGCAGCCCGGAAGGGCCGCCGCCGATAATGACAATTTGTGTCCTACGCTCACTCATAACCTGTCTCGCAATGATCAAATCTACGCATTAGACGCGCCCGTGAAACAGTGGTCCAATCCGGGCGAGAGTTCAAGCACCGAGACATCTGGGCAGTGCAAGGGCAATCGCCCATTGCGCAATGGCAAAAAAACACTAGTAAAAGTCAAAAATATATTTTCGCTTCATCCCAGGTTATCACTAGGGTGGCGCGAACGTGTTCCAAAGGGGGCTTTATGCTGGTTGTTGGGGGAGACAATTTAATTGATCTCATCGAGATATCGCGCGACGATGCTGCGGTCTCATTCGCGGGTGCCCGTGGCGGCTCTGGTTATAACACGGCCCGCGCGACGGCGCGGCAGGGGCAAGATGTGGGCTTCATTACCCCCATAGCGCAGGATAATCTGGGGCATTTTCTGGCGGATAAAATGGTCGCTGATGGGGTGGCGCTGCTCAGCCCGCGATCAGAAAAACCCTCGTCATTGGCGGTGGTAACTTTGGTCAACGGCCAGCCCAGTTATCAATTTTACCGAGGCGATACGGCTGAACGGCAGGTGGATTTACCCTCTCTCAACGCCCATTTCCCGAAAAATGGCCGCGCTTTTCATCTGACCTCTTTGTCAATCATCGCTGGGGCGGATGCGGAGGCTTGGGCTGAATTTTTTGTTGCGAAACACAAAGCGGGTATCGTCACCACTTTGGATCCCAATGTGCGCCCAATGCTGATTGAGGACCGCGAGTCCTACCTTGCGCGCCTTTGGTATTTGATGTGGCATTCGGATGTCATCAAGCTCAGTGATGAAGACCTGGAGTGGATTTATCCTGAGTTGTCATTTGAAGCGGCTTGCGAGGCCTTGTTGGCCAAGGCCACAGCTAAGCTGACCATCATTACCAAAGGTGCCGAGGGCGCCCTTGGATATTGCAATGGTCACCGGGTCATCGTGCCGGCTCATCCGGTGGGGAAATTGATCGATACGGTTGGCGCTGGGGATACCTTCATGGGAACGGTATTAAGCGGCCTCAACGGTGTAGATCTGCTCACGCAAACCGCCTTGTCAGAGCTGACGCAGGACGGGCTGCAAGACCTTTTGAGCCGGGCTGCCAAAGCGGCTGCGATCAACTGTGGACGTGAAGGCTGTGATCCGCCCAGCAGCGCGGAATTGCTTTAAAAAGCAACCGACACATTGGGCAGGTTTAGGGCCTTGACCAATTCGCGCAGCTCTTGCCTTGCGGCGATATTGGATATGCTCAATTGATTGATCCCCACATCCTTGAGATCAAGCAGGGTGAGACCGCGGGGAAATAATTCGCGAAAGATCACCCTTTCGCCAAATCCGGGCGCCACGCGAAACCCGATTCGCTTGGCGAGGAGCGCGATGGCATCTCCCATTTTTTGTTTGTTGATCATGTTTTGCGTGCCGAGGCGGTTGCGCACCACGATCCAATCCAAGGGCGCCAACCCGGCCTTGGCGCGCAATTGCCGCGCGCTCCACACCATTTCGGAATAGACAGATGGGCCTTTTACCGTGATCCCATCACTCTCAATTTTTGCCAGAAGATCAAAGTCGACGAAGCTGTCATTAAGCGGTGTGATAAGGGTATTGGCCATAGCATGGGCCATTTGAGACAGGCGCGTGTGGCTGCCTGGACAATCAATCACGATGAAATCAGACTCTGGCTCCAGCAGTTCTACAGCGGCCGAAAGGCGGCGGTCCATCAGGTTTTCACCTGGGTTAAGATCGGCTTCGGCAATTTCAGGTAAATCAATGTAATTGGGCGATTGGAGCGTGATGTCGCTTTGGGCTGCATAGCGGATACGGTTGGTGACATATTGGCCGAATGTTTTCTGGCGTAAGTCCAAATCCAGACCGCCCACCCGGTGACCCATACGCGCCAAAGCCGTGGCCAGATGCATGGTTGTGGTCGACTTGCCGGAACCACCCTTTTCGTTGCCCACGACAATAATATGCGCCATCTCATGCCTCACAAATTTAGTGTATTTTGCCCCGGATATAGACGCGCAACGCGATCAAGGAAAGCACCTTGCGCAAGACCTCTGCGCCTTTCGATGTTTTTTGACTTATGGACCAAAGCCAACAAAAAAGACCGGCTCCAAGAAGCCGGTCTTTTGAATTCGTGAAGGGGAATGGCTTAAAAGCCCAAACCTTCGTATTTCTTTTTGAACTTTGACACACGGCCGCCAGTGTCCATCAAACGCGCGCCGCCACCGGTCCAAGCTGGATGCACGGAGGGGTCGATGTCCAAAGACAGCTGATCGCCATCTGCACCATAGGTGGAGCGCATTTGTACGATGTCGCCATTGGTCATTTTGACATTGATGAAGTGATAGTCTGGATGGGTATCTTTTTTCATGGTCCCGCTCCTTAAGACTTGGGCTTATAGTTGGTTTGCTCTGCGATACGTGCGGATTTACCACGACGATCCCGGAGGTAATACAGCTTGGCGCGACGTACGCGACCACGGCGGACGACGGTGATGCTGTCGATGTTGGTGGAATGCAGAGGGAACACACGTTCCACGCCTTCACCAAACGAAATCTTACGAACAGTGAACGATCCTGCGATGCCGACGCCATTGTTGCGTGCGATACATACGCCTTCGTAGTTCTGAACCCGGCTTCTGGTGCCCTCGGTTACTTTAAAACCAACACGCACGGTGTCACCGGCTTTGAAATCGGGAATGTCTTTCCCGAGGGCGGCAATTTGTTCCGCCTCTAATTGTGCAATCAGATTCATCTGACGCTCCTTTGGTTGCTCGTGGTTGTTCCACGAAGTTTGATACCACCTCAGAGCTCTCAGTCTTCTTCCGGGTCCACCGCAGTGCCCGCTAGAGATCAGGTCGTCGTTGCTTTTTGCTGTACGAATGGGTTTGTGGATCCGCAGGCCCCGAAGAAAGGGTGCACGTATAATCGAAAACGCAATAGCACAGCCGCCCGAATCCATCTCTGGACCAGACTTGCGCCGTATATTTCGAGACAGCGGGCAAAGCAAGAGGATAGATTGGGACTGTGGCGCTCAAGCGCGCCTTATTTCCGATATTTTTCCCAAAGATCTGGCCGGCGGTCTTGGGTGAGGGCTTCGGATTGTTCGGCCTGCCATTGTGCCACCTTGCCATGATCACCAGACAGCAACACAGGCGGGATTTCACGTCCCTCCCAAACGGGCGGGCGTGTGTATTGCGGGTGCTCCAACAGGCCGTTGGAAAAGCTCTCTTGCTCTGTGCTGGCCTGGTTGCCCAACACGCCGGGAATGAGGCGGACAGCGGCGTCGAGCATCACCTGCGCCGCCAACTCGCCACCGGAGAGCACATAGTCCCCAATGCTGATTTCTTCGATTTTGAAGTGATCAATCACCCTTTGATCTATTCCTTCAAACCGGCCACATAGGACTACAGCGCCGGGCCCATCGGCCAGAGCTTGCGCGCGCGCTTGGGTCAAGGGACGGCCGCGGGGCGACATGTAGATGATTGGGCAGGGCGGGCGACGCAGCAATATATCCGACAAGGCGCGACCCAATACATCGGCACGCATGACCATACCTGCGCCCCCGCCGGCTGGGGTGTCATCAACATTGCGATGCTTGCCCTCGCCATAGGGGCGCAGATCATGGGTGTGCAATTGCCACTTGTCGTCTTTTAGACCCTTCCCGGTGAGGGAGGCGCCCAGAACGCCAGGGAATAGATCAGGAAAAAGTGTGATCACATCCGCACGCCAGACACCGGCCAAATCTGGCGTTTCGCCGTCCAGGGTCCGGGGTTTGAGCGTTGCACGGATCGACTTACGCCCATGAGATTTGCTGGGTGCGGTCATAGCAACCCTTCAGGCGGGTCAATAACAATTCGCCGCGCCGCCAGCTCTACAGTGGGCACAATCGCCTTGGTAAAGGGGATTAAGGCCGTATCTGACGCACCGGGAACTGTCACCTCAAGCAAATCATCGGCGCCGTGGTTCATCACGGATTTCACATGGCCAATTTCAACTCCGCCGGTGTCGCAGACCTGCAGGCCGATCAAATCTGAATAATAATATTCATCATCTGGCAAAGCCGGCAAATCTTCGCGGCGGGCGAACAGCTGTGTGCTGCGCAGCATATCGGCTTGTTCTTTGGTCTCCACCCCAATGATCCGGGCTGAAAACCCGTTTTTGATTTGGCCGATCAACGACAGCTCAAAGCTGCGAGTCCCGGATTCATCGAGTAAAGGTGCGTAGTTTTCAATATCGCTTGGAGTGGCGCAATAGCTTTTCACTCGCAATTCGCCGCGCACTCCATAAGCACCTGCAATCATGCCAACACAGATCAAAGCTGTCATTGGGTCACTCCTAAACAATAGCCGTTTTTCATTTTGCCACCATCCTCGATACACATCTCGCTGGCTTGATGGCGGGCGTAAAAATACCCAACCAAAAAGCATGTTCCGATCAGCATCAAAGAACGAATAGGGCGCAACAACATGCCTTACCCTTAATGCGAAACCTTAAAATGGAAAACCCCGCCAAAGAGGCGGGGTTCATTATTTTTCGAAGCGCAGGCCGTGCTGCGCGGAAGATTACTCTTCTGCGGCGGCTTCTTCTGCAGGGGCCGCTTCTTCCACTGGAGTGGCCGCTTTTGCGGCTTTTTCTTCAGCGCGCTCAATGGCTTTCTTGCCAGGTTTGGCTTTGATTGGGTTGTTGCGTGTTTTGGCCGGGATCACGCCTGCGGCTTCTAGCATACGGGACACACGATCTGTTGGCTGTGCGCCTTGACCGAGCCAGTGCTGAATGCGCTCAATGTCGAGCTTTACGCGCTCTTCGCTGTCCTTGGCCAAAAGTGGGTTATATGTGCCCAGTTTTTCGATAAAGCGACCATCGCGCGGCATGCGCGCATCAGCAGCAACAACACGGTAAAAGGGGCGCTTTTTGGACCCACCACGGGCCAAACGGATTTTCATAGCCATTGTTAATCTCCTTGAAAATGGCAAATAGGCAGCAGATATTGCGGTCTATTCTTGATAAGTTTTGTGGTTCTGGATGACTTCTTGAACAATAAAGTTCAGAAATTTCTTGGCGAATTCGGGGTCGAGATCAGCGCGTTGCGCCAAATCTTGCAGACGGGCAATTTGCTGGGCCTCACGGGCGGGATCCGATGGTGGTAGAGCATGTTTGGCTTTGAGCTGCCCCACGGCTTGGGTGTGGGCAAAACGCTCGCCCAGAGTATAAACCAAGATGGCATCCAAGCGATCAATGCTCTCGCGGTGTGATTTCAGCAGCTCTGCGGCGCGTGTGGTATCGTCCGTCATAACAGGCCTCCGGGTGTCATATCTGAATGGTTCATTTCTTTTTTCCCAAACCGCTCAGGCCACCGGGCAAACCGCCGCCCAATCCGCCCATTCCTTTGGGCAAGCTCATGCCTTTGGGCAGGCCGCCCATAGCGCCACTGGCGATTTGCTCTTGTGCTGCGGCAAGCTCTGCTTGACTTGGGGCGCCCTGGCCGCCGAGCATGCCCTTGAGAGCGCCCAACCCGCCTTTTTTGCCAATTTTCTTCATCATATCTGACATTTGGCGATGCTGTTTGAGCAATTTATTGAGATCACTCACCTCAAGCCCCGCCCCCGCTGCGATCCGCTTTTTCCGGCTGGCTTGCAGCAAAGCGGGATTGGCCCGCTCTTTTTTTGTCATGGAATTGATCAAGGCAATTTGGCGCTTTAACAGGCTGTCATCGAGGCCGGCTTGATCAATCTTGCCCTTCATTTTTGCCATGCCGGGCATCATGCCCATCAGGCCCTGCATACCACCCATTTTTTGCATTTGCTCAAGCTGGCTGCGCAGGTCGTTCATGTTGAACATGCCCTTTTGCAGGCGACGCATCATCCGTTCGGCTTGTTCAGCTTCAAGCGTTTCTTGTGCCTTTTCGACCAAAGCGACGATATCGCCCATGCCCAAAATGCGTCCCGCGATGCGCTCGGGCTCGAAAGTTTCCAACGCATCCATTTTTTCGCCGGAGCCTACAAATTTGATCGGCTTGCCGGTGACCGCACGCATTGACAGCGCCGCACCACCGCGACCGTCCCCATCCATACGGGTGAGAACCACGCCAGAGATGCCGATTTTGCCGTCAAATTCTTCGGCGACTTCTACGGCCACTTGGCCTGTTAACCCATCGACGACGAGGAGTGTTTCACGCGGCTCGACCGCATCGCGCACATCCTCAACTTCCTGCATCAGGGTTTCGTCGATTTGCAGACGCCCTGCAGTGTCGAGCATATAGACGTCATAGCCGCCCAATGTGGCCTGCTGTTTGGCACGTTTGGCAATTTGGACAGCGGTTTCACCGGCGACGATGGGCAGGGTATCAACACCCACCTGCGCACCCAAAATCGCGAGTTGTTCCATCGCGGCGGGGCGGTAGATGTCCAACGAGGCCATCAGAACCTTTTTACCTTCGCGGCCCGCCAAGCGTTTGGCCAATTTCCCGGTGGTCGTGGTTTTACCGGAGCCTTGCAGACCCACCATCAAAATCGCAGCGGGTGGGTTGTCGATCTTCAGATCACCCGGTTCGCCTTCACCGCGCAGCGTGTCAATCAGAGCGTCATGGACGATCTTAACCACTTGCTGGCCGGGGGTGATTGATTTTGTGACAGCCGAGCCTGTGGCTTTACTTTGAACTTTCTTAATGAATTCGCGGGCAACGGGCAGGCTGACATCGGCCTCTAGGAGCGCAACGCGCACCTCACGCAGGGCTGTTTTCACATCCTCTTCCGACAGCGCACCTTGCTTGGTCAGCCGATCAAATACACCGCCAAGGCGTTCGGATAGATTTTCAAACATGGGTCCGCCCCTTTCGCTCCGCACACGATCCCGCAATAGCGCAGGCCGCGTAAATTTCCAAAGTCCCAAACCGAAAAAGCACCCGTGGGCGCAACGCGCTGACGGATGGCGATCCTGGCAAAAGCCTGAGGACCGGAAGACTACAACTTCCGGGATTTGCCTGCGTTTACACGTGTCCCGCGTCCAGAGTCAAGCGCCGCATGTGCCGGGGCTTGCATGGCGACCATGGAGAAAAAAATTGCCAAAGCGGAGGTCTGTCATTACTGACACGGGGGCAGCGCGGCGTTTTTGCACGGTGGGCGACAAGAGGGCAAGGGCGTTATGTTAAATCCAGTGACGGCAGAATTTACAAGCCAATTGCAACGCCTCCTGCCGGCCGCAGCCTTTCCAGAGCTGAGCGATAAATATCTGACCGAGCCGCGCGGATATTACCAGGGATCTGCTGGGCTTTTGGTGGCGCCGGAAAGCACGGCTCAAGTGGCGCAGGTCATTGCGGCGGCGGCGGCGGCTCGGATCGGGGTTGTGCCCTATGGAGGCGGAACCGGTCTTGTTGGGGGACAAATCTTGCCAGAATCCAAGACTGGCGCCCCAAGCCCGCTGATCTTGAGCCTTGGGCGAATGCGCCGGATTCGGGCCCGTTACCCTGAGGAGAATGTTCTGGTGGTTGAAGCTGGTGCGGTGTTGGCGGAGGTTCAACAAAGCGCGGCCGATGTCGATCGATTGTTTCCACTATCGCTGGCTTCTGAAGGCACGGCGCAGATTGGCGGCTTGCTTGCGACGAATGCCGGCGGGGTAAATGTCCTGCGGTATGGCATGGCGCGCGACCAAGTTTTGGGCATTGAAGCCGTGATGGCAGATGGCCGGATTTTCAACGGTCTGCAACGACTGCGAAAAGATAATACGGGCTATGATCTGCGGCATTTGCTCATTGGGTCTGAGGGCACCTTAGGCATTATTACCGCTGCGAGTCTCAAGCTGGCGCCCCGCCCCCAATCTGAGGGCACGGCGCTTTTGGCGGTAGACAGTCCAAGCGCGGCGCTGGATCTGTTGGGGCGGGCTAGGGGCCTATTGGGTGAAAGCATCTCTGCGTTTGAGTTGATTTCTGGACAGGGCTTGCGCTTTTTGGGCGAGACTCACCCGCAGATGCGTCAGCCATGGTCTTCGCCGCCCAATTGGTCGGTTTTGCTGCATCTCGGTCTTTCGAATGGCACAGGGGCGGAACAGGCAATTGAAACCCTCTTTGAGCAGGCATCCGATTTGATCCGTGATGGGGTGATCGCCCAATCTGCGCAGCAGGCGCAGGATCTGTGGAGCTTGCGAGAAACCATCCCTCTTGCCAACCGCGCAATTGGCGCGATCTGTTCGTCGGATATTTCTTTGCCGCTGTCAGAAATTGCCGGGTTTATCGGCAAGATGCCTGCAACGCTTGCCCGTTTTGGCGACATCCGAATTAATTGTTTCGGTCATCTAGGGGATGGGAACCTGCATTACAACCTTTTCCCGGCTGAGGGTGTACCGGCCTCAAATTACGGCGACATGCGCGCAGATTTGCAGGCAGAGGTGCATCGCCTTACGCATGAATTGGGGGGATCTGTTTCTGCGGAGCATGGCGTTGGGCGGCTCAAGGTGGCGGATATTGCGCGTTTTGGCGATCCTGTGAAATTGCAATTGATGCGCCAGATCAAAGATACGCTGGATCCCCAAGGCATTTTGAACCCTGGGGCCGTTCTGCCGCCCAGGGCCGCCTAGCTGCGGGCTTGTGTTTCGATCCAATTCCACGAGCTTCGGCACATATCATCCAGACCGAAGTGAGTCTCAAAGCCCAAAACCGCTTTCGCTTTGCGCACATCGGCCAGACAGGTTGGCACGTCGCCTGCGCGGCGGGGGGCGATGACATAGGGCAGGTCTCGGCCGGCGGCCTTGCCATAGGCGGTGTTCATTTCTAGAACGGAATAGGCCTGCCCTGTGCCGAGGTTGACCACATGCCCCTCATCGGTGGAGAGTAATTTTTGCACAGATAACACATGGCCGCGCGCTAGGTCGCAGACATGAATGTAATCGCGTTCGCCTGTGCCATCGCGGGTGTCGTAGTCATTCCCAAATACATTGAGATGTGGCAATGCGCCGCTCGCAACCTTTGCGATATAGGGCATGAGGTTGTTCGGAATGTCGGACGGATCTTCGCCAATTAATCCGCTGGGATGGGCCCCGGCTGGATTGAAATAGCGCAGCACGCCAAAGGCCCAGGGGTCAGCGGCCGCAGCTTGGGTCAAAATTTGCTCGCTGGCGACCTTGGTGAACCCATAGGGGCTCGTGAATTGTAGCGGAGCGGTTTCAGCAATGGGAACCTCCTCTGGCTCGCCATATACGGTTGCGGAGGAGGAAAACACCAAACGCGTAATGCCTGCGCTCTTCATTTCTTCCAGCAGGCATAAAAGACCGGTGACATTGGTTGAAAAATACGCAAGCGGCTGTTCAACACTCTCCCCCACAGCCTTGAGCGCTGCAAAATGGATCACGGCGGAGATATCATGTTCGGTGAAAATCTGTGCCAACAGCGCCTTGTCCAGCACCGAGCCTTCGTAGCAAATGACCTGATTTTGCCCGGTGATTTGTCCCAAACGGATCAAAACACTGGGGTTTGAATTTGAGAAATTGTCTAAAATGACAACCTCAAACCCCGCTTCGATGAGGGCAACATAAGTATGCGACCCAATATAGCCCGCCCCGCCTGTGAGTAATATTTTGTTTCCCATCGGGTTATCCTAGCGAAGCTACTGAACTTGCTCAATGGTCAAGCTACCGACCCGATCACTGACCCATTGTTGCGATTTCCAAATAGTTTTTCCTGAGATCCAAAAGGTGTTTTCAATCTGCCGCCCGGCCAGATCACAGATCTCTACGCGTCTGATAACCCTATGTTTGTGGCCTAAAATGGTGATCGTCTGAGCACCATGATCGGTGAGGCCGCAGGTCAGGGGGACGGCTTCAAGATGATTTTGCGAGTTTATATAGCGCAGCACCCGTTCATATTGCCCGGACCCTTTGAGAATAGCGCGATGTGCTGCCGCATGATCTGAGCTCATCAGGTCATCGCCAAAGCCGCGCGATCCCGCGAGCAAGCTATTTTGCAGCAGCAGAGCAATACCGTCATCCGAGACATAGGTTCGGGTTGGACCGTTTTCTTGGATCATGTTCAGCGAGGCCTTGGCCTCCAGCTTTGGTGCGCTGACCAAAATAACTGGGCCTGTTTGGCCTTCGGTGACACTGGCGCGTGTGAATACTTCTGGTTCGGGCGCCGGTTCCGGAGCTTTGGGTTTGAGCAGTGACAAACCTTGATCTAAAATTTTCTGGGACCAGGGTTGAGTGCCATCTGGGGATGGGGAGCCGCAACCGACCAAAAGAGCCATCAGGCCCAGAGCGATGAGTCTGCGCATGTCTACCTCCAAAACCGGCCCCATTGGGCCTCAAGCTGCGGAACATGGGTGTCACGAACCAGGTCATATAGCCGATCCGAAAGATCCAATTTCGCACCGCCATCGCGCAGGAGGGGACGAATGACCACGGACCGTTTCACACGGCTTGGGCGGCCAATGCTCCAAGAGGTTGGAATTTCCATGACGATACCTTTGTCAAAAGATCCCTCGCCAAAATCATCAAAGGAAATATCGGTCAGCGTCGCATAGGCACCGACCTTCCAACCGTTGTTGAACTCCCGGTTCAATTGCACACTCATCCCCCAGTCTTTTGCCAGATACCGACCGACATCGAGTTGTGCATGCAGCCCGTTGTCGAAAGCATAATAGCCGGAAAAATGCCCGGTAATGGTGTCATAGGATCTTGGGGCGCCCAGGCCTGCTGTCGTGACGGTGAGCGGGGCAAAGCCAAGCCCGTCGAAACTTCTTTGGCGAACGGCGCTGACCTCGAAGCCAAGACCGAATTTGCTGTCAACAGGTTTCCACAAGAGCTCGGCAGATAGGCCGCCATACATGCGCTCCAAATATCCGGCGCTGAACCGGCCATAGAGATTGGTTCCTGGCCGAAAGCGATAATTGGCGGTGAGATCTTGAAGCACAGGTCCGTTGGCGCGGTCGTAAAACGTGGAATCCGATCGCACATGCGTGATGATGGAATCGGAATATCTTGGTGTGGAGGTGTAGTTGTCCACGAAATTTTGCCGAAGCGTGCCGGTGACATAGACCCCCCTTGCGGGCACCCACTCCGCTGTCAGCTTTGCCCCAAGTGATAAGGCCACAGGATTATCTGGATCAAATAAGGATGCGGAGACGTCTGGCCCAAAGGACCATGAGAATTGAGGAAAAACGCCCTCGGCTGCCGCGGCTCTGTGATCTATGGCTGCGGCATCTGTCACGATTGTCGCGGCGCGCATGTCGGATGCGCCCGTGGGGGTGGCCTCATGGGTTTCTAGTGCATCGCGTGGGAAAATCACTCGAGAGCCCGCTATGCCCTTGACCATCGGAACTACGGCTATGGTGTCAACGGAAGCTGGGAGCGCATTAGACAACAGGCGTGCGACATGGCCAATGGCTTGGGGTTGCGATTGATAGCGGTGGTTTTCGACGGTCGCAATGGCGATCGTATCGGTCAGCGATAGACCGATGAGTTGGATGCCATCCTGCCGAAGCACCGGGGTCAGCGCGGTGATCAGCGCGTTGCGCAAGGATGGGATTTCTGACCACCCAGCAGGAGCGACCTGGGCTTTGGCACGCGGTAACACCGGCATAGGGGCCGGATCGCGGGTTGCGCCGCCCGGGCTGTGTTTTGGATTGCTCGTCAGACTGGCCAAAATGCCTATTTCATCACCATGTTGCGCATAGGCGGTGAGCTGGACGGTGGGTTTGATCTGATAATCAAGCGCCAGATTGAAAGGAGAGCGATGCTCAAAATGGCCGTAGGAAACTTCCTGTGTGTACGCATCCGAGGAATATTCAGCCTTGAGCGTAACCTTGTCGGTCACTGGCCAAGCAAAGCCGGCAAAAAAGGCCGCTGGACCGCGAAACCATCGCGCCGATTCGATACGCCCTCCAGTGCCGGTATAGCCCGCGTCACGGGTATCAAAGCGGCTGGAAATCACGCCAAGAGGATTGTCAAAACTATTATGTGATCCCAAACGGCCCCACCCAATGCCTGCGGTGGCGACAACCGGGCCGAAGCTTTTGCTCGCTGCGACATACTCGCCGCTATAGACGCCCGTACCGATAAAATCTTGCAAACCTACGGCAACGGCGGGCCGGAGATGCGTTTCGTCAAGCAGCCGGTAGCGCAGATCAAAAGATCGGTCGTAGAGTGTTCCTTGTGGCCTTTCGGTAGACGCGTAGCGAAAGGCACCCGTCAGCCGGGGGGCAATCTGAAACGTTAACGTATTGCGCAGGCTCTCGCCCGATTGCGAAACGGAAAAACTCAACTCTGCGTCCAGTGCCGATTGCGCGCTGGGCATATCGACCAGACCGGGCATGCCATAGGCGTTATATGTGACCCTTGGTTCGGCGAATGAAATATGCGCGGTACACAAAACACCACTGAGGACAGGCCAAAATAATTTCATTAATTAAATCCTTAACAATGTCTTAGGTTACCTTAAAAATGCTAAGTTTGTAAACTGTGGATCTAGAAAATGGATATTTTTTGCTGGGCAATTTACCTATAGGCGCGAAAGAGCTATGGGCGGGGCATGACAGCCTATAACCCTCCGATGGACCCTTTGGATGTGATCCACCTGGATCATGAACTTTTGCTGGTCAACAAGCCCTCGGGTCTTCTGTCTGTGCCCGGGCGTGGACCGCTTTTGGCCGATTGTTTGATCTCTCGCATTCAGGCCGATTATCCCACGGCGCTTCTGGTGCATCGGTTGGATCGCGACACCTCTGGAGTCATGGTCTTTGCTCTGTCACCTCACGCGCAACGTCATTTGGGTCTGCAATTTGAAAAACGCCAGACGCAAAAGACCTATGTGGCGCGGGTTTGGGGGCAAATGGTGGAGCAAAGCGGCACGGTTGATCTTCCGATCATTGTAGATTGGCCAAACCGGCCACGGCAGATGATTTGCCATGAGACTGGCCGCGCGGCACAGACCGATTGGCAAGTGATTAAAAGTGGCCCCCAGGAAACGCGCGTGAAATTGAGCCCAAAAACGGGTCGTTCGCATCAACTTAGGGTGCATATGTTGGCGCTTGGGCACCCGATTTTGGGAGATCCGTTTTATGGCACGCCGGAAAGCCAAGCGGCTCCGCGCCTTATGCTCCATTCCCACCGCCTGCGCCTGCGCCATCCGGATGGCGGCGAAATGATGGATTTTCGCGCAAAAATACCGTTCTAAAATGGCGGCTTGGTCTTTCGAGCGCGGCGCGCGGTGTGATCAAGATCAAAAGTGCCCCACCAAAACCCCCGTCCCTGCGCCTATAGCTTGTCCTGGGAACGGAAATTTTGATGGGGCTTTGGGCGTAAGAGCTACACGTCTTCCCAGCAGCTCACAGCTTTGATTTCCATGAACTCATGCAGGCCAAATATACCGCCTTCGCGGCCATTGCCCGATTGCTTATAGCCGCCAAAGGGGCTGCCCATGCCGAAGCCGACGGAATTGGTTTCGACCATGCCGGAGCGCAACTGCCGCGCCACGCGCTGACGTTGTTCTTGGTCGCCGCATTGGATGTAATTGGTCAAACCGTAGGGCGTGTCATTGGCAATTGCGATGGCTTCCTCTTCCGTATCAAAAGGCATGATGCTCATGACGGGGCCAAAGATTTCCTCGCGGTTGATGCGGGCGGTGTTGTCCACATCCGCAAATATGGTCGGGCGGACATAAAAGCCGCGGTTTAACCCTTCAGGGCGACCAAGCCCGCCGGCGATCAATGTGGCGCCATCTTCTTTGATACCCACTTCGATTAGGGCCTGGATTTTGTCAAACTGCATTTGACTGACCACCGGACCGATGTGGTTGCCCTCTTCGGAAGCGGGGCCAACCTTGGTGGCCTCGGCTGCGGCTGCGGCTTGCTCCAGAGCCTCGGCATAGCGAGACCGCTCCACCAACATACGGGTCGGGGCGTTGCATGATTGGCCGGAATTGCGCATGCAGCGGGCGACGCCATTGGTCACCGCATCTTCAGCGGCATTGGCGAAAATGATATTTGCCCCTTTTCCGCCAAGCTCGAGGCTTACGCGTTTGAGCGTATCTGCGGCGGCTTTCGAAATGGCGATGCCTGCACGGGATGACCCTGTGAAGCTGACCATATCCACATCAGGATGCACAGACAATTGCGTGCCAACGCCCAGTCCATCGCCATTGACGAGGTTGAAAACACCGGCTGGGAAGCCTGCCTCATGGATCATCTCAGCAAACAACAGGCCTGAGAGCGGTGCTATTTCCGAAGGTTTCAACACCATGGTGCAGCCAGAGGCCAGCGCGGGCACGGCTTTGAGCACAATTTGATTCATGGGCCAGTTCCAAGGGGTGATCAAAGCGGTCACACCAATTGGTTCCATGACCGTGCGCTCATTGGGCGCTTGGGGACCAAGCGGGCGATCAAATTCAAAGTCTTTGAAAGCATTAATGAAGCCTTGCAAATGCCATGTCCCAGCACCGACCTGCTGATTGCGGGCCAATTTCTGTGGCGCGCCCATTTCAAGGCTGATGGCTTCGGCCATATCGGCCTGCCGGGCTTTGTAAACTTCGAGGAGTTTTTCCAAGAGCTCCAAACGTTCCGCTTTGCTGGTCTGGGACCAGCTGGGGAAGGCCGCCTTGGCCGCTGCGACCGCTCCATCTGTATCGGCCTGGCCGCCTAAGGAGATCACCCCAACCACGTCTTCTGTGCTTGGATCTATGACATCAAAGTCATGCGCTGTTGCTGGGTTAACCCATTGGCCGTTTATATAAAATTGGCGCTTTTCGATCATCTTTGCCTCCCGCAGAACTGAATTCGACAGAGAATGTCACTGCCGAATGATTTTCGCAAGCGTTGAAGGCCTAGGGATGTAAATTTTTTGTTAAGGACCGGTGCACTACAGAGCCGCCCAGTCAGAACACTTTGCCCGGTGAAAACACCGGACAGTGTTGAAATGAGGGCAGCGCCGGCCTGGGCAGGCACAGCCCGGTGTTGCCACCGGGCACATGTTTTGGCGTGGCGGCTGGGTTATGCAGAGGTCTTATTTAAGGATTTGGTTTATCCAAAAAAAAGCCCCACCAAAGGCGGGGCTTTTTAAGATGTTGGCTCTTGGCGGTTTAGCCTTCGCTGGCCTCATCGGCTGCGATTTCTTCGCCGGTTTCTTGGTTGACCATTTTCATAGCCAAACGCACCTTACCGCGATCATCAAAGCCCAGCAGTTTGACCCAAACCTCTTGACCTTCTTTGAGAACATCGGAGGGGTGGTTCAAGCGGCGATTTTCGATTTGGCTGACATGCACCAGACCATCGCGTTTGCCAAAGAAGTTTACAAATGCGCCGAAGTCGACAACTTTGACAACTTTGCCTTTGTAGATCGCATTTTCTTCAGGCTCTGCCACAATCGCGTGGATCATGTCATAGGCTGTTTTGATGCTATCGCCATTCGGGCTGGCGATTTTAATCACGCCTTCGTCGTTGATATCAACTTTCGCGCCGGAGACTTCAACGATCTCGCGGATCACTTTACCGCCAGAGCCGATGACTTCACGGATCTTATCGGTTGGGATTTGCATGGTTTCAATCCGCGGAGCATGTACCGAGAATTCCTGCGCGCCTGAAATGGATTTGCCCATTTCACCCAAGATATGCAAACGGCCAGCTTTGGCTTGCGCCAAGGCTTTTTTCATAATGTCCTGCGTAATGCCGGCCACTTTGATGTCCATTTGCAATGAGGTGATCCCGGCTTCTGTGCCGGCCACTTTGAAGTCCATATCGCCGAGGTGATCTTCATCGCCCAAGATATCGGTCAGAACGGCATATTCACCGTCATCTTCCAAGATCAGACCCATGGCGACACCGGCCACAGGTGCTTTCAAAGGCACACCTGCATCCATCATGGACAGCGAGCCACCACAGACGGAGGCCATAGAGGAAGAGCCGTTGGATTCGGTGATCTCAGAGACCAAACGGATCGTGTAAGGAAAGTCGGTCGCTGCAGGCAAAACCGCCTGAAGTGCACGCCATGCCAATTTCCCATGTCCAATTTCGCGGCGGCCCGGAGGGCCAAAGCGGCCAACTTCGCCGACAGAATAGGGCGGGAAGTTATAATGCAGCAGGAAGTTGGATTTATAGGTGCCGTGCAAGGCGTCGATCATTTGCTCATCATCGCCGGTGCCCAAAGTGGTCACGACCAGACCCTGCGTCTCACCACGGGTGAACAGAGCAGAGCCGTGTGTACGTGGCAACAGGCCGGTTTCGCAATTGATTGCGCGTACCGTATCCAAGGCGCGCCCATCGATGCGCTTGCCATTCTTGACGACATCGCCGCGCAGAACTTTGGATTCCAGTTTTTTCAAAGCAGAACCGAGGTTTTCATCGGCCAATTGCTCTTCGCTCAGGCTGGCTTTGATCGCGTCTTTCGCTGCGGCAACCGCAGAGGTGCGTTCTTGTTTATCGGTGATGGCGTAAGCGGCGCGCATGGCCTCTTCACCAGCAGCAGATACGGCAGCGAAGAGGTCGCTGTAATCTGGAGCTTGGAAGTCAAAAGGCTCTTTCGCGCAATCTTCCGCCAGATCCACGATCAGATCAATCACAGGCTGGATTTGCTCATGTGCAAAAGCAACCGCGCCGAGCATCTCATCTTCAGACAGCTCATAGGCTTCGGATTCAACCATCATCACCGCATCTTTGGTGCCGGCCACAACCAGATCCAAGCGCTGCTCAGGGTTCTGGCGCAGGTTGTGCATGTCATCAATTGTTGGATTGAGAACATATTCACCATCAACAAAGCCCACACGCGCGCCTGCGATTGGGCCCATGAATGGTGCGCCCGAAATGGTCAGAGCCGCCGAGGCCGCGATCATCGCAACCATGTCAGGGTCATTGACCAAGTCATGAGACAGAACGGTACAGATCACCAAGACTTCGTTTTTGAAGCCCGGCACGAACAAAGGCCGGATTGGGCGATCGATCAAGCGAGATGTCAGCGTCTCTTTTTCAGTTGGACGCGCTTCACGTTTGAAAAAGCCACCTGGAATTTTACCGGCGGCGTAATATTTTTCATTGTAATGTACAGTCAGAGGGAAAAAGTCCTGACCGGGTTTTTGGCTTTTGGCGAATGTTACGTTCGCCATAACTGAGGTTTCACCCAAAGTCGCAATTACGGTGCCATCGGCTTGACGGGCAACCTTACCTGTTTCCAAAGTAAGGGTTTCTTCGCCCCACTGAATGGATTTTTTAGTTTCTGTAAACATCTGTGTTTTCCTAAACGGCCCATTGGCCTGTCACATGGCGGCCCCATTGCCGCCGACCCCGATATCTTATTTTCGGGCGCTGGAGTCCGGGCGCCGCGTTTCAGATAGCGCGCATCTATAGCAATATTTACTGCGGGGGAAGGGGGGGCGTAATATTGGGGAGTTTTACCTGGCTTGGGTCGGAGTGCCGTCGGCCGCGGGCTCTTCAAAGATTTCTACCACACAGGCCCCGACAATGAGGCAAGCCCCGATCCATTCCAGCATCCCCATGGCCTCTTCTGGCAGCAACAAGCTGGCGGTGAGGGTGGCGACGATGACTTCGGTCATCATCAAAAGGGCTACCCTGCCCGGGAAGAGAAATTTTTGCGCCCAGAAGATAATTAATATCGACGGCAGAATGATCCCAATGGAAATCACAGTTGAGGCGGGCGCCACTTGCTGCAAAAGCGCCAGGCTTGGGCCCGAACCTTGGCCCCACAGCGCCCCAAACAACAGCGCAAATACGGAGGCGAGGCAGAACTGAAACAAAAGCAACGTCGGCATGGGAACCTCACCATAGCGTTTGATCATCGCGCCGCCTACGGCCCAGGTGATGCCCGACAGGAACCCCAAGGCATCACCGATGTTGAGCGGCACCTGCCCGCCGCCTTGGGACACCAAAAACCCAAGGCCGAGCAAGCCAATGGCAATGGCGATCCAGCGGCCGCGGGTGACCTCTTCCTTCAGCCAATAGCTGCCAATCAGCGTCGACCAAATCGGCGCGAGGTAAAACAGCAATGTCACCCGCACCACTGAAGAGAGCACCAGACCAATGGTGAACAGCGCCACGGTTAATCCCATGAACACGCCGATCAAAGCCCCGCGGCGCAGATGTGGCAGCTGGCTGCGAAACTGCCAAAGGAACAGGGCGAGGGCGACAAAAGCGGCTGGAATATTGATCAATGCAACGGCCCAGTCTTCGCGCACCCCCAGGCCTGCAAGATAGCGCAGTGGAATCCAATACAGCCCCCAAATTCCCGCAGCGATCAAAACAGCGAGGGAGGCGAACCGGTTTGAGGGGTTGGCAAATTGCATGGAAAATCTGTCCAGCAGATGGGGCCGATTGTCTAGCCCTTAAAGACCTCTGCCTGCAAACGCAAAAACCGCACCCCGAAGGATGCGGTTTTTAAATCGATGATTGGACCGAGGCTTAGCGGCGCAGGCCCAAACGTTTGATCAAATCTTGGTAACGGGCTTCGTCTTTGCTGCGGGCATAATCCAGAAGCTTACGACGTGTGGCCACCATTTTCAGCAAACCGCGGCGACCGTGGTTGTCTTTTTTATGGGTTTTAAAGTGCTCAGTCAAAGTCGCGATGCGCGAGGACAAGATTGCAACCTGAACTTCAGGTGAACCTGTGTCGCCCTCTTTGATGGCGAATTCTTTCATGAGCCGTGCTTTTTCTTCAGCAGTAATCGACATCGGGGTCTCCTTTAAAGGTTAAGGGTTATGGCGCAGGCCGGGATGTCGTCCAGCAAGGCCCGTGGAGGCACCGCTCAAAGCCTCACAAGGAATCTGAGCGATGGCTGCGTATAGGGAAGTTTTTGGCGAAAGGGAAGGGGATTTTCTAGGGCGCAAAGAAGGGCTCAAAGGCCGCAAGAACAGCCCTTGGATTTTCCTCCATGACGAAATGCCCAGCCTCACAAACGCTGGCCTCCACCGCAGGGGCCCAGCTGCGCCAGATTTCGGCGGCATTGCCGCTTTTGGCCGGAAACCCATGGGCGCCATAGAGCAAGCGCAGTGGTGCGGTGATCTGTTTTCCAGCGGCTTTATCGGCCTCATCCAAGGCGCGGTCAAAGCTGGCTCCGGCGCGATAATCTGCGCACATGGCATGAACCCGTGCGGGATCAAGGGCCTGCGCGCGGTAACTGTCCAAAGCGGCGGGGGAAAAGGCCTCAAGGCTTTTGGTCAGCGTCCATTGCGCCAAGGTCCACTCCACATAGGCCACAGGATCCGCCCCGATCATCCGCTCCGGCAGGGGGGCGGGTTGGGCCAGAAAGGTCCAATGATAGGCGGCCATGGCCAGATCGGCCGTCCAGCTGGCCCAGAAATCGGCGGTCGGCACAATTTCGATGATGCCCAGCTTGCCCAGCCGCTCGGGATGATCCAGGGCAAAACGATAGGCGACCCGTGCGCCGCGGTCATGGCCCAGGACATCTGCGCGAGAAATATCCAGCGCGGTGAGAAGATCGGCCATATCCTGCGCCATTGTGCGCTTGGAATAGGTCGTGTTGCTGGGATCATTTGTAGGCGCGCTGCTTTCACCATAGCCGCGCAAATCGGGAATGATCACATCATGCCGCCGCGCCAATTGCGGCGCCACGCTTTCCCAGCACATATGATTTTGCGGAAACCCGTGGATCAAGAGCAGCGGCTGGCCCTGCCCAGCGCGATGCACCGCGAGATCCACGCCGTTGCAGCGGATGGTCGTCTTAGTGAAACCTTCAATCATGTCCAAACCTCGGGCTGTTGCGTATAGGCGATATAGAGCGGATGTTTGGGATGTCCGGCCTTGGACAGGCCCAAATGCAGCACCGAACGGCCCGACCCGCGCAACAGCGCCTCAACCTGCGGGCCGCGGTTCAAATGCGCCCCATGGGTGCCCCAAGCGGCAATCACCTGATCGCCCCAGGCGCAGGCCTCAAGAATCGCCGCGTCATTATCGGGGCCGATGGGATCAAGAGCGGCGCGCATCTTTCGTGGGTCAGTGTCGCGCCAGGCAAAGATATTGGTCACGCGAAACCCGCCAAAGCCCAAGGCCCGCGCCCGCCGCTCGCAGCGCTCGACTGTGGGATCGTTTTGCACCTCGGTGGCGGTGGAGGGGTTGAGCATCACAAAGCTCAACCGCCGCCCCTGCGGCTCCCAAACGCGGGTCAGAGCATAGCGATACCGCTCGCAGTCGGAATAGACCGCGACGCTGGGCGCATCGTCCTTGATATGGGAGCGGGTGATCATAGCCTATGCTGGGCGATTGTGTGGCGAAGTTCAAGAGCGCCTGTCCCGCCCGGCCCATGGGCAAGCCCCTGATATATTGCCATTTGTCAAAATATTTTGCAGGCTTGCCTCGGCCAGCCCATTTGGGCGGCGATATTTGATGACAAAGTGATTTGAACCGATGAGCGACCCCAAACCCGACCGCATTTTGGCCGAAGAGAGCGACAACCCTTGGGTGAAGCTGATCCTATGGGCGCATGAGGACTCAGTGCGCGGAACCGAGCGCTGGAATGGGTTTATAAAGTATTTGGTTGAGGAACGATTGGACACTGACAGTGCGGCATTTAAGAGCGCGTTGCCATTGTCTGGCGAAGCACTCGAACATGCCAAAAACTTTTTTCCGAATAATGCTGATTTTAAGAAAGATCAGCTCGTTATCACGATTGAAAACCATATTTTCAGTGAGGAATTAAATTTCAATGGCGCAATTTTTGCACAACCGATCAGTTTTACGAATTGTCGTTTCAAGCGCAGCGTTAATTTTTATAAAGCAAATTTCGAACGAGCGGCCAGGTTCTCAGGCTCTAAATTTTTGGAAACTGTCGATTTCGGAAACGCTCAATTCCGCGTTGCTGCTCTCTTCGAAAGGGTCACTTTTTGTGGAAAGATTATTTTTTATTGGTCGGAGAATGAATCTAATCTGCTAGCAAATTTTAGAAAAGCAATATTTAAAAAAATGACCCCTGTGTTCCACGGTCGAAATTTTCATCCAGCCTGGGATTTTCACGGCGTCACCTGGCCAAAAATTCCAAAACGAAATGGCGACAAGAAAACCCAAGACACCATCGAAGACACTTTGCTTTACCACATCACCTCCTACGAATACATCTGCACCCAGGCCGAAAATATCGGGCAGCTGGAGCTGCGTAAGGAGATGATCCGGCAGGAGCTGGCCTGTCGGGCGGAGCTGGCAGAGCCATCATTTGAGCGGTATCTGCGCAAAGCCTATGGGTGGATTTGTGATCATGGCACCTCAATTGGCCGGCCGGCTTTGGCGCTGCTTTGTATCTGGGGTTTCACCTTTTTGGCCTGGCGAGGATGGGCCGCGCAGGAGGCGGCGGTCACGACCTGGGATGTACTTTACCACACCGGCGGGCGGATGGTGCCGTTTGTTGGCGGCCATGCCTATGTTGAGGAGCACACCCTCAAAGCCCTACGTGCCGCGCCGCATGTGCTGCATTTTCTCAGCGCCATGGCCGCGATCCTCAGCCCGTTTCTTTTGTTTCTCATGGCCCTGGCGCTCAGGCTCAAATTCCGCATGTCAGTTTGACGCTATTCGGCGGCGATTTGATCCTTGGCATTTTCCACCTTCACCGCGGAGAATTTGAATTCGGGGATTTTGCCAAAGGGGTCCACTGCGGAATTGGTCAGAAGATTGGCCGCCGCCTCCACAAAGGCGAAGGGCAAAAAGACCATATCCGGCGCCACGGCGCGATCCTCGCGGGCCATAATCTCAATGCTGCCGCGTTTGGTGGTCAAGCGAACCAAGCCGCCCGGCGCCACGCCCAGCTTGCGCAGGGTGGAGGGATGCAGCGAGCAATTGGCCTCTGGCTCCACCGAATCCAGCACCTTTGAGCGCCGGGTCATGGAGCCCGTATGCCAATGTTCGAGCTGCCGGCCCGTGGTCAGGATCATCGGATACTCCGCATCTGGCACATCATCGGGGGCAATCAAATCTGCTGGGGTAAAGCGCGCGCGCCCATCCAGCCGCGGGAAGCCATCACCAAAGACGATGGGCTGGCCCGGATCTGTGGGCGAGAGCGATGGGTAGGTCACCGCATTCTCGTTTTCGAGACGCTCCCAGCTGATATTGTCAAAGGATTTCATGGTCAGCTTCATCTCAGCGAAAACCTCACTGGGGTGGGTATAGCTCCAGCCCAGCCCAAGCCGTTTGGCCAATTCCACTTCGATCCACCAATCCGCGCGCGCCTCGCCCGGTGGGGGGACCGCTGGCCGGCCCATTTGCACCTGCCGGTTGGTGTTGGTGACGGTGCCGCTCTTTTCGGCAAAGGCGGCGGCGGGCAGGATCACATCGGCATAATTGGCGGTTTCGGTGATGAAAATATCTTGCACCACCAGATGCTCCAGCTTGGCCAAAGCATCCCGCGCATGGGCCACATCTGGATCGGACATGGCTGGGTTTTCGCCCAGCACATACATGCCGCGAATATCGCCTGTGTGCACAGCATCCATGATTTCGGTGACGGTGAGACCTTTGTTGGGGTCCAGTGGCTCATTCACACCACCATCGCGGGCCCAGATGTCGGCGAATTTGGACCGGACCTCATCGCTGACCACGGTTTGCATATCGGGCAGGAACATCGGGATGAGCCCAGCGTCAGAGGCACCCTGCACATTGTTTTGCCCGCGCAGGGGATGCAGCCCCGTACCCGGCCGGCCCACATGCCCGGTCATGAGCGCCAGGCTAATCAGGCAGCGCGAATTGTCAGTGCCGTGGATATGCTGCGACACACCCATGCCCCAGAAGATCATCCCGGCCTTACCACCGGCAAACACCCGCGCCACATCGCGCAGGGTTTCCGCATCAATGCCGCAGATATCGGCCATTTTCTCAGGGCTGAAGCCTTTGAGATGCGCGCGCTCTGCCTCCCAGTTTTCGGTGTAGGCGTCGATGTATTGCTGGTCATAGAGGCCTTCCTCCACGATCACATGCATGATGGCGTTGAGCATACTGACATCCGCCCCAGGGCGAAATTGCAGCATGTGGCTGGCAAAGCGCTTGAGGGCCTGTCCGCGCGGATCCATGACAATCAGCTTCCCGCCGCGTTTGGTGAATTGCTTAAAATAAGTCGCCGCAACGGGATGATTTTCAATTGGATTTGCACCGATGACAATCGCCACATCGGCGTTTTCAATCTCGTTAAAGGTCGCGGTGACCGCGCCAGAGCCAACGTTCTCCATCAAGGCCGCAACGCTGGAGGCGTGGCAGAGGCGTGTGCAGTGATCCACATTGTTATGCCCGAAACCCTGGCGGATGAGCTTTTGGAACAGATAGGCTTCCTCATTGGTGCATTTCGCCGAGCCAAAGCCCGCGACGGAGGCGCCGCCGTGGGATTGCTTGAGCTTGGCCAGACCACCGGCCGCAAGATCCAATGCCTCCTCCCAGCTGGCTTCACGGAAGACATCGCCCCAATTTCCTGGATCAACGTTGAGCCCCTTGGCTGGCGCATCCTCTCTGCGGATGAGTGGTTTGGTCAGGCGGTGGTCGTGGTGGATATAGTCAAATCCAAACCGACCTTTCACGCAGAGGCGCCCCTCATTTGCGGGGCCATTGATCCCTTCGACATATTTAACGCGATCCCCTTTGATCTTGAGGCTGACTTGACAGCCCACCCCGCAGAAGGGGCAGATGCTTTCGACTTCATGATCAAAATCTTTGCTGTCGCCGATCTGGTTTTCATCGGTGACGGTGGCCGGCAAGAGTGCTCCTGTCGGGCAGGCTTGCACGCATTCACCGCAGGCCACACAACTGCTTTCACCCATGGGGTCTGCCATATCAAAGGTTGGATAGGCATCATGACCCCGGCCAGACATGCCGATAACGTCATTGACCTGAACCTCGCGGCAAGCGCGCACGCAGAGGCCGCATTGAATACAGGCATCGAGATTGACGGACATGGCGACATGGCTGTCATCCAATAGGGGAATGCGCCCCTCTTCGAGTTTTGGAAAGCGGCTTTCGAGGACGCCTTGACCTGCGGCCATCTCCCAAAGGTGGCTGGATTTGTCATGTGCCACTTCTGGCGTCGGCTGATCTGCAACCAGCATTTCCATAACCATCCGACGGGCCTGCTTGGCGCGGTCCGAGCGGGTGTGCACGACCATGCCTTCGGCGACGGGACGGATGCAGGAGGCGACCAGCGTCCGCTCCCCTTCCACTTCGACCATACAGGCGCGGCAGTTGCCGTCGGACCGGTATCCCGGCTCGTCGCGGTGACACAGATGGGGAATGATAAAGCCTTGGCCTTTGGTGACGTCCCAAATCGTTTGTCCTGCCGGGGCCGAAACCTCTGCGCCATCAAGGGTGAATGTGACTGTCTCTGACATCGAACGTCTCCTGCGAATCTTTCTCTTGTTAGACCAGTTTTTTGCTCAAAACAGGTGTCATACGCGACAGGCATGGCCAAATTTGCGCCAAGGCAGGTTTCCGATGCATATCATTTCAAGCCGATTGGCAAAACCGCTAAAGCGGGCTAACTCAGTGCCATGAGTCAAAGTGAAATTATATTGATCCGTCACGGACAAGCCAATACCGGTGCCCAAGATGAGGAAAGCTATGACAAGCTTTCCGCCACGGGTCATCAACAATCTGCTTGGCTGGGCGATTATCTGCGCGCGCAGGACACGGCATTTGATCGGGTGATTTGTGGCGATCTTCGGCGGCATCAGGAGACCGCAGCGGGGTTAGCTCTGTCGCAGAGCATCGCGATTGACCCCCGGGTGAATGAGCTGCGCTATTTTGATTTGGCCCGAGAATATCAGGCGCAAACCCGAAAGCCTTTGCCCAGCTCAGCGGAAGAATTTGCCCAGCATGCGCCACAGCTTTTCACCGCTTGGCATGCGGGCCGGTTGGACAGTGCCCATGAAAGCTACCGCAGTTTCGCAGATCGCTTCGGACAAGTGATGTCGGAGCTCACAGAGCTTGGCGGCCGCAGTTTGGTGATCACCTCTGGCGGCGTGATTGGCATGGCGATTGCCCAACATTTGTCCCTAGGGCCGGAGGGGTTTGCCCAGGTGATGTTGCCTATTCATAATTCTTCGATACATCGATTTTCAATTGCACAAGGCGCGACGCAAATGGCAAGCTATAATGGCACGCCACATTTGGATGCTGCCGACCGCCGCCATGCTCGGACCGTGATTTAATAAACGAATTAGGACAGACTATGCTAAAACTTTTCGCCACCAAAGGCACCATTTCCGTCGCTGTTGCACTCGTCTTGGAGGAGGTGGGGGCCGAATATGAGCTGTGTTTGATTGATTTTGCCACTGAAGATCAGCGCAGTCAGGCCTATCTGGAGATCAACTCAAAGGGCCGCGTTCCGGCTTTGGTCACTGAGGGTGGCATATTGACCGAGACGGCGGCGATCTTGGAATATATCGCCCCGCATATGCTGCCAAAGGACGCGTTTGCCTGCGCCAAGCATCGGGAGATATCCTATTATCTCGCCGCCACCATGCATATAAATCATGCGCATATATTGCGTGGCTATCGCTGGGCTGATCTGGAAACCTCCTTTGAGGATATGAGAGCGAAAGTCCCGCAAACCATGGCGGAAAGCTGTGCTTATGTGGAAAATGTCATCGTCGGCCCGTATATATTTGGGGCTGAGTTCACCCTGGCAGATGCCCATCTTTTTGCCATTACGCAATGGCTGGCTGGCGATGGGGTGGAGATTCAAAATTACCCCAAGTTGGCACAGCTGCAACGGTCCATCGCCGCGCGCCCCTCGGTTGCGACGCTCGCTGAGAAAGGTCTGTTATGACCCATATTTGGATTCGTGCCGAAGAGCGCCCGAATGAGCAACGTGTCGGCGTGACCCCGGACGGTGTGGCAGAGCTTCTCCGGGCCGGTTTTCAAGTAACTTTGGAAGAGGATCCGACCCGTGCTATTCCATTGGCGGATTACAATGGGTGCAGCTTGGCCGCGACGGGATCTTGGCGCAATGCCCCTAAAGACGCAATTATCTTTGGATTGAAAGAGCTGCCCGACGATGACAGCCCGCTCGTGCATCGGCACATCATGTTTGGACATGCCTATAAGGGTCAACCGAACGGCGCGCGCTTGCTGGCGCGGTTTAAGCGTGGGGGCGGGCGGCTTTATGATCTGGAGTATCTCACGGATGATACCGGGCGACGGGTCGCTGCCTTTGGCTATTGGGCTGGATATGCAGGGGCGGCGGTTGCGCTCAAATGCTGGGCGGCGGCGCGCAGCGGTGGGCTTTGCGCCCCGTTGCAGACCTTTCCTTCCGCGGCGGCCTTACAACATCATGTCGCTGCAGATCTTGGCGGGGATACCTGTCCAAAGGTCATCATCATCGGCGCTCTGGGTCGGGTGGGCAGCGGCGCGCGTGATTTTTGCCGCGCCATGGGCGCTGAAGTGACCGGCTGGGATA